>Ga0302315_10000325_pt1 | contig 56257 bp, 48 predicted proteins | sample III_Palsa_N3_1_FD_200532 | JGI IMG/M metagenome (GOLD analysis project Ga0302315, IMG submission 200532) | Peat permafrost microbial communities from Stordalen Mire near Abisko, Sweden - III_Palsa_N3_1 | ecosystem: Environmental > Terrestrial > Soil > Palsa > Peat permafrost | place: Sweden...
TATTAATTACACCCAAACGGCAAATGAAATAGCCTATTCTGCATTTATAGTTATAGCAACCGAAGATAATACCACCGTTGAAATAACCCCACAAACACCACTACAGGACGGCACCCCCGCAGGTGTCCCCTTTACCGTAACACTAAATGCCGGGCAAGTGTACCAGGGCCTTGCTAATAATGATTTAACAGGCACACGCATACAATCGGTAAGCTCAGGAACAAATACCTGTAAAAAGATAGCCGTATTTTCAGGAAGCTCACGAATAGCCATTGATTGTAATGCTACAGATAATTCATCTGATAACCTTTTTCAGCAGGTATACCCTACAGCGGCATGGGGTAAAAATTATATAACGGTACCGCTAAAGAACAGGGATTATGATATATTCAGGGTGGTTTTAAGCGATCCAACAACGAAGCTTATGGTAAATGGCCAGCTTATAGCTCAAAGCCAGTTCCAAAGCCCTATTTATTATGAGTTTAACGCGACCAAGCCTAATATTATTACGGCAGATAAACCGATACAGGTAGTGCAATACGCGGTTTCAGAAGGTAATACGCTTCCTGTGAATGGGACGGCCTGCGCGAATGACCCCGAGGATATCGGCGACCCGGAAATGATCTATTTAACGCCCCTTGAGCAAACCTTAGACCACGTTACCTTATTTTCAACCCATAATTATGACATAATCAGTAGTTATATTAATGTGTTGATCAATACCAGTGCAGTTTCATCATTTATGCTTGATGGCAGTCCATACAATCAATTTTTGCCGGTGCCCGATAGCACCAACTACTCCTATGCGCAAATATCGGTGAGTACCGGTACGCACTACATAAGCGCTGCTGCAGGTTTTAACGCGATAGCCTATGGCTTTGGTGTTCATGAATCGTATGGATATGCAGCGGGCGCTAATTTGCAGGATCTGAATGAGTTTATAGCCCTGGAAAACCCACAAACAACCACAGTGCAAAATAACGGCTGTACCGGCATCAAATACAATTTACAACTGTCGCTGCCATATAAAACCACCCAAATACAGTGGGTTTTCCAGGATGGTACGCCAACTTATACAGATAATAACCCGGTAGCCATCAGTTCATCAGTGAAAAACGGGCAAACCGTATATGTTTATGCTTATCCAAAAAACCCGGTAAGCTATACAAGCGGAAGCTATACCATACTGGCAACCGTAGTAAACCCAACTGCTGATGATTGCGGATCAAGCGAAACCGTTGAGTTTGATTATACTATTTCTGACCCGCCTAACGCGAAATTCGCGATAGATATGCCTTGTTTGGGCGATTCGACCCGGTTTATTGACCAAACAACCTCGGCCAATACTATAAAATCATGGCAATGGAATTTTGGCGATGGGCAAACATCGGCCCTGCAAAACCCGGTACATGAGTATCTGAACCCCGGCAATTATACCGTAAGTTTAAATGTTACTGATGTGGATAGTTGTAACTCCGTTTTTAGTGTGCCTGATTTGCATATCGGCGTTAAGCCCGTAGCATTATTTAAAGCGCCAATTACCGGGTGTATAGGGCAAAGCATAGCGTTTACAGATCAGTCAACCTCTGCCGATGGTGCTATTGTAAGCTGGACATGGGATTTTGGCGATGGCACAAAAGATACGCTTACCAGTAGTACCACCCCTCTTACCCACACCTATGCCAATACCGGGATTGATACGGTTAAACTGTTTGTAACTAATGTAAATGGCTGCTCGAGCCTGGTTTTTGAGCAGGTGGAAACAATTAATACCATTCCTGTAGTTAATTTTTCGTTACCGGATGTTTGCCTTGCGGATGCTTATGCACAGTTTACTGATAGTACCACTATTGCCGATAATACACATAATACACAGTCGGATTTCACCTACCTGTGGAACTTTGGCGACCCTAATGCCAGCGCGGCAACAAATACATCAACACTAAAAAATCCTCAGCATAAGTATACGCAGGCCGCCAATTACAATGTTACGCTAACCGTTACATCAAAATATGGATGCTCCGTTTCAAAAACGCAGCCATTCACCGTAAATGGCGATAACCCTATTGCCGCATTTGCAGTTGAGAATAATGGCGACCTTTGCAGCAGCGATAGCGTTACATTTGACGACAGATCATCGGTTGATTTTGGCAATATCACCAAAATAATATGGTACTTTGATTATAACAACAACCCCACCGATTCGGTGGTTTATACACGGGAGAATATGCCTGCCGATAAAAAATATCATCACAATTATGGCTTATTTAATACCGGCGATACAAAAAATTACGCGGTTAAAATGGTAGCTTTTTCGGGCCAAACCTGTTATAATTCAACCGATCCGGTAACTATCACCATTAAAAGCAACCCGGTGGTAACCCTATCGCAAATAGACTCGGTATGCGTAGGTTCGACCCCTGTACAAATTGTTGAGAATAAGAACGGTTATATAGGTACAGGGGTATTTACAGGTACAGGCGTATCGTCAACAGGTTTATTTAATCCGGCAGTTACCGGGCTTGGCAGCTTTACCATAAACTATATGTTTACCGCACAAAATGGCTGTAGCTATTCCACCTCCGAACAGGTAAACGTTATCCCGGTACCCACAGTCTCGGTAGATTCAAGCTTTACAGTACTCCAGGGTTCACAGGTTATTATTGATGCTAAGGCAAGCGGGAATGGCCTTAGCTATAAATGGACACCCTCGCTTGGCTTAGATCATGACGATGTATTAAAACCGGCCGCAAGCCCTGCAAATGATACGCGGTACACTTTAACCGTTACCGGGATAGATGGCTGTAGTACCACCGTTACTGTTGATGTTAATGTGTTAAAAGACCTCATCATACCCAATACTTTTACCCCAAATGGCGATGGTGTGAATGATACGTGGAATATTCAATATATAGATGAATACCCGCATTGTACGGTTGATATATTTGACAGGTATGGGCAAAAAGTATATACATCAATAGGCTACCCTACACCCTGGGACGGGCGGTATAAGGGTGCCAATTTACCAACAGGTACTTATTATTATATTATTAACCCTAAAAGCGGGCGTAAACAGGTATCGGGCTATGTTGCAATTATCAGATAAATGCTGCCCATAATATATATTGACAATCTTTTTAATTGAGACAAAAAATTTTAGTAAATTTTGAGTTTCTTACACTAAATATGTTTGTAACCCTAAACTAATGAAGAGACTTTTACTTGTTATAAGTATTATAGCTTTTCTGTTCTGTTTTTGCAGCAGGGTACAGGCGCAATCCAACCAAACTGTTGTAAATGGCGCCGCTACTGCCACCGTAACTTTCCCGGCTACAGGCTGTATTTATAATTGGGTTAATAATACCCCCAGTATAGGCCTGGCAGCAAGCGGTACGGGCAATATCCTGCCGTTTACCGCTCTAAATACAGGCAACAGCCCGGTTACGGCTACCATAACAGCCACGCCGGCAACAGCCGAATATGCTTATATATCAAACGAAGGATCAAACGACGTAAAAGTAATAAACACTGCAACCAATGCCGTGGTGGCCATAGTTAGTGTTGGCTTGCTTCCTATAGGTGTAGCTGTAAGCCCCGATGGAAACTATGTGTATATAGTAAATAATGTTTCAAATAGCGTTTCGGTGATCAGCACGGCTTCAAACACGGTGGTAGCTACTGTACCGGTAGGCACAAACCCCGTTGGCATAGCGGTAAGCCCCGATGGCGGGCATTTGTACGTGGCAAATAATACCTCAAACAACGTAACTGTTATAAATACCTCTACTTATACGGTTGAAACTACCATTCCAACAAATGAAGGGCCTGTTGATGCAGCCTTTAGCCCCGATGGTAAAAAGTTGTACCTGTCGAGCAATGTTGCTTCAACTGTAACGGTTATTAATACGGCAAACAATAGCATAATAACTACTATCCCTGTTGGAGTGGCTCCAAGCCAGGTAGTGGTAAGCCCTGATGGGGCTACAGTGTATGTGGAAAATTTTGTTTCAAATACAGTATCATTTATAAATGCTGCCACAAACCAAGTAGTGTCAAATACAAACGTTGGTACAAACCCCTGGGGTATGGCAATGAGCCCGGATGGCAAGCGGTTATACGTATCAAATCAAGGTTCTAACAACGTGTCGGTTATTAATACCACTACAAAAGCATTAGTAACTACAATTCCTGTGGGCATAAATCCATACGGCGTATCGGTAAGTCTTGACGGCAGCCGTGTATATGTGGCAAATATAAATGCCAATACCATATCAATTATCAATACAGCCACCAATACGGTTACAACTACTATTCCAGAAAATCAATCTCCGGCTGCGTTTGGTGCTTTTATTACAAAGGGCCCCTCCTGTGCCCCCTTCAGTTTCACCATCACCGTAAACCCATCTGCAACGCAGCCCACTATTATTGCCAGCACGGCAGCAGGCTATATTTCTGCCTGTGTTGGCTCGCCTGCCACCAGTCCTAACATTCAGCAGTTTACTTTTTCGGGCAGTAATATAAGTACAAAAATTACGGCTACAGCGCCGCCGGGTTTTGAAATGTCGTTTTCGCCTAATGGTAATTATAGTAACAGTTTATCGCTTGCACAGATAGGTGGAGATGTTGTTGAAAATACTGTAGTTTATGTACGCTCATTAGCCTCAGACCCGGTTGGTACTATATCGGGCAATATAGTACTAACTTCTGCCGGGGCGGCAAATCAGAGCGTTGCGGTAAAGGGTGTTGTAAATGCACTTCCTACAGTAAATACGGTAGCTAATCAAACAGTTTTAAGCGGCACACCTACCACAGCTATTAACTTTACAGGTTCGGGTAATTCTTTTAAATGGATAAATGACACGCCATCAATAGGCTTGGCAGCAAGCGGTGGGGGCAACATACCATCATTTACCGCAGTAAACACCACCGGGAGCAATGTTACTGCCACCATTACAGTTACACCGGTGCCCCAGGGCTTTGCCTATATAGCAAATTCGGGCTCCAATACGGTTTCGGTAGTAAATACGGTTACTAACGCTATAGTGGCAACTATACCTGTTGGAAAGACCCCGTTCGGCGTATCGCTAAGCCCTGATGGCAGTAAGGTTTACGTAACCAATGAAAATTCAAATACGGTTTCGATCATCAATACATTAAGCAATACGGTAGTTGCCACAATTGCTGCGGGCAATACACCCTATGGTGTATTGGTTAGCCCCGATGGTAACGAGCTATATATAACCAATGAAAATTCAAATACAATTACGGTAATCAGTACAGCTACTAACGCAATTATCGCTACCATCCCGGTAGGTTCAAAACCCGAAGGTTTAGCTTTTAGCCCGGATGGCAGCCAGCTTTATGTAGCAAATAATGGCAGCAACAATATATCGGTAATTAATACAAACACTAATACGGTGTTTACTACGGTTGCCACAGGTGTGGGGCCTGCGGGCATAGCCGTAAAGCCGGATGGCAGCATCATTTATGTTACCAATAACGGGGCAAACTCAGTTACCATAATTAACGCCGCGGAGGATATAGTAGCAGGTGATGTTTTAGTTGGTATAGCCCCATTCGGTATAGTCATAAGCCCGGATGGCAGCCGTATATATACTGCCAATATAGGCGCAGGCAATGTTTCGGTTGTTGATGGTACAGATAACCAGCTATTATACAATATAACAACACTGGGCGCACCTACTGCGTTATCACTTAGTTCGGATGGTGGCCAACTCTATATAACCGATCAGAGAAATGGCTTTTTATATAGATACAATACCGCGAACCTTTCAGATGTAAGTACGGTAACGGTTGGCAGTAACCCTATATCACTGGGTAATTTTGTTACCAGCGGGGCAAATTGTATAGGCACGCCAACCACCTTTACTATTACAGTAAAACCCTCATCAGCAAAAATTACTGCAGGCCCGGTAACCGGCACAATCATGGGTTGTGTGGGTACAGCTTCGGCTAACCCTCATATTCTGCAATTTCCGGTTTCGGGAGTTGACTTATCTGCAAATGTCACAGCGAGCGCCCCTGCAGGTTTCGAGGTATCGTTAAATGCCAATAGCGGCTATGGTAATAGTGTAACACTTAGTCCATCAGGCGGCACGCTGGCAAGTACTATAGTTTATGTCAGATCGGCAAGTACTGCTCAGGTCGGAAGCATTGGGGGTAATGTTATATTGATGTCGGCAGGTATTCCCGACCAGGATATAGCTGTAACAGGCATGGTTAATGCCCTGCCTACGGTAAACCAGCCATCATCGCAGACCGTTTTTACCGGAAGCCCGACAACAGTGGTTAACTTTACTGGCACCGGCAACACCTTTAGCTGGACAAATGATTCACCCGGCATTGACCTGGCGGCAAACGGTATAGGAAATATCGCTTCATTTAACGCTGTAAATAGTGGCAATAGCCCTATAACGGCTACTATAACTGTCATTGCTGAGGATGCCGGATTTGCCTATATAGCTAATTTTAACGATGGGACGGTTTCGGTGATCAATACCTTAACCAATGCAGTAGTTTCTACAATTACAGTAGGGAAAGGCCCTTATGGGGTTACGGTAATCCCTGATGGCAGCCTGGTGTATGTGGCCAACACCGCGGATAACACTGTTTCGGTGATCAATACTTCAACCAATGCAGTTACAGCCACAATAAAGGTAGGGGCATACCCTCTTGTAATAGCCACAAGCACTGATGGTAGTAATGTGTATGTTACGAATACCCATGACAATACCGTTTCGGTGATAAATGTTTCAATCATGCGGGTTACAGCTACACTAAATGTGGGCTCAGGGCCCGGTGGTATCGCGTTTATTCCAGGTGATATATTGTATGTAGCAAATGCATCCTCAAACACAGTTTCGGTTATCAATACCACCACTAACGCTTTAGCATCCACAATTAATGTGGGTGCCGACCCTCATGGCCTTACGGCGAGCCCTGATGGTAGCAAAGTGTATGTAACCAATTATAATAGCAACACGGTTTCGGTAATTAATACCAGTACAAATTTGGTGGCAGCCACTATCCCGGTTGGCAGCGCGCCCGAAGGCATATCGATTAGTGCCGATGGCAGCCGTATATATGTCGCAAATGATCGTTCCAATACTGTTTCGGTTATCAATGCGGCCACTAACACTGCTATAGCCACGGTTAATGTGGGAACGGCCCCTTATGGCATATCGGTAAGTGCTGATGGCAGCCTGGTGTATGTGGCAAATTCAGGCTCAAATACTGTTTCGATAATTAATACGGCAACAAATACAGTATCCGCTACAGTTAATGTTGGCGGCCAACCAATTGCAGAGGGTAATTTTATTAAAGCCGGTTCGGGCTGTACAAGCGCACCCACAACGTTTACCATTACCGTAAAACCATTAGCGGCACCATCAGCAATGATTGCAAGCGTAGCCACAGGCGATTTGTCGGCCTGTGTTGGTTCGCCATCTGCAACACCCGAAATACAGCGGTTTACAGTTTCGGGGGTTAGTTTAACCGGCGATATTACTGCGACAGCACCTCCCAATTTCGAGGTATCGCTTACTGCAGGCAGCGGTTATGGTAGCAGCGTAACTATTGCTCAAACCGGCGGCACAGTAAACAATACAATGGTTTATGTGCGGTCGGAAGCTACGGATCCTGTCGGGCTTATATCAGGTAATGTGATACTAAGTTCGCCGGGGTTGGCTAACATAAACGTTGCAGTAAAAGGCATTATAAATGCATTGCCGACTGTAGATGCGGTAGGCCCGCAAAGTGTATTAAGCGGCAACGCAACAACTGCAGTAAATTTTACAGGTACAGCCAATACTTTTACGTGGACGAATGATACACCGGGTATAGGCCTGCCGGCAAGTGGTAGTGGTAATATCGCGTCATTTACAGCTGTGAATAAAGGCAGCACACCCATTACGGCTACCATCACAGTAACGCCATTTGATGCCGGGTTTGCCTATATAGCTACCGCTGCAGATATTAAGGTGATAAATACCACTACGAATACAATAGTTGCAACTATTAATTCAGCAGGAACACCATCGGGTGAAACAGTAAGCGCCGATGGTAAATGGGTATACGTGTCAAATCAAAATGCAAATCTCGTATCGGTGGTCAGTACCATAACCAATACCGTAGTAAAAACTATCCCGGTACAAACGCGGCCTTATGGCATAGTGGTAAGCCCCGATGGCAGCAGGGTGTATGTGGCAAATTTTATGTCAAATACTATTTCGGTAATTAACACCGGAACATATAAGGTAATAGCCACTATACCTGTTGGCTTAAATACACAAAGTTTAGCAATGAGCCCCGACGGAAGCAAGTTATATGCAGCAAATGGGGGAGCTGAAACTGTAACAGTTATAAATACTGCAAATAATACAATATTAACAACAATTCCATTTGGTTCGGATACCTTTCCTGTTGGCCTTGCTATGGATCCTGACGGTAAAAGTTTATATGTAACGGATAATAATTTAGAGGTTATTAATACAGCAAACAATTTTGTGACAACTATTTTATCGGCAAACGCTAACCCCTATGGTATATGCATAAGCCCAGATGGTGGCACCGTGTATGCAGCCAACAACGCAGCAGGTTCTATTGAGGTAGTTAATGTTACAACCAATACATTGGTGGCAACAATTCCGGTTGGTGTACAGCCACGTGGATTATCAATAACCAATGATGGCCGTTTTGTATATGTTACAAACTACGTAGCAGGTACAGTATCAGTAATAAATACAGCAACCAATACAGTAATAGCTACTATCCCGGTAGGCAAATATGCTGATTCATTGGGTAATTTTGTTGAAGGTGGCACGGGCTGTAGCGGGCCGTCTATTACCTTCACCATTACAGTAAATCCTATACTGCCAGCCACCATAACAGACGCAGGCGACCTAAGCCCATTAACTACGGTTTACGGCACGCCATCAGCATCTACCAGCTTTACGGTATCAGGCACGGCTATTACCTCCGGTATTTTAGTTACCCCGCCACCAGGTTTTGAAGTAAGTACCGATAATATTAAGTTCAGCAGCACAGTTATCGTAACGGCAACAGGCACTGTAGCAGCCACCCCGGTTTATATACGGCTGGCCGCCAGCACACCCGTTGGCAGCTATAGCGGCAATATTGTATTGAGCAGCGATAACGCCAACAGCGTAAACGAAATGATGCCCGTCAGCACGGTAACCCCGGCGCCACTAACCATTACCGCCGATAATAAAACCAAACCTTACGGGGCAGTAAACCCACCTTTAACGGTAAGCTACAGCGGCTTTGTAAACAAGGATAAGGCAGCACAGCTAAGCACCCTGCCAACGGTAAGCACAACGGCAACTACAACATCGCCCATAGGGCAATACCCGGTAACAGCCAGCGGCGCCGACTCGCCTAATTATACCTTTACCTATATCCCCGGCATACTTAGCATAAACCCGGCAGGTTTGATCATCCCTAACACATTTACCCCTAATGGCGATGGCATAAACGATACCTGGGATATAAAATACATCGAGTTTTACCCTGCCTGCACGGTTAACATATTTAACAGGTACGGGCAAAAGCTGTACTCGTCGATCGGGTACCCGGTGCCCTGGGACGGAAAGTATAACGGGGCTATTTTACCTTCGGGAACTTATTACTATATTATCGATCCCAAAAATGGTTTGAGTGTTATGTCGGGATGGGTGGCGATCATCAGGTAGATATGGAGAGTTTGGCGTATATAACACGAGCATTACACAGTGGCAAATGGGTAGATTGTTATTAGCTTTTAGTAGCTTAGGGTTGAATTACTTACTAATATTTTGATAAGTGCGGGTAAATTTTAAAACAACGGCAGTAATTGTAATATTAATTTGTTATTGTTTAACAGGTTATTCGCAGGGTAGTACAAATAAAGGTACTGAGTTTTGGACGGCTTATATGACCAATACTAACCCACCGGGTACTACTGGAGGTAGCGTAATGGACTTATATATTACCTCGGATGTAAATACTTCGGGCAATGTTAGCCTGGCTAATGGTAGTTTTTCGCAATCTTTTGCTGTTACAGCTAATCAGGTAACTATTTTAACTATTCCGTCAAACGCTTACCTGGCCGACGGCGGCAAATTTAATTTAGGCATACATATTACCTCCCTAAAACCCATAGCTATTTACGCGCATATTTTTGCCGGCGAATCATCAGGGGCAACTTTGTTATTGCCGGTAAATACAATGGGGAAAGATTATTATTCGATCAATTATACCCAGATGGCTGATGAAACAGCTTTTTCCAGTTTTATGGTTATAGCAACAGCCGATAGCACAACTGTTGAAATATCTCCTATAACCAATGGTGTACCAGCCGGAAAACCGTATGACATTACGCTTAATAAAGGCCAGGTATACGAAAGTTTAAGCCCTACAGATGTTACGGGGTACAGGATCCGTTCAATTAGTTCAACATCCGGGCCATGCACCAAGATCGCGGTATTTTCAGGCAGTACGCGCATACAAATTGGTTGTAACCCGGCACTTAATTCATCCGATAATCTTTTTCAACAAGTATACCCTACAGCAGCCTGGGGCGAAAACTATATTACGGTGCCACTTGCCAATAGGCATTATGATGTTTTTAGAATAATTTTAAGCGATCCGAATACCACCTTTTCCAGCCCGCTTCCTACAACAATTACTACTTCTAATGGGTCATACATTGAATTCACCTCCTCGGCGCCAACTGTAATTAGCGCTAATAAGCCCATACAGGTTGTTCAATATGCAGTATCTCAAGGTAATACCATAAGATGTGGCAATGATTTAACAGATGTTGGAGACCCGGAGATGATATATTTAACCCCGATTGAACAAACGGTAGATAATGTGACCCTTTATTCGACAAAAAATTATAAAATACTTAACAGTTATATTAATGTTTTAATTAAAACCAGTTCGGCAGCTACATTTACCATTGACGGGAAAAGTTATACCAACTTTACACTTGTAGCGCTTAATAAAGCATACTCTTATGCACAAATACCTGTTGCATACGGAACACATAATATTTCTGCAGCAAACGGGTTTAATGCCATTGCTTATGGCTTTGGCCAATATGAATCATATGGTTATGCCGCCGGTGCTAATCTGCAGGACCTGAACTCAAATATTACCCTGCAAAATCCACAAACTGATAGATTACAGCAAAACGGGTGTAGCAGCATGAATTATAACCTGGTGCTAACCCTGCCTTATAAAACCACCAGTATAACCTGGGATTTTCAGGATGGCAGTACGCCATATATACAAAGCAACCCGCCAATAATCGATTCAATACAAAGTGGAGGGCAAACATTATACATCTATAAATACCCAAAATCTCCTGTAAACTTTAAAAAGGGTGATTATGCAGTTGTAGCTACTGTATTTAACCCTGCTGCAGATGAGTGCGGTACAACGCAGCAGGTTTTATTTAACTTTACAATTTCGGATCCACCTGTTGCTGATTTTAGTTACCAGTATAACTTTTCGGGCGATTCTGTATTATTCAAAGATCTCACAACTCCTAATGCTGTAATAAACTCATGGGCGTGGAATTTTGGCGATAATCAAACCTCAACTTTAGAAAACCCCTTACATGCCTACTATAATGCAGGTAAATATAATGTTACTTTAACCATAACAGACGCTGACGGATGCACCTCAAGTGTTCAAAAAACCGTGAATTTACCTATTGTAGCAAGTGTTGCCACAGGTAGTATTTTTGCCTGCGTTGGCATGGCATCCGCAGGAAATAAAATTGAGCAGTTTGCAGTTTCGGGTGTTGAATTGAAAGATAATATTACAGCTACGGCACCCCCTGGCTTTGAAATATCAACCGACAAAAACAGTGGGTATGGCAAAACAGTAACGCTTACCCAGGCAGGTGGCGCGGTTGACAGCACTATGTTATATGTAAGGTCGGCAGCTTCAACACCTGTGGGTGAAATATCGGGTAATGTAATAATAAGTTCGGCAGGACAAACCAGCCAAAATGTGGCAGTAAGCGGCACCATTGATGCTTTACCTACAGTAAATAAGGTGACAAGCCCAACATATATAAATGGCACACTTACAAAAACGATAAGTTTTACCGGCACCGCAAATACCTATGATTGGACAAATGACACACCGGGAATAGGCCTGGCAGCCAGCGGTACAGACAATATTAATCCCTTTACCGCTATAAATAAAACCAGCAACCCCATTACCGCTACCATAACAGTTACCCCACAATCCGAAGGATTTGCCTATATAGGCAATGGCGCTTCGGGGGTTATTTCAGTTATAAATACTACTACTAATACCGTAGTACAAACCATTCCAACAAGCGATGGCCCTTATGGTATAGCCGTTAGCCCCGATGAAACACGTGTATATATAACATTCCAAAATACAAATATTGTTTCTGTTATCAATACAACAACCAATGCCGTAGTAGCAACCATACCAGTTGGTACAAACCCTATTGGCGTAGCAGTGAGCCCGGACGGGCAAACCGTATATGTAACCAATGAATTTGGCAATTCTGTTTCGGTGATCAATACCGCAACCAATAAGGTAGTGGCTACAATTACTGTGGGCACAAACCCTATTGGCGTAACAGTAAGCCATGACGGAAGTTTAGTGTATGTAACAAATGAATTCTCAAACACTGTTTCAGTAATAAACGCCCAAACAAATACGGTATCTTATACTATTATTGTAGATGTAAATCCTATTGGTTTATCAATAAGTTCTGATGACACCCGTTTATATGTAGCAAATAATGGTGCAGGCACAGTGTCGGTTATCAATACTGTAGCAAATAATATCTTATCCAGTATCAACGTAGGGTCACAACCATATGGCCTGGTAATTAGTCCCGATGGCAGCCGCCTTTATGTATCAAATTTTAATTCAAATACTGTATCTGTAATTAATACTTCAACAGGCGCTGTAATAACCACTATAAATGTTGGCATTAACCCTACGGGCATTTCAATAAGCCCTGATGACAGCCAGTTATACGTAACAAATTCAGGGGCAAATACAGTATCGGTTATCAATACAGCAACTAATGCGGTAGCAAAATCAGTTGATATAGGGTCATCCCCTCATTCTTTCGGCAATTTTGTTTCAGAAGGCACAGGCTGTAGCGGGCTCCCCAGCACATTTACTATTACAGTTTACCCAACGCAGCCTACATATATTACGGAAACGGATACACTGCCCGCGCTAACTACTACTTATGGAACGCCTTCAGCATCAGCGAGTTTTATGGTGTCGGGTTTTGGTTTAAAATCAAGTATTGTAGTTACTCCGCCGTTGGGTTTTGAAGTGAGTACGGATAATGTTCATTTTAGCCCCTATGTTACTATTGGGTCTAAAGGCGATATTGCAGCAACAAAGGTTTACATAAGGTTGTCCCAAACTGCACCGGTAGGTAGTTATTCGGGCAACGTTGTATTAAGCAGCGACGATGCAATGGATGTAAATACAGCAATACCCAACAGCACAGTTAACCCTGCTTCATTAACCATTACTGCCGATAATAAACTCAAAATGTTCGAAGCTGCCAACCCTGCTTTAACCGTAACCTATAAGGGCTTTGTAAATAATGAAAATGCCTCACATTTAACAATCAGGCCGGAAATTACTACTACAGCAATTACAACATCCCCAATTGGTACTTATCCAATTATAGCCAGTGGCGCAGCCTCGCCCGACTATAGTTTTACCTATATACCCGGTGTGCTAACCATAAGCGCTACAGTAGGAACTTTTATTCCTAACACTTTTACTCCTAATGGAGATGGCATAAATGACACCTGGAATATAAAATACCTTGAATTTTATCCAAATTGTACGGTTGAAGTATACAACCGATGGGGAGAAAAGGTATATTCGTCAATCGGTTATACTGTGCCATGGGACGGGAAGTATAAAGGGGATAATTTGCCTACAGGTACATATTATTATATCATAAACTTAAAAAATGGCGATAAGGCAGTTTCAGGTTATGTAGCAATTATTAGATAGATGAGAAGAATTTTATTTTTATTGATTGTTTTAATTTCGGTTGTACAATTAGCAGCCGCACAACAAAAACCACAATACACGCAGTATGTGTTTAATAACTATTTGTTAAACCCGGCATTGAGTGGTATTGAAAATTATACCGATGTTAAGATCGGCTACCGCAGCCAGTGGACGGGCCTGCAAGGTGCACCTGTAACCAGTTATCTAACAGTAAATGCCCCGCTTGGGAGTAGTTTTATAAATGGCGATGCTTCGGCTATGCCGGCTGCCGGTGGCGATGACCCGGCAAGCAGGTCGTATGTGCAGGATTACCAGGCTGCTGAGCCACATCATGGCATTGGTTTTACAATTGTGACCGATAAAGCAGGCCCTATTACACAAACAGATATTGATGCTACTTATGCTTATCATATTGGGTTAACAAGTAAACTAAACCTGGCTTTGGGCGTTGCAGCAGGTGTAAGCCGCACCAGCCTGAACACTTCTGAAATAACTACTGAATATACCGATCCTGCCATTTATGATGCCAGTGGTGGCCAATGGAGCCCCGACCTGGGCTTGGGCGTATGGGCTTATTCATCAAATTATTATATTGGAGCGTCGGTACAACAGGTATTGCCCCAAAAACTTTATTACAACGCAACTAATGCGGTTGATCAAAGTAAATCGGTACCGCATTACTTTTTTACAGCCGGTTATAAGCTATTTTTATCTGACGACCTGACCCTGATGCCATCGTTTTTAATAAAGGAAATAAACCCCGTACCCTTAACTTATGATATTAATGCAAAGATCTCCTTCCGCGATGTGTTTTGGTTAGGCGGTTCCTATCGCCATGATGATTCCTTTGGCGTATTGGCAGGGTTTAATATTAACTCAATTATTACCGTGGGCTATTCTTATGATATTACCACTTCGGCCTTAAATACGGTAAGTAATGGTACGCACGAAATTGTTATAGGTATTTTACTGAATAACCGCTATCACGTTCCGGAACATAGTTTTTGAGGTGGTGATCACAGGCTAGAGATTTAGAAGAATAAGCCAGTCATAACTGGAGACTGACCGGCCCCGCGCAAATGTGTATAATTTTCATTACACTATAAATTAACATTCTCATTATCAAAATATTGTAAAGTGGTGCTTATTTATAAGCGAAATGCCCGCTAAACTTTCGCATTTCTGCAATATCTTACCAATAAATATTATTCAACTTTAATACTTATCACAATGAAAAAGCTACTCGTCCTGGCGCTTATTATTATTTTCGCTAAAAGCGCTTTCGCACAAAAAGATACTGTCGGTTTAAACGTTCCCTTTGTTAATAATACCGTTGTTTATGAAAGGGTGTTCGATGTGCCAAACGCCCCTAAAAATCTGCTCTATAGCAATGCCGGGCTTTGGCTTGCAGAAACTCGTCCCTATGTCGCAGATACACAACTGGAATTGGCAGACCCGGTTTTATCGCGGGTTGTAGGCAGGATAACCTCTTCTACTACTGGGTCTTATAAACAGCTTTGGCAAACAAATTATTATACCATCACCTATAATTTTACGCTGCAGGTAGATTGTAAAGACAATAAATACAGGATTCGCATTTATAATATTCAGAATGTGTCCGGTACCGTTTATACACCGGTAGAAGACTTGATGCAATCGCTTATCAACTCAAAGTCGGTGACTTTAGCTAATGGTGTTGTTTTCAAAACAGCGGACTTGAAGCAACATTTCCAGGCGCTAAATGCCGTAATAGACAGCGTACTGACCGACATCAATAAAGATATAATAGTAGATAACAGCTTTTAAAATGGCAGCAACTTTGCGGTGCTGGATCTGCGCTTAACTAATCTCTAACCTCCAGCTTCTAATCTCTATCTACAATTCCTTCCTTAGCCTTGCTACGGGTATATTCATCTGTTCGCGGTATTTGGCTACGGTGCGGCGGGCTATGTTGTAACCGCTTTCCTTTAAAATATCGGTTAGTTTTTCGTCGGCCAGGGGGTGGCGTTTATCTTCTTTACCAATATGTTCTTCCAATATCTTTTTAACCTCTTTGTTTGATACCTCTTCGCCGCTCTCGGTTTGTATCGCTTCGGAGAAGAAAGATTTCAGCAGGTAAGTACCATGTTCGGTTTGTACATATTTTGAATTTGCCACACGCGATACAGTTGAAATATCCATCCCTATCTTATCAGCAATATCTTTCAATATCATCGGTTTTAAATTTTTATCATCACCGGTTAAAAAGAAATCATACTGATACTGCATTATGGCATTCATGGTTTTGAGCAAGGTTTGCTGGCGCTGTTTAATGGCATCAATAAACCATTTGGCCGAGTCGAGCTTTTGCTTTACAAATTGTACAGCCTCTTTTAATTTTTTATCCCGCTGCGCGGCCTTGTCATAATGCTGGAACATTTCCTGATAGGAACGGCTCACCCTAAGTTCGGGGGCATTTTTTGAGTTTAAGGTAAGTATCAGCACCCCATCGCTGTTGATGATATGAAAATCGGGTATTACCTGCATTTGCTTGGTATTTACCTCGTTTGAATCGCCGGGTTTAGGGTTGAGCTTTAAAATTTCATTTACCACGCCGCGCAATTCGATCGACGACATGTTCAGTGATTTCTCCAGCTTGTCGTAATGCTTGCGGGTAAACTCGTCCAGATAATCTTCAACAACTATTATAGCTTTTTTAACAATAGGGTCATTAGGGTCTTTTTTGCGCAACTGTATCAGCAGGCATTCCTGCAAACTACGGGCACCAACACCGGCAGGGTCGAAACTTTGAATTACGGCCAGCATTTCTTCCACCTCATCATCATCAGCCATTATATTCTGCGAGAAGGCCAGGTCGTCGGTTAACGATGTGATAGGCCTGCGCAGGTAACCATCATCATCAAGGCTGCCTATGATCTGTTTGCCTATCCGGAAATCCTTATCCGAAAGCGGGAGCAGGTCGAGCTGCGATTGCAGGCTTTCAAAAAACGAACTTTGTACGGCTATTGGTATTTCCTTGCGCTCATCATCATCATCGCCATTCTGGTCATAACGCGAACCATAGTCATTTACATTATCTTCCTGCAGGTAATCATCTATATTAAACTCATCCATCTCGCCCTTTTCATCATCGCTGTTATAATTATCCTCATCGGGGTCGCGGTCGGGGTATTGCTCTTCGGGCTCATTTAAGTTTGTTAAACTCAGATCTTCAAGCGCGGGGTTTTCTTCAAGTTCTTCCTTAATACGGGTATCCAATGACACCGTAGGAACCTGCAGCAATTTTATAAATTGTATTTGCTGCGGCGAGAGCTTTTGTAAAAGTTTTTGTTGAAGATTTTGTTTAAGCATAATTAGATGAGCGCAAAAATACATCAAATTACCTATAAAGTAAACTTTAGTTAAAGTAATATGATTAATGAAGTAAAAGTGGAAAAAAAACTTTTTGTTTGGTTTTCCAAACATTTTATTAATAACTTTAAATTAAACTAAAACCGATATTTTATGCCGATAGTAAAAGAATTTAAAGATTTTGTAAGCCGGGGCAATGTTGTTGACCTTGCAGTAGGTGTTATCATAGGTGCCGCTTTTGGCAAAATTGTAACCTCGTTAGTAACTGATATTATTATGCCGCCGTTGGGTATGCTGATATCTGGTATTGATTTTAAAGATCTTAAATATGTTTTAAAGCATGGGGTAGGGAAAATTCCTGATACCAGTATCAACTATGGTTTGTTCATCAACAATTGTATCGATTTTTTAATCGTGGCTTTCTGTATTTTCATGGTTGTGAAAGGCATAAACTCAATGAAGAAACCGGTAGAAGTTGTTGTTGCACCTGATCCGGAACCCACACAAGAAGAAATATTACTTACCCAGATCCGTGATCTTTTAGCTAAAGGAAAATAATATTTTGATTGATAGTTGGTATAATGCCAACTATCAATCAATAGATCAAAATGTCTTTGGTAGTTTTGGGTCGGTTAAAATTATATAATCGCCCATGTTTTTAAATTTGCTCCAATCGGGGTTATCAAAGCTATCATCCGCATATACTGCAATATTCAATACGCGCACCTGGTGCGCGTATTTTTTTAATTGTACCACCGCGCCCAATTTCTCCTCGCTATGAAAGCCGCCGTTTAATTGTAATACTTTATAATCGTTGTGGCTTTTTACAAATTTAGCAATCGACCATCCCATGGTGGCATCCCATAAATTTTGCGCCTGGTACATTTGCATGCCCGGCATGCCGCCGTGGCCGCCCATTATCTGTACAAATTTGTCGTAATATGGGCCGGTGGCTGTATCAATAGGCAGTGGGGGTAGATATGATCTGCCTGTTTCATCCAACTGCAGCAAGCTGCTTAGACCAAGCCTGTTGGCCATATTAGTATAGCGGGCAGGCGCGTTAGCTGCAATAACGGGTATATTGCTGCCTTTGGCAAACTCTATCATCGGGCGGTAATCCTTATAATTTGGCCATACGCGGGCATCGGCTTTAAAATTCTTTTCGCGGATAAGTCCCCTTAAATACTCATTTAAAATATCCTGGCAATCGGTTTCAAACATTTCCATTGATAAGGCCACTTTACCCGGATATTTTTCCGACAGCTTTTTAAGTAAAATAAATTCAAGCTGATGCCCGGTTGAATCGTTATGTTCTTCTCCAAAAAATAAAACATCGGCCTTATTCATGTCGCTGATGATGTTATCAACCGAAACTACTTTTTGGCTTTGTGTATCATATATTTTGTAATGAGATGATAATGTATCCTGGCTTAAAGCGTAGAATGGCAGGCAGAATAAGAGCAAAAAATATGTGATTTTCATATCAGGATTAGCGTAGGTTGTTTAAAATCAATTAATTTTAATAACAATTTGTTAATGAAACCTTAAAACAAAGCGAACTTTGGTGTTGATTGTGTTATATACTTTTACAATCACACATCATATAAAAATTTTATGACCACCTCAATTCTCGAAATTACGGAAAATGAATATCTAATTAAGCTTAACAGGCAAAATTTCAACCTGTCGTTTATCAGGAGTTTATTAAAAATGGTTGAAGTTTCCAATCCATCCGAAGATAATATGACCGTTTCCGACAGGCAGATCACGCCAAGCCAGAACCACTCATCGGAGCCTGAATATTATAGCTCGATTGACGAAAAATAGATCTACCGTAGAGGCGCAATACTTTGCGTCTCAAAAATACAGGTATAAAAAAGACGCAAAGTATTGCGTCTCTACATATTTTGAAAATACAGGCATAAAAAAAGACGCAAAATATTGCGTCTCTATCATGTTTTAAAAGGTTTTTAGAACTGTCTGTATCCGCCCCTTACCACCTGTTGCTTATCCATTTGCGCCATTTGCGCTTTCATCATCTTTATCTGCTCGGTAAGTAATTTGTTTTTATCATCTTTGGTTGCTTCTGAAATATACATCTGTGCTTCGCGCTTGTTGCGTTTTGCCATAGATATACCTGCCAGGCTCAACTTGGCCAAAGCCACGTTGTGCGACATCTTCATGCCAAGCTGTAATGATTTTTTGAAGTATTTTTCCGATTTCAACGGCGCTTTGCGCGATTCGATCAAACCTATCAGCAGATTATAATAGCCATGCTGGGTTTTGTTTAACTCCTTTTCGTAATCCTTAATTTTTAACAACCATATTTCGGCTTTCTCATTTTGTTCCTTACGCAAAAACCATTGCGCAATGATCATGTTTTCATTAAAGAAAAAGCTAAGCAGTATAATACCGCCTAAAAATAAAACCAGTATGCCCCACCACCAAAAGCCAAACACACAAAGTGCAACAGCCCCGGCAAAAAACACACATGATATAATTAATCTGAAAATGTTCGACATAATTTGTAATGCAATAAATAAAGCGCAAATATCCGTTAATTTGCGCTGTAAATCAACATCTATATAAATATTTATGGCGATAGAATTAGAACCATCGTGGCTTGAGGTTTTGGGTGATGAATTTGATAAGGATTACATGCTGAAGCTAAAGCAATTTTTAAAAGAAGAGAAAGAAGCCGGCTATAAAATATATCCCAAAGGCAGCGATATATTTAATGCCTTTAACAAAACGCCCTTTACCAATTTAAAGGTGGTTATATTGGGGCAGGATCCGTATCACGGCGATAACCAGGCGCATGGCTTATCATTCTCTGTTCAAAAAGGGGTTAATCCGCCGCCATCCCTCAAAAATATTTACAAGGAACTGCTTACCGATATTCCCGGCTTTACCATGCCCCCCGATGGCGACCTTAGCAAATGGGCCGAACAAGGCGTGCTGCTACTGAATGCTACCTTAACTGTTAGGGCGGGTACCCCCGGCTCGCACCAGAAAAAAGGCTGGGAAGAATTTACCGATACGGTGATCAGAAAAATATCGGAAAAAAAAGATGGGATAGTATTTATACTTTGGGGAAGCTACGCGCAGGCCAAAGCTGAACTAATAGACAAAGCCAAACACCACATCATCAAATCGCCGCATCCCTCGCCATTCTCGGCCGACCGGGGGTTTTTCGGCTCGAAGCCATTTTCTAAAACGAATGAGTTTTTGAAGGAGGAAGGAAAGAAGCCTGTGGACTGGTAGATCAGCCCCCTCTAAATCTCCCCCTGTAGGGGAGACTTTAACTTCACACTTTTTTAAAGCCCTCCCTACCGGGGAGGGTTTGGGTGGGGCTCAATATTCCAGCGGCACAATAGGCTCTTTTTTGCTGGTGGACATGATCATCATCGTTTGGAAGGTTTTAACCACCGTGATGCGGCTTATTTTTTCCATGATGAGTTGCTCATATGATTTTATATCGCGCACATAAACTTTTAGCAAAAAGTCGCACTGCCCGGTTACGTGGTGGCATTCGGTTACTTCTTTTATTTTTTGTATCTCATCAATAAAAGTTTGTATAGTGTTTTTTTGATGAAAATCAAGGGAGATCTGGATGAAGGTTTTTATACCCAGTCCCAGTTTTTCCTCATCAACCAGCGCATGATAGCTTTTTATAAATTCGTTGTTTTCCAGTTTGCGTACACGCTCTAAAGTAGGGGCGGGCGATAGCCCTATTTCGTTTGAAAGTTGAAGATTTGTTATCCTGCCGTTCTCCTGCAATATCCTTAAAATCTGCAGGTCTATTTTATCAAGTTCTGTTGCCATAGTGATACAAATATATATTTTACTTAGTTCACAAAATAAAATTTTTTAAAAAAGAGGTTTGGCAGTAATAAATTTTTTATTAAATAAATTTAGACAAGTCTAAATTTATAATTAGTTTTGCTTAAATGAATACATTAGCCGAAGAGAATTATTTAAAATCTATTTATCACTTGTCGCTTAATACGGCAAATGTGAGTACCAACCAAATAGCCGCCTTTATAAATACCAAGGCAGCTTCGGTAACCGATATGCTTAAAAAGCTGGCCGATAAAGAGTTAATAAACTATACAAAATACCAGGGCGTAAGCCTTACACCGGCAGGCGAAAAAATCGCTGTTCATATTATACGCAAGCACAGGTTATGGGAATATTTTTTGGTAGAGAAGCTCAGCTTTAAGTGGGATCAGGTGCATGAGATGGCCGAGGAAATGGAACATATATCGTCAACCGAACTGATTGACAGGTTGGATAAGTTTATGGGCTACCCTAAATACGACCCGCATGGCGACCCGATACCCGATAGCAACGGAAAATTTAAGGCGCATGAGCTAAAGCCGGTTTCAATGGTTGCTGTTAGCGAAAGCGGCATCATTTCGGGTGTGCGCGATCATTCGGCTGAGTTTTTGCAATACCTGGAAAAACAACAGCTTACCATAGGTAAAAAGATACAGGTAACAGATATTATCGACTACGACCACTCCATGATATTGCAGGTAGCGGATAATAAAGTACACATCAGCCGCGAGGTTGCCAATAATTTATTGATTGCGATATGAACGATAAACATAACGAATCATTAGCTAATGTTCATAGCTCGGTAAATACCGAGAATAAAACCGGCTGGCGCAAAATACTGGCCTTTATTGGCCCGGCTTATTTGGTGAGTGTTGGTTATATGGATCCGGGTAACTGGGCTACGGATATTGCCGGTGGCAGCGCCTTTGGCTACAAGCTGATATGTGTATTATTCGCATCGAACCTTATTGCATTGCTGCTACAATCATTAAGCGCAAGGCTGGGCATTGTGCGCGGGCTCGACCTGGCGCAGGCCTCAAAAAACACTTATAACCGTTTTGTAAATTTTTGCCTGTATATACTGGCGCAAATAGCCATTATAGCCTGCGACCTGGCCGAGATCATCGGTATGGCCATTGGTTTGAACCTGCTGTTTCACTTACCGCTGATATGGGGCGTATCGCTAACTATTACCGATACAGTGCTGATGCTTTTTTTAATGAATAAGGGCATGCGCAAGCTGGAAGCATTTATCATATCAATGATATTTATTATCGGGCTATCCTTTTTAATAGAGATGTTTATTGTTAAGCCCGATATTGTTGAAATTGCCAAGGGGTTTATCCCCAGTAGCTTAACTGGCAGTTCGTTATACCTGGCTATTGGTATTATTGGTGCCACGGTAATGCCGCATAATTTATACCTGCATTCATCATTGGTGCAAACCCGTAAAATAAACCACTCGGATGAAGGGATCAGATCGGCTATTAAGTTTAATATTTGGGATACAGTAATTGCGCTAAACCTTGCCTTTGTTGTTAATGCGGCGATATTGATATTGGCAGCGGGCGCGTTTTTTAAAAATGGCTACTTCGCGGTAGCCGAGATACAGGACGCTTATAAACTGCTGGAACATATTTTTGGCGCGCTGGCACCCGCCTTGTTCGCCATAGCATTAATTGCATCGGGGCAAAGTTCCACCATAACCGGTACGCTGGCCGGGCAAATTATTATGGAGGGCCACATCAACCTGCGTATCGAGCCCTGGCTCAGGCGCTTGTTAACACGGTTAATGGCTATTATCCCTGCTGTCTTCACCATTATTTATTTTGGCGAAACAGGCCTGGGCAACCTCATCATTTTAAGCCAGGTGGTATTAAGTTTGCAGTTAGGTTTCGCGGTTATCCCGCTTATCCATTTTACATCCGACCGTAAAAAGATGGGTAAATTTGCCATCAGCCTTAAAGTTAAAATATTGGCCTGGCTAAGCGCTTTTGTCATATTAGGTTTAAATGCGCAGTTGGTTGTTCAACAGCTAAAAGACTGGACGAAAGGGTCGCCATCAACCGCTATATGGATTTACGCGCTGGTGCTGCCCGTGGTCATCGCTATTGCTTTGCTGCTGTTATACGTGCTTTTGCGCCCTTTGCTTTTTAAACATAAAGATCAGCCAACTTACATACCGCATGGCCTTGCCACGGTAATTGACGAATTGGACGCTATTAAATATCACCATATAGCAGTTACGATCGATTTTTCAAAAAATGATACCGAATCTATCCGGCATGCTATCATGCAGGGCGGTAAGCATGCCGATTATACCTTAATACACGTGGTAGAAACCGCCGGCGCGCGATATTATGGTAATGAGGTGATGGATCAGGAAACGCAAAGCGATTTGGATAACCTGAACCAATATGTTGATGCTTTAAAGAAATTGGGCTATAAGGCAAACCCGCAAATTGGTTATGGCGCGCCTGCAAGGTCGATAGCCCAAATTGTAAAGGATGAAGGCGTTGATTTTATTGTGATGGGGTCGCACGGGCATAAGGTTTTAAAAGATCTGATCTTCGGTACTACGGTTAACCGGGTGCGCCACATGGTGAATGTGCCGGTACTGGTAGTTAAGCCACAAAATAAATAATTCGCATATTTGCAGCATAATGAGCGAGGATAAGATCTACATAAAAAATAAAAAGGCCTATTTTGAATATTCCATACTGGATAAGTATGTAGCAGGTTTAAAACTGCTGGGTACCGAAATAAAGTCAATCCGCGAGGGTAAGGCAAACCTTAACGATGCTTTTTGCACTTTTATTGATAGCCAGCTGTATGTACGTAATCTGCACATTGCCGAATATTCTTACGGCTCTTTCTATAACCACGAAGCTAAACGCGACAGGGTTTTACTGCTCAACAAAAAGGAACTAAAAAAGCTGCAAACCCGTGGCGAAGAAAAGGGGCTGACCATTGTACCACTCGCGTTATTTATCAGCGAGCGCGGCTTTGCCAAGTTGGAAATAGGGCTGGCACAAGGTAAAAAGACCTTTGATAAGCGCGAAACCTTAAAGGAGCGCGATGTTAAGGTGGAGATGGACAGGGCGATGAAAAGATAAGCCCCCTAACCCCCTGAAGGGGGAACAAAGTTAAAGCTGCTTTTAAAATTCCCCCTTTAGGGGGTTAGGGGGCCACCCACTAATGGCACAAACCTGAATGTATCCAGCACATGTTCTTCGTGTTTATCTTCGGCGGTTTTTAAAATAGTTACCATTTTCTGCGATCTTTCATCACCTACCGGGATAACCAATATGCCGCCGATGTTTAGTTGTTTTATCAATTCGCCCGGAACCGTAGGGGCACCCGCGGTAACGATTATTTTATCATAAGGGGCGTGATTGGCAATGCCTTTTGATCCATCGCCCAAAAAGAAATTTGGCTTATAGCCTTTATAGGGCAGCACTTTTATGGTGCGGTTGTATAGTTCGGGCTGGCGTTCAATGGTATAAACCTTGGCCCCAAGCTCAAGCAATATGCAGGTTTGGTAACCACAGCCGGTGCCTATTTCAAGCACCTTATCGCCTTTATTAACATGTAAAAGCTCGGTTTGGTAGGCAACGGTATAAGGCTGCGATATGGTTTGATCGGCCCCGATAGGGAAGGCAATATCCTTATAAGCCTGGTTCCAGAAGGTTTCATCAAAAAATATATGGCGCGGAACCTTGCCTATGGCTTGCAGTACGCGTTCATCCTCAATGCCTTTCTTCCTTAATTCATCAACCAGCCTTTTGCGGGCGCCTTGCTCACGGTAATTATCAACAAACTTATATGCCATTATGGGACTAATATACCATGATTTTAAGATTTAGAAGCCCAAAACCGGGATAGAAGGAAATGATTTTATCAACAACTATTAAATGCAATAATGTTGCATTTAATAGTTATATTTGCACCATGCAATTTCCAAAACTCAGCTCCAAACTCGATAATATAGGGATGACGGCCTCAACACTTTGTGCTATACACTGTGCCATAGTGCCTTTGGTATTTACCAGCTTGCCATTAATAGGGCTGGGCTTTTTGGCAAACCCCTGGGTGGAGTGGAGCATGATCATCCTGGCGCTTTTTATTGGGGTATCGTCTATTGGCATGTCGTACTTTCGTACTCATCGCAGGCTATTGCCTTTAACTTTACTGATAGCCGGGTTTATGGTGATTATTGCAGGTCATTTATTTATTACGGGTTGGGTTGAGGGCATTATAGTGCCTTTGGGCGGCTTTACCATTGCCACCGCCCATTTTGTTAACTACAAATACGCGGGCGCATGCAAAAGCTGCGATCATGCTGCTGATGATGTGCATCAACATGAAAAAAACATGTGCGGGAATGTACTTAATTCGCAATAATTTTATATCATTGAATAACCAATTCCCCTATTAATGACAACCATAGAAAACGATAACCGCTTTGAGCATTTGCTCGATGAGCATCATTTAAAAAAAACCGGGCCGAGGCTCAGGGTTTTGTCGATGATGAGCGCTAAAAATACAGCCACTTCACAACCCGACCTGGAAAGCCTGATGAGCGATGTTGACCGTGTAACGCTTTACCGAATTTTAAATGTGTTTGAAGAAAAAGGCATCATTCACAAGATATTCGACCTGAACGGTACCGCAAATTATGCGATTTGCACCTCCAATTGCCAGGAACATCACCATCACGACGAACACCTGCATTTTAACTGCACCCTGTGCAATAATGTATATTGTTTAAATGATTTGAGCCTGCCCGCGTTTAGCCTGCCACCGGGTTTTAAGGCTGAAGGCTTTAGCTTATATGCAACCGGCCTGTGCCCAAAATGCAGCAAAAAAGAAAATAGAAATTAATGCAATCTTATTATTGATTTTTTTGTTGTTTTATAACGCCAAAAGCAATAATATTTGCTCAAGAATTATACTTAATGAAAAACAACCGCAAAGGATTAAAGGCACTTATTTGTATCGCGATGTTTTGTTTCCCTGTCTTAACTTCCTTTGTTGATCCTGGTGATACCGTACAAAACAAGCCCTTTAAAATAAGGACAATAGTGATAGACGCGGGCCACGGTGGTAAAGACCCCGGCGCGCACGGATCATATTCCGTAGAAAGAAGCGTAGCCCTTTCCATCGCCAAAAAATTAAGGGCAGCCATTGAGGATAACCTGCCCTCGGTAAAAGTAGTTATGACCCGGGACGATAATACGTTTATCGAACTGCGCCACCGCTCGGCCATAGCTAATGAGATCCACGCCAACCTGTTCATCTCCATCCACTGTAATTCCTCGCCCGAAGGCACCGCCAGCATTGCCCATAAGCAAAAGGGGATAATGGTGCTGGTGTATGGTTTCCACAACAAAGGCGACCAAATGGAAGCCCTGCGTGAAAATGCATCTATCGAATTAGAAAAAAACTATAAGGAAAACTATGAAAGCTATAATGAGAATGACCCAAGCAACCTCATCGTATTGAATGCTTATATGCAAAAATACCGTAAGCAAAGCATCCTGTTTGGTGATTTGCTGATGAAGCAATTTAAAGCTACTGGCGACCGCGAAACTTTAGGGGTAAAGGAGCAGGACGTATTGGTTTTGGCCCACAGCGCTATGCCAGCTGTACTCATTGAAACCGGCTTTATCAATAACTCATCCGAAGAAGACTACCTTAATTCTGCCACCGGCCAGGCCGAGATCGTAAACTCCATTGTTAACGCGATAGAGGAATATAAGAGCGAGGTGGATATCAAATAAATTATACATCATAACATGTAATTAAAGAAGCGCTGTCATGCCAAGCGCGTTGTCATGCTTCGAGTGCCTCAGTGTATGCGTTTTATAATTCAAAAGCCAACTGCTGCGCTTTACCGTCCACTATCGGGGCAACCACGCCTTCAGCACCAATATAATAAACCGGTGTTTCCTCAAACCGGGATGCGACTATGATCTCTGTGCCGTTGGCATGTGTGTTGAATAACTCATAAACCAGCTCGGTGCTGTTATTGTTTTTCGACAAGTGCGCTAACAGCAAATGGCTCATGTAGGCAGGTTTGTGATTGATGAAAAGTTCCAAAGCCTGCTTATTGCTTAAGTGCCCGTTACCACCGCGAATACGGCGCTTTAAATAGAAGGGGTAACCGCCATTATCAAGCATTTCATCGTCATAGTTAGCCTCTAAAAACGCGGCGTGGCATTTACTAAAGTGTGCTATCAAATGCCCGCAGGCCATACCGATATCTGTAAATACGCCAACTGTAATATCCCGGCAGGTGATCACAAAGCTATGCGGCTCCGAAGCATCATGAAACTTTGGAAAGGCTGTAACTGCAAGCGCGCCGATAACCACAGGCTGATAGGCTATAAAGTGAATGAACTGGTATTCGTCGGCGTTTAAGTTGAGATGTTTCAGCGTTCCGGGCGTGATGTAAACCGGCAGCTTGTACTTTTTTGCCAGTACAGGTATGCCGCTGATATGGTCGGAATGCTCATGCGAAATAAATATGGCCTTTACTTTGCTGATGGATAGCCCCAGCCGTTTCATCCTCTTTTCGGTTTCGCGGCAGGAGATGCCCGCATCTACCAAAACAGCTTCGTGCTCATTACCAACGTAATAGCAATTGCCGTTGCTGCCTGAATTTAATGATGTAATAAATAGCGACATACCACTACAAATTAACCTGTTTTGATTCAAATTATGTTAACAATTTAATAACAAAACCTATGTTTATATTTACCGCATGGATTCACCAAAAACTTTACCTGTACTGGATGCCGCCGAGCTGCGCGTACTTGGCGTACTGATGGAAAAAAGCAAAACCACACCCGATTATTACCCTATGACCATCAATAGCCTGGTGGCGGCCTGTAACCAAAAAACCAGCCGCAAGCCAGTTGTGCAGTATGATGATGATATTGTTGCTACGGCACTTAATACACTCAAACGCCGCGGATTGATCTCAACCGCTACAGGAGGGTCAGACCGCTCGACAAAATACAAGCACAACTTTGCCATTGTGTACCCGGTAATACCTGCGGAGGTGGCGCTGATCTGTTTATTAATGCTTCGTGGCCCGCAAACCCCCGGCGAGTTGAATACCAATTCGGGCAGGCTGTATGAGTTTGAATCGATTGAGGAAGTACAGGAAGTTTTAGAAAGATTAGCTACCGCCGAAACCCCATACCTTGTGCAATTACCCCGCAGGCCCGGACAAAAGGAAGTGCGTTATGCCCATTTATTATCAGGCATACCGGATATAACCGAAGATGAGGATGAACACACCGCAAAAACACCCGGCGGTTTAGAAGTCCGCGTTGCAAAACTGGAGCAGGAACTTGCCACATTGCGGGAAGAATTTGATAAGTTGATGAAGGAGTTGACATAAAACTGTACTTAGCTATCCAACACGTCCTTGCGAGGCACGAAGCAACCTCACAATTAAAGTGGGCGAATGCATGTTTGATACTTAGCGTGTGGGGTTGCTTCGTTCCTCGCAATGACGTTGGGTTATCATTTTGTCATCCTGAGCGCAGCGAAGGATCTATCCGTATGTACACCACGCGCTCGGTACACCGGCTGCTTGTATAATAGATACTTCGCTGCGCTCAGTATGACAGATTAATTTTAATGTATTTCAAAGAACAAGCTTTGCGCTTTCACAAGCGCGGGACTGATGGTGGATACCGGAAAATGCGGAATGGGGCCGGGTATTGGCCTTTGGATAATGCAAGTTACGAAGGATAATTTTAAATAGTGCTGACACTGTTTTGTCAGCATTGAGCCCCCTCTAAACTGCGCAGCACTCATTAACACCTATAAAAAGCAAACAATAGGTTAATAATCTCCCCCGGTTGGGGAGACCTGGCTTCGCTCTTTAGCAAAAGAGCGCTCATTTGTGTAATTCAATAATTACTACGCTTAGCATTTTTTAAATCACTAATTCACTCAATCAGTAATTCAATAATTATCTACACTAATTCAATAATTACCCTACGCTCCTGGCGGTGAGAAGACAAAATGGGTAACCAGTTTATCCATAATTACTAACGACGCGATGATGAGTGCTATGCCTGCCACCTCGTTAAGGCGGTGGATAAGCTTTACTGATATTCTCGCCCGCAGTTTATCGGCATAAAAGGCTTTAAGGGTATCCATGCCAAACTGAACAAAAAGTATGGTTAAAAACATGGTAGTAATATCTAACGATCTGTGTGGTGAACCTACCCTGAAAATTGTACTGGCCGCAGCAATTACCGTAACCCAATGAAACAGCAGGCTGGGATTGAAAATGCACATCACAAATCCCTTTAAAAAATAACCCGCCCTGTTGATACCCGATGGAACGGTGTTTTTATAATTGACCTCGGATTTTTTGAAGAAATAATAAACGCCAACGGTAAACAAAATAATACTGCCAATAACGCCTGCTATTACCTTTTCATGTTCAGATATATCAATGTATTGCGAGCCGTATAAAATGCCGCCTACAAACACTATATCGCTGCACACTACGCCCAGCGCTAAAGCAACACCTGCATGAAAACCTTTTTCGATGCTGGTTTTTATTAAAGCGAAAAAAACCGGGCCGGTTAAAAACGTGAGTACAAATCCAAACCCGATTCCCGAAATAATGGCTTCTATCATTAATTATACTTAGGTTCAGTTTTGAACAATGCGAATATGCAATTTTTATCTCTTAAAAAAAGAAACTTAATGTTTCGGGATTATTAATTTAAAAAACTATGCCGTAATTATAAAAAATCATTTATGTTAGTAGTTTAATACTACAATTACTGTACAACCTAATTAAACAATGGAACAAGACAAATCAAAAAGCTACGGCTCGGCGTTATATACGCTTATAACCGTATTTTTCTTCTGGGGCTTTTCAGCAGCTTCAAACGGTGTATTTATCCCTTTTTGTAAAGCACATTTTCATTTAAGCCAGTTCGAATCACAATTAATTGATTATACCTTTTATGGAGGATATTTCATAGGCTCGCTGATATTATATTATGCTTCGGAAATAAGCAAAGTTGATATCATGAATAAATTAGGTTACAAAAATGGTATCATATACGGTTTGGGATTATCGGCTGTTGGTGCTTTGTTAATGATACCTGCTGTAAATTCAGGTTCGTTCCTGTTCATTTTGGGTTCGTTTTTTGTTATCGCATTAGGGTTTTCGCTACAGCAAACTGCTGCCAACCCGTTTGTAGTTGCGCTCGGTACGCCTGAAACCGGTGGAAACAGGTTGAATTTTGCAGGTGGTGTAAACAACTTAGGTACCCTGCTGGGGCCTGCCGCCATCAGCATCATATTATTTGGCAGCGCAAGCAAACAATTACCGGCCGATCAGGTGAAAATATCATCAATAAATGATGCCTATGTTATCCTGGCTTGTTTATTTATAGCTGTAGCTATTTTCTTTTGGGTATCGAAACTGCCAAAGGTTACTTCCGATGAAAAATTTGAATCGAGCAAAAAAACCATATTGCCATTGTTTATTATATTCATCGGCTTTTGTTTGGTGTTTATAGCCAAACCATCGGCTGCAGCCACCGGCATACCCGAGTCTTATTTTGTTTATGCTTCGCTGGTAATTATCCTGGCAACATTATTTCTATCATTATTTGCCGCAAGCCGAAGCAACGAAGGTTGGGGCGCTATGCACTACCCACAATTGATCTTCGGAATGATAGCGATATTCACTTACGTAGGGGTAGAGGTTACTATACAAAGTAACCTTGGATCATTATTAAAAACTCCTGAATTTGGTGGGTATACCACAGCGAAAATAGCACCTTTTATTTCATTGTATTGGGGCAGCCTGATGATAGGGCGGTGGACGGGTGCCATAGGTGCTTTTAATCTGAAGAAAATGACAAAAAATGTATTAACCATTATTATACCTTTTGTTGCATTTGGCGTTGTGCTATTAGTTAACAGATATTTAAACGGACAGGATATATCAGGTTTCTTCATATACGCTTTGTGTATTGTTGTATTAATAGTAGGCTTCTTTATTGGTAACTATAAACCTGTACGCACACTTATTATTTTTGGCTTGCTTGGTGTTGGCACCATTATATTGGGTTTATTTACTACAGGCAATATTGGCTTGTTTGCCATTGTTAGCGGCGGTTTATGCTGCTCTATCATGTGGCCTTCTATTTTCTCGCTGGCTATTGCAGGTTTAGGCAAATATACCGGGCAGGGTTCGTCATTATTAATTATGATGATTTTAGGCGGCTCTATCATCCCGCCAATACAAGGTGTATTGTCGGATGGTTCAGGAAATCTTATCCACGGCATGACAGGTATCCATTTTTCCTATATCGTGCCTGTAATTGGCTTTGCCTACCTTGCATTTTTTGCCTGGAAAGCTGGTTCTGAATTAAAGAAACAAGGTATTGATATCGACCATATGCAAGCTTCTGGCGGGCATTAATATTTTTATAGTCATTATTTCATTAGGTCATTGTGTCATTGGTTGAATATCGCCGATAATACAATGACCTAATGGCTAAATGACCCAATGACAGCGCAGCGTAATGAACCAAATGAAACCCAGTTTTGATCATATATTCATGAACCTGGCCAATGATCTTGCCCAGCGCTCGCATTGTATTAAGGCGCATGTAGGGGCGGTTTTGGCAAGGGATACGCGTATTATATCCATAGGCTACAATGGCCCGCCATCGGGTACACATAATTGCGACGAGGAATGGCCCGAAACCGGTTGTCCACGTGATGCAAGGGGTAGTTGTTCGCTTGCCCTGCATGCCGAAGAAAACGCCATATTATATGCTGTGAAAAATGGGGCTAAACTTGAGGGCGCGGTAATGTACACTACACTATCGCCTTGCCTGGCCTGCGCCCGGCTTATATTTTCGGCAGGTATTAAACAGGTTTTCTACAAAAACTCCTATGCCGAATACAAAGGCCTGCCCAGCGATGAAGGCGTTGATTTTTTAAACAGGTTTGGGGTAACGACAACTAAATTTGACCGCTGATCTGACCGCTGATTTTGACCGCTGATTTTAATGATGGGTTTGATTTCGCTGATCCTTAATAAAAACATTCAAATTGATCCTAACAATCCTTTAATCAGGTTAATCATTGATCATTAGCCCTCTTTTAAATACGGCTCTATCTTACTTAGCGCAAACATCAACTGTTCATTTGGTGTCAGATCGGTATTGTCTAATATAATAGCGTCGTCGGCACGCCTTAAAGGGCTTTCCTTGCGGGTGGTATCCTGGTAATCGCGGTGGGCAAGGTTTTCAAAAACTTCTTCTAAAGTAATATCCGGGTTTTTCGGTAATAACTCCTTATAGCGGCGTTCGGCCCTTATTTTTGGGTCGGCGGTCATAAAAAGCTTAACCTGCGCATTAGGGAAAACCGCTGTGCCTATATCACGGCCATCCATCACAATATTTTTTGATTTCCCCATGCGCTGCTGCTGCTTTACCATTTCAACACGTACTTCATGTATGGCCGATATGGTACTCACTTTATCAGATACAGGCATCTGACGGATCTCTTCGGATACTTCCTCATCGTTAAGGGTGATATGGGTTTCATAATCACGGGCATGAAAGTTCAGGTGGATGTTTTTAAGCGCTGCTGCGATCTGCCCGTGGTTATCCAGATCGATATGGTTACGTATAAAATACAAGGCCACCGCGCGGTACATGGCGCCGCTATCTACATAAATAAAATGAAGCTCCTTGGCTAAAGCTTTGGCAATAGTGCTTTTACCGCACGATGAATAACCATCAATGGCTACTACAATATTGTTGTTCATAGAGCTACTAAAATAAGGAAAATAAGTTAAATTAGTTGATAAGGTTGATTGGGTGAGTGGTTTATTAGGTAGATTTGCATAAAAACAACAACTACACCATCAACCACCCGCTACCCTAAAATGAATTTTAATAAAGAAAGCCTGCAAAAAGAAATTACCTACAAAACATCACGGAGCGGGGGCAAGGGCGGGCAAAATGTAAATAAGGTTTCAAGCAAGGTAGAGTTGCTGTTTTCTGTAGATAATTCCATTTTGTTTGATGAGGATGAAAAGCTGCTGATAAAGGATAAGCTACAGGCGCGGTTTAATAAGGATGGCTTTATACAGGTAATTTGCGATGAAGACCGCAGCCAGTATATAAACAAACAAAAAGCCTTAGACAGGCTTATGCTGCTGCTTACTAAAGCCCTGCACGTACCCAAAATACGTAAACCAAGTAAAGTAAGCAAAGCAGCAAAAGCTGCACGCCTTGAGAACAAGCGGATTAATTCTGTAAAGAAAGAGGGTAGAAAGGGAGTTAGTGATTGGTGATCAGTGATCAGAGATTAGTTTTGTTTTCTCCCATGAACCATAACCTACTTAAACCTATACATTCCCGTTACGGTTCCCCATTGTTCAGAAAGGAGCATCTGCTTATCAGTTTTTGATTGAAAAATGGCTGCAATATCAAAAACAAAACGGTTGGTAGTAAATGCTACCCCTAACTGGTTGCTCAAAACAAAGGGTTCTTTATCCAGCGTTATTTCCTGGCTGCTTGCGTTATGCGTTTCAAGCAGGCCGCCCTGTATGGTGGCATCATAAGCCACATAGTTAAACATAGGTTTGTAGTAAAAGAATAGTTCATGCTGATGCAGCAAGGCGGTTTTATTGCCCCTGCTAACGGTGCTTTGTGTACTTACGGAGTTAAATAACTGGTTAAAATTACCCAAACGCAATAGTACGCCTGCACCGGCACCGCTAAAACCGTTGCCCAGGTTGCCGTACGAACTGAATGAAATATCAACACCGGTGGTTCTTGCCAGCAGCCTGTTATATTCGGCAGACAGGTTAAGCTCCGGATCGTTCTTTATCTGGTATTCCCAGCCGCTTGGGTGGTAAAAGCCAAAGTTGTCGTGTACAAAATCCTGTACCTGTTTGCCAAACGCGTCGGGCCCAACTATGCCAACCTGGGCGCTTAGCTTCAGGTTGCTTTCGTTATTATAAAGCAGGTTCAGGGTTGATCCTATGTATAAATAAGCTGCAAAAGGGCGGTCGACTAACGACGGATCGTCCACACCTTGAAAATTTGCTATACTGCCCGATTGCGGGTTGAAGATCTTTTGGCCGAACTCAAAGCCAAGCACCTTGTTTTGAAGCGTACTGCTGCCATCGGTTGATAACGCATGGCGGTAATAGGCATAAAAGCCATCGGTATAATACCTGTCCGACCCTTGCAGCAGGTATGAATCATTATCAGATTGTGCGCCTATCTCGGTGCTGTGTATTTGCGCAAATACATTGGCTGTAAATAATACGCTAAATACAAAAAGTAAAAGTAGTTTTTGCCTCATCCAAATGGTTAATGAATGCACGAAATTAAAAAAAAATGGCGGTTGATGCCCGGTGATTTAAAAAGAATAACCAAAACTAATATATGGCCAGTAAGGGGCGAATGTCCTACTGGTTAATACCGGGCTTAAGCCTGCCCGAAAGCTGAGTCCCCCGCCTATAGGTTGTAGCCGGTACCCGAAGTTAAATGTGCCTATTGTGCCGTTTTTGGTTACCCGGTTACTGTTGTAAACAAACGGATAATCGGTATTGGTATTGAAATAAGTGATACCGGCGCCCAGTTCTAAAAACCTGCCATCCTTACCTAATAAATAATTTATAGCGATAGGCGCAGAAAAAAATTGATCGCCACCCTGGTGAAAATAACCTAATCCTATGCGCCCACCCAGGCCATCGGCAGTGTTATTAAAACGGCTGTCGTAATTTACGGAGTAAGTTAAACCCGGGCCAAAAGCTTCGAAATAAACGTTTTGGGCCCTCCCGGTAGCCCCCGGGCCATCCATCTGAGCTTTAGCTGAATGACTGAAAAAGGCACATGCTAAAACAAGCAGGGCAAATTTAAGTAGTGTGGGGTTTTTCATAAAGTTTAGTTTTTCATAAAGATATTTTCTAATATCAAAACTTCCAACTAAACGCTGGTAATACACTAAAAATTATAACCGATACTTACACCGCCTGCCCAAATAATTCCCTCATCATAAAATATAGGAACAAAATCAAGCCTGAAGTTCAACTTCTTATCTATAGGCTGATACCGGTAACCGATGGTAGCGGTGCCTATAAGACCGGTAACCCTATCGAATATGAACGTTTTACCGGTATTATCGCCTGTGGAGTTTAAAAATGTGGTGCCACCACCTAATTCAATAAAATTGTTGGTTTGGCCTATAAGGTAATTAACCTGGAAGGGGATAGAAAACACAGTATTGCCACCCGTACCATAATAACCAGCACCGATCCTGAAACCAAGGCCGCCACGTTGCGCGCCAGAAAAACGCTGATCGTAGTTTAAAGACAGGGACAGACCCGGGCCGCCAAGTTCACCAAATAAAATTTGAGTGCCCCGTAGCTTTTTATCAACGGGTTGTTTTATAATAATGGTATCTGTTTTTTTAATATAAACGGTATCGACTTTTACTTGTGAAATAGTCTTTTTACCGTGAGGGTCGATAGTGGTAGTTGTTTTTGTAGTTGTAACCGTGTTACTTGTAGTTGAAGAACCGCCAAGCGTAGGGGTACCTGCATTGCCTGAGGTGGTTGTAACGGTTGATGAACTGCCCGAACCAGCAGGCACAACAGCACCAGCGGCACTTGATCTTACAGGCTTTTTGTAATTAGGATCCATGTAAGTAGGGGTGCCGACTCTTTCAGCCGTAGTCGGAGCATAATATTGCGTGGAGTTTGTTTTGACGGGTGTAACCGGGGCAGGACTTGCTGTATTTGCAGGCTGATTATAGTTTTGCCCAGGCGTAACAACCAATATTACCTTGGTAGTATCCTTTGGAGGTGTAGGGTTTTGTGCTTTTGCAGTTAACCCGCAAAAAATTATCAGGAATAAAATCAGTGTAGTTCTTAAAGTAACAAGGCTATTCATATAAATTGGTTTATTCAATTTTGTATACCAAATAGCGCATATTACGTTAAATAGAAATAAAATGTTTCGACTACGGGTATTGCACGCCTAACATGACTGTTTTTCAGGCGGATAGTTTGGGAATAGTGTGAAAGATGATTATTACACAAGTTCTGATTGAGGTTAAAGTAACCCGTCATCTTTTAAACGTTTAACAACGAGATCGCTGTATACTGTGTCATGTTCATTTTTCAGGTAAATCTCCGCAAGGAAAACGGTTTCGCTAACCACAATTACACAAGTAATAATTCTTGCACCGCCAGATTTGCCTTTGTTTGTCCCGGGAATGGTTAGCCTGATTTTGTATAAGCCCTGACCAATATCAATACCCATTTCAGGGTTTAATTCTAAGTCATCAATTAGCTTTTCAATTGCTAATTTGATGCCTTTATGTTTCTTAGCTATTTTTTAACTTCTTTATCGAAGTGGGCACTAGTCTTAACTTTATAATTCATTAAGCAACTCTCTGGCATCCCGTAACTCGATCTTACCTTCCTGTTGTGATTTAATTTGCTCTAATGACAACTTTATGTTTTTATAAACACGCTGCTCATCTTTATTTAATTGGCGTTTACTATCACTCGGGATTGAGGCTATGCTATAATTTAAACCTAAAGCATCTAAAACAGCTTTAACCGCTTTCTCAGATTTCTTGTTGTCAATATTTACAGTTAGCGTGGTCATTTATCAAAATTACAAAATCTGTTTAAAAAAGAGAAGTCTTATCCGATAAATACCACCCAATTAATTCAATACAGGCTTAGCAGTTTCTTTTATGGTCAAATCAAGTGCATCATCAACCTGCTGATCTAACAGCGCCAGGTCAATTACCTCGCGCATATCGGTTACATAATGAAAGTTAAGATCACGGATATAATCTTCCTTAATTTCCAATATATCCTTATGGTTTGATTTGCAAAGTATGATCTCCTTTATATTGGCGCGTTTGGCAGCTAATATTTTCTCTTTAATACCGCCCACAGGTAAAACCCGCCCGCGCAGGGTGATCTCGCCCGTCATAGCTAAGTGAGGCTTGATTTTTCGCTGGGTAAATGCGGAGGTAAGGGCGGTAAGCATCGTAACCCCTGCCGACGGGCCGTCTTTTGGTGTAGCGCCCGCAGGTACGTGTATATGCACATCCCATTGTTCAAATAATTTGGGATGGATATTGAAATAGGAGGCATGCGCCCGTAAGTAAGCGAGGGCTATTGTGGCCGATTCCTTCATTACATCGCCCAAACTGCCTGTAAGGGTTAAATGCCCTTTACCGGGGCTTAAACTGGCTTCAATAAACAATATATCGCCGCCTACCGATGTCCAGGCCAGGCCTGTAACCACACCGGCTACGTTGTTCCCTTCGTAAAGGTCCTTATCAAATATAGGCGCGCCTAATATCCTCTCAACATCCTTTTTGCTTACGGTTGAGTTATATTCCTCTTCCATCGCAATGCTTTTTGCTACACCACGTACTACGGAGCCTATCTTTTTCTCTAATCCGCGTACACCCGATTCACGAGTATAATCCTCAACAATTTTCTCCAGCACATCGCCTTTTATGGCAATGTCCTTTGTTTTTAAACCGTGTGCTTCGCGTTGTTTTGGCAACAGGTGTTGTTTGGCTATCTCGATCTTTTCTTCAATAGTATATCCGTTCACTTCGATGATCTCCATCCTGTCGAGCAAAGCAGGTTGTATGCTGCTTAATGAGTTTGCTGTAGCGATGAACATGACGTTCGACAAGTCGAAATCCATCTCCACATAATGATCATAGAAAGTGCTGTTTTGTTCAGGGTCAAGTACTTCTAACAGCGCTGATGATGGGTCGCCCCTGAAATCGTTGCCAACCTTGTCAATCTCATCTAAAATAAACACAGGGTTAGCCGCGCCGGCCTTTTTTATAGAGGTGATGATGCGCCCCGGCATAGCGCCGATATAGGTTTTACGGTGGCCCCTTATTTCGGCTTCATCGCGTATGCCGCCCAAAGCCATGCGCACATATTTGCGGCCTAATGCCTTGGCGATGGATTTGCCCAAAGATGTTTTACCAACTCCCGGAGGGCCAACCAAACAAAGTATAGGCGCTTTCATATTATGCTTTAATTTAAGCACCGCCAGGTATTCAATAATGCGTTGTTTTACCTTATCTAAACCAAAATGATCTTTATCCAACACTTTTTGGGCATGTTTAAGGTCGAATTTATCTTTGGTAAACTCGTTCCACGGCAGGTCGAGCAATAATTCAAGATAATTTATTTGTACCGAGTAATCGGCAGCGGCAGGGTTTATCCTGGCCAGCTTATCCAGCTCTTTATTAAAGTGTTCGTTAATATCCTTTGCCCATTTCTTCTTCTTTCCGCGTTCGCGTAAACTGTCTATCTCCAGATCGGGCGAATTACCGCCCAGTTCTTCCTGTATGGTTTTTAATTGCTGGTTCAGGAAATAATCGCGCTGCTGTTTATCCAGGTCGACACGTACTTTGGTTTGGATCTGGTTCTTCAGCTCCAGCATTTGCAGGTCTAAAGTTAAATGCTCCAAAACCAGGTTGGTACGTTCGCGCAGGTTGGCCACTTCGAGCAAATGCTGCTTGGCCGTCATATCAGCGTTCATGTTTGATGATATAAAGTTGATCAAAAATGAGCTGCTTTCGATATTACGTATAGCGATACCCGCCTCGCTCGGGATATTTGGCGAAAGCTGGATGATATTCATAGCCATATCCTTAATAGACGAGATCATGGCTTTAAATTCTTTATCTTCTTTAGGTTTTATCTCCTTAAAAGAATCAATGGTGGCTTTTATATAAGGCTCGGTTTGCACTTCTTCCCTCAAAATAAAGCGTTTTTTACCCTGGATGATAACCGTAGTGTTACCATCGGGCATTTGCAGCATTTTTATAATAAGCGCAACGGTGCCCACCCTGTTCAGCTGGTTAAAGGTTGGGTCTTCAATACCCACATCCTGTTGCGATACCACGCCTATCATACGGTCGCCCTTATTGGCATCGCGTATCAGTTTGATGGATTTATCCCTGCCAACGGTGATGGGGATAACCACACCGGGGAACAGAACAGTATTGCGCAGAGGCAGTATGGGTAATATATCGGGTACCAGCTCATTATTCATCTCTGCCTCATCCTCTGACGACATCAGCGGAAAAAACTCGGAATCGTCGTTTATTATCGGCATTGCACTCTTAAAATCGTACGGATCAAAACTCATCAAAAACCTCTTTTTATATGATAAAAGAAACGCCATGTTGTCACCCGGTAAAATACGGGTATAAACATATCACAGCCTTTTCTAACTATTACTGGGTATATTTCAACACCTATGCCAAGATACGGTAATATGCCGTATTATTTATTATTATGATATAACTAATTGATTATGTATATATTACAAATCTTAGTTTAAAAATTACTAAATAATGGAATTTGTAACTAAAGATGAAAAAAAGTCATGCTATGCTGATGGCAAAAAATGGTGTTTTAGAAATATTTTTTAACAAAATAACCACCCTGTATAATAATTACTTGCAAAAGTAGTTAATGTTATATTAATTTGTTACACATTAATCCCTCCGGATGAAATTATCGGTCATTGTATCGTTATTGATTTTCTCTTCTATTGAAAGTGTATATGCCCAAAATGCTTATGTTAAGCTGGGGCAGCAAGCTTTTATGGACGGGGATTTTAAAGCCGCTATACAGCAACTTGAAAAAGGTTGTATGGCCGATTCAACTGATGTTAACGCGCTTTGGATGCTGGGCTATTCGTATTACCACAGCGATAATTATAAAAAATCCATCATTGCCTATACCAGGGTAATTTCTATAAAACCAGCTGATGCTTCTGCCTATTATTACCGGGCAAGGGCAAAAAGCTATATGGGCAAGGATAACCAGCTACAGCCTGCTGATAAGGAAAAATATTTATTAGGCGCTATATTTGACTTCACAAAAGCTATCGAAATAAATACCGATCCATCTGACAGTAAATTTTACCAGAACAGGGGAATTGCTTACCGCGATTATGCCTTATTTAAATTAGAGGCTACTCCCCGCTGTGATAAACCAAGGGTGATCAACGCGCTAAAGGCTTCTATTGCCGATCTGGAGAAGGTTTTAAACAACGATGCTTCAAGGTCTGATATTTCTTCGCTTATAGAATTTTCAAAAGAAAAACTGGCGACTTTAACTGCGCCAACTGCGGTTCATCACTGATTGAAAACTCCCTTTACCTGGTAGCGGTTTATACCTATTATTCTCACTGCTTTCATCTCGTCTATCAAATAAAGCGAATCGGGAAAATAGCTTAACTTTTCATGACTCATATATAAATAATAGTTTTTATCGTATCTGCTGTAATTATATATCACTATATATTTTACTTTGCCTTTTACCTGTTTTATAATTATTTCCCGGGTTACCAGATCAGGATATTTTGCCCTATAGATCAGAAGATCACTATCAGCCACTACGCTGTAGCTATCCCGCCATGCCGGTTTATTAATATCCGATAGTTTAAACATGCTCAGCTCGAGCCCCCAGTTGGTAATACGTACTTTTTTGCTTTGGCTAACGCCATTATGCACTACCGTTTTAAAAACAGGCTTGTTTAATTTTGTTAAACGGGCAGAATCCCGTTCAAAATACCCTTTAAGATCAAAGTATTTTAAAGCGGCGCCGGTTTCTTTAATATCAGGCTTACATGATGATAAGTCCGATATAGTAAACAGCATACCTGCTAAAGCAACAACAAATAATACCCTCGATCTATACCAATACATTCCCGGTCATTTCTTCGGGTATAGCAACACCCAAAAGTTTTAATACAGTAGGGGCGATATCGCCCAGTTTGCCATCCTTTACGTGCTTAACATCAGCATCAATGATAATGCAGGGCACAAGGTTGGTAGTATGCGCCGTATTTGGCGATCCATCATCATTTACCATATAATCGGCATTGCCGTGGTCGGCTAAAATAATAAAGGAATAGCCATGCGCCAGGCCGGTTTCAACTACTGCTTTTGTGCAGGCATCAGCAGTTTCGGCAGCCTTAACAACCGCGCTGAACACGCCGGTGTGGCCCACCATATCGGTATTGGCAAAGTTTAGTACCACAAAATCGGGCCATCCGGCAATCAGTTCCGGAATGATGGCATCACGTATGCCTGCCGCGCTCATTTCGGGCTGCAGGTCATAAGTAGCAACTTTGGGCGATGGTACCAGCAAACGCTTCTCGTTATCAAACTCCCTTTCACGTCCGCCCGAGAAAAAGAAGGTTACGTGCGGATATTTTTCCGTTTCGGCAATCCGTATCTGGTTTTTTCCTGCTGCTTCTAAAACTTCACCCAATGTTTTGGTGAGGTCTTCTTTGGTGAACACTACCTGTACATTTTTAAATGTTTCGTCGTAGGTGGTCATGGTAATATAATGCAGGTTAAGCGGGTGCATGTTATATTCCGGGAAAGATTTTTGAGTTAACGCAATAGTAATTTCGCGCCCACGGTCAGTCCTGAAGTTAAAGCAGATCACCACATCGCCATCTTTGATCACGGCAAGTGGTTTGCCGTCAGCATCAACCCTAACTACCGGTTTGATAAACTCATCGGTAACACCATCGGTATATGATTTTTTTATAGCAGCTAAAACATCCTGGGTTGCTTCGCCATCGGCATTTACCATCAGGTCATAAGCCAGCTTAACACGTTCCCAGCGATTATCCCTGTCCATAGCATAATAGCGGCCAATAACCGAGGCTATTTTTACCGGAGTAGGGGCAATGTACTGCTCCATATCGGCAATAAAGCCTAATCCTGATTTTGGATCGGTATCGCGCCCATCCAAAAAGGCATGAATGTAAACCTTTTTCAGGTCGAAAGCACCTGCGGCATCGCACAGGCCTTTCAGGTGTTTTATATGCGAGTGTACGCCGCCATCAGAAACCAAACCTATAAAATGTACATCTTTATTATGGTGCTTAGCATATTCAAATGCTTCTTTTAAAACCGGGTTGGTTGGCAACTCGTTATCCAAAACGGCTTTATGTATGCGGCCAAGCTCCTGGTAAACCACGCGGCCCGCGCCCAAATTCATGTGCCCAACTTCGGAGTTTCCCATCTGCCCTTCGGGTAGCCCTACTGCCATACCCGATGCTTCAAGCTTTGAATTCGGATACTTTTGCAGCAAAGAATCAACAAAAGGTGTATCGGCAGCCAGTATAGCGTTCGACTGATCGTTACGGCCATAACCCCAGCCGTCTAAAATAATTAATGCAACTTTTTTTTGTTTTTCCACAATGCAAATATAAAGGCAACGTTGTACAATCAGGAATAATAATTTATTGCTGAGTTTTTTTCTTTGCAGCAACCTTTTCGCTATATTACCGCTACAATTATTATGAAGCTCGTTTACCTGCCATCGCTTATTATTTTATTGCTTTTCTCCGCTGCCAGCAGTGTGGATCCCATAGATAATGTTGCCGCGCTTATAAGACAGGGCAATATGCAGGAAATGGCCAAACTGCTTGCACCCACCGTTGAAATAACCATTGCCGGGCAGGAAGATACTTACTCAAAAAGGCAGGCTACCGATGTTTTAACGCAGTTTTTTACACAGCATAAGCCAAAAGGCGTAAAGTTGTTACATAAGGTAAATTCAAATCAAAAATTTCTTTTTGGCGTGGTAATACTTTCAAGTACAGGCGGGTCTTACCGCATTGCATATACGCTTAATGAAACCGATGGCGCCATGAAGATCATAGAATTACGTATCGAGCCCGAAAAAACTAAATAATATTCTAATTGTTCTTACTTTTGAGCCTCAAAAATAAAGATTTGGACAAGGAATATATTGATCAGTTTATTATCAGTTCATTAAAGGAAGATGTTGGCGATGGCGACCATACCTCGCTGGCAACCATACCTGCCGGTACAACAGGCAAAGCAAAACTTTTGGTTAAGGATAATGGCATATTAGCCGGCGTTGAACTGGCCGCGGAAATATTTCATATAGTTGACCCCGCCCTTAAATTAAATGTTTTACTGAAAGATGGCGCGGAGATAAAGTATGGCGATATTGCTTTTGAAGTAGAGGGCGATGCCCAAAGCATTTTGAAAGCCGAGCGCCTGGTGCTTAACTGCATGCAACACATGAGCGGCATAGCCACCAAAACAAACGAGATTGTTGATGTTTTAAAAGGTACCAATACCAAGGTTTTAGATACCCGCAAAACAACGCCTGGCATGCGCTACCTTGAAAAATGGGCCGTACGCATAGGCGGCGGCGTTAACCATCGCTTTGGTTTGTATGATATGATATTGATAAAGGATAATCATGTAGACTATGCCGGTGGCATACAGGAAGCGATTGAAGGCGCGCACAGCTATATTGCCGAGAAGCATAAAAAATTAGCTATAGAAATTGAGGTGAGGAACCTTGACGAGGTAGAGCAGGTTTTGCAAACCGGCGGCATAGACCGTATATTGTTAGATAATTTTAATTTCAGCGACCTGAGCGACGCTGTTGATATGATCGAAGGAAGATATATTACAGAAGCTTCCGGTGGTATTACAATTGATAATATACGTGAGTATGCGGCTTGTGGTGTTGATTATATTTCTGTTGGCGCCCTAACGCATTCTGTTAAAAGCCTTGATTTGAGTTTGAAGGCGGTTAAGGATTAGTGATTAGAAATAAGTGATTAGTGATTAGTTTTTTAATCCCTGTACAACTAATCACTAGTCACAAATCACAAATCACTAAAATTAAAGATTATAGTATGATTTCAATTTAGTAATATTGTGGAGAGATGATATCAATCTATTCGATTTCAGCGCTCATACTGGCCTATTTGTGTGGATCGATCCCTACTGCGGTGTGGATTGGCCTTGCATTTTTTGACGTGGACGTACGCGAATATGGCAGTGGCAATGCAGGCGCTACCAACACTTTCAGGGTATTAGGCAAAAAAGCCGGGATACCGGTTATGCTCATCGATATTCTGAAAGGCTGGACAGCCACCAATCTTGCTTATTTCATAGGAGTTTCAACTACCGGGGCTTATAATTCACCTGCTTATATCAATTATGCGCTTGCTTTAGGCATCGCAGCAGTAATGGGGCACCTGTTCCCGATATTTGCAGGCTTTAGGGGTGGAAAAGGGATAGCTACCTTGTTTGGGATGATACTGGCCATTAACCTGCCTGCCGCTTTGTTTTGCGTAGGGATATTTTTAGTTGTGCTGTTTATTACCCGTTATGTATCCTTAGGGTCGATCATAGCCGGTTTTGCTTACCCCGTAACAGTTGCCCTCATCTTTCCCATATCACGCTCGGTTATTATTTACGGCATGTGCATGTGCCTGCTGATACTGGTTACCCACCAAAAAAATATTGAGCGCTTACTAAAAGGCAAAGAATCAAAGGTAGACCTGTTCAAGAAAAAAGCCGCTTAATTGGGGTGAAGGGTTGCCTATCGAAATAATTCATTTAAATCTTCAAATTTATTATGTCAAACCGTCGGTTTTTAAAAGCAAAATGGACTAACCTGTTAATGCTTAATTACGAGGTTGATGCTGAACTGTTAAAACCTTATTTACCCGCTTATGCTGTGCTTGACCTTTGGCAGGGCAAGGCGCTGGTGAGTATGGTAGGTTTTTTATTTGAAGATACCAGCGTATTAGGTGTAAAATGGCCCTGGCACATCAATTTTGAAGAAGTTAACCTGCGCTTTTATGTAAAGCATTCTGATGGTAAGGAATGGAAACGGGGCGCTGTATTCATTAGCGAGATTGTGCCCAAAACGCTGATAGCCCTTATCGCCAATAATTTATATAAAGAGCATTATCGCGCTTTGCCTATGCGCCACTCAATTACACCTGCGGCTGATGATCGCACCAGTTTTTTATATGAATGGAAACTAAAAGGCCGTTGGAATAAATTAGGCGGTACAGTAAACAACAGCTTTGCATCTACACAACCCGGCAGTGCCGAAGAATTTATTTTTGAGCATTATTGGGGCTATAATTCACTTAGCGATATCAAAACAATGGAGTACCAGGTGGAGCATATATCGTGGCAGGTTGCGCAGGTTGACGCCACTATTTTTGACGCTGATATTGCTGAATTATATGGTAAGGAGTTTGAGCCATTTTTAAGGGTTAAACCTTATTCGGCATTTTTTGCTAAAGGATCGGAAATAAGCGTTAGGATGGGAAAGAGGCTGGCGTTTGCCCCAACACCTCCAAAATAGCCTTAGCCTTTAGCAAACATTCCTCATACTCCTGTTCGGCGTTGGCATGGTAAGTAATGGCGCTGCCGGTATGGAACGATAAATATTTATTAGCTGAATTATACAACAGTGTGCGTATAACTACATTAAAATCAAAGTCATTATCCGGACTAAAATAACCTATTGCGCCCGAATAAATGCCCCGTTTGCTGCGCTCATATTGTTCCATTAAACGCATGGCGCTTATTTTTGGCGCGCCGGTCATGCTGCCCATCGGGAAGCTGCGTTTTAAGGCATCTATTGCAGATAGGCCTTCCTGCAGCTCACATACCACTGTTGATATCATTTGATGCAACTGGTTAAATGAGTAAATACCAAATAGTTCTTCAGTTTTAACCGTTCCCTGCTTTGCCGAGCGGGTGAGATCGTTACGCACCAAGTCAACTATCATTACATTTTCCTGTAGTTCCTTAGCATGATTTCTTAGCTCCTGTTTAATGGTTTCGTCCTCAGCTAAAGTTTTGCCCCTTTTTGCAGTTCCTTTTATGGGTTGCGATATAAGTTTGTTACCACGCTTTGCCAAAAAACGCTCGGGCGACGCTGACAAAATGTAATTATCTTTCCATTTAAAAAATCCGGCAAAGGGGTTAGGTGATATGGTGTTCAGCTTTAAAAAAGTAGTTAGAGGATCGATCTCTGCATTTTCTGCAAAAAACTCCTGGCAAAAATTAGTTACATAAATATCGCCGCGGCTGATGTGTTCTTTTATTTTCCCGGCGGCAGCCAAATATTCTTCCCTGCTAAATCTTGATTGAAGTTTTATGGCAGGTAATTGTTTAGGTTGATGAAATTCCTGCTTGTCAATACTTTCAAGAACAAGTACTGCATCACCGGTAACTATTTCTATTTGATCGCCCTTTATAATGATAAGATATTCTGGTACGAAAAAATACAGGCCAGGGAATTGCAAATGATCGGAATTGTTTGATGATAGTTGCTCCAATTCATTTTTAAGGTCGTAGCCAAAAAATCCTGTTATCCAGCCGGGGTTAGCCTCGCGAAAGTTTGATAGTGCTTCAAAAGCGTTTCCGGCTGTTGTGGTAAGCTCCTGTTTAGCCTCAATGGCTATTAAGGTATCAAATTTGGAGTAAGGATCATTGAAATTATTGGAGTCGAGATAACAAACCGCATCAAAAGTACAGGCCCATTGCAGGGCTTTTTGTTTGAATAATTGCGGGTTGGGTATTTGAGTGATCATTTAGCCCCCTCTAAATCTCCCCCGGAAGGGGAGACTTTTTTATGTTGAGCGTTTAAGTTAAGTCCCTCTTCCGGGGGCAGGTTTTGGTGGGCCTAATACAATACCAGCGTTTGCACCCTGTCAGGCCCAACAGATAAATACTTTACGGGTACTTCCAGTTCTTTTTCCAAAAAGCTGATGTATGCTTTCAACCTCTGGGGTATTTCCGATAATTCAGTAATACCTGTCAGATCCTCATTCCAGCCATCAATTTCCTTTAAAACAGGTTCGGGTTCAACAGCGCAAATATCATAAGGCATATAATCTATTGTTTCGCCTAAATATTTATAGTGCGTACAGGCATAAATTTTATCAAACCCGCTCAAAACATCGGCCTTGGTCATCACCAGTTGGGTAACCCCGTTAAGCATAATGGCATATTTAAGTGCAGGCAGGTCTATCCAGCCGGTACGACGTGGCCTGCCTGTTGTAGCGCCAAATTCATGGCCTATCCGGCGCAGTTCTTCGCCTGTTTCATTATTCAGTTCAGTAGGGAAGGGGCCGCCACCAACACGGGTGCAATAGGCTTTAAAAATGCCTATCACCTCGCCAATTTTATTTGGCGCAATGCCCAAACCTGTACAGGCACCGGCAGTTGTGGTATTTGAGGAGGTTACAAACGGATAGGAGCCAAAATCAATATCAAGCATAGTACCCTGCGCACCTTCGGCCAGTACTTTTTTGCCTTGTTTAATATAATCGTTAACCAAATGCTCGGAGTCAACCAGCGGGAATTGTTTTATCAGGTCGATTGCCTCAAAAAATGCCTGCTCGCGTTCGGAAAAATCATCAACATCACCATAAAGTGATTTTAACATCGAAATATGCTTATCAGCAAGCTTTTGGTAACGCTCTTTAAAATCGGGCAGGGTAATATCGCCAATACGCAGGCCGTTACGCCCGGTTTTATCCATATAGGTTGGGCCAATGCCCTTTAAGGTAGAGCCAATTTTACCTTCGCCCATCCTTTTCTCGGATGCCGCATCAAGCAGTTGGTGGGTTGGCAAAATAAGATGTGCCTTTTTAGCTATTACCAGGTTCTTTTTGGCTAACAGGTCGTGCCCGGCAGCCTTGAGTTTATCAATCTCTTTTTTTAGGGTGATAGGATCAATAACCACACCATTACCAATAAGGTTAAGCGTGTTATCAAAAAATATGCCCGAAGGAATGGTATTCAGCACATACTTTTTACCATCGAACTCCAAAGTATGCCCTGCATTAGGGCCGCCCTGAAAACGTGCGATCAGGTCATAATCGGCACTCAATACATCAACAATTTTTCCTTTACCCTCATCGCCCCATTGGAGGCCTAATAATACGTCAACAGCCATTAATTTTTATTTTTGAATATAGATATTAAATTTCTTTACGATGTCTTTTTTTATTTTTTCCCAGCTTAAGTTTTTAAAACAAATTGGGTCGGGTTGCTGATCAGCCTGCTCAAAATACGTAATTGATTTAGCAATCATTATTAAAGCATTATTGGGGTATTTTTTTTGATAAAAAGACATCATTTGATCAAAAGAATAATGATTTAATAGTTCGTATAAATCCCAAAAATCCTTTTTAGCTCCTCTGCCTGCAATTGCATTCAATTTTAGTGCAATTATCTCTTCAATAGCAGCAAATCGGATGCTTTCCTTTAAATCAGAATTATAAATGAACGGTTCAAAGGTATGTACAAAATCCACTTTTACATCATTAATATATGCGAAAAATAATCTTGGGCTTTTTATTCCTTCAAAAGAAAAGACAGGAAATGTGTCGGTTAATTTATTAATTATTAAATCCCTGTCAAATGGTTTGTCTGTGAACAGATCTAAATCAATTGATTCTCTATGACCTAATACTAAAGATAATGCTGTACCCCCAACCAATCTGAATTGTTTCAGTTCTTTAAGGTTCATTAACTCTATCAGTAAACCCAGAGTTTTGGGTTTAACTGTTTCTTTATATAACATTTAAAATCCTTAGGTTCAAGATTAAATATTGCGCAGCAAAAGTAAATTTCTTTATCACCAATCCAATTAGCATTTACAATTTCTTTTCTGATTTTATCATCACCATAAAACTTTTTAAGTGCAATAAAATCTTCAAAAGAACCACGGTCAATAACTTTTTCCATTACGTAAAGCGCATGTTTCTCATAGTCAATGTTATCCATATTAACATCCCAAAACGCCTGTTTGCTTAATTGCGGTTTATCCATGTTTATATTTTTCTATCACAAAAACCTGCCCTTAGTTTTGCACAATTACCATATAGGTTTAGTGAGTGGTGTTTTATCTCGAATTTTAATAGTTCACCCATCATGCTTTGTATTTGTTGTATGCGCGGGTCGCAAAATTCAACAACCTTGCCGCAATCAATACATATAATATGGTCGTGCTGTTTATAGCCGTATGATTTTTCGAACTGGGCCATATTTTTACCAAACTGGTGCTTGGTAACCAGGTCGCATGATACTAAAAGCTCCAGTGTATTATAAACCGTGGCCCGGCTTACACGGTATTTTTTATTCTTCATGTGGATATACAATGATTCCACATCAAAATGATCGCTTCTTGAATAAATTTCTTCGAGTATGGCAAAACGCTCAGGTGTTTTCCTGAGATTTTTATTTTCAAGGTAAGCCTCAAAAATCTTTTTAACCAATGCTATGGTATCTGCTTGCAACATAATGGGGGTAAAGTTATTAATTTTAGTTTGTAGTTGATTAAGTTTATTGGGTTGATCATATTGCTTATCCGATCAATCACTCCCCAAATCAACCAACTTTCTCAACCACCGAATCAAACCGGGTAACGGAGGTAACGCCTTTTACAGTTTTTAACTTTTTGGTAAGGTTATCCAAATGCTGGGTATCGTTTACATAAACCATAATGGTGCCTTCAAAAATGCCATTATCGCTGTCAACCGTAATGGAGCGCATATTTACCTTGAAATCATTTGAAATTACGGTAGTTAGCTGGTTTATCAGCCCCACATCGTCAATGCCTGTAATACGCAGACCTGTTAAAAATGCCAGTTCCTGTTGGTTTGTCCAGCGGGCTTTAACTATGCGGTAGCCATAATTGGCCATTAGTTTTGCGGCGTTGGGGCAATTGGTACGGTGGATTTTTATACCATCGCTAACGGTTACAAAACCAAATACATCATCGCCGGGGATAGGGTTGCAGCAATTGGCCAGCTTGTAGTCAATTTTTTGCATATCCTCGCCAATCAGCAGCATATCGCTGTCTTTGGCCTTTAGATTTTTTATCAGGCTTTGTACCTGTTCAACCTCAATTCTATCCTGCGGCTTATTCTCAATTGTTTTTTCCGATACCTGGTACTCCTTCAGGTCTTTCATGTCAATAATGCCTTTGGCAACATTATAAAACAGATCGAGCGTTGAGGGGAGCTTAAAGTAATAACTCAGCTTATGTATATTTTCGGAGTTGTAAGTAATCTTTAGCGATTTTAGCTTACGCTCCAATATTTCTTTGCCGGTTTCAGCAATTTTGCGTTTTTCTTCCTTTAGGGCCGATTTTATTTTGGCCTTAGCTTTGGCGGTAACCACAAAGTTAAGCCAGTCTTCTTTTGGCGTTTGCTTGCTCGATGTGATGATCTCTACCTGGTCGCCGTTTTGCAGTTTATAGCTTAGCGGCACCAGTTTATGGTTAACCTTGGCACCTATACAGCTTGCGCCAACGTCGGTATGTATCTCAAAAGCAAAATCGAGCGCGGTAGCATTTAATGGCAATTGGATCAGTGCGCCTTTGGGCGTAAATATGAAGATCTCATCAGAGAATAGATTCATTTTAAAATCATCCAGAAAATCAAGCGCATTCGAATCGGGATTTTTAAGCATATCCCGTACTTTTTGCACCCATAGGTCTAAACCGCTATCGGTTGATGATTCCTTATATTTCCAGTGCGCGGCAAAACCCTTTTCGGCAATTTCATTCATCCTTACGGTACGTATCTGCACCTCAACCCATTGGCCGCGTGGCCCCATTACGGTGGTGTGTAATGATTCATACCCATTGGCCTTTGGCGACGAGATCCAGTCGCGCAGCCTGTCGGGGTTTGGGCGGTAAAGATCTGTGACTATGGAATAAGCCTTCCAGCAGTCGGCTTTTTCATTTTCGGGGGTGCTATCCAGAATAATACGTATGGCAAACAGGTCATACACTTCTTCAAAGGGTATGGCCTTTTTCTTCATCTTGTTCCAGATGGAGTGAATTGATTTTGGCCTGCCAAAAACATCGGCTGTTAAGCCTTGCCCTTCAACTACCTTTTTTACCGGCTCAATAAAATCACGTATAAATTTTTCGCGCTCGGCCTTTTTTTCATTCAGCTGCTTTTTAATGAACTGGTAGGTTTCGCGTTCCATGTATTTCATGGACAGGTCTTCCAACTCAGATTTTATGGCATATAAACCCAGGCGGTGGGCGAGGGGGGCATATAAGTAAACAGTTTCTGATGAAAGCTTAAGCTGCTTATCGCGCGGCATAAACTCCATGGTGCGCATGTTGTGCAGGCGGTCGGCCAGCTTTATCAGTATCACCCGCACATCATCAGCCAGTGTAAGCAGCATTTTGCGGAAATTCTCGGCCTGTAAAGAGCTGTTGGTATCAAACACGCCCGATATTTTGGTAAGGCCATCAATGATCATGGCTACTTTTTTGCCAAATTCCCTTTCAATATCATCCAGCGTAACATCGGTATCCTCCACAACATCATGCAACAGGGCGCAAACTATTGATGTTGTACCGAGGCCAATTTCTTCGGCGGCTATCTGGGCTACGGCAATAGGGTGATATATATATGGCTCGCCTGATTTACGGCGCATAGCCGCATGGCTTTCCAGCGCCATATCAAATGCCTTGCGTATCATGCGTTTATCGCCTTTTTCAAGGGTTGATTTACACGCACGCAGTAAAGCACGGTAACGTTTTAATATCTCGTTCTTCTCAACTTCCAGATCTATCACTAATTCTTTCATTTATCACCCCTTATCAACAAAAAACAATGTAATATACTTGTAACAAAAACTATAAATAACAGCTAATTGTAAAATACAAAAAAAATTGCATTAATTTTGTACTAAGTAAAATTATGAAATTTTTTGGTATCCTTTTTTTGTTTTGCTGCTCGCTGGGAATTGCTAATGCCCAGTTGCCAAAACCTGCGCCAGTAAAGCAGGGCAAAAATGATACCATCAAAACCTATGCGACCCTGCTCGACGGGCAATACGTACCCTGGATAATTATGGATGAGGTGAAGATTGTTGATGTACGGGTATTTAAAAGCCAGGCCGACAAAAACGCCTATAACATGCTGGTTTACAATGTACACAAGGTAATGCCTTATGCGCGTTTTGCCGGGCAGCGTTACCAGCAATTACAACGCGACCTTGCCGTTACGGCAGATAACCACAAGAAAAAAGAACTGGTTAGCGCCTGTAACGACCAGATAAAAGACCTGTTTAAACGAGAGATAGAAAACCTGACAATTAGTCAGGGTGAGGTTTTAATTAAATTGATTGACCGTGAAACAGGTAATACCAGTTACGACCTTGTTTCGCAATTAAAGGGCGGATTAGACGCATTTATGCTACAATCTGTTGCCCGGATATTTGGACATAACCTTAAAGAAACCTACGACCCTGATCAAGACCGCGATATTGAAACAATTTTGCAGCAGGCAGGTTATGACTCTACTAAAAATTAATAATGAGTAGTCAAAGCATCTACCAGTTTAATGTTCAAAAGTTAAACGGCGACGAGGTCAGCTTGTCTGATTATAAAAATAAAGTACTTTTAATAGTTAATACCGCTTCCCAATGTGGTTTTACCCCGCAGCTTAAAGATCTTGTAGCCCTGAAAACAGAATTTAAAGAACAGGATTTCGAGATACTGGCGTTTCCGTCGAATGATTTTGGAGGCCAGGAACCTTTGGAAGGTGAAGCTATCAATGCATTTTGCGAAAGCTACGGCGCCAACTTCCCTATCTTTGAAAAGATACGGGTAAGAGGGCCATACGCCGACCCTTTGTATAAGTTTTTTAGCGATAAAAAGCAGAATGGTAAGTTAAACTCTGTTCCGCGATGGAATTTTCATAAGTTCCTGATAGACAAATCTGGTCTGGTAACCGATTTTTTCTATCCGTTCACCAAGCCAACCTCTTCAAAAATACGGAAACGGGTTGCACACCTGCTTGCGCCAAAAAATTAACTGAGCAATATTATATATGACTAAATTAGATATATTGGTTTTGCCCGTTCATCCGGATGATGCCGAACTTGGCTGTGCAGGTACTATTTTAAAGCATATAGCCCTGGGTAAAAAAGTAGGCGTTGCCGATCTTACCCGTGGCGAGCTTGGTACACGGGGTTCTGCGGAGATAAGGGAACGCGAGGCTAATGCAGCCGGAAAAATATTAGGGCTTACCATAAGGGAAAACCTCGACCTGCCTGATGGCTTTTTTCAGAATACACCCGAATACCAGTTGAAAGTGATTGAGGTGATACGCAAATATCAGCCGGACATTATAATTACCAACGCTTATCACGACAGGCACCCAGACCATGGCCGCGCTAACGAATTGGTGGAAGCCTCGGCATTTTTAGCCGGGTTGAGGAAAATAGTAACGCATTTTGATGGTAAATTGCAGGAAGCATGGCGGCCCGTCCTGATATTGCATTTTATACAAGACCGGTATATCGAACCCGATATATTAATTGATGTAACCGCGTATTGGGATAAGAAAATTGAAAGTATACACGCTTATGGTTCACAGTTTTTCAATCCTGAATGGGAGGAGGAGCCGCAAACTTATATATCATCGCCCGATTTTATAAAAATTATTGAAAGCAGGGCAATGGAATTTGGTAAAAGTATCCAGGTAAAATATGCAGAAGGCTTTACCTCGCGGAAGATTCTAGGGGTTAATTCTTTGTTTGATCTGAGATAGGGATTTGTTTAAGTCTTTAGTCATAAGTCAAAAAAATATCAGTTTCCGGCTCCGGACTAAAGACTTTAGACTGCCGACTAAAGACTGACATACTCAAACCTGTTATTATCCTGGCTTCTTTCCCTGCGGAGTTTGCCTTCGTTAGCAAGCTTTAGCAATATGCCCGATAACTCGGATGTTTTAAAATCCGAATCAAAATTATCTTTACAGTAATTCGCAATGGAAGCTATTGACCGTGGCGTATAGAAAAAATCGGTGCTCAACAGCTGGTTTAAAACTTTGGTAGCCCCTGGCTTTTTGCGGTCATGCGCGAAAATGTTTTCGTCATGATCTGATTTTTGTTTGTGGGTCTTTTTGTTAAATAATTCCGTGGCTTCTGTTTCTCCTTTGTCCGAGTCAATTATTATGTCCAATAATTTTTCTACAATTTTCAACTGAACGGCTTCGGATTTGAACGAATTAACAACTTCCGATATTTCTGTAAGTTGTTTTTTTACTTTTTCAATGTGTTTGCTCATAATAATTGCGGCTGCTGATAGGGTTATTATGCTATTTTTACCAGGGGTATTTTTAACTTTAATGAGCGTTTTTATCGCTATTAAAATATATTATTGTTTATATTTTAATACTGCACTAACGTTAACGAACGATTATAGTATTTTTTTAAATAAAAAAGCCCCTGTTTTGGTTAAAAACAGGGACTTGTAGCAATATTATTACAAATTTAGAGTGTTTTGGTTATTTTTTCGAGAATTGATAACCCATCGTCAATATGATTTTTTTGAATAATAAGTGCAGGCCTGAAACGAATGCTTTTGCTGCCGCAACCCAAAAACATCACATTATTTTCCATGCCCTGGTTAATAAATTTATCTCTTTTAGCTTTATCCGGAAAATCAAACGCGGTAAGTAATCCCTTGCCCCGCACATTGGTTATGGTGGAATGGCGGGTGGCAATATCCAGCAGTTGATTTTGCAAATATTCGCCCATTTGCGCGGCATTATCGCACAAATTATCCTCTTCAATAATCTCCATTATTTTTGATGAGCGTACCATATCAACCAAACTGCCACCCCAGGTGGAATTGATGCGCGACGATACGTTAAACACGTTGTCTTCAATTTCATCAACCCGTTTGCTGGCCAGTATGCCGCATACCTGCATTTTTTTGCCGAAAGCTAATATATCCGGGCGGGCTTTTTCGCCAAAATGCTCATGGCACCAAAATTTGCCGGTAAGGCCAACCCCGCTTTGTACTTCATCATATATCAATAGCGCTTCATTTTCATCAGCCAATACTCTTAATTGCTCCAAAAACTCCTTGCGCACATGGTTGTCGCCGCCTTCAGACTGTATGGGCTCAATAATAATGGCGCACACATCGTCCTTATGCGTTTCAAAAGCTGTTTTTATCTGGGCTATGGATAGTTCTTCCCGCCTCAGCAGATCCTCGTGGTTACTATCTGAATAAGGGAAGTTCATGTGGGGGAACGATACCCTCGGCCAATCGAATTTGGCAAACCATTTGGTTTTTACCGGCTGGGTATTGGTTAAGCTTAACGTATAGCCCGAGCGGCCATGAAAGGCATGCTCAAAGTGGATCACCTTAAACCCTCTTTCCTTAGTATATCCTTTGGCAAAGTTCTTTTGTACTTTCCAGTCCATCGCCACTTTCAGGGCGTTCTCAATAGCCAAAGCGCCGCCCGAGATGAAGAATGCGTGCGGGAGGTATTCAGGTATGCCCACCCTGTCGAAAGTGTCTACAAACTGCGCATATTGCGCGGTGTAGATATCGGAGTTGGATGGGTTAGTGAGTGCGGCCAGCATCAGGTTTTTTTTGAATTCTTCATCATTCACCATTTTGGGGTGATTGTAGCCCAAAGGCACCGAGGCAAAGCAGGTAAAGAAGTCGAGCAGGGTTCTTTTATACTTAGCATCGTAAATATAAACGCCTTTGCTTTTTTCCATATCAAAGGTAAGGTCGAAGCCATCGGCCAGTACATGCTTTTGCAACGAAGCCTGGACATTTTCGGGAGAAACTAACAGGTTATACATAGTAAATTGGTTTAAACAAATCTACTAAAAACCGCTTAAAAACAACAATTTAAGCACTTTTTGAACCGATTGCCCAAAAAGTAACTTTAAATTAACTAAAGTTGGTTTTTGTACCGAAAAGGATTTTGGTCGGGTGGGTTTGATGTGCAAATGTGCAAATATGCGGATGTGCAGATGTGAAAATTCTGCGCGGAAAAGGTGGGAATTGATGTGCAGATGTGCGGATGTGCAGATATGCAGATGATGGGAATTTTGTGTAGGAGGTTGTGATTTTAATATATTACTGTCATTGCAAGCGGGAATGTGAAAGGGTTTGTGTGGCGAAGCAACCTCGTCGCGCCTTTACACTGGCCCCATTTGCTCCTCGCAATGACATATTTAGTTCATCTGCACATCTGTAACTCAAAACCTATCCTTCATCCCCAACAATCCCCAA
>Ga0302315_10000333_pt1 | contig 55805 bp, 57 predicted proteins | sample III_Palsa_N3_1_FD_200532 | JGI IMG/M metagenome (GOLD analysis project Ga0302315, IMG submission 200532) | Peat permafrost microbial communities from Stordalen Mire near Abisko, Sweden - III_Palsa_N3_1 | ecosystem: Environmental > Terrestrial > Soil > Palsa > Peat permafrost | place: Sweden...
CCCACGAAATTAGCCGCTCAAAATCTTCTTCTTTAAATGGCTCTAACTTTACCATTGTTTCTTTTATGAATTGACTTAACTGGTGTAAGATTAATCCTGTACCTTTATTACTAGTAGATTTACGCCTTCTCCGTCTCTTCCTCCGTCTGCTTTTGGTAGAGTTGGCGGTAAGCGCCGTTGTGGGCCAGTAGTTCTTCGTGAGAGCCTTGTTCTACCAGTTGTCCGTCGTCCAATACTATTATCTTATGGGCCAGCTTGGCGGAAGAAACCCTGTGCGAGATGATGAGCGTAGTGCGGTTTTGCATAATGCGCTCCAGGTTGTTTAGTATGGCGTTCTCCGTTTTGGTGTCCACGGCGGAAAGGCTGTCGTCCAATATTAATAGGCGCGGTTTGCGCACAATGGCGCGGGCTATGGAAAGCCGTTGCTTTTGCCCGCCGCTAAGGGTAATGCCCCGTTCGCCCAGTATGGTCTCGAATTTATCGGGGAAGTCTATAATGTTGTTGTAAAAGTCTGCGTCTTTGGCAGCCTCTGCAATTTGCTCTTCTGTAATATTATCAGAACCAAAAGCGATGTTGTTTCTAATAGTATCAGAGAACAGGAACACATCCTGCGGCACGTAACCAATCTGGCTGCGTAGCGAGGAGAGGCTATAGTCTTTAATGTCCCTGCCGTCTACTAGTATTTTACCCGAACTGGTATCGTACAATCTACATAGTAAATTAGCAATGGTGCTCTTGCCGGAACCGGTAGCCCCAATAATCGCCAGCGACTCGCCCTTGTTGATGTGGAACGAAATATGTTTTAAAGCATTAATTCCGGAATCGGGATACGTAAAGCTTACGTTCTCAAAACTAATGTCGCCGTCCAGGTCTTTCTTCACGTCGGCTACAGAAACTATATCCGTTTTCGTGTTAAGGAACTCGTTAATCCGCTTCTGCGAGGCCTCGGCCTGCTGCACCATGCTGGTTATCCAGCCCAATGCCGCCACTGGCCAGGTCAGTTTGTTCAGGTAAATCATAAACTCGGCTATGTTGCCTACCGTTAGCCTTCCCTCCATCACTTCGCCGCCGCCCACGTATACTATTAGTATGGCGCTAAGCCCCGTAAGCATAAGGATAAGCGGAAAGAACAGGGAGTTAATTTTGGTATAACTCATGGAGGCTACCTTGTAGCCGTCTACAGCCTGCAGGTAGCGTTCTTCCGAATCTTTTTCGCGCACAAAAGCCTTTATTACCCGTATGCCGGAGAAGGATTCCTGTATGTAGGTGGACATGCGGGCAAGTCCGCGTTGTATTTCTGTAGATTTTTTCTGCATCAGGTTATGGATGAGAAAAATAGTAACGGTAAGGAAGGGCAGGGGCAGTATGGCATAAAACGTTAGCTTCACGTTTACCATAAACATAATTGGGATGATGATGATGAACAGAGAAACCAAGTTGCTGGCGTACATAATAGCAGGCCCCAGGTACATACGCACCTTGCCCACGTCTTCGGATATGCGGGACATTAGGTCGCCGGTGTTGTTTTTGCGGTAAAAGCTAAGAGGCAGCGTTTGGTAATGGGCGTAAATCTCGTTCTTCAGGTCATACTCTATATAGCGCGACATGCCTATAATCATCTGACGCTGGAAGTACAGGAACAAACCGCTTAACAGAGCGGTGCCCAATATCAGCAAACCGTACCATACCAACTGCATTTCAAAAGCGCCCATAAAGGCTGTTTTGGCCTCCGCGGTTTGCAGCTTTAGGTATGTTTTAAAGGAGTTATCCAGAAAATCGATGATTTTGCGGGTAACAGGCCCCAGAAATACTGAAAAACCGTTGGAAATGAACACAAAAGTAAGCCCAAAAATGAGGCGGAACTTATATTTTAATAAGTATTTATTTATATAGGCGAGTGACTTCACTTAATGATTGTTTGAACATGTAAATCTAACTATAAATTAACAGTTTTCCGTTCAGGATTTTTTTAAACTCTTCGCGGAAACTTCAGAAAAACTATACTCCCTGATTAGTACATCTGTAGGGATATGCAAGGCGGTATGCAAATTTCTTATCATACTTAGCGATAGGCTTCGTTTTTTATTTAACACTTTTGAGACTAAACTCTTATTGCCGAGCAAGGGTTCAAGGTCTTTAGGTTTTAGGTTCAGCTGATCCATACGAAACTTAATTGCCTCTACCGGATCGGGTAAGTCAACAGGAAAATGCTCGTCTTCATATTTTTCTACTAGTAGCAGCAATACTTCCAATTCATCGCCTTCCGGCGTTCCTTTTTTTACGCCTTTCTCGAATAATTCTTCTACTATTTTGAGCGTTTCCTTATAGGCTTTATTCGTTTTTATAGGTTTCAGATTCATAACCAATTTGTTAATAATTATCTACTGTTTCCGCATCAATGGCGTCATATTCCTGGTGTGTTCCAAAAAACTTGATAAACACGGCTTCGAATTCATATTCTACTTTTACTATTAGTCGGTATTCCCCTCCCATAATATCAAAAACAACTCGTTTGTTTCTTAAAATACTAGCTTTCGGATATTCCTGTTTCACATCTGCCGGGTCTTTCCATTGGGCTTTTTTTACTTCGCCATACCAAACGTCCAGTTGTTTTTTAGCCCTGGGATACTTGCTCCCCAAGTCGTTAATAGTTTGTCTTTTCAGGATATTCATTTCCCTTATCATGCCAACAATAAATATATGAAAAAGTTTCCTATTTGGAAACTTTTCATTATTCAGATCACATCATTTGATTACTCATGTGTATTAATAATCGTTTTTTATTGTGGAAAAGGTTCAAAAAAAAATTAATATTGCTGCCTGCAATTGAATATAAGGATTAAGGTTTAATTTCTTAACAGGCAGAACAAGTACAAGGAAGTAATAAAGAGTTCTTTAAAATAATGCTTAACAGAAGGATACTAAGGATAAAGGTAATGCAAACCATATATGCATTAAAGCAGTCGGAACAATCAAATTACCATGCGGGGCTGGATTATATTAAAGAAGTTTTTACGCCCGACCTTAATTCGGAGGAGAAACAGGACACCATAAAACTGGAGGGAAAGCGCAAAAAAGCCTCAGAAATTTATGAACGCTGCTTTGAGGACAGCCTTACTTTTGCAGAAGAGGATGAACTAATTCGGAAATCGGTTGAAACTGCCATCAAGGATTTTCACAGAGAGGTTGATAAGGACAGGCGCAATTTTAAGAAGAACATGGTGGCCGGGGTAGATAAGATAGAAACCCTGTATATCCGCATTTTTAATATCCTTGTTGATATTTTTAAGATTGCTCCACTGGATGTAAAGGCCCCTAAAAGTCTGCTGGCTGCATTAATCAATAAAAATAAAACGGTTGCAGAAAACTCTGGAGGCAAAGAAGATGTTGTAAACAAGTTGCAACTTGGCAAAACGTTTAAAGAGTTTTTAAAGGCAGATGCAGAAGTAGCGGCTTACCTGGCGGATGAAACCGGGGGAGTGGAAGCCGATAAAAAACTGGCCCAGCATTTGGTAAAGAGCCTGATAATGAAAGATAAAGTTCTGGAAACTTTTTTTGAGGATTATGACTTGGATTGGTCGGAGAATAAATCGATTGTGAAGAGTATGGCATTAAAAACAATAAAAAACACCAACGAAACGCATACCGAACTTCCGCTGATGGAGCTTTCGTCTAACTGGGAAGAAGACCGCGAGTTTTTTACTGAATTGTTTGATAGTTCGCTTGCAAACGATAAATCATTGGAAGACGTTATACATAAAAAATTGCAAAACTGGGACATGGAACGCTTGGCAATGGTGGACAGGATTCTATTGAAAATGGCCATTTCCGAAATGATTCATTTTTCCAGCATTCCGGTTAAGGTAACTATAAATGAATACATAGAGTTGTCTAAACTATACAGCACCCCTAAGAGTAAGCAATTTATAAACGGGATTCTGGACACTACTTCGGCAGAATTGGTTGAGTCGGGAGTGATAAAGAAAAGCGGCAGGGGACTTATTGATAATAAATAAAATTGAATTCTAAACAACCATATACTATGAGCAAGAGTTCTGATAAATTTTTTATCCTTCTGGCAGGCATAGCCGCCGGAGCAGCCCTGGGAGTGCTTTTTGCTCCTGACAAAGGAAAACACACAAGGGACAAACTAAGCTACCAGTTAGAAAAATACAAGCACACCTTACAGGAACTGCTTAAGGAGCTTATCCACGAGGCGGAAAATGTGCCCCACAGCGCAGCTAAAGCAGAAGGCGAGCGGGTAATTCATGAGGCTAAAAGCAAAGCCGAAAAATTGCTGGAAGATGTAGAAAACCTTATTTCGCAGATAAGAGGAAAATAATAGTTAATTAGCAGGTATCTGATAAATGAGGAAAGTAACATTAATTCCGGGAGATGGCATAGGACCTGAAGTAACCAATGCCATGAAGGAAATTTTTAAGGCGGCGGGAGTGCAGATAGAATGGGAAGAGGAGAATGCGGGCATAACTACTTTGGAGCAGCAGGGGGAACTAATACCACAGTCGCTGTTAGATTCTATTGAAAAAAACAAAGTAGCTATAAAAGGCCCAATTACTACGCCCATTGGCAAGGGATTTAAAAGCATTAATATACAATTGCGCCAGCATTTTGACCTGTTTTCTAACATTCGCCCTATAAAAAGTATAAAAGGCATAGAAACCAGGTTCACTAATGTTGATTTGGTGATTATAAGGGAAAATACGGAAGGGTTATATTCCGGCCTGGAAGTATGGGACGAGCACCTGCAAATAGCAGACTCTATTAGCCGTATTACCCGCCTGGGTTGCGAACGCATTGTTAGGGAGGCATTTGAATATGCTCGCGCGAATAAAAGAAAAAGAGTAACTTTGGTGCATAAAGCCAATATATTAAAACTGGCAGGCGCTACTTTTTTAAAGGCGGGAGAGGTAATTTCTAAAGAATTTCCCGACGTGCTAATGGACGACCTGATTATAGACAATATGTGTATGCAGTTGGTAACCAAGCCGGAAAAGTTTGATATTATTGTAACCACAAACCTTTTTGGAGATATTCTTTCCGACCTTTGCGCCGGACTGGTTGGGGGTTTGGGAATTGCGGCAGGCATAAATATGGGGAAAGAGGTTGCGCTGTTTGAGGCTGTACATGGTTCTGCTCCTGATATTGCAGGCAAGGGAATAGCGAACCCAACGGCGGTGATAGAATCTGGAATAATGATGCTGCGCCACATAGGGGAAGACAAACGGGCAGACAAGATAAGCCTGGCGCTGGAAAAAACGTTACAAAATAAACAGCAATGCACAGGAGACCTGGGTGGTAAAGCAACAACAAAAGAATTTACAAATTATATTATTAATAACTTAAACTAAGACCTACTATAAATAACATGAGATTTTTAGGTAAACACGTTGGCGCTGCATTATTAGGTTTAGCAGCCTTACTAGTTATCAGTTCTTGTGAAACCAAGAAGAGCGAAAGCGGCCAGAGTTCAGGGATAGATAGCGCAACAGGCAAGCCTGTGCTGGCGGTAACTAAAATTGAGTTTGAAGAGATGGAACACGATTTTGGAAAAATAGACCAGGGGCAGGTAGTTGAGTACGTGTTCAAATTTAAAAATACCGGCGACAGCCCTCTGGTAGTATCTGACGCAAGAGCTTCCTGCGGATGCACTATACCGGAGTGGACAAAAGACCCTGTACAGCCGGGTGGGGAAGGAAAAATAAATGTGAAGTACAATAGCGCCGGCAAAAAAGGACTAATTCACAAAACAGTTACTGTTTTTGCAAATACAGAACCTAAGGAAACAGTGCTTAATATCCAGGCCGATGTAATAGAGGAGTTAAAAGGCCCGTTCAAGAATTAATATTAACAATTACTATATAAACTTAAAAACAAAAACAATGTTTAACATTTTACTACAAGCACAAGGCGGTTCGGCTCCTTTATGGCAAAACTTAATCATGTTCGGAGCCATTATCGTTATCTTCTATTTTTTTATGATAAGGCCGCAACAGAAAAAAGCGAAAGACCAGAAAATTTTTAGAGAAGGCATTAAAAAAGGAGATTCTATTGTTACTATTGGCGGGCTGCATGGCAAAATTGCCAGCATAGAGGCAGACGATACCATACTGCTTGATGTGGACGGCAAAGGCACAAAACTTAAGTTCGAAAAATCATCCATCTCTTTAGAAGCAAGCAAAAAGTTAGCGGATAAAGAGGCTAAAAGCGCTTCTTGAGCACCAACCGAAAAATATTAGGCCTATTAACCGCAGCAGACCTTACAGCTCTGCTGCTTTGTCTTTTTGCCGCTATGGTCTTCTGGTTTTTTAATGCTATGAGTCACCACGACTATACCGGCGAAATTTCTTATCCCATTAAAATTGAATATCCAACGGATAACCTCATACCCGTAAGACCCCTTCCTGATAGAATACTATTAAATGCCACAGGCTCCGGCTGGGACATCCTAAGGAAATCATTTCAATTTGGCGTAGAACCTTTGCTATTTCATCCCAGAGGAATTCCTACAAAAAAAAGATTTACAGCAGATGAGATTTTGCCGCCATTGTCTCATCAGTTCGGGGATATTAAAATTAATTATTTGCTATCAGATACTATGGATCTTGATTTTGATTATGTGGGGAAAAAGCAGGTAGTAGTGAAACTGGATAGCGCCCATATTTCGCTGGCTGATAATTACCGGATAGTAACGCCCATTTACATAGAGCCAGATACTATTATGCTAACTGGCGCATTAAAAGAAATTGAGAAAACGCCTGGTATACTTTACCTAAGTTTATCGCATAAAAAACTTAAAGGGGCTTTTAGCGACGATGTTCCGTTAATTGGTTTTAACCGCTCCCTTGTAAACAGTAACGTACAAAGCGTACATGTGGGCTTTGCCACCAAACGCTTTATTTCAGTCAGCAAAAGTTTTCCTCTTTGCCAACTTAATTTTCCGGAAGGGATTACAATTTTACAAAAAGAGGATGTTAAAGTAGATTTTTTACTTGCAGAAGATAACGAAGAACTATTTAGCAAAACAGAGTTAAAGGTTTGTGTAGATTATCTGAAACAAAATTCGGATGGAAAGACTTTAATTCCTGTAGTAGTAAATGTTCCTTCCTACGTTAAAAGTTATACTATTACCCCTGCCGCTATAAATGTCTACTATACCGAATAAGCCTTTACAGGTTGGAATAACGGGCGGTATAGGCGCTGGCAAAAGCGTGGTGGCTAAGTTTTTTACGGTATTAGGCATACCGGTTTACAATGCCGATGAACGAGGCAAATGGATACTCGCAAACGACCCCGTAGTAATTAACTATATAAAACAAGAATTTGGCGAAGCGGCTCTCAAAGAAGGCAGGCCAGATACCCGTTTTTTAGGAGCGCAGGTGTTTAACAGCGCCGATAAGCTACAAAAGCTTAATAGCGTCATTCACCCCAGGGTAGCAGATGATTATGAGCAGTGGCTAAAGAAGTATTCAACTTATCCATACACCATTAAAGAAGCAGCCATTATGTACGAGTCGGGCTCGGATAAAGCGGTAGATAAAATGATTGTGGTGTACGCTCCCCTGGCTTTGCGTATGCGGCGGGTACTGCAACGAGATGCGCACCGTACCGAAAAGGATGTACAGAATATTATAGGTAAACAATTGCCCGATGAAGAAAAGATAAAGCGTGCAGATTACGTAATTTATAATGATGAGCAAACGCTTGTTATTCCCCAACTGCTGGAACTGCACAAAGTTTTTTTGAACGACAGTAAATAGTACTCTGAGTTTTTTATCACTTCCTCGTTATCCGGTACGATACTATCAGATTCACAAAGGAATCTTTCATCCTTCCCTGAGTAGCGGAATACTCATATAAAGAATAACTTGCAGGCACGTTTGCTAAGTGGTTAGAATACATATTGCTTAGGGATATAATATCAAACCGGGCGCTAAGGTAAAACCGGTTAACATAAACAAAAATTCCTCCTACCAGTTTAAAGTCAAACTTGCTGCCCAATCCCTTAATCAGGCTTCCACCATCGTAGTATGGGGTTTGTGGATATACACTTTGTTGAGCAGAGTCGTAAGTAGTTGCGGCTACTTCGGTAAGGTTATATCTTAGAAAAGTTGTAGTTACTATTCCAAGCTCAAAGCCTACTCGGTTGTTTTCTATCAGCTCGCTTATTTTAAACGAACCTCTTACCATTATGGGGATATTAATTATGCGCGTATTAATTTGCGAAACATAATTGTTTGTAGTCTTATAGCCAAAATTATTGTAAACAGTAGTGCTTGTATCCCTTAAACTTCCTGTAAAAGACTGTGCAGTGTAGTATGCCCCTATGCTAAAATGTAGTTTAAGCGTACCTTTTTCTCTGGCAAATAAATTGTCAAGTTCCAGTCCGGCCGAGAGTCCGTTTTTTGTAGTGTTTTTGTAGTATTGCGATCTTCCTATATTCACGGTCTCCCAGATGGGCGGAGAGATTACCGACACATTTAGCCCCACCTGTGCGTGAGCTTTAATGCTGGCAGCTAGTATAAGTAAGAGGAATAAGTTTCTCATACATTTTGTTCTAATCTCCTAATAATATAAATGAACCCCAGTAATAAGGACTTGGATAACTTTGGCGCAGGATCATCTGCGATTGCCTAAACGCTTTGTGAATTTCCATACCGCCCAGCCAAGCCTTATAGAAGTTAGTCATCAGTTTTGCGGTGGCCTCATCGTCCACTTTCCATAGGGACATCAATATATTTTTAACGCCTGCGACCTTAAGCCCTCGCTGGAGGCCATATACACCCTCTCCGTTTTTTACTTCACCCAGTCCCGTTTCGCAAGCAGAAAGCACTACCAGTTGGGCGCTATCCAGGGAAAGTCCGCTGGCTTCGTAGGCGGTGAGGATGCCGTCTTCCGTAGAATCTTTACTAAGAACAATCCCTGAGTTTATCATCGCATTTACTCCGCGTTCATTGGCATTAAAAAATCCATGCGTCGCAATGTGAATAGTCTCCACAGACTTAATGGCTTTTAGTCGCTCTTCGCTGGCTTCTTCCAGTAAAAATGTTTTTACCTTCCAGTGACTGGAGGAAAGAAGTTGCGCAATATTCTCCACTTCTTTCTCTGTGCCTGGCAGGTCGGCATAATAAGGAATTACTACCTCATTAATAGTATCTTTGCTATAAACAGCTCGCCCTAAAAGCCAGGCGGTAGAATCTGTTCTATTGATGGAAGGGATAAGCAAGTCTTTTGTATTGGTAACAAACTCCAGGTTTATCTCGTCCAGCACAAAACTTGCAGTCTCCTGGTTCTGGAGCGCATTTAGGTTGATCTGGTTGTAAACGCCGTCGCAGGAAAGGTAGGCGGTAGTTACGCCATTTAATCGGTCGCCTATGGGTTTCCAGAAATGAGTATAAGAAAGGTTGTCGTGTATTTTATGAAGTATGCAGTTGCGGTAAAAAGAAAGGTAGCGATCTTCCATATTTTTACCATCGTTCATCAAAAAGCCTTCCGGAGCAATACTGCCTGGTTTAACTACTAAAAATATATAATCTATAGTATCGTTCTTCTTTCTGGTAGTATCTTTAAAACTTTCTGGTTTAAAGGGTTTAGCGCGCACTAGTTCAACGGCGGCTTCTCCTGTCTTTAATGCGCCCCTTACCTGTTGCCAGCGAGCCTCTTCACCGGATTTCCTTAACAACGAAGTTTTTTCATTAATCTCTTTTTCCAGAGCGTCAATCTGTCTTTCCAGTAGTTCTATTTCAGTTTCTGCCTTTCTGGTGTTATTATTGTAATGCAAGTAAGAAATTCTTGTTTTATTTTTTTCCCAGTCTTTTATTTTTGCCAGTAGGCTTTTATTACCTTCTGATAATATAGCCCGCCTGGTTTTGGAAAGTTCATTTAACAGCATGGCCTTAGTAAAAAGCTGAGTGTTGTATAGTATCTCAAACAACCTGCTATTGGCTTCCCCGGCCTTCATGCCTGCTACAACAAAAGAGTTAAAAAGGTCGAAATCGTTTTTAAGGGTGATGTAAAATTGTTCCCGCTCGTGTTCGCTCATAGAGGGGAAGTTTTTCTGAATATTATTTTCGTAAGAGTTAAGTAACTTTTCAAAAACTAACGCCGCAGAATCACGTTGGTTTAGGTTCCAGTAGTAAATGGCTTTGGTGCGGTACACTTTTACTTCTGCCTCAGAAAATATACTTCGGGCATGCGATAGTTTCTTCTCTGCTTTTTCAAGGTATATTTTCGTTTCAGGATAATTTCCCATAAACAAATAGTACCTTGCTTTTCGCTCAAAGGCTGTCGCCAGTTGTTCATTGGTGGGGCCAATTGTATTTAGCGCAAAGTAGTAGCGTTGCAAATATTTCCATGCTTCTTTTACATCTCTGTTTTTCAGGCTTGCCTCAAAGTGCAGGGCGTAAAGTTGCTGCCGTAACACATCAAAATTGAAGCCTGTAGTAGTGGCCCTGTCTACTAGTTTATTAGCTTGTCTCAGGTAACCAAGCGATTGGTCTATCTTCCCCTCTTCCAGATATAATTGACCCAAAAGAACATAAGGATATATCCTGTACACGCTTCGTTTGTTGAATACAAGTTGCCGTTGCGTTAGCGATTTGTTGAATAGTTTTTCGGCAAGAGCAGTATTACCAGATAGCATGTATAAAGAACCTAGTTTTTCGTAAGCAAAGAAAACTTTTTTTAGCTCTAAGGGGTAATTACCCGCAGCGTGCTTCGAAGAGTAATAGTTTTTAAACATACCTCGTAGCATAATACGAAGAACTTCATTATTTGATTTGGTAAACGTATATCTTGGGTTCTTTATCTTTTTAGTAATAGAAAGAACAAGCGTGTCCGTGTACTCGCAGGCTTTGGTATATAACTTTTCAGCGTAGGTAATATTATTTTCATTCATAGCGCTATCGCCACTGGCGCATAGCTTCTGGATTTCCAGGTTCAGGTTAATAACTTGAGCTTCAGAACTACTGGTAGCGCAGAAGAGAAGAAGGATTATAATTATATGTATAAAGCGCCTCTCCATCATCGAATACGGTAAGTAAGGTTAATGCCCTGGGTATGATAGTAGAAGTTCTGAAAGTACACCAGGAAATAAGACTGGTTGGGTTGAAGGTTCCAATGACTGGAAAAATCTGTAGAAGAACCGAAGGCATTGGATTGAAAGAAAGCGCTTATTCCCAACCTTCTGACGGCAAAGCCCACCTCAAAATAAAAACAGGTGGAGAACCTTGAAAGATAGTTGGCAATATTTTTTTGATCGGAATATTGTTGATATAAATTTTGGTTAGAGTAATACTGCACGCTCTCTTTTAGCTTAGCGTCCACCAGTATATTCTCCATCAGTCCAAAGTCAAGGTACAAGGTGTTGGCATTATATAAATTAACCCGTATAAGCAGGGGTATGGAAACGTAAGTAGTCTTTAGAGAACTAGTGAATTTGGTGGTATAAGTAGTATTAGTAGTATCTGTATAGGAATTAGAACTGGCATAATTATACCCCGCCTGGTTTATTTTAAGCCCTGTGATCCAGTAATAGGGGCCGTACAACCTTTTTTCTATAGTAAGCCCAAGCCGCAGGTATTTCCCGATAGAATTATTAACATTATCAGTTCCTGTAGAAATGAAATTATTGCCGAGTCCGGGGTTTAAATTAGGTTCGGCTACAAATTCAGTAGTAGTATTTGCCCCACCTGAAATAAATAAACGGGTCTGCCCATATCCATTAGCACATAAGGAAAAAACTAAAAGGAGGGGAAACAACTGTTTCATTAATTGTAAAAAAGTTTTTACAAAATATAAAAAAGCAGGGCGTTTAACAACTCCTATCTTATTTCAATTTCGGAATATACCCCTTTTGTGGTTAATTTGAGCATTTGCTATGCTCTTCATTGAAAAAGAAAGGATAAAACAAGGCTTTCCCAATGCTGTCAGGTATTTTGTCTGACGCATTTGGGAATATGAGAAGGTTTATCCCGTTTGTGCCAGTTGGCACATAAGGCCTGTTACTATTAATATAGCCCTATTAGTTTAACTCTAAATTTATTAATTACCCAAATAAATTCCAAGCGATTGTGCTACCAAAAAAACTACTAGTTAAAGTAAAATCTTACTTGGCACACGTTGGCACATTGCTTTTCATTGATAATTTATTGCTAATTCTATTGCTTTTTATTGCAAATTTTACTGTTAGTTTTTTGGGGATGTAATATTTTATCACTTTGTGAGCTTGTGCCAATTGGCACAAACAGGTGCATCTCAGGTGTGAGGCGAGTAATAAAATATACCATTTAAAATTGGAGTTTGCAAGTTTAGTCTTACTTTCTTTTAAAAAAGATAGCACAAAAGGGCTATGGTGTACTGGAAATTAAAGTAGTGTATAGAAGCAAATTTAGTTGGCGAGGGCGCCAACTAAGATAGAAATACTAGCATAAAAATTACTATCATAAAAAAGTATTATTAGCGCCAACTAATAAAAAATAGCACAAGCGATACTTCAGGCGAAAAGAAATTAAATATTTTATTTAACCATTAATTTCTGCACATATACTCCGTTACTACTTACTATTTCTACAAAATATATGCCTGTTTGCAATTCACCGATGGAATAACTATTGGATGTTCCGGGCGCATATTGCTTTACCGTTACGCCTTGCATGTTTTCTAATTTTACTGTACAAACTCCATTAACTCCCGTAATGAAAAAACTCTCCGAAGCCGGGTTAGGGTAAATAGTAACGCCTGCAGTTGTAGTTTGCGAAACAGCGCCGGCAATACCGCTGGTTGTTACATAGTTTGATACTATCCCGCTTATTGCCTCTGTTCTGGCAGAAGGATTGCATGTTACGCCTGTGATTCCTATTTGGTAATATATTGTATTTGTAACAGGCGCAGAGGTGTCTGTATAAGAAGTAATATTACCGGCTACCGAATCAATTAAACTCATTGTAGTAAGCGATAAGCCGCGATAAATTTTATAAGTAGTAGCGCTTACCCCCACATACTCGTTCCATATAAGATTCCAGGCTGTGTTTGTATTTCCTTTATTTATGCTTAAATGCATAGTTTCGTGGTAAGCGCTTAATGGCGTAGTATAGCCGGTTGAATCTTTGTAAGCCAATTCGTAATAATAAGCTTCTTGTGATGGGTTAGAGGTTTCGTCAATAAACGTGCTATAATCATACGTTTTTAACCCGCCTATCTCAATATAGTCATTTGTTACAGAACCCTGCCTATATACTATAAAGCTATCTATTATGGCATAATCAGAAGGCTTTTCAAAAACAATCATGTTTTTTCCGGTAGTAGCATCCACAGTAACCATACATAAGTTAGGAATTAAAGCGCTGGCATTAATAGATGTGGTAACAGGCACATTATTACATCCATAAATTGTACAGGTTATGGTGTTACCAGGCGACGAAAGCGTATAAGTTTTATTTGGTACAGCTGTTGAAACTCCGTTCCATAAATATGTTTTCGGGAAGTAACCAGGCTGAAGTTGTAGGGTAAATGTAACTTCTTCGCCTTGCAGTACAGTAGTGTCGCTTGGCGCTATAGTAGGTTGCGCCGGTTGAAATGTTGAAGGAAACACATAGGTAATCGCAGAATCTGAATTAGCAGTACCGCATTGATTGGTTACTACTGCCCTATACTTTTGTCCGTTTGAAGGGTTTGAGATAAGGATAGCCAAATGGGTTGTTGTACTACCATTGTAATTACTATTATTTGCCGCTATATTAGTGTACGACGAACCACTATACAGCTGCCACTGGTAGCTTAGGTTATCCCCTGCAGATACAACATCCATTCCTGTAACTCCATTGCTAACGCAATGGCTCCAACTTGGGAAGCAATTATTCTGTACTGATAATTATTAAGCGTGTCGGTATAAGATATTTTTAATGTATCGCTCTGGCTTCCACTATATAGAGCGTTATCAGTTATACTAGTAAACGTCCCTGTTCCCGGATTAACCTGCCATTGGATTGAAGGAGAATTTGTAGCCGAGGCTGTAATAACCTGCTTACCTGCGCCCAAGCAAAATACAGGAGAAGACGTTATACCTGCCAAAGTGTAGCCCCCTGTTGTTGATTGACTTTCATAAGCTCCAATATCAACAGAGTCGACCCTTGGAAGTCCTCTTTGGTCTGTAGAAGGAGAACCTTTTGATGTTCCGGCATTAATGGCATAACTACAAGCAGTAAGAGCGATTGTTTGTGTGTGGCCGCCGTTGTTAGCCAATATACCTGTTAATATATCAGACGCTTTTAAGCCAATTAAAGCAGATACATTACCTGTTAAAGTAACATTATTACTTCCCAATATATTGTGTCCATAATTGGAGAAAAATGGCCCGTTGGTAGCAGTAGAATTTCCTATATCATTTGCGGTTGCATTGGTAGTATTTCCTATAATTATGGAATTACTTACCTGTAGCCCTCCGCGAAACATATATATTCCTGCTGCGTTACCTGCAGCGGTATTGTATGCTACTGTGCTGTTGTTAACGGACAAGGTATCTGAGCCGCCATAATAGATTGCAGCAGCGCCGGATGGGGCGCTATTTAGGCATATAGTGCTATTGCTAATAGAGACTGTGCCTGTAGACGCAAAGGCTGCTATGGCAGACATACCAGTATTTCTGCTGATTGTGCTTTGCGTTATGCTCGCTTTGTTTATTCCCAAAGTTATAACACCCGCTAATGTAGTGGTAGTTGCCGAGTTAAAGCTATTACTATCAATTGTTGATTGTGAAATAGTAATGCCGCTTCCATTTATAATAGCATACCCGCTATTTCCTTTTACAATCGAATTGGTTATTGACGCCCCATCTATTACATAATAAGCGCTGTTATTTATTACTTGCGAGTTACTTATAGAAGCTGCATTTATTATGGATGTTCCTGAGTTGTCAACACTGGCGGTATTATTTTTTATGATGCAATTAGTTATAGAAGAAGCCGTAATAAGCGCATTGCCACTGCCTGATGAAGAATTATTTAATATTTGGCAATTGTTAAAAGACGCCGAAGAACTTACCAATGCTTCACAGTTAGTATTATTAATAAAAATGCAATTATTAAAAACAGTATTGGTACCCATCTCTATCCCTGTCTGGTACTGTGCTATTCCTGTAAAAGTGATGTTGGATATTGTTGTATTATTACCAAGATCTAGTATTGCTGCCGATGAAGGCGCAAAAATAACCAGCGTGTCCGTTGAAGGCCCTGTAATGCTAACACTAATATTACTTTGAAATAAATAGGGGAGGGTGCTTAAAAGCTTTATAGTGTCTTTAATGCCTGAAGCATCTATAACAAATGGAGAAAGGGTGGACGAGGCGCTGTTAACGCTGTTCATAGCGGCCCTTAGCGACCCTGGGCCAGAATCGGCTGTATTTATTACCGTGTAAGTAGTTGTGGAATAAGTCTTATTAATTACGAAGGAACTTAGTAATAAGAGTGATAGTATAGCTTTTTTCATGAGTGGCTAATTTTCTGGTAATATAGTGATTATAAGCAATGTCCAGATATTTTAACTATAAAATTGTAGTTAAAATAAAAGCGCTTTTACTATAAACAGACTTTATTTATCCCATCAAAACATTGTCTCCCTATCGTTTATGGGTGCACTAGTTGGCGAATTTTTGTTTCATCAAAGAAATAAATTAAATTAATATAAAATAAAACTTAATATACTGTTAATTATAATTTTTTATTAAAATAAAAAGTAATTTATATTTATATAAAATAATATTTATATTTATATAAAATATAGATAATGCAGCAACGCTACTTACTTTTAGCTATTTTAGTAATCAATATATTTTTTGCAACCAAGGCGTTTACGCAAAATGGTGATACTAACCAGGTTCAGCGGTGGAATTTCCATGCCCAGAATACTGTTATTGTGCAGGGCGATCCAGCATTTTCCGCCAAATACTCCAGCCCTAATAGTCTGAATGATAAAGGCGAACTTCGCAGAACCACCACGCTGGATTTATATGCCGGCCTTCGTTTGTGGAAGGGTGCGGAGGCCTACGGGGATTTCCTGGCATGGCAGGGCTTTGGACTTAGCGAGACATTTGATATAGAGGCATTTCCTAATGGAGACGCTTACAAAGCAGGCACAGTAAGGCCCAACTTTACATTGGCCCATTTATTTATTCGCCAGACTTTTGGATGGGGGGGTAAGAAAGAGTATTTGCAAGACGACGAACTTACGCTTGCAGGCCAAAAAGATATTTCCAGGTTAACATTCACATTAGGCCGTATAAGCCCTTTGGATATTTGTGATAACAACTCGTATGCAAAAGACCCGCATACTCAGTTTATGAATTGGGCGGGAATGGGTAATATATCGTGGGACTATGGCGAAGACCAGGTTGGATATACCACAGGATTAGCAGTAGAACTAAATCAACCCAAATGGTCATTACGCTATGGAGTTTACCAAATGCCTGCCTATAAGAATGGTTTTACAGCCGACGATAGGTATTTGATGTATCCGTTTCGCGGGGCAGATGGCCCTTTTTTGCGGGCCTGGGCGATGATGATAGAACTTGAACGCCGATATAAAATCAACGCTCATTCCGGAGCGCTACGGTTAACTCCCTGGCTGGATGAAGCTGATTTTGCCAGTTATAAGGTGGCCACAGCGCTTCTGCTGGCGAATCCGCCAAATATGGTTGCCGATGGGCAGGGTGCAGGAATAACCATTCCACAAGCTGCGCGGGCCTATCGTTATAAATATGGCCTTGGGCTAAACTGGGAACAGGAAGTAATAAAAAACATTGGCTTGTTTTCGCGTGTTGGCTGGAATAATGGCCAATGCGAATCGTGGACGTTTACCGATGTTAATTGGACAGCCTCTATGGGCATAAGTATTGACGGGGAGCTATGGGGTAGAATTAACGATAATTTTGGAATTATGTATGTGGTTTCGGGCGCGTCAAAGGCTAACCGGAATTTTTTGAAAGCAGGAGGGACCGATATGCTTGACGGGGATGGGGCCTTGAACTACCATCCTGAACGAGTACTTGAACTATATTACGATTTTCAGATATGGAAAAGCCTTCATATTTCACCAGATTTCCAGTTTGTTGTTAACCCTGCATTTAATGGCGACCGTGGCCCGGTATCAATTTTTGGAGGAAGAGTGCATTGGGAGATAAAGCACAAAGGTAGTTACCATAGTACTGGTATACATATACGTTGATTTTTAGTGGGGTAATTACAGTTGCGTATTTAATAATAAAGACAGAGAGCCCAGGGTTTTTATTTGCATCTGGGACGCTATACAGGTTTAAGAAGAGAGGCTTAGTTATCTATTATCCTTTTTTTGCAAAAAATTCGTATTCGTATATTGTCAAACTCAGACCGGGGTATTGATTTGTTTACATTTTGTAAATATAAGTCAAACCCAAACTCATAGTTTAGGCGCACTACATCCTTTAATACATAAGCGCATAAGTCCATCTCCATCTGTTGTATCCACCCCTGGCCCTCAGGAGGCGCATTGTCCTTAAGGAATACAAAAGGCTTTTTTATAGTAGTAACAAATGCCATAATATATCTATGTTCGTGTAACTATTGCAAATATCTATCCATTTTTTATAATTATTCATCTAAATAAGTAAATTTTTTCCCCAACATTCCCACATTTATTGATTAAGCGGTATTTTTTTATCATGAACTATTAATATTATACGGTAAAAAGATATTTTAGTTGGTTTTAACTCAGAAACTTACCTGTAAGCCTGGCCCTATCACCAAAAACCAGGCGCTGGCTTTTAACAGATAGCCGCCGCCAAAATAAATGGGTATGGAAAACTTGGCGCTTTTATTTATAGGGGTCAGGGAACCCAGAACAACAATCCCCAAGTCGCGGGCATTGTCTGCGGCGGCGCTAAAGTTAAATGCGTTTAACGCTATAAAACCTGCGCCTATATTATATGGCCTTAGCTTACCCACCCTATTTGGGTCATAAAAGCTCATTTGGGCCAATACAGCGGTGCTTATGCCTGAAAGGGAGCCATAGCCGGACTCTTTGAAGTCTTTTACCAAAAGCCCGGCAGGGAAGGATACCTGTAAATCAAAATGCGTATGGCGGGTAAGGATAATATTTATCTTGTGGCTGTACCCTTTGCTGCCGTATTTAGAGTCGTCGTGCTTAACGGTAATATGTATCTGCGTAAACGGGTCAAGTTTATAGGTTTTATGCACCAGGTAATCGTTCAGGTTGATAGACGTTTTCTGGCAGTCGCTAAGGTCGTAAAAATGCCTGCGGGGGGAGTTTTCACCGGGGCACACTACTATGTTATTAATTTGCTGTATCTCTATAAGGTCGTTGTTACTATTAAATATTTTTACTTCCACATTTATGTATTGCTTCCCATATAGTTTTCCGCCTTCGTCAATTTTATTTCCGTTAAAATTAAGATTAATGTCTGTTATAATTTGATCCCATAAAATAGGCTTGTCAAACTTGTCGCTGGCCGCGCTAATGTTCTGCGCCCCATAGTTTACAGAAACAAAATCAAGCGCCGCAGGCTTCTGGTATTCTTTTACATTAAATGAAAAGGGGCTGGGTTTACCATTCATAGTAATATTAACCGACCTGCGATTTATTTTTAGCGGTACTGTTACGTTAAAGTACATGGCTTCTTCGGAAGACTGGGCTGTATCTAGTGAATGAACCGTAAAACCATCGAAGCCAAATGCGGTGTATAATAATCCTTTGCCTTCCACCTTTATTGCTAAATCCTCTCCGGGATATACGCTGAGGTTATTTGTCCATGCCTCTCCGTTTCGCATAACGCTTACGTTGGTAATTTTTGGTTTTTCCAGTATGTCTATATTAGTTACAAAGCGGGCTTTACCGTTGTCTTTAATGTACAGGTAGCCGTCTACAGTTTTATGGGTAGCGTAGGGTTTTATGCGGCATATAATTTGTGAAACAGCGCCGTTTTGCACCTGTGCGATAGTAAATAGTTCCGCAATTAGGTTGCCATCCGCTTCGTTGTCTTCTATACGATATACTTTTCTGATTTGCAATGAATTGTGGCTACTTCGGTCTGCTATTATCTCTTCGGAGTTCCTGGATTCATTATCATAAAATAATAGCTTTTTATTAAAGTTAACGTAATAAAGGTTATTTGCCTTTACATTAAATGGTATTTTTAGTATGGGAAGGTCGGTAGTAAGTTGGCCGTTATCTGTTATAAAAGGTTTAAAGGTTTTTAGGTTTAATACAAGCTGCCTTATGCCAAGTGTATGCGGCCTTATCTTAATAATAAGGCTTTGCGGGGTGTGCGTTACCCGGTAGTCGTAGTCGTCGTTATATACCCAAAAGTTAGTGGTATTAATGTTAAAGGCATTTTTAACGGGAATCTCGATTGTTTTTTCTTCTTCTTCGTAGACATCTTCTAATGCGTTATAACTTAATGATACATTATAAACAGGTAGTATTTTATAGATTACTATTACTTGTTTACTGTTTACTATGGCTAAAAACTTTAGCGTAGGCGGTGGGCCGTATACAAGGTCTGAAAATATAATAGCGCAGGTATAAGTAGTATCATTAGTTTTTTTTAAGGAATCAATTAACTGAAAATCTGCTGAAGCAGTTAGAATGATTTTATCTACAGGGCTTTGCTTAGTTACATACAGAATTATTTTACAAAAAGGGGAGGTTTCTTCGCTTCGTATGCCAATATATTGTTCGCCCTGCCAACTTAAGCTATTTTCTGAAGCAGAGAAAATGGAACTGTCTATTTGCAGTTCTATATCGCTAATGGGCGATTGCGCCAGGCAATAGGTAAATGAAACAGCGGAAAAAATAAATGCAAAAAGCTTCTTCATAGTACTGGGATAAAAATACACGAATAAGTATAATAAAAAATGTTTAGTTATGTATGTTTTGGTAGCCAATATTTTAAACTTAGGGATAAATGAGGCGCATGAAAACTTTAAGAAAAATTTCTAATTTTTATAGCTCAAATCTTAGTCATTTTATATATTTAGCTTCACAGGTGCTTTAATGGTCGCCTGTATTTTTAAGGTATTGATTTTTAGTACTATTTTAATTTATATTGGCTTATAGCCACAACCAACCAAAACAATTAATTATATGAAAGTAGCTATTAACGGATTCGGAAGGATTGGTAGAATTTCGTACCGTGTTTTATTAGAAAAACAAGGGGTTGACGTAGTCGCTATTAACGACCTTACAGATACCAAAACATTGGCGCATTTGCTTCAATTTGATTCTGCGCATGGAAAATTTAAAGGGGAAGTATCTTTCGATAAGGAAAACCTGATTGTTAACGGTAAGAAGATAAGAGTTTATTCCATCAAAAATCCATTGGAACTTCCCTGGAAAGATTTAGGAATTGATGTAGTGCTGGAATCTACCGGGTTATTTACTGAAAAAGAAAAAGCCGAGGCACACATAACAGCGGGAGCAAAAAAAGTTATTATTTCGGCCCCTGCCACCGGCGATTTAAAAACCATTGTCCTTGGCGTTAATGATGGCACATTGGACGGCAGCGAAACTGTTATTTCAAACGCTTCTTGCACTACTAATTGCCTGGCTCCTCTGGTTAAGGTACTAGAAGATAATTTTGGTATCGAGTCCGGTTATATGACCACTATACATGCCTATACAGCAGACCAAAGGTTGCAAGACGCCCCTCATAAAGACCTCCGCAGGGCGCGCTCCGCAGCAGTTTCTATCATCCCAACCAGTACGGGGGCAGCTAAAGCGTTAGGATTAGTTATTCCTTCTGTAAAAGGGAAATTAAATGGATACGCTTTACGCGTGCCGGTGCCTGTGGGGTCGGTAACGGACTTTACCGCAACCTTAAAAAAATCGGTAACTGTAGAAGAAATTAATGCTGTCTTTAAAAAAGCCTCTCTGGAAGGGCCGCTTAAAGGCTTCCTGAAATATTCTGAAGATGCTTTGGTATCTGTAGACATTGTGGGCGATCCATCTTCTTGTATATTCGATAGCGAGCTTACGCTGGCGCATGGAACCAATGTGAAAGTAGTAGGCTGGTACGATAATGAATTTGGATATTCAAACCGCATTGCAGATTTGATAGAATTTGTAGGAAAAAAAGGATAGTAATTAGTCCTTTAGTCTTACCATACATTTAACATCGTTATCATTAAAATACCATTCCACGCAATACCCTTCGGGGTCTATATTTGGGTTAGAAAGTAGTTCTTTAAAAGACCTGTCGATAGCTGGCAGGTCTTTTAAATAGTTATTTACTGTTATATAGTTATACTTCCCTTTTTTTAAGACAAGCTTTTCACAGTTTAATTTTTCAGCTTCTCCTGCGGTAAGTTCTTCGGCTGCCGCTCTGTATACTATAGCCCCATTTTCGGGACGGGATATGCCGAGGTATTTGCGGTTTTTAGAAAACTGAATTAATGAGTGCAGTTTTTGGTGTGCCGCTAAAATACCATCGGGGAAAGAGTTAGCGGTTACATAAAATACATTAATGTCATTGTCTAGTAGTAGCGTTTCCATAACAAAGGCGTTATAATTACCATTATTTTTTAAGGAATATTAAATAAAAAAAATGTACTGGCAAAGGCCTTTGAACAATTCTGCCAGTACTTTATTTAACTAAGTTATTTTACAAGCTCTTTAGCCAAAAGCTCGTCCAGGCGTTCGTGCCCTTCTGTAACGCCGCCTTCCATACCGGCAATCACCATACCATCGCGGTCTGCCACCGATTGAAATACAGCTTGTATGGTTAGCTTTGTGCGGTCTCCGGGTAACGCTTCAAACCGGGCAGTTTCCAACGACACATGGCCCTTTTCAGGAAGGCCCTCAAACTCAAACGTTCTTATAATACGTTCGGGGACGGCTACTTCATGAATAACTCCATTAAAGCTGTATTCATTGCCCTTTTCATCTGATTGAATAAAGCGCCACGAGCCTCCGTTTACTGATTCGCATTTTTCCATCTTCATAGTCAACTTTCTTGGGCCCAGCCATTGCACTATAAGCTCAGGGTCGGTAAATGCTTTAAACACCAACTCGCGCGGAGCTTCAAATTCTCTGGTAATAAATAATTCCTGTTTGCCTGGTTCGGCAGTAATTTTTGTTTCGTTCTTTTTCATAGTTGTATTTTAGTTATATAAACTATTATTTGCTTTCGTAAGCGTCCTTTAAATCTTTTATAATAAGTTTATTCATCTGCATCATGGCGTTCATTACTCTTTGAGATTTTATTGGGTCAGGATCGCTAAGTAATTCTCCTAAAATTGTGGGAACAACCTGCCAGGACAGCCCGTATTTATCTTTTAACCAACCGCACCGATCTTTGCTTCCGCCTTCAGATAGTTTTTCCCAAAATTCGTCTACTTCTTGTTGTGTGTAGCAGTTTATAAAAAATGAGATTGCAGGCGTAAACTGAAACATAGGGCCGCCGTTTAATGCGTAAAATTGCAGTCCTTCGAGTTGAAAGGTGGCGGAGAACACATCGCCTTTAGGGCCTCCCATACGATTTATAGTTACTATTTTCGAATTTTTGAAAATTGAAGTATAAAAATTTAAGGCTTCTTCTACTTTGCCATCGAACCAAAGGAAAGGGACAATCTTTTGTCCTTGTTTTCCTGATTCAGTTGTAATAGTTGTTTTGGTTTCGGTTTTCATAATTTTAAGTAGTAGTTGGTTTATTTTCTTTTACTTTTTTTTGTTTTGCTTTGCAAGTTTTCTAACAAATTATCTAAGGCGTCAAAGCGTTCCTCCCACAGTTTCCGGTATTGTTCTACCCACTCTGCCACTTCATTTAGTTTTTTTAGCCGGGCTTCGCAATACCGTTCTCTGCCCTGTTTTTTAATAACGATAAGGCCACATTCTGTTAAAATTTTTATGTGTTGAGAAATGGCTGGCCTACTGACATTAAAATTCTCTGCTATAGAATTTAGATTTAGCGACTTATGAGCAATAAGGTTAATGATTTCCCTTCGCGTAGGGTCGGCTATTGCCTGAAAGACGTCTCTTCTCATTCTAATTATGTAAGTAATTGCTTACAAATATATATGTAAGTATTCACTTACGCAATAGCATGTTTAATTTTTTTTATTCAAGTTTTATTAGGCAGATAAGAATGTATATACTATGCGCTTTTTGCAGCTCTTGCCAAAAATTTATCCTTTATAATCTCTTGCACTGCTCTTTTCTCAATTTTACTTTCTAACCAGGATATGATATCAAAATAAATAAAAGCCCGCTTTTCGTAAGAGCTGTTTACCAGGGGTACTAGTTGGGTTTTAAGCCGTATAAAACGTTCCAGTAGTTCTTTGTTGCTCACCTCTTTATTCAGGCTTTTTAGGAACTTCAATATAAACTTCTGGAACAAGTGCAAGTCCTCTTTCTTAAACAGAAACCGGTAAGTAGAAATAATGTAGTAATTGATTACGTCAAAATTGCCAAGTTCGTAATGGCATATTAAATTGATAATGCGTGCAAAGCAGTGCAGGTCTTCCCGAATATCGGCATTGGCGATATTGATGATTTTATTGAGCCAACGTATGGACTGGCTGTAGTTGGCGGCCCCAAAGTATAGGCAGGCAATTTTGTAGTTAATTATCATGGCGGAGTGCTGGTCTAATAGTTCTATAAGGGCGGTTATATTGGCGCTTTCTTTTGTTACAAAGTCGGCCCCCTTGTCAAAGTCGCCCACCATAAAAAATTTATTTATCTCATGTATGTAATAGTATTTCAGCAGACGTATGCGTATGCTCTCATTCATGTGTAGCGTACTTAGCGATTTTACGGAGTGTAGTTTATTATTAGTTTGTAAAAACTCTTCGTAATGCCACAGCTTATAGTGGGCAATCAGCAGGTTGTTTAGGGATGTAATATATAGTTCAATATGTGTTTCTACCAACAGTTCCTCAGTCTCTAAAATTTGTTCCAGTTTTTTAGAATAGGCAAGTCCCTGGTCAAAATCCTGGATAAAAAAGTAGTAACCTACAAAAAGGCGGTACAGGTAAATCTTTTCAGCTACAGATAATCGTTCCTCTGTATAAGTGGGCAGGTTGGAGTAGAAGAACTCTTTTACCTTCAGGTAGTCGCTTTCGTCTCGTATAAAGCCAATTTTGCGGTATAGTGAATTTAATTTTATGAATAGGTTAGTGAAAATAGTAATGTTATTAATTTGCGAATTGATGTGCTGTACTTCTGCAATAATCTGGTCTGTGCGGTCTGCCTCACTTCCCGTCTGGGTTAGGATATCTTTTTCCAGTTTAATAATTTCCAATTGCAACTCCAGGTTACTATTTTGTTTTGCCATTTTCTTAGCTTTTTTAAGACAGTTAATCCCAAGAGGATATAACCGTCGCTCTACCAGTAACTGGGCAAAATCGATCTGCTCTCTTATTTTTATGTCATATATACGCGAGGCGTTGTACTGCCTAACGCTTTGCATAATTTTCTCGTACAGGTAAGCCTTAAGATTAGAAAGTTGAGAGGGCTTAAGGCTGGGTTCCTTCTTTAATATGCTATCCTCGTCAAACTCCTGTTGCTTATTGATATGGTCGAAAAGGATAAGCATTTTTAGATCTTCACTGGTTTGTGAATTGGAAAACATGACCTTAAAATATCTCTTTTCATTCTTATCAAGAGATTTAATAAGGTCAAATAAATTCCGTGATTTTATTCTGGACATCGTAACTTAAAATTTGTAACTTATTGTTAATAAAATGCTAATTAATGTAATTTATTATTTTAAAACCATAGTTATAGATTTCATTTTATTAGACCCTGAAACCGTAATTAAAATCTATTATACGTTAAATTTAGGCATATTTTGTCAATAATTATATCCTTAGAAGCCGTAATAATATATAATTAAAAAAAAATCTGTAAATGCTTTTCCTTCATATTTGGTTTCATGGACAAGCAGAAGACCATAAAAAATGGCGCACAGGTATTGATTGACTGCCTTGAAAGAGAAGGAGTAGAATACATTTTTGGCTATTCGGGAGGAGCGGCCTTACCTATTTTTGATGCGCTTTACGATTCTAAAATAAAGTTGATAATGACCCGCCACGAGCAGGGAGCCTCTCACATGGCAGACGGTTATGCGCGCGCAACGGGCAAGCCCGGGGTAGTTTTGGTAACCAGCGGCCCAGGAGCCACTAATACTATTACAGGCATAATGACAGCGCAAATGGACTCTGTGCCTATGATTGTACTTACCGGGCAAACCATTACCAAACTGTTAGGGACAGACGCCTTTCAGGAGGCTGATGTATTTGGCTTATCAATGGCTATAGTAAAACATAATTACTTAGTAAAAAGGACTACGGATATACCGCGTGTGGTAAAGGAGGCATTTCATATTACTAATACAGGCCGTCCGGGGCCGGTGCTTATAGATCTTCCGAAAGACATAACTTCGGCCCCGTTTACAGGAGATATTAATGAGGATATGAGGCTGCCAGGCTACAAAGCGCTTGCAAAGGCCGATGCTGCTTCAATAGAGGCTATGGCGGCATTAATTAATGCTTCTCAGCGACCAGTAATACTGGCAGGGCATGGGGCGCTTGTTTCCCGCGCCAGCAAAGAGGTAAAGGAATTAGCCTTTAAGTTAAACGCCCCAGTTACCAACACCTTGTTGGGTAAGGGAGCTTTTCCTGAATCGCATGAATCTTCGTTAGGTATGTTGGGCATGCATGGCACGGCTTATGCCAATAAAGCTATGTTGTCGTGCGATCTGATTATAGGTATTGGTTGCCGTTGGGACGATCGCATTAACGGTAATCCCAAAAAGTTTTGTCCCGACGCTAAAAAGATTCATATAGATATAGACCCGGCAGAAATTGGTAAAATAGTTGGCCCGGATGCTTATGCCATTGGCGATGCCAAATTGATTTTGCAGGAGCTTATAAAGAAAATAAATCCGATTGACAGAGAAGGCTGGATGCAGGAAATAAAAGCATTTAAAAAGAGTTTTCCTCTTTCTTATTCCCATTCCGAAAATGGAAAACTTACAGCCCAACAGGTAATAGACGCCGCTTATAAAGCTACCAATGGTAAGGCAATAGTAACAACCGATGTTGGGCAACACCAGATGTGGGCGGCGCAGTTTTTTAAAACCGATGAACCGGATAGCTGGATTAGTTCCGGAGGGGCAGGGACAATGGGTTTTGGTTTCCCGGCGGCTATAGGCGCACAGTTAGGAAAACCGGAGGAAACTGTGATAGCAATAGTAGGGGATGGAGGTTTTCAGATGACATCAGCAGAGCTTTCTACGGCTGTTATAAACAAACTACCAGTAAAGATATTATTAATTGATAATAAGTACCTGGGACTGGTAAGGCAATGGCAGGAAATATTTTTGAGTAACAGATACTCTGGAGTGGATATGGAAGGCAATCCCGATTTTGTGTTATTGGCCCAGGCTTATGGCATGAAGGGGTTTAATATAAAACACTCAGGCGAACTGAAGCAGGTAATGGCGGAAGCGTTGGCTTACACCGGCCCATGCCTTATACATGCAGAAGTGATAAAAGAAGATAATGTATATCCGATGGTTCCCGCAGGGCAGTCGCTAGATATGATGATGTTGGAACCCCCCAAAGTAAAAATGGAAATGCCGGAAGGAAGTACCTAGTAACTAGTAATAACGACTCTAAAAAAACAAACAATTATGGAAAAGTACATCGCATTAAAATTTGCTAATACTCCTGGTTCTGTTATACGTATTGCATTGGTGTTGGAACGTAGAGGATATTCCATAAAAGCCTTGCAAACAGAAAACTTTGAAGAAAATGAGTATTCCCAAATGATGTTGACTGTAACAGGAGAGCCTGAAAAATTTGAACAGGTTTTAAAACAACTAAGTAAACTAGTTGATGTGATTAACGCCAGGGAATTTTTTAAAGAGAAGGCCCAAATTAAGGGTTACGAGAAAGCTATTCCTGTTGCAGCTAATATGGTATAATATAAAATACCTATAGCCAGAGATAAAAAGAAATAAAGTAATTTGATTTTAATGCTAAGCTACTTTGCAGGCATAAATTCTGCTGGCAAAATATTCCAAATCTTCCGTGGGCTTTCTTCCCAGGATTTGTATATAAAGTTTAAAATTAATATCTGAATAGTTTTGGGCAACAGTTTGCAAAGAATGAAGGCTAATATCTCCTTCATAACACAAAATCCAGCCTTTATTTTCAGGGGGAGGTTCTGAAAATAATTCAATTACATGCTTTTTGGCAATCATATCCCTACAAAGGTATTGGAAAAAAATATCTTTTTAAAAAATATTCAGTTTTTTAAACATATTTTCTTTAAAAAGTTCTAAAGAGGATTGTTATTATTTATTGCAGCTTTTTCCATTAAGAATATATTCGCCTTCTTCCTGGACTAAAGTTAGGTTAAAAGATTCGGAGATAACTTGCATTACTTCATCAATATCCGAATTTTCAAATGAGCCACTAAACTTGCAGTTAAGTATTTCCGGGGTGCCTGTTAAAATAGAAACCTTGTAAAATCCCTTAAGGGTGCTAATTACTTCACTAAGTCTAGTGTTGTTAAACACAATCCTTTCATGTTTGTTGCCATCTTCTACTATATCTGTAGTAGAATAAATTATTCGGCCTTCTTCATCTTCTTTTATAGAGCATTCTTTTCCGGCAGTAAGGTAAATAATCCTGGAAGGGTCATTTAGCGCAGAATAAGCTACCTTCCCAGTTATTACATTAATAACGTCCCTTGGTACCCCTTTTATGGATTTTATAGTAAATGATGTGCCAAGAACTTCTGTTTTGGTTATATTACTATATATTATAAATGGTAGGTTATTGCTTTTATGAGTAATCTCAAAAAAAGCGTTGCCGGAAAAATATAGTATTCTGCTTTCGTTAAAATTTGAAGCATATTTTATTTCGCTATTTGCCTCAAGCGAAATTTTACTATTATCAGGTAAATAATACTCCTTCTTCTCGTTAGTTGTTTTGCAAGTTATCCACTGCGCTTTTTCAATTTGATCAGGCTTGTTAATTGCCAATTGAGGGTTAACTGTATTTCTTACTTCTGTCTTACGCCTTTCAGGTTTAGCTTTCTTTATTCCTCTATCTTTCTTTTGCTCTCTTTTTATAGAAGAGCGCCGCTCTTCTATAGCTGTATCCGCAATATTGTCTATAACCTGTTGTTCTTTTTCTTCAGGGACTACCGGAACAGGGTTTTGAGCGATAGAAGAAGATGGGGTTGAATTAATGTTTAAAAAAAAGGCAACGAAGAATAAACCCATAGATACAGATGACACCAATGCAAATAATAATTTGCTTTTGGCATTGCGGTCGCTTTGTTTTGCGATTTTAGTTTCCCGACTTTCCTTTTTGAGTAGCACTCTTGTTTAACTAGTTAAGTTGGTTAAATCTTTAATTACTTATTAATAACCTTTTATAATTAGTATATCGATTATATAACGTCTTTTATTGTATAAAGGTTATCTTCAGTAATGCAAACCAATTAATACAAAAAATAATTCTCTCACTGGCAGCTAAGTTAGTAAAAAAAAACATGGCTTCTATCGTTAGTATCTGTTTTTTAGGCATTTGTTAGCAACTTTTGATGTAAAAGCATTTTTTTAAGGCAAATGGGGGTAAAAAATCGTACAATCCACAAGTTATTATTATCATTATTAACAGCCATAATTAGATAGGCTTTATTTATTGTTATTTTATCTAACTTAAGTACTATTTAATGGATAGGATATATCATTTAATGTATTTAATTAATAAAAAGAAATTATAAAAAATAGCAATACATGAGCAACCAGGCAAAAAACTGGAAAAGAAGATGAATAAAGAAGCCCCACCGAAAGCGAGAATGAAAAAGTAATTAGAACCAAGAGTCGGCTTACTTTTTCTTCTTTGTAATATTACTTATTATCATAGTAGCATGTATGCGGGAGTTTTCTATAAACCATTTATAGGTTTCCAATCCACCACAAATTACACCGGCTAGGTATATGTTTTTGCAGTTTGTTTCCATGGTATCAGGGTTATAAACGGGGCGTTTAAATTCATCGTTGCTAACAGTTATGCCTGCATTTAGTAGCAAAGAAAAATCAGGGGTATAACCCGTCATGGCCAATACAAAATCGTTGGCAATAGTAACTTTTCCATTGGAGGTAATAATATCCACCTCTTTCGGTTTTATATTTGATAGGCTTGAATTAAAATAGGCCTTAATGGATTCTTCTTTTATGCGATTCTCTATATCTGGTTTTACCCAATATTTTACCCTGTCGCTTATTTTATCATCGCGGATAATCATAGTTACTTCTGCCCCCTTACGATAAGTTTCCAACGCAACGTCAACGGCAGAGTTTGCAGAACCAACTACTACTATCTTCTGCCCATAATAGGGATAAGGCTCTTTATAATAATGATGTACTTTGGCCAATTCTTCACCCTTCACATTCATCCGGTTGGGAATATCAAAAAAGCCGGTTGCTACTATTATAGCTTTGCTGTAATAGTCATTGTCGTCTGTACAGATTTTATAAATACCATTTTCTTCTATAATGTCTGTTACTTTGCAGTAAAGTTTTACATTAAGTTTCCAATGCATTGCTACTCTGCGGTAATATTCTAAGGCCTCTGTTCTGTTAGGTTTATAGTGATGCGAAACAAAAGGAACATTCCCTATTTCTAATCGTTCCGAAGTAGAAAAGAAAGCCATGTTAAGAGGATAGTTGTATATGGAGTTGGTGAGACAGCCTTTATCGGCAACTAAATAACTCAGTCCCGCTTTTGAGGCCTCTATTCCGCAGGCTAGGCCTATCGGCCCTGCGCCGATAATAAATACATCCAGGACTTCCTGCTTATTCATAATATTGACAAATTAAGATTTAATAGAGGCATTAATTTAAATAAAGCTGTTTTATTTAAATTAATGGTAAAATCTTATTTTAAGGCTGTAAAAAGAGATAAAAGGTATTTTATTTGCAGAATATTTAATAAAAAAAGCTTATAATTTACATTCAATAAAATATTGTAAATCATTTATAATTAAAGCTTTAAAGATATTTTAAGATAGATTATGAAATAATAACTATAAAGGTGCTTTTTACTTCTTTAATATCTTGCTGATATGTCCGTTTAGGCTAAGATAATATACCCCGGTGGGAAGCCCTGCAGCGTTTATAATAGAGGCCTTACCTCTTCTTACGAGTTTACCTCTGTCGCTGTATATTTCGAAATCACATTCCTGAGAGGCGGTTATTTTATCCTCAACGCGTTCGGGGTAAAAAGTTGGAGTAGGCGGCGGCGGAGTTATTTTAGTAAAGCTTTCCCTTTTGTCGTTATGCTTAATTAAGTATTCGCCTGGGTTTAAGCCCGTAATGTCAGCTTCATTGTCTTTTCCTTTCAAATAAACCTTTCCGGATTCGTCTTCAATCTGGTATTTGGTTTTATCTGTAAAATACAGTTTAACAGAAGCAGTTAAAGGGTATACATTAATCTGCTCGAAAAAGATATAGTTTAGTTTCTTTTCAAGATCATATTCATCAAGCCCTTTGGCAATAATAACTCCATTTTCATCAAGAAGAAAGGTAGCAGGTATGGCGTCCACCCCATATAAACGGGCAACTTTATTCTCCCAGCCTTTTAAGTCAGAACCATGATTAGGCCAAACGAGCTTGTCGTTTTTAATAGCGTTCATCCAGGCCTCTTTTTTTGAGTCCAGAGAAACGCTAAATATCTCAAATCCCTGTGGTTTATATTTATCGTAAATATTTACAAGCTCTAGGTTGGCCATTCGGCAGGGCATACACCACGAGGCCCAAAAGTCAATAAGAACTACTTTACCTTTTAAGCCATTTAACTTAAGAACTTTTCCATTGGGGTCGGAAATGGTAAAGTCCGGGGCTTTTTCTCCTACCTGTGGGCTTGCGTAAGCAAAGGGTAGTTGAAATAGAAAGAAAATATAAATAACAAGTATGAATCCTGGTTTTTTCACGGTATGGTAACAATTAGGAATTACATATTTATAAAAAAAAAAGGAATTATGCAATAGTTTAAAAGAGAATTCCTGTCGTCAACATTACCCTGATCGCCGAACTTTTTATTTGCACCAGTGGTCCCTGAGCATCGGAAAGCGTGTACGGAGAATATTGATAGCTTGATCGGCTGTCTACCACTGCAAGGTCTATATAATTAGAAGTGAACCTGAACCCCATACCGGCTGTAAAATTTAAGGTAGAGCTTTGTATGCCGGTGGCTACTTTGTAGGGACTTCCGTAATAAGCAAAACCTCCTCTTAGCCTAAAGGTGTTTCTCCTAAGTTCTCCTCCTATATTGTAATTAATTGCAGTATGGCAAAGTTGTTTAATAGTAGCATTATCAGCGCTAAAATCATAAGGAGTAGAGGAGGCAGAGGTTAAACTGGCGGTATTATAAGACACTATAGAAATATCTGATGAAATAAACCCACCTTTGCTGGCAAACAAGGCTATCCCTCCGGTAAGCTTAAAAGGAGTCTGCATTTTATAGTTAAAAACAGTAGATGGAGTCTGATTACTTTGTACAGAATCAGGGTAGCCTAGTCCTTGCGGAACCGGAATGTAGTTAGCATTTACAGAGTAGTAGTAAGTAGCGTTCATAGAATAAAAAGTTGGGGTCTGAAATGTAGCCCCTATTCTTATCCAGTCGGCAATTTTATAGGTAGTGCCTAGCTTAAAATTGATACCTGTTCCCTTAATAACTAGGTTTTCACTCAATGCGAAAGAAGATAGCGGGTCGGTTGTGTCGGGAGAGCTTATGTTTTCATTATAAGTTTTTGTAATAGTAGATTTCATAGAAGCTACTCCCACAGTAAGGCCTATAAAAAGTTTATCATTTATGTTTCCGCCATACCCAATATCCAGTTGCGATTGTCTTCCTTTGGTACTCACGGTCTCCTGGTGTTGCACTGAAGTACTGTCCTGTTCATTAGCAAGGCCGCGGTAGACGGAGTTACCAGGGTCCATTGGGTTTTGCGGAAAAACAAGAAAAGTAGCCGCCCCGAGCGAAGTAAGGTCAGGGGGAGAGTTTACATTAAGATTAAATGAATTATATGCGCTACTACCATTGGCCTTGTTTACCATATAATCGCTATAGGAGTTATCATTAGCCCCACTGTAGCTAAATTTGCTCTGGTAATCGCTTATCCTATTAAAAGCTATTCCAAATGCGCCCCCTTTCCAGGCCGAGTTAGTATCTTTATTCTGGCCTGCAAAAACTATCCCTAAGTTAGGCACGAACGGATACCCCTTACCTGCCCCTGTTGTAGTTGGCGAACTGCTCTGAAAGGTACTTTGCGTATTTACAATGCCAATTGCCCCTGTAATACTCATGTCAGACTTGCGGTACATGCCCAAGCCGGCAGGGTTGCTGCTTATTGTTCCCATGTCGGCTCCTAATGCGGTAGTCGCTCCTCCTATACTTTGGAACCTGGCTGTCCCTCCAAAAGTAGTTTGTGAAGCCTGAACTGCATTTAAATAACTTACTTCCCGGTCAGGATTATTACCATTTTGTGCAATTACTTTAGAAGAAGAAGCTAACAGCAAAAAAAATATAAAAATGCGCTTTAAAATTTTCATCAAAAATGTTCCTCTTGGTAAAGCGCTAAATTTATCAAATTAAGTTGAAATAATTATGAAGCATTTCTGTATTCATTAGTTTCTACTGAGTTAGCGGTGTGCAAAATAAGGGCGGTAACCATATTTGGCCCCCCAATTATAATGTGGGTAAAAATAAGGGTCAAAAATAGGCCCTTTGTGCCAGGGGTAATAACCAAAGGTAATATTTAACTCTCCGTAAGGGTTAAAACCCGGATACAAGGGCGTTACAGAAGTATAATACTTGCTTGAGAAGCTGTTGTTATCGTATTCATTTGCATTGTAGGTGTTTGATTTGTTATTAGCATTATAAGCGCCAGCAGATGAAGAGGCTTTAGGCTTAAATTCGTATTCATACACATCCGATTTTGAGGAATTTGAAGCGGACGACTGAGAAGTAGCGCTTTGCTGGGCGGCAGGCTGAGGAGCCTGCTGTTGTTGCTGACCAGAATTCTGATTGCTATACTTCCAGCCTGGGTGTTGTTGTTGCTGGCTATTATTGTTCTGATTTTGATTATTCTGATTTTGATTGTTCCAGTTGTGTTGCTGTTTTTGCGCAGGAGGGGCTGTTCCTGTTTCGGTAGGAGCCGGGCGGTGATGGTATTTTTGCGAGTAAGACTGGCTCTCCACATAAATATCAGAATTTGACTGAGGTTCGGATGGAACCTGTTGCATAGACTGAGGCTGCTGTTGAACAGGTTGAGGCGCTTGAACCACTGTAACTGGTTGAGAGCTTTGTATAGGTTGAGAAACTTGCTGGTTTTGTATAGGCTGAATAGTTTGAGCAGGTTGGGTGGCTTGAGAAACAGAGGTTGTTTCTGGGCTTTCTGCGGACTGTGTAGGCTGTGGCGACGGGGTAGGGGTTTGCGTAGCAGCCGGGGTTTGTTGTGTAGGTTGAGATTGTTGCTGAGGCTGCTGCTGGTAGCTTGTACTTTGTTGTTGGCGTTGGTTATATACATCCTGCTTGCCAGTATTGGCGTCTATCCTCGCTTGTGCTTTCCTTTTTGCCTCCAGCTCCTTTTGCCTGTCTTTGGCAGTGTAGTACATATCGTCCGTTTCATAAGAAGATGAAGAAGTATTCGTGCTACTGGCGCAGGAAGCAACAACTACAGCAAGTCCCATTGCCATAAAAAGACGTTTTAAATAAATGAAGGCGTTCATAATTTTTAGATAACGGCAGGGTACTTCTTATATTACCTAAATGCCTTTTCTTCAGCTAAAGTTTATTCAAGTTAAAAAAACTATATTTACGGTACAAAAAATGATTCACTTCCTGGCTAAAAATGAAGATATATTTTGTAATTAATTAAAAAGATTGTTTAACAAGAAGTTGGCCATCATACTTCTTTAAACATAAATTAATACCATACCCTTCAGTTATTTATTATTATATACCTCGTCGAGCCAGTCAAAAGCTCTTTGGTTAAACAAAGACCTGTTACCATCTTCGCAATGCTCCCCTGCCCCTTCTGCATTGGTAAACTTTATATAAGCTTTAGTGCAGGATAGTGAATCATAAATTTCTTTTGCGAATGCAGCTATCTCGTCATTCTCTGCATCACAAACAAGCACGGGACATTTAATATTATTAATTATTCCTTTAATGTTATATTGCCTGCTTATGTTAATATAGTCTTTTACTGTATTAACTCCATGCACAAATAACCCTCTTCTGAGCGACCATCCCTTTACTGGATTTTTTATAACAGAATTTAGAATACTATTTGCTATTTTTTGCTTAAAGGAATTATTGCTTTGCAGATATTTCAGTAGAAAGCTTGGCATACGTGTTTGTATAGCCTCATATAAATCAGATTGTGCAGGGTCGGCAATACAGGCAGAAATGCGATGTTCCCTTGTAACCGCTCTGGGCGCCAAATATCCTCCAAAGCTGATCCCCATTAATGCAATACACTCTGGTTTTATTTCTTTTCTGGTAAGCAAATAATCTACTACCGGCGTTACTACATTCTCCCAATCTGGCCTGGAGCACAACCCTTGTTCAATTAATGCACCGCCCTGACCTGGGCCATCGTAAATGACACAGTTGTATCCTCTCTTTAAAGCAGCAGCAGCGCTGAAGAAATACAATTCCTCGGCAGAGCAGTCGTAACCGCCTGTAATTATAATAGTGGGGCGTGGAACATCGGTACTATCTACTTTAAGAAAATAACCGGGAAGGTTGGTGTTTCCATAGGGTATGGTAATAGCCTCTGCCTGGTAGTTTAGCAAAACACAAGCCTTTTGGAATGCTTCTTTTTGCTTTCCGTAATTAATTTTAAGCCGCGAGTCTGGTGAAGAATGATAAAGAAAAATATAAGAAGTGCGATAATAGTTAGACGCCTTAAGGTAAGCCTCGCCTGCACTCACCCTGTGTCCCGCCTTTTCACTGGCTTTAGCTTCTGCATAAAGTCTTTCCGCTGTTTTATTCCATTCCGTATACCAGCTTTCTGTATCTTTTTCTTTAATTCGGGAGGCTGTTGTTATACATTCACCAACATCAGCGCCATTGTAGTAAACATGGTTCATTGCTCTTATTAGCTGAGCATCAAACAAAGGGTCTTTAAAGAATAATCTCATGGTAAGAAGAAGTATTGTTAACATTGTATTATGTATTTATTATGATAGTAGCTATTAATAGTTAAATTCAATTGTTTGTTAAAGAGTCAAGAAAAGCAAAAACAAATTTCTTATATGTTTCCAATGGCTGCTTCGATTTCTCAGCCCTGGCTTTGATTAGCGCCCCCTCAAACCCGCAATATACAAAAACTGCCAGCTCCCTGGGGTCGTGGTCTATACTAAGCTCACCGGCTTTCTGTGCTTCATAAAATCGTTCTGCCAGAAAATCGTATATCCTATCGTAACATTGATTTACTATTTTCAAAATCGGCGAACCGCGATCGGTAGCTTCTGTAAGAAGCTGTACCAACAGCGAACCTCTTTTATAATTCAGTTTATCAAAATGTTCAATTCTTGCTATCAGTATTGATTTTACAATTTGCATAGGTGTCCCATTTAATTCTTTTACGGCTTCCTGCAAGCCGTTAATAAGAATATTCGCGTGGGTTTCAATCACCTGCACGGCAAAGTCTTCTTTATTTTTAAAGTAGTAATAAAAACCTCCTTTAGAAGTTTTTGCTTTGTTAATAATTTCCTGTAAGCCAGTGCCAGAGTACCCTTTACTCCTGAACAAATCCATTCCTGTATATTTCAGGGTTTCGCACACGTTATCTTTTTCTTTACTAGTCATAATTACTACAGACCGATTGGTCTCCAAATTTATAAAAAAAAACTTTCTCTCCTAATTTTTATTTTTTTACAAATTAATTTGCGTTAAGATTGCTATAATGCTAAAAATAGAGTTTACGGAGATTAAAGGCTATAACTGCCAATGTTAGCGCCCCCAAAAAAAGCAATTAAACGACATAAATAATTAATAATTAACTATATGGTGGAAGCATAATGCTGATTCACTTGCTATAATCTGTTTCCGGAAAAAGTTAATTCCAATTAAAAAACTATATTTACAGCACAAAAAAATAAAAATTGAACGAATGAGTAAAGGATTGCCCAAAAGAAGCGAAGATTATTCTTTATGGTATAATGAATTAGTGAAAAAAGCCGACCTTGCTGAAAATTCAGCGGTTAGAGGCTGCATGGTTATAAAGCCTTATGGCTTTTCCATCTGGGAAAAAATGCAGGCGGCGCTGGATAAAATGTTTAAGGACACAGGCCATAGCAACGCCTATTTTCCGTTATTTATCCCCAAATCGTATTTAAGCAAAGAGGCCAGCCATGTGCAGGGCTTCGCCAAAGAATGCGCGGTGGTAACGCATTACCGACTTATAAATTCACCGGATGGCAAGGGCGTAATTGTTGACCCGGAAGCCAAGTTGGAAGAAGAGCTTATTGTGCGGCCAACCTCCGAAACAGTGATATGGAGTACCTACAAAACCTGGGTGCAATCTTATAGAGATTTGCCATTACTTATAAATCAGTGGGCAAATGTAGTGCGCTGGGAAATGCGTACCCGCTTGTTCTTACGCACTACTGAGTTTTTATGGCAGGAGGGGCATACCGCCCATGCCACTAGGCAGCAAGCCATTGAGGAAACTGAGCGTATGCTGGAAGTGTATGCGGAATTTGCAGAGAAGCACATGGCCATGCCGGTAATAAAAGGCTACAAAACAGCCAACGAACGTTTTGCAGGGGCCGAAGAAACCTATTGTATAGAAGCGTTGATGCAGGACGGCAAAGCCTTGCAGGCCGGAACTTCTCACTTTTTAGGACAAAATTTTGCGAAAGCATTTGACGTGAAGTTTGCCACTCAGGCTGGCGGTCTGGAGTACGTTTGGGGAACTTCCTGGGGCGTAAGCACCCGGTTAATGGGCGCGCTCATTATGGCGCACTCTGACGATGAGGGGTTGGTATTGCCTCCCTTACTTGCTCCTATACAAGTAGTAATAGTGCCTATTTTTAAAGGCAAAGAACAATTAGATACCTTGCTGGGAAAAGCGAAAGAAATAAAAGACGCTCTGGCCCAAAAAGGAATAAGTGTAAAGCTGGACGACCGCGACACACAAACGCCCGGTTTTAAATTTGCCGAGTGGGAGCTAAAGGGCGTGCCGGTGCGTATTGCCATTGGTCCACGCGACTTGGAGAATGGAACCGTAGAGCTGGCGCGCCGAGATACCAAAGAAAAGAAATCGGTGCTTGCGGCCAGTGTGGCGGAATATATAGAAAACCTACTGAAAGAAATACAGGAAGGTATGTATGTAAAGGCAAAACAATTTAGAGATAGTAACATCACCAGAGTAGAAAGTTACGAAGAGTTCAAAAAAGTGTTGGACGGCAAAGGTGGTTTTGTATTGGCCCACTGGGACGGCACAGGAGAAACTGAAGAGCGAATAAAAGAAGAAACAAAAGCTACTATTAGGTGCATTGCTTTAGATGCCGCGGACGAACAAGGCAAGGATATGTTAACGGGCAAACCTTCTGCACGACGGGTAGTTTTTGCAAGAGCATATTAGAAATGGAAGTTAGGTTGGAGAATTGTTATGATTAAGAAATATATAACCGTTTTATCAATTATGGTTATTACTGGTTGTAAAGAGAAAACTTCGCAAAAAGTAATCAATTCCGATTCTACTATAAGTAGGGTTGATTCTATGTCAATGATACATGCCCAGGAACAATCTGAAAAAACAGTATATCAGTACGATACTTTACTTAAAAATGGTTACTATATATCTTACAAAGCAACTGATTCTCTACAGTATTTATATTTGAAAAAGAAAGATTCTATTATCACCGAAGTTTCTTCCATAGAAAGTGGATTATTACCGAAAAATTTAGGATATGTAGTAGCCGATTATGGAGATTGTTTTTTGCTTATTCATTCATATGGCTCGGGCAATCCTCACTATTTTGAGTTGCTTGAAAAGTCAAAAGGAAAAAAAATACTTGAAGGCACATATATTGATACAGACGAAGAGAAACAAGTTTTGTTGTACGATATTACTGATTCTCTTACTAATAATAAATTAGTCTTATATAACATCCAAAATAATAAAAAATCAATTTATGATTATCCTACTGATATTACCTGTAAGGCCGGGATTGAAGATTGTGTAAAATTAGTTAAGATAACAGATGATGAACTAATAATTAACTATTCAAACAGCAAAGGAGAATCAGAACAAAGCTACGAAAGATAAATTTTGTCCAGGTAGTACTCTTAACTCTTTTGATAGCGTTTTTGCGGGTGAATGAAAAGGAAGAAGATAAGTGGACCTTGCTTCGGCAGACATTTTTTTATAATAATAGGTGCAATTAATAGTCCACTTCATGGCTAATGTTACTAAAATTCCAGGTTGGCTTAGTTATGTGGCTAATAATAGGCTAAGGGCTTTTTTATTATTGTTTGTGCTAATAGTAATCACTTATGCCCAAACCCTTAAATTTGGCTTTACACACCTGGACGATGTATGGCTTATAACTCCTAAGCTAAAGCTTTCAGCTATTAGCGCAATCTTTTCCAGGGGAATATTTGGCTTTGCAGACAACGTTGCGCCAGAGGCCAACCTTTTTTACCGCCCTGTGCAAAATGTATTTTATGCTGTGGTTAAAGAATTTGGCGGTATAAAACCGGGGGCGTATCATTTTGCACAAGTACTATTACACATTCTCGTCTGCTGGTTGTTGTTCAGGCTGCTGTCAATCCTCACCAAAAGCGCAAAGACAGCCCTGCTGCTCACCTGCCTGTTTGCAGTGCACCCTATAGTAACCCAGGCAGTGGCATGGATACCCGGTGCCGGCGAGCTACTTATTACTATTTTTTTACTTTCTTGTTTTTTGTTATTAAGAAGTTTTTTGCTGGCTGACCGGATAAAGTTGTCATTAATAGCAGTCTTATTTGTTTGTTTTTTGCTTGCCTTGCTCTCCAAAGAAAGCGCCATAGCTTTTGTTCCTGTAGCTTTGCTGTATGCCGTTTTATTTAAAAAGGATAGTAAGCAGTTTACTATTAAAATAGGGATTATTTTTTCTCTAGTTGTTATTGTAGTAACTATCTGGTGGTATTTGCGAAATCGCGCCATTGGCGCTTATTCCTCCCCAGATGTGCAGATACTGACAGATTCCCTGCTTAAAAATAGTAAGGTTCTGGTAATCTATCTTGGTAAAATAATTATTCCGTTTCCGCTTAGCCCTATGGCTGTTTTGGAAGACCTAAGCGTTCTCCCAGGCTTACTGGGTGTGGCTATTCTAATAGTTGTAGGTTTTATTGGTAAAGAAAAAAGAAATATAAAGCTTATCATCTTTGGGTTGGGCTGGTATGTGCTCTTTTTACTGCCCACTCTTTATATAGTGGAGCCGGGCAAATCTTTTTATGTATACAACCACAGGGCTTATTCGCCTCTTATAGGTATTCTTATCGCTGCGGCAGAACTGTTTGCATTAAATCGACTAACGCTTCCTAAACTATATACCAGTCTGGCGCTGCTTTGCGCTTTTACTATTATCTCTGTTACCTACCTGCCTGTTTTTAAAGATCCATACATTTTTTTTAAAACGTCCATTGCTAATTCTCCTCAAACTGTGCGGGCCTACGAGGGCTTGGCCAATGTTTATCTGGGTGAGCAAAAGTGCGATAAGGTAATAGATGTTTATGGTAAACTTATAGAGATAGCCCCTACATCCTTAAATTACCAGCTAATGGCAGAGGCATATTATTGTTCTAGCGATATAAACAATGCTCTGGCCTACAAAGTTAAATCTGCTCTTATGGATTCTCTTTCACCCAAATTTCCTAAGCTATGTATAAAAATAGGAGATGATTACTATAAACAGTCGTCTGATATGTTTGGCGCAAAGTACTGGTATCAAAAAGCGTTAAGTAAAGATTCTACGCTGGTTTATGCCATGGAGATGCTAGGGAATGCATACATCAATACTGAAAATTACGATTCCGCAGCCTACTGGTTCAGCAAGTCATTTCAAATCAATAGTTCTGCTGTATCAACTATAAATGGCTTGGCAGTGGTAGAATATATTCGAGGAAACTATACCATAGCCATTTCTATGTTTAATAAAGCCTTAGCGTTAAAACCAGGAAATGCAGGCATCCTGCTAAACCTGGCAAAGTGCTATATGGCCATAAACGACCGATTTAATACGCTTAGTTATGCAAATCAATACTCTGCCAGCGGCCAGCATTTACCTTCTGATTTACAAGACTATATAAATAAAAAGAACTAAGGGTTTTAAAGTTTTAGGTTGAATTTTCAACTAATTTTACTAATATTAATAACCATTTTTAAACCTATACTTATGATTATTTACGTCCTCATTGCCGTTGCATGTTTTGTTTTCTTCATCGTATTTATGTACTACTTCCCGCTGGGGCTGTGGTTCACCGCAGTATTCTCCGGCGTTAAAGTAAGCTTGTTAGAACTGGTCTTTATGCGCATCCGTAAGGTGCCCCCGGGCATCATCGTAACCTCCCTCATTACTGCTACAAAGGCGGGTATAAAGGTTACCTCCAACGACTTGGAAACGCATTACCTTGCCGGGGGGCGCGTTCCTTCCGTCATCAAAGCCCTCATCTCTGCGGACAAGGCTAACATAGCGTTGTCTTTTAAACAGGCAGCCGCTATAGACTTGGCGGGCCGCGATGTATTCGAAGCCGTACAAATCTCCGTAAACCCACAGGTAATAAATACGCCAAATGTAGCCGCTGTGGCGCAGGACGGCATACAACTAGTCGCCAAGGCCATGGTAACCGTGCGCGCCAACATAGCCCAACTGGTGGGCGGCGCTGGCGAGGCTACCATATTGGCAAGAGTAGGCGAGGGGATAGTAACATCCATAGGCTCATCCAAATCGCATAAAGAGGTGCTGGAAAACCCCGATAAAATATCCAAACTGGTGCTAAGCAAAGGGCTGGACTCTGGTACGGCTTTTGAAATACTATCCATAGATATTGCCGATATAGACGTGGGCGCAAACATAGGGGCCAAGTTACAAATAGACCAGGCCAACGCCGACTTAAAGGTAGCGGAGGCCAAGGCCGAAGAACGCCGTGCAATGGCGGTAGCCGTAGAGCAGGAAATGAAGGCCAAGGCCCAGGAGGCCCGCGCCAAAGTAATAGAGGCGGAGGCCGAAATACCAAAGGCCATAGCGCAGGCATTTTTAAACGGTAACATAGGCATAATGGATTACTACCGGATGAAGAACATACAGGCCGACACCGAAATGCGCGACTCCATTGCCGGAACGGGCACAGGAACTAAGAAGAGCTAGTAGTAAGTTTAAAGTTGAAAGTGTAAAGTTTAAAGAAATTACAGGCTTTTATCGTGCTGTCAGATGTTTCCATCTGACAGTATTCAAAGCCGTCAGGTGGTAACACCCGACGGCACGGGTAATAAAACGAATAAAAAAATGAAAACAACAGTCCTACTAATAGCTTTAATAGCGCTGCTTAGCCTAACTGGCAAAGCCCAGGTTAAAGATTCGGCTCAAAACGCCAGTTTGCCCAAAGGCAACCGGGCGCCTGCCAGTTATTTTACAGGGCCGGTGTGGTTATACCCTTTAGCGACGGATTCGCTGGCGCATTGGTCGGCGGCAAAAGTTACCTTCGAGCCCGGCGCACACAGCAATTGGCACACGCACGACGGCAAGCAGGTGTTGGTAATAACAGAGGGCCCCGGCTACCTAAAGGAGAAAGGAAAACCCATAAAAATATTAAAAAAAGGAGACGTGGTTACCATAGAACCTGGGGTTAAGCACTGGCACGGCGCTACGCCCAAAGGTGAGTTTGTACAACTGGTAATAAACCCCGAGATTAAAAACGGGGCAGTAGTAAACTGGATGGAACCGGTTACGGACGAAGAATATAAGAGTGGCAAATAAATATACCCGTGCCGTTAGTATTTTTATATGATAGTATTATTTTTCGTCCAGCAAAAGTCTCACATAGAGGACTCTGCTTATATTTAGTTATAGTTACTCTTAGTTCTTTACACCATACCCGGATGGGACAATAAGTTGAATTGAAAATTAAATAATAATAATAAAATAGTAGTCATCATGATTAATGACTCCAAGATTAACAAGTGGCTCAGCTATGCATCTGAAAATAATTTTAGGGCCTTGCTGGTTTTTGTCATTTTGGTAACGCTTACTTATATACAGGCAATACAATTTAATTTTACGGATTTGGACGATTTAAGACTAATTGGCCCACCTGAGCTAAAATTGTCCAATGTAGGCGTTTTTTTTTCAAAGGGTGTTTTTTATTTTACCAATAAAAGGGATATTTACTATCGCCCCATCCAAAACCTAATGTATGCTACAATAAAGCAGTTTTCCCATAAAAATGCATTCGGTTATCATTTGGTAAATATAGTATTACATATAGCAGCCTGCTGGTTGTTGTTTATCTTCCTGCAGGGCATTATAAAAAGTAAGGAAATAGCGCTGTTGCTTGCCGCCATTTTTGCCGTACATCCCATATTAGCTCAGGCAGTAGCATGGATACCAGGGATAGTAGAACTGCTGGTTGCTGTCTTTTTGCTTTCAGGTTTTCTACTATTAAGAAGCTTTATTATGACCGCTACTATCAAACCTTTTTTAGGGGTGGCTATAGGCGTTTGTTTACTACTAGCTTTGCTTACAAAGGAAAGCGCTATTGCCTTTATCCCGTTGGCCTTTGTGTATAGTATCTTTTTTACAGAAAATCGAGAAAAATTTACTATTAAAATATGTTTTATTTCGGGTGTTTTTGCTTTAGCGACTATTGTTTGGTGGTATTTAAGAAGCCGCGCTGTAGGGGAGTATGCTCCCATTGGCCTTCCAAATGTAGTTGTACTGTTAAGTAAGAATAGCTGGATTCTTATACCCTACATAGGTAACATTTTTATTCCCCTTTCTTTAAGCCCTTTTCCAAACCTTACAGATCTTAACGCTATACCCGGTTTGTTGGCAATTGTAGCCCTTATCGGGGCCGGTTTGGTTATAAAGGGAAACAGAAACAAAAAACTGATTATTTTTGGAATATTGTGGTTCTTACTCTTTCTAGTTCCAACGTTATATGCACATAAAGAAGATGCAAAAATTGTCCCTTTTAACCACAGGTTGTACCTGCCTTTTATAGGGGTCTTAATAATAATCTCTGAAGTTTTTTTATTAAGCCAGCTTGGCCGGATTAAGGCTTATGCGGCTGTTGCTCTGCTGGCCATTTTTACTATTATTTCAATCGTCAATCTTTCTGTTTTTAAAAATAAATATAATTTTTACAAAACGGCCATTGTCAACTCTCCGCACACCCTGTGGGCTTATGAAAAGCTGGGTAACATTTATCTGGTGGAGCAAAAGTGCGATGAGGCTCTGGAAATCTATAAAAGCTTTGTGAAAGTGGCTTTGGACTTACACACCTCCTATTGGCTGATAGGCAATACATATCTTAACTGCTATGGCGACGCTAATAATGCTCTTATATGGTACGAAAAAGCCATGAAGGTACATTCACGTAGTCCCAGCGTTGCCAATACATGCATAAGCTTGGGCAACATTTATTATCAGACGTTAAAAGATAACAACAAGGCGGAGTACTGGTATAAGGAAGCGCTTAAAAGAGATTCTACTGCCTTGCTCCCTATGGAAATGCTGGGCGCAATATACTTGGTTAGCGGCAGGTATAACTCTGCTGAATACTGGTTTAGTAAGCTATTACGGCATAATCCTTCGTCTGTATCCTATAACGGTATGGGGATAATTGAATACAACAGGAGAAATTACAGCAATGCAGCCAAATTTTTTATAAAGAGTTTTGAATTAAAACAAACTGAAACAGGGCTACTGCTAAACCTGGCATTCTGCTATATGGAAATGAATGATTTTACCAATGCGCTTAGGTATGCAAACCAATATGCTGCTACCGGTAAGCCTTTACCTGCACAGTTGCAGCAATACTTAAACGGGAAAAAGAAATGAAATCTAAAGCTTAAATTTCTTTTTTAAAGGACGTATTAGTAAGTTTAATGTTAAAAGACTTATAATTTCCCCGTTGTGTGAAAGCGTGTGCGGTAGGGAAGGAGGGGGATGATTTTGGATTTAATAGTTCCTCTGAGTCCCTTGCAGGAGAATCGGAGGGGACGGAAAGTAATAATACATCTGAGTCTTCTGAATGAGACTTAGATGTGATGAGAATATTAAAATGTGTAATTATGACTTCTCTAAAAGAACTAACCAGAAAAGATATAGAATCCCTTCTTAAAAGCACTATCAAAATTATTGGTAAATATTTTTCTTTTGGACTTACTATTCCTTTTGCTTTGAAGGGGAATTTAGGAGAGTTTATAGTTTATAACGAATTATTGGATAAATTCTCAGACAAGAAGATAATTCTTAAAGGAGGAGCCTTTCCTGGAATAGATATAACTATTGAAGAAATAAGAATTCAAGTTAAGACCCAAATCAAGCATGAGAAAAGATTATATAGAAAAGGATCATTAGATTTTGAATCTTCACCAACAATAAGAAAGAACGTTATAGATGAAAAGAAATGTGATATTATTGTTTTAGTCGTGCTGTATTTAAACGATCATTTATCAGAAATCAATAAGAAAAACATCTATATTTTTAATCAATCTGATTTTTGCCATTTTAGTACAGTTTCTTGTTTCTCTGGAAAAAGTGAAGGAGATTATACAATTTTTAATATTATAGATTTTCAAGGTATAGCTCCACCAAAAGAGTATGAGAAAATAAAATTCTATAATACTAGAGCTTACAAAAAACTTTTTAATAATTCTAAAGATAATTGGAAGAAAATAGAAAAACTTTTGAACAATTAGTTAAGCTGATAACTTTATAGAGTATGCGCGTAAATGAATACAGAAAAAATGAATCAACTAGTAGTCGACGAATATATCATCCTATCTATAGTGTCAGAACTGTCAATTAAATTAAAATTATACATTAAAAATAAACAATAAGCATGAAAGTAATAAACTATTTGGGAGCAATAATTATTTTAAGTATAGCAAGTGCAGGTTGTGATAAATTTTCAAGTAATAAAAAAGTTTCTACTGATAGTAAAGATTCCATCGTTAAAGAAGGCCCTGCTGTTCTCGATACAACTCCCAAAAAGGATACCTGTTATTATTCTATACTAATTCCCGCAGACCTGGATAAGCCCAAAACGCCTTATTTTGATACTACAATTGTAAGAGGCAATTGCAAGGCGCAAATTCTCCTGTGGCCCGATTGCGGAACGGAAGCCAATTACGTATTATTTCAGGGAGATTCGTTAACTTTTAATAACAAAGACGCTGCGAGTACCTGTCATGTATTGCAAGGTCAACAAGGCAAAATGGATATTACTGGTTTACCGGCAGATAACTATAAACTTTGGTTGCAGGCAGATTGTAACGGCGGTGTTTTTTCAATTAAAATTAAATAGTCCCTGCAATTGACAGCGTCCATGTTATAGCTATATGAAAAATGGAAAAAAAGTAATACTTGTAACTTCCAAATCAATTTTTACTATTTCATTTATAGTTATAGCTGTAACAATACTTTTTGTATTTATAACTGGATTAAAAATAAATAGGAGTATTATTGATAATTCATTGATCTCTCTATCAGTATTGTCTCTTTCCTTTTTTACTTTTATTACTTGTGGCTTGTACTTTGGATTTAAGCTGAAGGATAATATAGGCGATTTAACAAAGCAGATTAAATGGGAAAGCACTGGAAGTGTGTCTTTTCCTGACCTTGGTTCGGGAGGGAGCGGAGGAGGTATAGAAATTGGAGAAGGGATAGAGGGAATTATCTTGTCAATATTACTTTGGATAGTAATTACTATTCTTTTAATTTTGTTGGTTTTATTCTTTGAGACAGTAGTGTGGGTAATGCTAATGATTTTTTTAGGTATGTTGTATTGGGTTTTCTTTAGAGCGCTGCGACTGGTATTTAAAAATTCGGTAAAATGCAAAGGCGATTTTAGTAAATCAGTTTTGCTTGGCTTAGGATATACCTTGTTATATACTTCATGGATGTATGGAATAGTGTTTGTTGCTACTATAATTAAGTATAATTTGCAGGGGTAAATAAAATGAACCAACCAATAATCTACGAATATACTCCCCAGCACAAAGCGGCCCTGCTGGATCTACTACTAAAACTACAGGTAGATTATTTTAAGAAAACAGTAACACCCCAACAACAGGAACTTAGTAAAGCCAAAGACGATCGCAAAGCCTTTAGCGATTATATTACCTTTATGGAGCGGCAACCGCAGGACTGGAAAATACTGCTTGCGATTGCCGAGGCTGATAAAGTAGTAGGTTTTATTATTGGCAGCATTACTACCGACGACGATCTGGAACTAAGCCCTATTGGCAAAATAGAGGACTGGTTTGTGGAAGAGGAATACAGGAAGGGCGGAGTAGGAGGCAAGCTCTATACCGAGTTAGAAAACTGGTTTAAAGCACAAGGCTGCCAACAAGTACTATCAGACACGTGGATGGATAATACACTTAGCATAGACGTTCACAAACAACTCGGCTTCTTCGTTACCGGCATACAGTTTGGGAAGAAGTTGTAATGATATTACATTTTTTGTGCTACTTTTATTTTCTTTATCACGATTAAACTTGAACCTGCATATTTTTGTTAATTACTAGTATTCCCTCTTCTGTCTACGATGGGAGCTTGTGCCAACTGGCACTACAAAAATCTTCAAAAACGGAGTAAATAATACATGCCTCAAAAAAATAGCAGAGAAATTATCAGGAAATAACAGGAAAATTAACAGAGCAATAACAGGGAAAATTTTTTTGCCATGTAAGATTTTACCTCAACGAGTAGTTTTTTAAGTAGCACAAACTCACGCCATTTACCTGGCTAATAAATAAATTACCCGGTTATACTCTTCAAATCCTACTAAATGCCAATTGGCACAGTTTTAAAATATAGGCAGATAAATTTCGTTATTTTAGGCATTCATTTTAGCTTTGGAATAATGAATTTCATTTACCCTTACTTTTTAGCCGGACTTTCGGCCATTGCCATCCCCATTATCATCCACCTTTTTAATTTCCAAAGGCCCAAAAAGGTTTACTTCTCCAACGTAAAGTTCTTAAAAGAAATAAAAGAAGCCACCAGTAACAGGCTGAAGCTAAAGCATTTGCTTATTCTATTAGCGCGCATCTTATTCATTGTCTTCCTGGCGCTTGCATTTGCCCAACCCTTCCTGAAAAGCAAAAATGCGGCATTTATAAGCGGGGCTACCAATGTAGCCTTCTACCTGGATAACTCCTACAGCATGCAAAACGAATTGGAAGAAGGCAAAGCGTTGGATATAGCCGTAAAATCCATTAGTTCCGCTACGGAGGTATTTGCTCCTAATACTTCTTACTCGCTGCTAACCAATGACTTTGCAGTAGGCGACCAGTTTTATAAAAACAAAGAAAAACTGGTCGAGCGCTTAAGCGAGGTAAACTTCTCTGCCAATTATCGCAGCGCCGACGCCATATATAAAAGGCAGGAACAAAGCCCGGAGGAAGACAAACAGGCCCATACCTTCTTCTGGTTCTCAGACTTTCAGAAGTCCACGCTGGGCAACCTATCCGCCCTAAAGTTCGATACCGCTGATAATGTGTACCTTGTACCTATCAATAACAAAAAGGTTAAGAATGTATTTATAGATTCTCTTTGGCTGGAAAGCCCTGTGGTGCGCCCCAACGAGAACAATACCCTGCACGCCATTTTAAAGAACTCCGGAGAGGAAGAGGTTAGAGGGCTGGTAGTCAGGTTGTATATAGATAACGCCCAGGTAAGCGCCGCTACTATAGACGTATCAATTAACGCTTCCGCCAAAGCAGATTTTGTATTTAACGTAACTGTCTCAGGGGAGCGCAAATGCAAACTCAGCTTCGAGGATTTCCCTGTTACCTTCGATAACGACTATTACTTTATTTTAGATATCTCCCACCAAATCAACATACAAAACATAGAGGAGAAACCTTCTTACATAACAGACGCCTACTCCAGCGAAAGCATTTTCAATAGCGTTAATATAAACGCCGGCGCTATAGATTACTCGGCGCTGCCATCTTCCAACGTCATTATTTTAAATGAATTAGAAGAAATACCAGCTTCTTTAACAGAGGCCTTGCGACAGTTTTATGCAAAGGGAGGTAGCATAGTTATTGTTCCATCCGCCAAAGCCAATGCGGAGTCTTATAAAAAGCTCTTCTCCACCCTATCTCTACCGCCGGTTTCCATTATACCAAAGGCAGATACCTCCGCTAAAATTGCGGCTGAACTACTTTCCCCCGACTTCAATAACCCCTTCTTTAAAGATGTATTCGAGAAAACGGATAAGCGAATAAGCATGCCCTATGCCTTTCCAGCGCTCAATTTTGGCTTGGGGGGGGAGGTTTTGCTTAAAACTAAAGGTAATTCCTCCTTTTTGTCGGTGTTCAGGAATGGAAATGGCAAAGTATACATCTTTTCATCCCCTTTTGACGCCCCCTATACGGATTTCTACAAACAGGCTATCTTTGTGCCCGTCTTGTATAAAATTGCCTTTAACAGCATTACAGAGAATCAGAAGCTTTCCTATTCCCTACAGCAAAGTTCTATAGCAGTAGATATAGAACCAACTGGTAATGAACATGTTTATGAGCTTGTTGGAGAAAACTTTAAGTCCATCCCCGACCAGCGTTTTATGGGCAAAACCCTGCTGCTGGAAGTACCCAGGGATGAAATGAAAGCAGGCTTTTTTGACCTGAAAAAGAATAATGAAGTAGTCAAAACATTGGCTTTCAATTACGGAAAATCAGAATCTTACCTGGATTTCTATTCTCCCGAAGAATTAATGACTATTTTTGCCAGCAATAAAAACGTGCATGTATACAAGGCAAGCTCTAGCGAGGACTTTGTAAGCAAATTTAAAAAAGAGAACATTGGAGTTCCACTTTGGAAATATTGCTTAATTTTATGCCTAATGTTTTTGTTGGCAGAACTATTACTTATAAGGTTTTTTAAATGAACATTCTTTTAAAATCTGTAGAAATTATTGACTCCGCATCCGATTTCAATAACCTGAAAAAGAATATTTTAATTGAAGACGGCGTAATAAAAAGAATTACAGACAAGGATATAAAGGCCGATAAAGTAATAGAAAGCCCTAATCTTAAAGTTTCCATAGGCTGGTTTGATATGCGCGCCACCATGGGCGACCCGGGTTTTGAACATAGGGAGGATATCGCCAGCATATCTGCTGCTGCTGCGCAGGGGGGCTTTACAGAAATCGCCTGCCTGCCCAATACCAAGCCGGTCATTCAACATAAGGATATAGTCCATTATATAAAAAGCAGCTCGCTTCGCCATTTGGTGCAAATACATCCCATAGCTGCCGTTACCAAAGACGCTAAAGGAGAAGACCTTACAGAGATGATAGACCTGCACTATGCCGGGGCTGTCGCTTTTTCAGATGGCATAAAATCCCTCAGCAATTCAGATATACTATTAAAAAGCCTGCAATACCTGCAAACCTTTAATGGCCTGCTTATTAACCATGCAGAAGACTCATATGTTTCCTTGTACGGGCAAATGAACGAGGGCAAAACCAGCACCATACTTGGTTTTAAGGGAATACCTAAACTTGCGGAGGAACTAATAATAGAACGCGACTTGCGGATATTGGAATACACCGGGGGTAAGATCCATTTCCCGCATATATCCAGTCCGCGCTCGTTAGACCTCATAAGAGAAGCGAAGAACAAAGGGCTGCGTGTTACCTGCGATATTGCCGCATATACGCTGGCATTAGCGGATACAGAGCTTGAGAGTTTTAACACTAACCTTAAAGTAAACCCGCCGCTACGTAGTAAAGAAGACATAGCGTTCTTCTGGAAAGCAATAACGGACGATACCATCGATGCGATAGTATCTGATCATTTACCACAAGACGAGGAAGGAAAGAACCTGGAATTTGATTTGGCAGAGTTCGGGATGACCGGACTGGAGACCTTATTTGGAGTAGTAAATAGTTACAACAAAAGAATAGGCCTTAACCGCATCATACACAAAATTACCTATAGCCCCAGAGAAATACTTAGCCTGCCTGTACCAGTCATTAAAGAAGGCGCAGAGGCCAACCTTACTGTTTTCGACCCCGATGTGGAATGGGTATATGGGGAGAAAGCAATCAAATCTAAGTCAAAAAACTCGCCGTTTATGGGACACAAGCTTAGGGGAAAAGCTATTGCCGTCTTCAACAAAAAGAAATGTATTATTAACTAATGAATTACTCTCTCGATATTTCTGTAGTAGTGCCTCTGTACAACGAGGACGAATCTCTGCCAGAACTTGCAGCCTGGATTATTTCCGTGATGGATAAACATTTTTTCTCTTACGAAATAATTATGGTAAACGATGGCAGCACAGACTCTTCCTGGGAAGTGATTCGGGAACTATCGGCGGCCAATAAAAATATAAAAGGCATTAGCTTTAACCGGAACTATGGCAAATCTGCCGCCCTACACGAGGGTTTTGCAAAGGCGATGGGCAGAGTAGTAATTACGATGGATGCGGACATGCAGGACTCCCCGGATGAGATTCCCGGCTTGTACGATATGATTACCAAAGAAAATTTTGACGTTGTTTCGGGCTGGAAGAAAAAACGCTTCGACCCCATAAGTAAAACCATTCCCACAAAACTATTTAACGGGGTAACCCGAGTTATCTCTGGCGTAAAGCTGCACGACTTTAATTGCGGGCTAAAGGCCTACAAAAACAAGGTAGTAAAAAGCATTAACGTTTATGGCGAAATGCACCGTTACATACCTGTAATAGCCAAGTGGAACGGTTTTAAGAAAATAGGGGAGAAGGTAGTGCAGCACAGGGCGCGTAAGTACGGCGTTACCAAATTTGGGCTGGAGCGTTTCCTGTTCGGGTTTCTTGACCTGCTATCTATAACCTTTGTATCCAAATTCAGGAAAAGCCCGATGCACTTTTTTGGAACCTTGGGCGTGTTGTCTTTTCTGTTTGGTTTTTTTGTTACTACCTACCTTATCTTCGATAAAATCTACTGTCTGTCTCATGGCATAGTAGAACGGGATATTGTGGATAATACATGGTTCTATTTGGCGCTGGTGGCCGTGGTAGTGGGCGTGCAGTTGTTTATGGCTGGTTTCCTGGGGGAGATGATGACTATTAATAGCAGCAGCGAGAAAAACCAGTACCTTATCGCCGACCGTATTGGCATTGACGCTTAAATGAAATTCTCCGTTATAGTTCCCGTATATAACCGGCCGGATGAAGTAAAAGAGCTTCTGGAAAGTTTAACCCGGCAGGACTTTAAGGATTTTGAGGTAATACTGGTAGAAGACGGCTCGCAGGTGAAATGCGAGGAAGTAGCGGCAGATTATAAAGACAAGCTAAACCTGCGTTACTATTACAAAGAAAACTCCGGCCCCGGAGATTCCCGAAATTACGGGGTACAGTATGCCATCGCTAACTTTTATGTCTTCTTCGATTCCGACTGCATTATTCCTGAAACGTATTTTACTGCTTTGATTGATTTTATGACGGGCCACGATGTGCAGTACTATGGCGGGCCGGACAAGGCGCACGACTCCTTTACTCCCATACAAAAAGCAATCAACTATTCCATGACTTCTTTTTTGACCACAGGAGGCATTAGAGGAGGGGATAAGAAAGTAATAAAGTTTCACCCACGTAGTTTTAACATGGGATTCTCTAAACACGCGTATGAGGCAACCGGAGGCTTTGGCAAACTGCGTTTTGGCGAGGACATAGACCTGAGCCTGCGCGTGGAAGAGAAAGGCTTTACTCCCTGGCTGGTAAAAGACGCCTACGTGTACCACAAGCGCAGGGTGGACTTCAAAAAGTTTTTCAAGCAAATCTACAACTCTGGCATAGCGCGGATAAACTTATACAAAAGACATCCGGCTTCGCTGAAACTAACGCATTTCTTTCCGTCGGCCTTTTTGGTATTTATGGTAGTATCACTGCTTGCTTCGTTATTATGTTGGGTATTTATATTGCCTCTGGCATTTTACCTGACGCTGGTTTTCCTGGATTGCTTAGTTAGTAGTAAAAGCTTAAAGGTAGCCTTGTTAAGTGTGGCGGCCACGCTGGTGCAGCACACCGCCTATGGTAGCGGCTTTATCTACTCCTTCTGGCGAAGGATAATACTTGACAAAGGGGAGTTTAAGGCGTTTAGCAAAAATTTTTATAAGTAGTAAATTACTACTATAAATTCCTCTCTTATGCTGACGCAGGCGTCCGCTTGTGCCTTATATTGATAGAGCGGGATGGTAGAGCAAACGACCAGTTAGGTTACTTCCCCACCTTGTCAATCGGCCTAAAGCGTAAGGCGCTCCAGGTGTCGTCTATAGAAATTGCGGTAACGGTGGTTATGCCAAATTCTTCTCCTGTTGTTCTAATAGTATCCCTGTTTATGTCGGTCTTCACCTTTGATGTTCCTTTGGGGTAGGCGAACCATAAAACGCTGTCCGGCTCAATGGCTTTCAGGCCCTTGCTTAGGAAGTCCAAATACTCTTTATTGTTGGTTATAAAAACAACGGTGTTGGAGCTTTTTGTGGTTTTCTCCAGGCTTGTTTTAAAGCCAAGTTTTACAAACGCCTTCTCAATAGGCGCTGGCGCATTAAGCACAACACCCTTGTCTTTAAACTTCATTTTTTTGATGATTTCGTCCATAAGTTTTGGTATGGTTTATTATAAAAATACTACTATTAAATGGGATGGCGCGAGGCTCTTGCCTCGTGTCTATTATTTCCCTGCCTCCGGCAGGGGTAAGCCAGAGGCTAATTAATAGTAAGCACGAGCCTGGAGTCTCGCGCTATCTCAATTTTATTTAAAACTACTATATTCCTCATCCGTTACAGGTTGCAGCCAGGTTACTACTCCGTTTTGGGTATTGGGGTTTATGGCGATGTGGGTAAATTCGCTGTTGGGCGAGGCGCCGTGCCAGTGCTCTATATTCGGGCGAATGTTTACTACGTCCCCTTTGTGCAGCAGTTGTATGGCTTTGCCTTTCTCCTGGTAGTAGCCTATGCCGTCGGTAGCAATCAATATTTGTCCGCCGGGGTGGGTGTGCCAGTTGTTTCGGGCCCCTGGTTCAAACACTACATTGCCTACCTGGCAATGCAAGGTGGCGTCGTTAGGGACTAAGGGCTTTATCCAGGCTGTGCCGGTAAAGTAGTCGGCAGGGGCCTTGTCGCCTTTTGGGAATATGGTATCCATAGTTGTTGGTTGTGGTTTTACTATTTGATTTGTCTTGCTATTTTGTGCAATCGCTCGCCTCCAGGCGAGTGATATGGTAGTTGATTTCTCACTCGCGAGCGAGTGCAGAAAGTCATAGCTTGTCTTTAATACGCTTTTTTACATTTTCCCAGCTATCGCCGGCGTTAGGGTTGGCTTTGTGGCTTGCCAGTCGTTCATCTAATAGTTTTTTAACTTCTTCGTTGGGGATTAAATTTTCCGGATTGGCGCTTTCTTCCAGCGCTGTTAAAACCTCTTTTTGCTGTTCGGGGCTTAGTTTACTCCACAAATCGCCTTCTTTCGCAGTTTTTTTCTTGTAAATAAATTCGTAGGCCTCTTTTAGAAGAGATTCATTGTCAGTATCTTCTATTAGTTTGTACAACTTTTGTTTTATAGAATCGGCCATATTATAAATATACAAAAATAAGTTAAAAGTTCAGCGTTTAAAGTTTAAATTACTCTTGCTATTCATACGGTTCTGGTTGTAAATTAAAGCTCCTGCCGTTAACAGCAGGCAATACTAACAAGACATCATAAAAACAACAACAATGAAAAAAGTAACAGGCATTGGGGGCATCTTTTTTAAATGTAAGGACCCTGACAAAATGAAAGAGTGGTACCAAAAACACCTGGGTTTTGACATAAGCCCCTACGGAGTAAAGTTAGAGCCAGACCCTGCAAAGAAAGCCTATACGCTATGGAGCCCTTTTAAAGAAACAACCAACTACTTCGAACCTTCCACTAAAGACTTTTTGATCAACTACCGGGTAGATAACCTGGAAGCGCTGGTAGAAGAGTTAAAAAAGGAAGGGGTGACATTATTAGATGAACTAGTAGCGTCTGAGTACGGAAAGTTCATTCACATACTGGACATAGAAGGCAATAAACTAGAATTGTGGGAGGAGTAGCGACTACTAGTAAACCCGCTATCGCTGGCGCAAGCGTCCGCTTGTGCCGTAATGTTAGTTACTAGTATAAATGATTTTTACTAGGCTACCTTCCATTTATGCCAAGTTTTATTTTTTTACTTCGTAAAAAGGCACAAGTGGACACTTGTGCCAGCGGGGTTATTACTAGTTGACAGTGAAGGACGCTGTCAACAGCAAGGAAATTATGTAATAATTAACTTCGTTCAATAGTGAATTCATTTAGTCTATTAACTAACTTGGCTTGTGCAGATGCTAAAACACTATTTAATTCTTCTATTAAATGTAGATTAGTAATTATATCTTTTGTTTCAAAGAATTCAATAAGATCATTAATGCTTTTAATCAAAGGCGAAAAGCATTCTTTTTGAAAAGTTTCATCATATAAATCAGCAAAAAGAAATTCAGAGCTTTGCTTAAATAAATGTGTTCGTATTAATAACATACGATAAGCTTTTGCTTTATCTTGATATTTTTCATCAAATATTAAAATTAAGCTTGATGAAAATTCTGTAATTGTATGGTATCGTAGTTGAGTATATGCAATATTTTTTTGAGCGATAATGCTTTCTTTTGCTCTTTTATCTTCAACATCTGATACAGTAAATGATAAATATATCAAAGCAACAATATTAACTATTGCAAGAATAGGATTTAACGAACCACCTATAAAATCTCCATATTGCCCCCAAGCATCAACCTTTAATGACAATCCATTTTCATGAAATCTACAATAGTAAATAGCATTGGGAATTGTATAAATTAGAATACATGAAAATGCTATGATTGATATCCAAATTAGTTGTTTTTTATTCATGTTATTGCAGTGTAAAAAGTAAATATTTCATTTATAATATATATAAACATCAAAATAAAGATATATGCATATGAAATATTTACAGACTTTTGAAAACTATTCTTTAACAAAAGGTACTGAAATTGAAAGAGCTAAAGTGGCACATTTTTAGCATATTTCATTCCCTTTAAACTCCAAAACTTTGCACTTTAAACCTTCAATCCTCCAAAACCAAAAATATATTCCTCCTTTTAAAAGCTTTTTGGAACAATTTTTGTAAAAAAAGAATTTTATACTATGTTTGCAACCTTATAACAAATGGGAAATATTAATACATATCTACAGTCTTTGTCCTTAACTCTTGCTAAAGAAGAGGCTGGCAGAGTATTTCCTACCCCCAGATTCCCCAGGCCTTAGGCCGGCTGCACTTATAACTGCCTATGCGGCAGTTAACTCTAAGGAGTTTAGGCTCCAAAAACACAATTCAATCAATTTTCAATTATTTTATTAATTCTTAATTTAGGGTAAATAAATGTCAGATTTTGTAGTACAGGTTGCTGGGGAGCAACACAAGCATTTAGCACAAGCCATTTGCCACGAGATGGAGGAA
>Ga0302315_10000335_pt1 | contig 55352 bp, 35 predicted proteins | sample III_Palsa_N3_1_FD_200532 | JGI IMG/M metagenome (GOLD analysis project Ga0302315, IMG submission 200532) | Peat permafrost microbial communities from Stordalen Mire near Abisko, Sweden - III_Palsa_N3_1 | ecosystem: Environmental > Terrestrial > Soil > Palsa > Peat permafrost | place: Sweden...
GAACGATGAAATCACTCCACAGGTGGATTGTACCGCTTGCGGGAATTGTTGCCGGTCGCTCATGATCAATATCACTCCGGATGAGACGGAAAAACTGGCCGTTTTCCTGGAAATGCCCCTGGAGGATATGAAAGAAAAATACGTAGAAACCAGCCTCGGCGGGGATATGGTACTGAACCAGATCCCCTGTCATTTCCTGTCCGGTACCCGTTGCAGCATTTATGAGAACCGCTTCACGGAATGCCGGGAATTTCCCCATCTTCACCGGGACCATTTCAGGGACCGGCTCTTTGGCACGTTGATGCATTATGGGAGCTGCCCCATTATTTATAATGTGGTCGAACGCCTCAAAATCGAATCAGGATTTATTCCTATATTGCCAGTATGAATGCCCCTCTCACTGCTGCTGCCACTGAAACGCGTTTCGCCAATGTTGCCGCCACCATCAAAACGCGCATTGCCTCCATTGATATCCTCCGCGGCTGCGTCATGATTGTCATGGCCCTGGACCACGTGCGGGACTTCTTTATGGCGGGAGACCCCAATCCGGTTGATTTACACACGACCACGCCGATCCTGTTCTTTACCAGGTGGATCACCCATTTTTGCGCGCCCACTTTTTTATTCCTTTCGGGGATCTCCGCGTACTTATCGGGGCAACGCAAGACCAAGGCCGAACTCAGCGTTTTTTTGCTCAAGCGGGGCGCATGGCTGATTTTTCTGGAAGTCACCGTCATTACCCTGGGCTGGACCTTCGATCCCTTATACCATGTGTGGATCTTCCAGGTGATCTGGGCCATCGGATGGAGCATGATCATATTGGGGTTGCTGGTCAGGCTGTCTCCTGCCGTGACGGTGGGCGTAGGGTTCATCCTGTTTTTCGGACATAATCTCATGGATTATGTGCATGCCTCAGGGACGGTGGTGACCTTATTTGTCAATTCCAAGGGAACATTTATTCCCCTTGCCGATCGCAGAGGCATCTTTGATCTGTACCCCGTCATATCCTGGACAGGGGCGATGCTGCTGGGCTACGGAGCAGGAAAATGGTATACCGCCTCCTACCCCGCCGGGAAACGGAAGAAAGTATTGTTCTGGACAGGTTGTGGAGTTATTGCACTGTTCATTGTATTGCGCTTGGTCAACGGGTATGGGGATCCGAGCCCCTGGATCCCGCAGAGCAGCCCTCTCTATACATTGTTTTCTTTTTTGAATGTCACCAAATATCCCTGCTCCCTGATGTACCTGTGCATGACCCTGGGGCCGGCCCTTGTCTTCCTTTCCTTAACGGAACGGACAGGCGGCGCAGTTGCCAGGTTCGTTTCCGTGTACGGAAGGGTGCCTTTCTTTTACTACGTCCTGCACCTCTACCTGATCCATTTTCTGTGTGCTGTTTTATTCTTTGCGTCAGGGTACGGAGTCAAAGACATCACATCCGGTCGAGTGTTCCTATTCCGGCCTGAGCAAATGGGTTTTTCCTTATTAGGCGTATACGGTGTGTGGATCCTGGTGGTAGGGTTACTATATTTTCCATGTAAGTGGTATGATGCCTACAAAAAAACGCACCGTCAATGGTGGCTAAGTTATCTATGATCAAATATCAATTAAAGAAAGGGATGATATCCCTGTTTGCCGCAACCTTACTGGCGGGAACAACCGTCTCTGCACAAACCGCCGCTTCTCCGAAAAGTGACCCCGCTAGTGTGAAAAAGGCCGCCGAACACGATGCAAAAATGGCCTGGTGGCGGGACGCACGCTTTGGCATGTTCATCCACTGGGGCGTATACTCCGTGCCCGCCGGTCGTTATGAAGGGAAGGAAATTCCTGGTCTTGGAGAATGGATCATGCACGATGCAAAAATTCCTCGTGCCACCTACCAGCAATTTGCCGGGCAGTTCAATCCCGTCCAATACGACCCGGACGCCTGGGTTCGCCTGGCGAAAGAAGCCGGTGTGAAATATATCGTCATTACTTCCAAACATCATGACGGTTTCGCATTGTTTGATTCCAAAGCCAGTGACTGGAATGTAGTGAAGGCGACTCCCTATGGGAAGGATCTGCTGAAACCGCTGGCAGACGCTTGCCGGAAATACGGGATGAAACTGGGCTTTTATTATTCACAAGCCAACGACTGGAATAACCCGGGCGGTGCGGCGGCAGGAGGGCATTGGGATTCTACCCAGAACGGAAGCATGGATGAGTATATCCGGAAGGTGGCTGTGCCGCAGGTGAAGGAGATCCTCACCCAGTATGGGGATATAGCTGAAATATGGTGGGACGTGCCCACCGGCATGACAAAGGCACGGGCGGATCAGTTCCTCCCCTTGCTGGCCCTGCAACCTGGCATTGTCAGCAATAACCGCCTGGGGGAAGGTTTCAAGGGAGATATAGAAACGCCGGAGCAATATATTCCGGCGACGGGTATTCCAGGCAGGGATTGGGAAACCTGCATGACTATGAACGATACCTGGGGATTCAAAACCGATGACCAAAACTGGAAGAGTTCGGAAACATTGATCAGGAACCTGGTGGATATCGCTTCCAAAGGGGGTAACTACCTCCTGAACGTAGGTCCCACTTCCGAAGGTACTTTTCCTGAGCCCATCGTGGAAAGGCTAAAGGCTATCGGCCGCTGGATGCATATCAACGCTGAATCCATCTATGGAACCCAGGCCAGCCCTTTTGCGCACCTGGACTGGGGACGTTGCACCAAAAAGGCATATCCCGGGGGGGCTACTTTATATCTCCATGTATTCAACTGGCCGGCAGGCGGACGATTGGTCGTTCCCGGACTTCATAATGCTGCCCTGTCCGCTGTGCTCCTGGACGGAGGCGCGGCCTTACATACTGAATCGACTCCTGCGGGACTGGTCATACAACTGCCGCCCCAGGCGTCTGATACGATCGCCACGGTCATTAAATTGAAGGTAAGGGGAGAATTGAAAGTGGTGGCGCCCGTGACGCCAGCCTTGACCGCCGGACCCGACGGTGCTTTTCTGTTAAAGGCCGGGCAGGCCGATTTGCATCCTTCCCCTTCAGGTGACGCCCCCCAGGTGGAAGGTAATCCGGGGGACGGCAATATTGGTTTCTGGACAGACCCGCAGGCTTGGGTGAGCTGGAAGATTAAGGTGGATAAACCAGCCGGGTATCTGTTTAAATTGATGGTAGCCACTCCGGCAAAAAACAGCAAATTTATAGTCCGTGTAGGTAGCGAAATGTTTGATGCACAAATTGACGGGACAGGCGGTTATCAGCAATACACGGAACAACAACCAGGTGTTTTCCAATTGGCGAAGGCGGGAACGTATGTCATTTCGATTCATCCTGCAGACGGTTTATGGAATCCTATCAATCTGAAATATGTGCATTTGGAGCCCGTTACGTTTACACCTCCACGCGTAGTTCAGAATGCACAATAGCATGTAGCGTTGCTAGATGTGAATCACGTTTGCCTGCACCGACTGCATGCGGGTATTCAGGCTCATATTCCAGACATCCAGCTCCTGTTCCAGTTTGTGTAAGATCTCATCGCCATAAAGGCCGCGCTTATGCATATTAATAACATAGTCCCGCTGGAGGTGCAGGATTTTTAATTCCGCTTCCAGGTACTCCTGGAACAGGTCATGTTTAGATAATGGGAATTGGGCTGCCGGGTCATCGGTATTGATGACGCCTTTGACATAATTGAGCCGGTCTGTAAAATCAACCCTGAGTTCATCCAGTACACGTTTATCCAACTGGTTGGAAAGGTTATCGTCAATAAAGGCAATGGACACATGGATCATTTCAGTACGCAATTGTTGCTCTTGCTCCAGCCTGTTTGCGTCCTCTTCCCTGACGTTCAGCTTCCACACTATGTAAGGAAAGGTGAGCCCCTGCACCAGCAAGGTAACGAGGATGACCATGAAGGTAAGGAACAAGATCTCGTCCCGATGGGGAAACACTTTTCCTCCGGCCATGGTAAGCGGTACTGCCAGGGCCGTCGCCAGGGATACGACGCCTCTCATACCCGACCAGGATATCACAATTAACTCCCGTCTTCTGGCAGCCATTTCCGCTTTTGAGAGCTTCATGCCTTGCGGATGGACATAGCTCGCCGGGATCAGGACGAGCGGACGAAACAAGATGGCCGCTCCACTGATCAGCAAACCATAGCCTGTCATGGCAAGCAGGTGTTCACTCCCGATGCCTTTAATAATAGAAGGCAGTTGAAGGCCTATTAAGATGAATATAAATCCATTCAGCAGGAAGATGAGGATCTGCCAGAAGACATTCATTTGTAACCGGGTCCGGTAAGAAAATATATCAAAGGATCGCCAGGAGATGAAAAGGCCTGTTGTCACAACAGCTAAAACCCCAGAGGTATGCAAGTTGTCTCCCACCAGGTAAGCTACATACCCGACCAGCAAGGTAAGGGATATCTCTACTACCGGGTTTCCCGCAAGCCATTTTTGGACCTTTGAGAACGCGTACCCGATAACCAGGCCGATTAATATGCCGCCCGTCGTAACGATCATGAATTGCAACCACCCCTTCCAAAAACCTTCCATAAAGGGCAGCCACCCTTTCCAGGAAACCAACGTGCCGCTGATCACCACGGCAATGGCATAACGGTAAATAATCAGGGCGGAGGCATCGTTGAGCAGGCTTTCGCCTTCGATCGCCGTAACCACCTTGCGGGGGAGACGCAAACCCTTGGTGGCGGCCGTAACCGCTACCGCATCGGTCGGAGAAATAATAGCGCCTAGGATAATGGCCAGGGTCCATGTAAAGCCCGGGACCAGGTAATGGATGATCACTGCCAGGACAGCCGCCGTAAAAAAAACCATCCGCACTGATAAGAACAAGATGGTTCTACGTTCAGCTTTAATATCCTTCCAGGAAGTATTGAAAGCAGCCTCGTACAATAACGGAGGTAGAAAAACCAGGAATACCACTTCCGGATCCAATTTTATGCCAGGCAAACCGGGGATAAAACCGATCAAAAGGCCTACGATGACCAGGGCAACCGGGAAAGGCAATTTGATTTTATCTGCCAAAGGAGCTAGCCCTGCGATGACTGCCAATAGGATCAGGATGATTTCGAGGTGTTCCATTCGGTTAAAATAGGGAATTATTCTAACTGTAGCTCCGCTTCGTATTCAGGGATGAACCGCACACGACGAAGGTGCGTTTTCTCTATGTCGGTGGTGGCGGGGGGACGGTCGAAGAATATTTTGTCTTCGGGCCCGAGGGGGAATAATTCCAGCTTCAGGGACCTGCATTCCATCTCACTCCCACTACGTCCCAGGTTGATATACCAGGGAGTACCGTTATTGAAATTGTCTGAAATCAGTTGGCTACCCAGCCGGAGACGTCCGGTATTCCCAATGTAATCCAGTCCCAGGTACAAGGTTTTCAGCCCCGAACGATAATTACAGGGAATGGAAATGGTCCACTCCGAAAACCCGGTATCATATACAGGAAAGAACGATCTGGCAGCAGGAATAGCTTCCGGGGCCGAAAACCCCCTTTGGTTATCCTTCTGTAAAGGCGAAGGGTAGTTGTATTGTTCTGAAGTCAGCCAGGAGGAATCCGTACTAAAGCCGATCTGTGCGGTATTGGAGTAGTCTACCAGTACGCGGGCGGCAAACCCGGCATTCCCTTCTTTGAACGGGAAATCGAGGAGCAGGGTGTTTTCCCCTTTCTGCACGTACCCGGTTAAGTCAATCGTATTCAGAGTGCCACCGGTAACCGCCTGATTGACCCAGGTTTGATTGACCTTGATCCGGCAGGCGACAGCGGCGCCCGGGGAGCCGCCTCCCGTCCCGGAGTTCGGGGATCCCTCCCCGCTCCTTCCGGTATCCGATAGAAGGAAAAGCGTGGCAGACCGGATGGCGGGTGGATTGTCAAGGCTGAATTCCTTCTGGAACAATTTATGGTACAACAGGTTGTCCGGACCAACAGACTTTACGCCCGTTTTCAGCCAGGTGGCTTCATCCAGGAGGCCTTCCCTATGATATTCCAGGGGGATGTCTCTGGGCGCCACCCGGAGATCCCTAGCCACGAATCGGGCTGCGGTGTCCAGGGTTTCAAACGAAAGGTATGGGGAAGGTCCAAAGATGTGCAGGGTTGCGCCATCCAGGTACATATCAGACTGTGAAAGGTAAAGATGCTTTTGCCCGGGAGTCGTACCTAAAGAACCAGTTACCGGACTCCCCTGCAATAGCCAGGCATGAAGCCCTTCTTCCCGGGACAAGACCAGCAAGCGGATCAGGCGGCCGTTTGATTGTCGTCCACTGATGACGCAACGGGAGGATGGAGTTATCCCACTGATGATGTAACGGTCTCCCTCCTTGCGGATCGTTCCGCTAGTGGTATGCAGGTCACCGATGCTGTCCACGGACAGGCAAAATTCCGGGTGGATGTTTTGGGTTTGTACAAAGACCCAGATGTCGCTGAGCGCGTGCGCCTCACCCGCCGGCTCCGTCAGATGACAAAGCGGTTGTGCGGTGGCGTATTTCAATCGGACGCCTCCCAGTGGCATATTGACGGGCCAGATAAAAATACTGCCATCGGGAATGTCCACCGGGGTCGAGGGAAAGCGAAGGCGTTCCCCTTTTAAGGCGATATCGAATTGTACTTTTGACTGGGTTGGTTTTTGCGTATACCGACAATAGTTGATGCCAAACAAGAAACCCGCATCCCCGTTCACCCGTAGCGCATATTGTAGATCATTGTCCGTTTTGGGCCCGAATACAGGTTCCATCCGAGCCAGGTCAGATCCGAATTCTCCCAGGAAATAATTCACTTTTTTTACTTCGTAATAGGCTGGCGACAGTTGTCCCGTTTCGCCGATGGCCGCCTGAAAGTCATAAGAAATGGCGGGTGTTTCGCTCCAGTAGCCGGTCTCTTGTTTTTCTTCCTGGTTGGAATGGAGTTCCCCCAGGGGATCCGATCCGCCCGCAAACAGATAGTAACCCAGTAGGTTGGCTCCTGATCCAATGCGGCCCGTAATGAGCCCCAGTCCGTCCAGGGAGCCTATCACGAGACGCCGGTGTCCCGTATTCTGGACACCTACGCCCAACTCGCAAGTAAAGAAGGGGTCGGCGGCGTAGTCCATATACCGCTCTTTACGCTGGGACAGGTTGTTCCCGATCTTGTCATCGTCCCTGAATGGATCGAACTGGAAGTTATAGCAGCCCTGCACTTTCTTTATATCTGCGTTCCAGGGCTCATCAGGATATCCACCCCACATAGGGATCACTTCCCCAGGTGGAACCGAGCCGTCTCCCCAACCAGTGACTGTGTAAAGTGGAACGTCCATGCCGTATTGCCGGGCCGTGTGCTTTAGCCAGAGGATATGGGCCTCCCCTGCTTTGCCCCTGGTATATTCATTTTCAAGTTGAATGCCTACAATGGGACCTCCATCCTTGTATAACAATCCCTGCATCTGCAGCCCTATCTCTCTAAAATAGCGATCCACGTAGTGTTGATATACGGGGTCATTGGAGCGGTCGGCCAGTAATTGTTTCGCCAGTATCCAATCAGGCGTTCCGCCGTTTCTGGCTTCTCCGTGGCTCCAGGGCCCTATCCGGGGATAGACCCAAAGGCCCAGCGAGGCGCAGAGTTGTACGAAACCCCTGAAGTCCTTGTTTCCGGACCAATCGAAACGGCCTTCTATTTCTTCGTGGTGGTTCCAGAATAAATAGCAGGAAACAATTTGTATTCCACCTGCCTTCATTTTAAGGAGTACATCCTTCCAACGTTCCCTGGGGACCCTGGAGAAATGCATTTCGCCCATGACGGGCAGGGCCGGCTTGCCGCCAATGGTCATATAGCGGTTGTTGAATTCGATGGCCGCACCGTAGGGGCCCGGGTTTCCCATATGGAAATGCCCGGGCCTCAGACCAGATCGGATATTGGATGCATCAAGGGTATATATCTTTTGGGCCTTAGCGCTCATCATAATGAGCCCAATGGCTACGTATATCAGTCCTGTCCTTTTAATCATTTGGCCTTTTTAATTCGAGCACCTGTGTCAATTCAAAGTCTTCCATCAATCCGTAATCCCTGGTGTCATATTCGGATCCGGAGGGATAACCCTTGACGTATCGCCAGTGCCAGGGAGACACCAGGCCCGGGGCTGGAGAACTATGGTGGGGTCCTAACAGGTTCTTCAGGCTGCCGACCACTTCAACGGTTATATGGTTCCTGCCAGGTTGCATCCAGGGTGTGATGTCCAGCACATAAGGGTCCAAAATAATGATGCCAGCTTCCCGGCCATTGACCTTTACCGCTGCCACAGTGCCGTTCCATTTGCCCAGGCGAAGAATATAATGCCCTTCCGGTTTTTTTAGGAAACACTCTTTTTCATAGCTTACAGATTTCCCGTACAGGGGCAGGCCCTGGTCTTTCCAACTCCCGATATGGAGGGGCTGCGGGGCCACAATGCGCCATCCTTTGGCAGCGGAAGCCAACCCGAAATTGCCTAATATATATACCGGTTCTATTTCCGCAAATACGCTCATGGGGTTCGTTGTCAACACGAGTACGTTATCCCCTGAGTGCAGATAGTTCCCCGCCGCATATACGCCAAAGTCTTTATCCAGCCACCATTTCCCCTTTTCCGCGTGTAACAGGTGCCCATTCACGGATACTTCCCATAGACCGGGTTGCTCCACGACCGCCCTGAACTCACTGGTATTGATCCCCTCCGCTATGTTGAAATGATAGGATGCTATAAATCCGGTCCCTACCCGGAATGTATCCCTGCGGACGGTGTTGTCCTTGTATTGTACAGATGTATTCCATGGGTCTCCGTCGGAAAAGCCATAGTGCTTGAATACCGTGTCTGCCGCGTCATACACGTGCCGGTCCTTGAGCAGCGTATCGCCGATATGAACATCACAGAAATCGATCATCAGGCTGTTTTCCGGCTGGGTTATCTTGGTGGGCGCCGTGGGTACAACGCGCAGAGTTGTGGGGAGGCCGTCGTCAGACAAGCTTCTGGTCTGTCCGGATGCAGCCCCGATTCGCAGCCCTGCATAAGGCCTGATTCCAGGCGATCTTTTGCCGGTCACCAGTAACAGCAGGCTGCCCGCAGGTGGCAGATGGAAACGGGCTGTTACGCCGTTCCCTGATGCGTCGTGCGGATAAGCAGTAACGGTTCCATTGAAAAGGTCCATGCAAAGCACGTCTTTACCGGGCAGGCTTACATGCCCCTCCACACCGACTTGCATATCGGCATTGGACAAGAATAACAATTGCATTCCGTCCGGCAGGATTCGGCGCATATGATGCAGGTCTCCCCCGCTGTTCGTATCTGTGCTGATATCGAAATGGTCGGTACCCAGCCAGGGATGAACGATAGACGTATCCCAGGCATTTATTTCCACAAGGTTTCCGCCCGGAGCCGCTGGAAGTGAAATGGCCGCACTATCCCCGTCCAGTCTATCCCACTTTTCGTATTGTAACACCTTTCCGCCCGCAGCCACGTATTGTTTCAAAAGCAGGTAAGTGGCCGAATCCACGTTTTCCATACCGGGGGGAATGACCACAGTGGTATAGGCCCTTTCGCCTATGATGAATTGCCGGCCAATCACCTTCCCGTGGTCCCGGATGATGTTTTCAGACGCAAGGTCGTATTCCACTTGTGCCTTTTCCAGGCGGGTGACAAAGGATTGAAACCCGCTACCGATGGACATCATTTTAGGGTTGGCAGCGTCGTGGGCGGCATACATCCATGTGGTCGTAGTAGGTTCTATTATGACGATCTTGTTTTGTTGTTGTCCCTGGGACAATGCCCAGGACAAACGCGCAAAATAGCGGTTGAGGTATTTGTAATAGGGCCACCATGGGGTGTGATAGGAGAAGCTCTGGGGATAATCATATTTCCTTGCCCCTGTGATGGACATAAAGGAAAGGTGCTGGTCCAGTGTGTTAATGCCCAGGGTGAACTCCCAGTCGCCCAAGCGCTTCATGTCCTTAAACCCCAGCTCCCATCCCCCGCCTCCATAGGTCTCACAGAGCGTGCGATGTTTACCCAGTTGATTAGCGACGCTGGCCAGTTCTTTAACGGCACGGATGTTACCGAACTGCGCATTCACATAATGCTCGTTAAACTGGTTGAACAAGAGATCTATGCCGGGCCTTTGGGGCCACGCATACATGGCCATATTATCCGGAACGTGATTGGGGTCGGGCCATTCATGTTCCCAGTAATGCCCCGTCCATTCCAGGTGTTTGGATTGGGCATAAGCGGAATAGGGCTTTGACCAGCCGTCTATAAATAGTTGCAGCAGGGTTTCATAATAATCGTGTCTCACCTTTTTCCAGCGGCCCGTTTCTTCCAGTAAAGAGGGCAGTTCGTTTTCGAGGTGATAATTCCATTTTGAATAAAACGCATCGAAAAGGCCGGGGGTCCACCGGAGACTGTTAGGGTATTGGACTTCAATATTGGGTTCGTCAGAAAAAATTCCTTTAACCGTTTTCCCAAATTCGCTGCCCACTGATCTTTCATACCCGCTCATCGTCTGGTGGATGAATTCCCGGGTGACCCCTTTGGCCATCAGGTCTACATAGCTGAACCCGCCATACCAGGGAGAGGTATAATAACTTGTTTTTTTGAATAGATAATAACCGCTGTCCGTTTTCAGTCGGATATAATACTGGGTGGAATCAGGTGGAAGGCTGTTGAATTTGTGTAACTCCAGCATTTCTCCCTGGTTGAAGGAAGAGGGCATTGCATCGGGGACGTGACCTCCTGCAAAGCCGCTGGGATAGGAATCTTCGTCGTAGATCCATATATCCAATCCCAATTCTTTGCCTCTTTGCGTCGTGTATTTCCAGAGATCAAACCACTCGGGGGAAAGGTACTCCGTGATGAGACCCGCCCTCGGGTGAACAAAAACGCCACCGAAGGCATTGTGCTTGAAGGCCTGCAGCGCCGAATCAATCATCTTTTTAGTGACCTTAGTATTCCATACCCATAGGGGTACGCTTCCATAGGCTTTTCCCGGGTCGGAAAATGCCTTTTGCAGGCTTTGAAGCGGAGTGGCGGGTAGGCTATCCACTACACGGGCGGCCGTGTTTTCCGCGGCTGCCCGCTCAGTTTGGAATACCCATAAAAGGGTCGATAAAAGGAGGACCGATTTGATATGCATAGCCTAATAAGTTACGGCATATATATGAGCCTTTAATTGCAATTTTTCCGCTTCGGTAGAATGACATTGGACCTCCAGGGGCCTTGCGGCGTCCCAGTCACCCGGAACAATCTCTGCCGCGCCCCAGGAAAGACCGCTCCATATCATCTTGTCATATTCGATATGCAGCGGGACCGTCTTTTTTCCCTGTGTAACAGATATCTGAAGAAAGGCATCCATCTTTTTCCCATCCGGAGGCGAGCCGCCCCAGGACCGCCTGGGAAACCCGTCCGGGCCAAACTGTTGGAATAGAATGCGGATATGCTTGCCGCCGGGCGCATTGACCGTCGCACGGATGCTATTGAGGCCGGCTTCCGAAAAGCTGGCGTCCACGGGATTAATTTCTTTCGGAATATGGATAGTGTCGTCTACCCCCAGGTCATATTTCTCGTTTGCGTATTCTCCGAATCCAACGATCACCATTTGCTCAGGCCCTAATTGAAGATCGCGGTCCTGCAACACAGGTGAAAATCCCCCGTCTGCATAGAGCACCTTGCCCCCGGAAGACTCCCTTGCCGGAAGATCCATGTGAACAATCGCCTGGGATGGGTTGACCAGGGTCAGTACGGTACCGTTGATCCCTTCCGCCTTGAAGCCATAAGGCTGCGCGGTTCCGGGGATGGCCCCAAAAGTGCTGCAGAGCCCGTACTGTTGCAGGTTATGATACATTCCCTGGACCTTGGCAAACCAGGGAGCACCTTCACCCGTGATCAATTCCATATTTCCGTGGTAGACATTCATCCAACCGCTCCTCGCCAGTTCCATAATGAGCATGCCCTTCCAGGCGTGGTCTCCCCTGTAATAACAGGTGCCGGTTTTACCTGTCATGAATCCACAGTTGTCAATGCGGCGCAGTGGCATTCCATTGAACTCGAATTGCCTCACCATATGGTCAGTATAGATGTCCTGGGAGCGCCAGATATTCATGGTGGGGACGTCACTGAACCGGGGATCTCCGCAATAAATAGTATCAAACACGTCCAGCCAGCGTGGATCGACGGTCTTTCGGAAAGGCGTAAACGAATTTTCCATGTCTCCTCCGAAACCATTGTACCCCGTAATCAATACGTCAGGATTCCTATTCCTGAATTGCTGAAGCATATCCATCAGGGCCAATTTGTTCATTTCTTCAATGGATCCGGGGAGGTGTACTTCCTGCACCGCCCTGGTGGCCGCGCTGAAATAAGCAAAATCAAATTTGAACGCCCTCACTCCTTTGTCATACCATATCTGCAAGGTTTCACCCAGGTGCCTTAAGTATCCCCCCGTGAACAGACAAAGGGTTCCCCCATCCGTGGCCAATGAATCCTGCCATTCGGGGATCACTTCCAGGAATCGCCCGCTGTGGGTGGCGATCAGATTGGTGGAAAACCACATACCGGGCTTGATACCGGCAGCCTTACAGGCATTTAGCCAGGCGTCCGGCCCGTTAGGCCAGTGTTCCTTGTGCCAGGTACGATACCCTCCCATCTTATCAAACCAGAAGGCATCCATCATATAGTAATCAAAATGGACACCGCTTTGTTGCAGCCGGACGACTTCCTGTAACTCCCGCATGGCCAGTGTCTCGGTCAGGGGTGTATTATCGGAGAGCTCGTCGTAGGAAGACCAGTCATTATAGAAAGTCACGGGCGCCGGGGGACCGGAAGTCACAAAGGCTTTCGCCTCAGAAGCCACCGGGGCGTGTGTGGCCGGTAAACCCGGTATGGACCCTCCGGGGGGCGCGGGTGTTTGGGCGCCTGCTTTGGGCGCAGCCCTCAGGCTCTTTATGACGGGAAGCGCTGCCAGTGTGGTACCCAGGGTATTTCTGATGAACGAACGTCTTTGCATGTGGATCCGTTGAATGATATTAAAAACAGGCGCCGATACCCGCCGGTGGGGTGGCGCGTCCATGAAAATCCTTATTACCTGTGTTCATCCCGAAACGTCGGAGGAGGTTAAGTCCCTTTGTACGAAGAGAGGAAGCCGCGGGAATATCGTAGTGATTAAAAGAGGCCAGCCCCTGGCAGGTAGTCAGTGCGGCATGCCCCGGGTCTTTAAAATGCGGATCCATATTAAATCCCATGTCTTTCCCCGCGCCCTGTCCAGTCAGACACCACCAACTGTTTCCGAGGAAGATATCCTGTCCCTTCATACCCCTGATGAGGCTGTCGCCCCCGACGAAAATATTATTGTAAAAGGCAAAGTCCTTTCTTTCGCTCTTCTCTGAGAAACTGACGGCTGCTTCTTTTCCACTATAAATGGTATTGTTATACACCCTGCAATCATAGAACTGTTTTGCATCGTCCGAACTGTTCCATACATACACACCGGCCCTGGAGTCGGAAACGGTGCCGTCGTTTTCACTGATATTGTACCGGATGATATTGTGATACCACGGACTGGCTCCCCAGTATTGAAAGATGCAATACCCGCTACCCTGATTGCCATAGGACAAGCAATACTGAATGAGCGAGTTGGTGACGCCTCCGTCAAGATCGAATCCGCCCCCGTCCGCCCCGCCTACGGAAGTCTTGTTGGCATAAGAAAGACAATGTTGAATAACAACACTATCCGCCTCGTAGCACCATATGCCTACCGGGCCGTTTCCAATGCGGGGCATATCCCATCCATTGTTAGTCGCGCTGCAATAATCGATGAGTAGGTTGGTACAATGGCCGACGACAATGCCATTTCCGCTGTGATTGGTCAAATTGGTCGGATCGCCCGGATTATCATCTGCCCTGCAGTGGATAATGCGGATATTTCTTGACTGTCTCTTATTATCGTTGGGTCCTTCTACGGCGATCCCGGCAGCCCCGTTCTCGTGGGCATACACGCGCTCGATAGTGATGTTCGTGGAAGAGTATACCATCAGGCCCGCTTTTTGGAAACCCGTAATATCCAATCCGTCAGCGGCTACCTGATCGCAATTGATCAGGGAGAATCCTTCTTTTACGTTTCCGGTTTTCCGGCCTGCCCCTGTCAATTGGAGATGAGTGATGATAAGGTGGCGCGTCAGATAAAGGATCACGGCCGACGAGTCCCCTGAAAGAATGGTCGCCGTTCCCTTTCCGTAGGAGCTTACCACGATCGGATGGGCTACGGTTCCTGTAGCGGAATCGATGACCAGTGTACCCACAAACGACTCACTTCCCCGAAAAAGAATCGAGTCTCCCGCATGCAGGTGGATACCGTTCACCCGGAGTATGGTTTGCCAGGGATGAGCCCTGCTACCGTCATTTTTATCATTGCCTGCCGAATCAATAAAGTACGCCTTCCCGTGAGCCCCGGCCGTTGCCGGGGTCCCCAGGAATAATAAAGCATATATCCAAACGATAGAGATGCGTGTTGCCATTAATATCCTGGATTTTGTTGCAATTTGGGATCTAAGATAATTTCCTGTTGAGGGATAGGGAAATACTCGTTTTTCCCCTTCGTAAAGGATGCGCCTTGCAGCACGCTGCCTATTCCACGGGTTTCTTCCGTCTGTAAATACTCGTTTAGGTAAGTTGCTGCAATACCCCAACGCACAAGGTCAAAGAAACGTTGACCTTCCTGAGCAAATTCTAATCTTCTTTCAAAGCGGACCGCGTTCAGGGCATATGCCTGGTTAGTCCATGGAATATTATATAAACCCATATGGTAATTGGCGGAAGGAGAGCCCGAAGAATTATCGATCGTTTCTGTACAACCGGTTAATGCCCTTTCGCGTATCATATTTACGTAGGTTCTTGCCTGCTCCAGACTACCTACTTCCACTTCACACTCTGCAGCCCACAGCAGTACGTCCGCATAACGGATAATGTTATAATTAACCGCCCCATTTCCTTCATAATCATAGCCAATGTATGGGTTATAAGCAATGCCCAATTCGCTTTGTTTGTACATATTTTTGATATTAAGGTAAGGCCCCCCAAAGGTTTGGTCGTATATCCAATTCTGCCCGGGATCCACACCCCAGTCGAAAAATGGCACCCCCCTTCGTCCCACTGACCAGTCCAAACGCGGATCAACTGTACCTTGATATGGGACAAACGGAGTAGATGAGGCGATGCCGTCATCATTTTTCATATTCGTAACATTTGACGTATCGGTGCCGGAGGCATCCATCATCGGAAGGCCGTTTATGTCGGTCTTAAATGCATTTACCAAATTAAACGATGGTTGCTTCCAGTACCCGTAGTACACATCAGAGGCCTGATAAAAGAGGGGTGAAACGCCCGTTTCGCCCACATTTGAGTTGATGGGAATACTTGCCTGGTCCACCGAAAATTCTATTTGAAGCACAGATTCGGAATTGTTTTCGGTAGCTGCATCGAAATTGTCGTGGTAACAGGCTCTGAGTGCATATGCTACACCTTGAGAATTTTTTCCGCTTGATATGATAGTATCCAACAAGGCTTTTGCTGCTCCGTAATTTTGCTCGAACATATAGCACTTGGCTATATAGCATGCTGCAGCCCATTTATTGGCTTGACCAGCCAGGGGCTGTGTCTCAGGAAGATTATTATAGGCAAAACGAAAATCAGCCTCAATATTGGGCCATATATTGGCCGTATTGGAGAGTTGGTTAAAATTGACTACTGTTTCATCCACATACGGCACATTATTCCACATTTTTTTTGCATCGAAATGGAAGTGGCCGCGTAAAAAACGGGCTTCTGCAGTAGCTTCCGTTTTTTCTGCCGCTGACATATCGGTTGCATTTTCCGCTGCGATAATGACGGTATTCGCCCTTGCAACACCGTCATAATCTGCTGTCCATTTGTCGTCCAAAAAACCGGTGGTGGCTAACTCCTGGTAGTTCTGGATGTTAAGTGCATCAGGCACGCTGGCTGGAAGGCCATTGCCGCCAGTGCCACCGACATAAGTGTCACCTGAAGTGATGTCACCATATATCCAATTGGTGCCAGCCGTGCTCCACCAGGTACTTTTCACATCCATACCAGTGAGGTCGTGGTAGGCGCCGACCAACAGTTGCTGGACACCTGCATTATTATAAAACTTATCCTGGGTCAGGGCGTTGCCTTGCGGCGCGACGTTTAAAAAACTTTTTTTACAGGCGCCAAGAAGAGCCAATAAAAGGAAGCCGTTGATAATAAATACTAACTTTTTCATATCGAAAGAGGTTAAATAGTAATCAATGTTTATAACCCAAGATTTATCCCAATCAGATATTTTTTGGAAATGGGATATGCTGTACCATAGTCAATACCGATGTTATGTGGGTCGCCGTCACTTACTTCTGGATCCATTCCACTATAACGGGTAAGTGTCAAAAGGTTGTATGCCTGAACGTAAATCCTTAATCTGCTAACCCCCTTGATCTTCGGAATGGTGTAACCCAATTGCATTGTTTTAATCCGCATATAAGAGCCGCTTTCGATGAAAAGGCTTGATGGAGAAAGATCGTTCACACTCGTGTTCTGTGTGTAAATCGGTATTTTAGCATTGGGGTTGGAAGGGCTCCAGGTATCCAGCGAACCCGCTACCAGACCACCTTGCCCGGTTATTGCCCCATTGGGGAACATGGTAATGGCACGGGCCAGATTATAGATCTTATTGCCATATACTCCCTGCAACAATATGCCCAGGTCAAAGTTTTTATAATAGACGTTTAAGTTATACCCGTAGGTAAATTTGGGATTAGGGTTTCCAATATATGTCTGGTCTTTGGTATCGATCACATTATCTCCGTTCAGGTCTTTATATTTCACATGCCCCAAGGCATTCGCCGGAGTAATACCGAATTGAGCTTCCGTGGCGTGGCCGGCCACGTCCTGCGCATTTTGAAACAGTCCTTCGTATACATACCCATAAAAGCTTGAAACTGGACGTCCTACCGTACTCCGGGTCAAAGAAGTATGGCCTCCAGATCCGTAGTATCCTCCTGAAATATAGTCACTATCGATCCCGTCAATATAATTGACCCTGTTGCGATAAGTGGCGATGTTGAAATTCATGTCAAATTTAACTGCACCAACATGGCTGCCGTATCCTAATTCCAGCTCTATACCTTTGTTCGTAAAATTCATGACATTTTCAATGGGAGAAAGAGCAGATCCGGCTGTACCCGAAGATGGTGGTGCATATAATAGTCCTTTTGTTTCTTTATTAAACCAATTAAAACTGGCAGTAAGGTTATGGAATAGTGTAGCGTCAAACCCGAGGTTGGTCGTAATATTGCTTTCCCAATGGACACCAGGATTTCCCAATTGATAAGGATAATATCCCGTCATGGAAGAGGTGTTTGTTCCCCCAAGATCATAATTGCCAAACCCGCCTGACGCCAGCGTTCCAAGATAAAGTCCTGAACCAATCGCATCATTCCCGGTAGAACCGTATGAAGCCCTTAACTTCAGATCATTTACCCATGCAACTTTTTCCATGAAGTTTTCTTTGGATATTCTCCAGCCCGCACTTGCTGCTCCAAAATTCCCGTATCTGTCATCGGGTCCAAATTTAGATGAGCCGTCACGTCGTTCTGTTGCAGTAAAAAGGTATTTGTCTAGTAAGGAATAGGTAACGTTCCCAAAGACAGAAGTGCTGGTATATAAGTCTCCACCACCTGAAACTAACGGAGTAATAAAAGCACCCGTTCCCGTATTTCCATTTCCCAGGTATTCCGTATTTGAAGAGGGAAATCCAATATTTCCCGTAACGCCCCCACTGCTTCGGGAGGTGTATTGCCTGGCTTCATAGCCGACAAAGGCTGTAATCCTGTGGACACGGTTGATGGTGGTTGAATAAGATAATTTATTTAACCAGCGCCAGTCGGTATAATAGCTGCTTCCTTCTCCGAAAGAATTGACGGTATCGGCAAGTGGCTCCTGGAATAATGCCGGAGTATAATAATGATATTCGTTTGGTACGAATTGAAAGCCGATCTGGTTGGTGTAAATAAGGCCTTTGATAGGTTCTGCCTCCACATATGCTGATCCGAGGATAGACTGACTATAGCTTTTGGAACTCAGTGAATTTATCCTGCTTGTTAGTGGATTACCGCCTCCTAAAACAGTTGTGCCTTTGGTTCCCGCAAGATTGCCTGCGATATCGTATTTAGGAAGCAGCGGCGATAATTCGTAGAGCGAGGCAATATCATTATTGAAATTACTTCCGAAATTGCTACCACCCGAGCGGCTTTCAGAATTGGATGTGCTGTATGACATTTCCACATTCTCTCCAACCCTTAACCAGGGCTTTATTTTGAACAGCGTGTTTACCCTGAGCGACAACCGTTTAAAATAGGAGTTCAGTAATGTGCCCTGATCGTTCAAATACCCCATTGATACGGCATAATTGCTTTTGTCCGTGGCCCCGCTGATACTTAGCTGATGGTTTTGTGTCATGGCCGGCTTGAACAAAGCAGTCCACCAGTTTGTACCAGATTTATTGGCTTTCAATATCCTATAGGTATTTAGGTTATATAAGGAAGGGTTCGCTGCGGGGTCGCCGGACATTACACCCACATTGGACCCGGTTCCTTCAATAATATAGTCTGGCAATACCGGCGTATTTCCGCTACCATAAAATGTAGCAGGGCCAGGTGTTTGAGCCGGGGATGAATTCAGATAAGAGTTATATAATGCGTCCGCCTGCTGTTGCGGCGTAATCATTGTAGGCAATTTTTTTGGGTCTTCAAACCCGACATATGAATTGTATTCTAGCCTTGGAGCACCTTGTTTGCCCGTTTTTGTGGTGATTACAACTACGCCATTGCTGCCTTCGGATCCGTATAATGCGATCAGTGAAGGATCCTTTAAGATGGTTATGCTTTCAATTTCTCCAGGATTGAGGAGATTGGAAATATCCTGGCTCCCGCTTCCGGTCCCCATCCTTATCTGCACTCCATCTATCACATACAAAGGGTCATTATTCCCCAAAGTGCCAATACCTCTTATCCTTATTGTCTGAGACGCCCCCGGACCACCCTGTCCATCTACGCTGACGCCCGCCACTCGTCCTTGCAAGATACTTTCCACACTGGTCACAGGCGATTGTGCGATGGCGTCTGCCGAAACAGTCGAGGCAGCTCCCGTCACATCCCTTTTATTCTGCCTGGAATAACCCGTAACAACAATTTCGTTCAGCGCATTGCCTCCCGGCCTTAGTTGAAAATTCAGTTCCAGTGATTGATTTTCAGTTAAGGTGATGGTCCTTTGCAAAGTCTGATACCCTACGGCGGAGACTTGTATTGAGTATTTGCCCGGCTTAATCCCCGTGATGGTAAATATCCCGTCCGCTCCGGCAGAATTGCCCTTGTCTGCCCCCAAAACCAGGACAGAAGCGCCTGGCACCGGCTCATCTTTATCGTTGGTGACCTTTCCCTTGATGGTGGCTCCCGTCTGGGCATCGGTCAGGGGAGGCGTTTCCGCCATAGGATGCACGGTCGCCGGCTCTTCGGTGCGGGAAATGATGATCTTGTTGCTGACTTGCTTAAACGCCAGCGTCGTACCCGACAACAGCAGTCTTAGCACTTCCTGTACGGACGTATTGGCCCGGGACAGGGTAATATTCCTGTACTTCCCTACTTGTCGGTCATTGTAGGCGAAGCGGAATTCCGTTTGTTTCTCTATGAGAGAGAAAGCGGATTTCAGGGATTCGTTGCGCAGATCCAGGGTGACCCGGACTTCGCTCAAGTCCTGCGCTGCCCCTGTTCCTGCAGACAATATCTGAGCAGAAGAGAAGGTGAGCGCTAATAGCAAGCTAGTTAATCTCATAATCCAGCCTTTGTAGTTAGTTTGGCAGAGAAAATTCATAGTTTTGGTATGTTTAAATCGTTACAGCCTAATTGTTTAAACGACGGCTGCATTCCCAGGTGGTGCTGGGGTGCAGCTATTTTATTTTCCGGCCTTCGGGCTCCTTTAAGAATTTAGCCCAAAGGCCGGAAAATCTCTTTTTTGATGGCCCTTCGGGCAGCCGGCCTGTGGCCGGCTTTTGTCCCGGCCTTCGGGCTCCTTTAAGAATTTAGCCCAAAGGCCGGAAAATCTCTTTTTTGACGGCCCTTCGGGCAGCCGGCCTGTGGCCGGCTTTTGTCCCGGCCTTCGGGCAGGAGGCCCCCATCCTATCCGCAACCCTCCCCATCGATAATAATGGTATGATCCCGGACCGTATAGTTGGTTTTGTTGATGCCGCATAGGACCGTCATGAATTCATCGAGCGAATCGCCCGAAGAAAAGGTGGCGGTGACCCTGCAAGAAGTGAGGGATTGATTCTTAAAGGTGACGCTCATACCAAACCGGTGTTCAATAATGGCGGCGGCCTCCTTCATCGTGATATCATCCATGAAGATCTCTTCCGGTTTCCAGGCAATGATAGGCGCCGTATTCACGCGGTTTTCCCGGAAATCCTCCGTGATCTTTGAAAAACGGATCTGTTGGTTGGAAGTGACAAGCCCCAGGCTTTTATGATCTTTCAGCACCTGCACCTTGCCGGTGGTGACCGTTACTTCAATGGTGGCTTCATTGGGATACGCCTTGATATTGAAGGTGGTACCCAGTACGCGCGTGGTGATCTTGCCGGTATGCACGAGGAAAGGATGGGTTGGTAAATGGTGGACATCAAAATAGCCTTCACCGTTCAAATAGACTTCCCTGGTGTTACCGGTAAAGGCCGTCGGGTAATCCAGTTTACTGCCCACATTTAATACGACCGTACTGCCGTCGGGCAAATGGAGGGTTTGGGTCTTGGGAGGCATGTAGGTATGGGTATCAGCCCTGGCCGTTGCCCGGCTTGGTACGGGACTCCGATTAGCGTACCAATAGGCTCCTACACCCATGAGCAGGAAAAGGACGGCAGCAGCGGCCACCCATTTAAACCAGGGGACACGGAGACTACGGAGGTCTTCAGACTGGGTGATCTCTCCAAGCATCTTGTCCCAGTCAACTGGATAAGTTGGGTGATCCGTGTGTATGCGGTCCCATACCGCCTGCATCTGTCCGGTCAGCAGGTGGTCTGCTCCTTCCTGGTTCAGGAGGATAACCAGTTCTTCTACTTCCTGGGCGGAGCAGGCCCCCGCCAGGTAGCGATCAAATAGCCATTGCAATCGGTTTGGATGGTCCATCCATAGCAAGACACATGGGAGAAGAAGAAGGACCAATGCTCCGCAAAGTTTTTTCCGGAATTTTTCAGGAAAGCAGGAGTAGCGTCAATACCAGTACCCCTGTTCCGTTCTGGCCCAGGTAAGTGCGGATGAAGCGGAGGGCTTCTACCAAATGGTTCTTGACGGTATTTCGGGAAAGCTTCAGGTGTCCGGCAATCTCTTCATAATTGAGCCCCTGGCGCCTGCTGAGCTGGTAGACAAGCCGGCGTTGGGGGGAAAGCCGGGCGAGGGCTTCCTGGATAATCCGGTCGTATTCACTGAAGAGGGAATACTCTTCTACGTTATTGTTTTCAGGTTGCATCATGCCCTGCAATTCCTTCAGTAAACGGGTATCGTAAGCGGCCTTTCGAAGGTGATTCAGGGTTTTATGCCGGGCGATCGTAAACAGGTAAGCTTCTATATTTTCTACCTGGCCCAGCATATCCCGGCACATCCATAATTTGATGAATATCTCCTGGGTGATCTCTTCGGCGGTATAGGGAGAATGGGAAACAGCCAACACATAGCCGTAAAGCCGTTGCTTATAGGTGTCAAAAACACATTTAAACGCCTCAGCACTCATATGGCCTTCCTGATGACCTAGCATTGAATCAGGTTTTTATTAAAGCAATCGCGCTACTAAAGTAGTTATTTCCGGGAGAATGCAAAGGGGAAAAAAATTGAGGGCACCCCGAAAAGCCAGGAAGCCACCCCCTTCGGGGCGGCTTCCTGGAATCTAAATTCAATGATCCGCTGTTAAAACCTTGGGTCGTGTCAATGCTATGGAGCTCCCACTTCTCCAAAATTCGCATTAAACAAAAAGTCGGCAGTGGTACCCTTGTCAGATCGTAAATTAATCTGGTTGGGTCCATTGAAGCCCCAGTTGATTCCGTTCTGCCCGCCCAGAGGCTGTGGGTTGGGATTAGCTGATGAAGCTTTAAGGTTTATAACGGCCTTCACCGCGTTTATTTGCCATAGGTCATAACCAATACCAGAGGCGCTGCCTGGAACGTAACTGAGCGGGTACATATGCAGATGTCCTCCCGCCTTTTGTAAGGTTCCTTCATCATATTTGCCTTTATACCTGGGATTCCGGTTAAGGACAATGGTGGCTGTTCCGTTATTGGCGTAATAATTCTGAACCCCGCCGGACTGATAAATGAACATGGGTTCATCATTGGGGTTACCGGTTAATCCGGCGAACAATCCCATTGTGAATCCCGTGGGCGCTTCCTTACCGTCCCCACCCTGGGTAAAAGTTACTACTACATTTTGAATTTCAGGGGAACCTCCGTCGGCCGGTACGCAACTCCTTTCTTCAAAGTTATCGGTGGCGCTGTACGTATTCAACACGTCTCCGGCCATGCTGTAAGATTTGTATTTAATAGGCCGGGCATTTTGATAGGTAGCTCCTGCAAACGCCTTATCAATTTGCTTTTTCAACTCGTCCAGGGAATAGGCGACCACCTGGTTGCCCGGGCCGCCTATCATATAGCCATTGATGGTGGCGGAGGTGCTTTTACTGCTGCTTGAATAACTGACGTTTAAACTGACCGACACACCATAGCCGGAGTAAGAGCCCTTGAATATGTCAGCATCTGCCTGGGTGTTAAATGTCAGATCGGCATTGGCCAGAACCCTCACGCCGTAGCTGACTTCTCCGATCACCGAGAGATAGGGAGTGCTTTCCACTTTGTCGTCATGGAAGAAACCGCTGTCCGGAGGGACGGTACTGATGGTGAATAATGTCTTTGTAGCGTCAATCGTCATGTGCACGTGGTTTGACGCATTACCGGTGGTGTACACGTTACTCAGGTCAACGCCGTATCCACTGGCGGCCGCTCCAATTTGCAGATTGTAAGTGGAGCTGTTGTCTACATCACTTACCTGGTAGGACAGGCTTTCGTCCCCTGAGCCTCTCATGCCTGAAAAAAGCTTTGCAACAGCGGCATTCAACGTTCCCATGTTCGGGTCCTGAACAGTCACATATGACACACGCGCATTGGGATTATCCGTGGTGATCATAAGGGGGTTCCTTACACCGGTTTGTTCTTTCCATGAACCATTGGTTAAGTTGGCATACGTGTAACAGGCGCCAGGATAGATATTGGCGGTGGTGCCGGAATAGTCATTATTTAAAAAGCTGTTACTGGTGGATGTCAGGTTAACGGTTGTAACCGTGCAGTCGTAACCGTCGGAACTTTCTTTCTTTTCTTTACCGACCTTTTTCTTAACCGGTCCGGTCATGGGATCCGTGGGAGCGGCTTTGTCAAGGCTTATTTTGATGACTGAACCATCCTGGAATTTGACCGTTTTAGTCTGGGGTCCAGGAGATTTTGTATCGTACTTTGCTTTACGCTTAGCATACTGCGGCGATTTTTTGAAATCCGTCATTGTACGGTATACCGGAGGTTTGTCGACAACCGCGACTGCGGCAGTAGTAGTAGTTGCCGTTGCAGCAGCAACAGGCTTGGCGGGTGGCGGGGTAGCCTTTTTTGTCTGTGCATTTGCCAGGGAAAAGCAAAAAAGAAGAGGCATAAATAGATAAACCCCGTAGTGATTCGATGTAGGTTTCATGATTTTGTTTTTATGATTGGTATATGTGGTTATGGTAAAGCAATGAGTGTGGTGGTGTACCATGTTCCCATGGTGATTTTAATGATACCTAGATCCGGCGTAAACCATGTATAATCCGGCGTGGCGCCGGTGATGGAAGTCGGAGGCCCGCCGTTGCTTCCTGGGATGGTGGTGGTGAAGGTTTCGGCTATTTTAAAGCAGTTCCATTTCCCGGCGGGGGTGCTGATTATTTCCTGGCCTACCACACTGCGCTCTACAAGGACATTATAACCACCACTCTTCTTATCCCCTCCTTTGGATGATTCAATGATGTTATCCTTTAGCTTATCGCCCACTTTCATGTCTAAAGGGTATTCGGTGACATAGGTGGCATTCGTCCGGGCCGATCTCACGGTAGTAGTATAGTAAATCGAACGACCGTTGCAGCTCACCTTGTTAAAGGTGCTGGCCGAAGCGGGATTTTTTTGCATCACATCTGTCGTGAGATTCTCTGATTTAGATATCCTGAAGACTGCATCGATCGTGCTTCCCTGGCTTTTTACCGAATCTATCAGATACGTGTTCTTCATCCTGTTCATAACAGCCGGAACGATGCTTTTAGCAGTGGCAGGGCTACCATGGGCAATGGATTCTGGAGAAGTTTCCACCAGGAACACCAATTGCTTTCCCTGCTTGAAAAGCGGTGAGCCGGAGCAGGGTTGGGCATAGAGCGCCTCGTTTGATACTTCAAGCATCAAAAGGATGAATAGGAAGAGCTGCTTCATTTTTTGTTATTATACGATAACCGGGAAGGTTTTACTATACAATAGATGTTTTGATGCAGTATCATCGGCCATTGCCCAAAGATCAGCCCTTAGCCCACGCTGGATAGGCGTAAGGAAATCCGGGTGAACCCTTGGGCAGGTCTGGGAAGTAGTTTTTGGAACGGTGGTCGTGTCCGTCCGATGAGTTGCCGTGGAATCTTTTCCGGAACTTTTGTTTTTGTCTTTCTTCTTAAACATATGGGTAAAACCACGGAAGGCCCTGTTAGATGCGCTATCCAGCTTGTCCATGGCCTGGTTAGATACAGTGCTGGTTTTTGCCACGGCTCTGTTTTCGGCAGACGTCGTCACTTGGCCCGGGATGTTATTTATCGGATTGCCCGTTGTCGTTTGGGCGGCTGCTCCTCCGGCTGCTAATAACAGCAGGGCCATGGTTATGTATTGAATGGGGAGGCGTTGGATGGATGTGTGCATGATAGTTAGTTATTAGTAATCATCCTCAAAAGTATTTTCATTCGCCCTGGGATAATATCCCCTAAAAAGGGTAATTTGATAAATGTGGTTATTTTTTATTTTTACGTAACATGAGACAAGTGCTTTTCATCCTTTTCATCTCAATGGCCGCATTAAATGTGTCGGGACAGACTCCTTGGGAAAAGAACAGGGATAGCTTGCTAAAAGTACTGGCCGGTTCAAAAGAAGATACCAGTAGGGTGTGGGCGATGTTATGGTTAGGGTATGGGTACGCGGACAACAAGCCGGACTCAGCCGTTTATTATGCCAAAGCTTTCGGCATATTGAGCAAGCGGCTCCGCTACCCCGTTGGAATGGCGTATTCCCTGAGCATGCAGGCCATGTTATTTTCCAATCAGGACAAACAGGACGAAGCGCTTGCGCTGGATTTGGAGGCCGTTGATATCGGGGAAAAGGCGCACCTGAAAATCCCTTTGGCCAACTTGTATAATAATACGGCCATTATATACAGTGCCAAGGGAGATCCTTCCGAAAGCCTCGAATACTACCTTAAGGCTGCAGCTGTATATAAACAGACGGGTGACTCGGGCGCCATGGCGTTCATCTATAGCAATATTTCAGGGGTGTACAATGATCTGAAAGAGTATCAAAGTGGTTATTCGTATGCGCTGAAAGGGGTGACGTTATGTCGTTCCCAACATCAAAAGCATGGCTTTGGAGCGGGCATGGTAAACCTCAGCTGTTCCTTAATTAATTTAAGGCGCTTCGATAGCGCCTTAGTCGTATTGTATGAAACCAAGGAATTCGCTATGGAAGCCAATGATAAGAATGAATTGGTGGATGTGATGGCGAACATTGATTATGCCTACGTGGGGCTGGGGAAATTCAGCCTGATAAAGGCCAATGCGGAGGAATTGATGTCCATTGCCAAATCTGTTGACAATAATGACGGAATATGTTACGCACTGTTTGGTTTGGTGGAGTACAGTCTGAATGAAAAGCAGTATACAAAAGCGGGCCGATATGCCTTGAACGCCCTGCAAATAGCACAAAAGAGCGGGCTTATCCATACGGTACTAGATGCGTATAAGGAGGCCAGCGAGGTGGAACTGGCAAAAGGGAATGTGCAAGGCTATGAACGCTACGATGCATCGAAAGACTCAATAGAGGCCATCATATTGTCGGATAAGATATTAAAGAACACCCAGGAGCTGGAAGCCAAATATTCATTGAATCAGAAGCAGTCTGAGATCGATGACCTTAATAAACAGCAAAAGATACAGGAACTGACGCTAAGGCAACGAGACACAATGAATTGGGCCCTGGCGATCTCTGTATTAGTGATGGCGCTGATCGGATTTATGTATAGCAGGAATTACCGGCAGAAAAAGAACCTACTGCTTGCAAAGGCTTTACTGCAGCAACAACGGATCATTGATTTTGAAAGAGAGACCCAATTAATGGCCGCCCAGGCAGTATTGCAGGGCCAGGTGCAGGAACGTACCCGGTTGGCAAAGGACCTTCATGATGGACTCGGCAGTATTTTATCAAGTACCAAGTACTCGTTTGCTCATATGAAAGATCATATGGTCATTACAAAGGAAAACGCCGGGGTATTTGAGAGGAGTATGAGCATGTTGGACAGGTCCATCAATGAACTGCGAAGGGTGGCGCATAACATGATGCCTGAAGCATTGATGAAATTCGGTCTGGACACCGCCTTAAAAGATTTTTGCGGCAGTATTGAGCAAAGTGGCGCTGTACAACTTACTTATCAATCTTTCGGATTGGATGAACTGCCGATCACGGAAGTCTATTCTGCAGCGGTATATCGCATTGTCCAGGAATTGGTCAATAATATCCTGAAGCATGCAGATGCCACAACGGCATTGGTGCAACTGATCAGGAAGCGGGATTCCCTGAGCATTACTGTGGAAGACAATGGAAAGGGGTTCGATACGAACATCCTTCAAAATAATAATGGGATAGGCTATCTCAATCTGCGGAACCGGGTGACCTATCTGAATGGCACCCTGGATATTCAGACAGAGGCAGGCAAGGGAACTTCGGTAAATATTGAGCTATCAAATATGGCGGCATGATTAAAGTATTTATCATTGACGATCACCAAATGATCACTGAAGGTATTCATTCCCTGTTGCAGGGCGAAGCGGATATCGAGTGGATGGGGAGTGCCAAATCGCCCGATGAATTAATGGCATTTTTAAAGAATGCGCAGCCGGACGTATTACTGATGGATATTAACCTTCCTCAGCAAAGCGGGCTTGACCTATGCAAAGAAGTGAAAGGGAAATACCCCGCCATCAACATCGTGGGGCTAAGTACTTCTAACCAGGCAAGCATTATCAGGAAGATGCTGGAGAATGGGGCATCCGGATATCTGATGAAAGATGCATCGAAACAAGAGATCCTCATGGCATTGCAGCAGGCAGACAAAGGAAGGGATTACGTGAGTTTTTCCGTTGCGGAGATCTTAAAGAAGAAAACGCCGAATGATCAACTTCCAATGCTGACGAAGCGGGAGAAGGAGATTCTGGAGTTGATCGCGGAAGGACTTACCAACCAGGAAATCGCTACCGTGCTATTCCTCAATAGCACGACCATCGATTCGCACCGGAAGAACATGCTCACGAAGTTCAATGCCAAGAATACAGCAGCTTTGATTAAGATTGCAGTAAGCAATCATTTGATCTAGACTTCATTTCAGGATCATTTAAGCATTGACCACGGCATTAAGATGCGGCCTCACACAGTTTCTGAATGTGCCAGGCGTAATCCCTTCCGATTTTCGGAACAACCGCACAAAATAATTCACGTCAGAAAAGCCACACTGAAAACTGATTTCTGTAATGGAGCCGCGCTCCTCGACCAGGAGCTGTTTGGCCAGCCGGATGCGCTCCCTGTTAATGTATTCCAGGGGTGTGATACCAAATTGGTCCTTGAACCATTTAAAGAACATGTTGCGGCTCAGGTATGCCTTACGACTAAGCATATCGACAGGTATCTTTTCGGTAAGGTGTTCGTGAATATAATGCAGGACGTAGTGCAACCGGCTTTGATTGTTACTATGGCCGGACTCAGCCTTGATCTGGCAGAGGTGCTGGCTCTGAAGCAGGCGGATGAGGAGCTCCTTTAAATTGAGGTCTGCATAGATGTTTTTGGCCCTGTCCCCCCCGCTGCAAATGCGGATTAACTTGTTGATAAGCCCTGATACCTCCGCCTCATTGTCAAAGTGGTATTGGTTGAACTGGAGCTTCCATTCGTGATCATCCTCTCCCTTTACGCTGTAGCAACAATCCAGGTATTGGATCGTGTCCCTGATATAATCGGCGTCTACGGTAAGGGCAATGCATTGGATGGGGTTGGTGAAGTCGGCGTCCGGAAAATCAATAACCATGGTTTCCCCCGCAGGGACGATGACAGATTCCCCGGGCAGGTATTCGAAATCGGGATCATTGAAGAGGCGCATCACCTTTCTTCCCCGGATCATGCTGGTAATGACAAAGTCCTTGAAGGTCAGGGGTATCCGGTACGCCTGCTGAACAGACTCGAATATATTCAGTTCGCAATGATCCAGATGGAAAACGCGCTTGTTTTCCACGAGCGTCTGGAGGCGGTCCAGAGGGGTCAGGCTGACGGGCTGTATTAATTTTTTTAAAGGCATCGTTTGGCAATCTGCTTCCCGCATAGGAAAGTACGCCAAATTCCCCGGGAGGGGTATGGGGCAGGTACGATTGTGCTAAAAAAAGATACAAAACAACACGCTTTTCGAAGGGTTCCGGGGGAAATTCACACAAAATATTACCATATGAGTACAACGACGATTGCTGCTCCTTCTGCACCCGTAGCTACCCGCCCCAAATTCAAAGCCAGGTATGATCATTTTATAGGGGGCGAGTGGGTAGCGCCCGCAAAAGGCGCCTATTTTGATAATATCTCCCCTATAGACGGAAAAGTCTTTACCCAGGCGGCCAGGGGTGACGCTGCCGACATAGACAAGGCCCTGGATGCAGCGCACAAAGCGTTCCTTTCCTGGAGCAAGACTTCGGCTACGTTCAGGAGCAATATTCTCCTGAAAATTGCCCAGCGCATCGAAGACAACCTGGAATACCTGGCCATTGTGGAGTCCATTGATAACGGCAAGGCTATCCGGGAAACCAGGGCGGCCGACCTCCCTCTAACCATTGATCATTTCCGGTATTTTGCCGGCGTTATTCGCTCAGAGGAAGGGACGGTCAGCGAACTCGATGATACCACCGTCAGTATCAACCTGCATGAGCCCCTTGGGGTCGTGGGGCAGATCATTCCCTGGAACTTTCCTTTGCTGATGGCCACCTGGAAACTGGCGCCGGCGCTGGCGGCAGGATGTACCGTAGTGCTCAAACCCGCCGAACAGACGCCTACCAGCATCATGTGCCTGATGGAACTGATCGGAGACCTTTTACCTGCGGGTGTCCTGAACGTGGTGACGGGGTTTGGACCTGAAGCCGGCAAACCGTTGGCCAGCTCTCCCAGGGTCAATAAGGTGGCCTTTACTGGAGAGACCACTACTGGCCGCCTGATCATGCAATATGCTTCAGAAAACCTGATACCGGTGACCATGGAACTCGGGGGAAAAAGCCCGAATATTTTCTTTCCTTCCGTCATGGATGAAGATGATGAATTCGTGGATAAGGCCATTGAAGGCGCGGTTCTTTTTGCGTTGAACCAGGGGGAGGTGTGTACCTGCCCGAGCAGGATGCTGGTGCACGAAAGCATTTATGAGAAATTCATGAACCGCGTCATACAGCGGACGAGGGCCATCAAGGTGGGAAATCCCCTGGCAGATGACACCATGATGGGCGCCCAGGCCTCTGAGGATCAATATAATAAGATACTAAGTTATATGGATATAGGCAAGCAAGAAGGGGCCCAGGTATTGTGCGGAGGCGGTCCCTTTCATATCAACAGCGGACTGGAACATGGATTTTACATCGAGCCCACGATCTTTAAAGGGAATAACAAAATGCGGATCTTCCAGGAAGAGATCTTTGGCCCTGTAGTCTCTGTGACCACCTTCAGGAATACAGAGGAGGCTATACGCATTGCCAACGATACCCTGTACGGACTCGGTGCGGGTGTTTGGACAAGGGATGCCCATGAAATGTACCAGGTGCCCAGGGCTATACAAGCCGGTAGGGTCTGGGTGAATTGTTATCACGCCTACCCTGCCCACGCACCTTTCGGTGGATACAAAAAATCGGGTTTCGGCCGGGAAACACACAAAATGATGTTGAACCATTATAGGCAGACGAAAAACATGCTCATCTCCTACAGTAAAACAAAGTTGGGCTTTTTCTAAAGTACTTACACAGGGGCCAAAGTTCTGATTAGTTTAAGGCCGTTGCTAACCTGGCCGTTGTTAATAAATGAGAGATATCTATGGAGCAAGAAGGAATTCCGAGAGTGTTGGCCACTGCAGCAGCCCTTGATCTGATTGAGCGCCTCAGAGGACTGCATGGTCCGCTGATGTTTCATCAGAGCGGGGGTTGTTGTGATGGTTCCCAGCCGATGTGTTTTACGCTGGGCGAATTCAAGACGGGCGCCAGCGATGTGCTATTGGGAAATGTGGACGACTGCCCTTTCTATATGGGAGCCGACCAGTTTGAATACTGGAAACACACTCAATTGATCCTGGATGTTACTCCGGGAAGGGGCAGCAGCTTCTCCCTGGAGATACCATTGGGAGTTAGGTTTTATATTCAGTCCCGTTTGTTCGGGGATGCAGAGTTAGAAAGGCTGACTCCACTGGGAGAAGCCGAAACGACATAAAAAAAGACGTCCCATTTGGGGCGTCTTTTTTTATCGCAGACGAACGGTTGGGCCTTGCGACCGGACCTACGGCTCTTCTAATTACTTGCTATCTGCGGCGGTATATTTGTCGTCGTAGAATTTGGCTTTGTCCTTATTATCAATATAGCGGTAGCAGTCGCCCAGCAGGCTGAGAGAGCTCTTATAATTGGACTTTTCTGCCGTTTTCAACTTAGCCTGAGCGTCGTAGTAGGCAAACACCTTTTCCAGGGGCGGGATGGCTGCTTTGATCTGGGCTTCAGCCTGGGCTGTTAAGGCCTTCTTATTAGCATCATCGGCCGGTGTCTTTCCCTTGATGGTCTTGATGGTATCATTCACCGCCACTGCCTGGTTAAAATGGGATTTTCCCAGGGCGAGGAATGCTTCAGGACGAGTAGAGTCCAACTGAGTACACTTAGTAAAAGCGGCTTCCATCTTGGTGATCAAATCTGCGGAATTAGCCGGTTTTTTGTCCGCACCATACACAATGGCGAACAGGGTGTTCCCATAGTTATATTGGTGTTCGTAGTTGTTGGGGTCATTGGCCAGCACTTCTTCGTACTTTTTAATCAGGTCGTCCGTCTTCCCCTGATCTTTCAGCATCTGAAGGGCAACATCGTCAAAATAGGTGTCTTTGGGATACAGGGACTTGCCTACGGCAGCATATTTCTGAGCGTCATCCCAGTCTTTTTTATCGGAATAATAATAAACCAGCCAACGATAGGGCAGATCAAATCCCTGACCGCTGACCTTCGCGTCTGCCAGCTTTTTGAAATAGTATGTGGCAGAGTCATTCTTTTCCAGTTTCATGGTGGCAAACCCCATGTAGTAGTTTACCACGGTATCCAGCCCTGTAAGACCTAGTTTCTTTTCATACAGGAAACGTCCGATGGAATCCGTATTTACAAAACCTGCATATGCATTGGCAAAATCATTTGCCTGGAATATCTTGTAAGCATCGTTAAAGGAAGTGTTGTACAGGTTGGCGATATAGGCAAACTTGTTGTCCAGAGCGGCTTCTATGGCCGTTTTGGTGCTGTCGATATCATACGCTTTCCTGAAAGCGGCCAGCGCAATCATGTTAGCGCCGGGGACGGTACCTTTCAGGGCGCTGTCTGTAGCATAAGTGCTGTAGATCTTTCCCTTTAAATACCATGCATCCGGATCTTTGGCAGACTTGTCGTTGGCAACCACCTGATCGATCGTTGTCCGTGCACCGGCCCAATCCTTTTTGTCGATTTGCTTCTTCACCTGCTTTGTGTCTTGCGCCGAGGCGGCAAAAAGGCTCAGAGCAGACAGAGCGGTTAAGAGGGTTCTTTTCATGTGATGTAGTTATTATTGATTATCAATATCCTTATTGTCGCCTTCCTCATCCGGCGTCTGCTCTTCTCCTGGCGCCTGATCGCTATTTGCTGTCGGTTCTGCGGCGCTGGCGGGTGTTGCACCTTCTTCCAGCCCTTCGGGTATCGGATTTTCCTCCGTTTCGTCCAGTTGAGTGATCGCTGCTATCTCGTCGCTTTCGTCCAGGCGGATGAGCTTGACCCCTTGTGTGTTCCGGCCTGCTTCGCGGATGTCAGCTACCGACATCCGGATGGTGATGCCGGATTTACAGGTGATCATCAGGTCCTGGTTCTCGTTCACATCCAGGATGCCGATCAGAGATCCCGTTTTGTCAGTTACATTGATGGTTTTCACCCCTTTCCCGCCCCTGTTGGTAATGCGGTATTCGTCTATGGGGGTACGTTTTCCGAAGCCTTTGTCGGATACGACCAGGATATTTCTGGTCGTGTCATTTTTATCGACACAAATCATGCCAACGACTTCATCGCTTTGATCATCAACCTCTATGCCAGTTACTCCGATAGCGCCCCGGCCCGTAGCGCGGACCTTGTCTTCAGGGAATCGGATAGCCCGGCCGCTGCGGAGGGCCATCATTACTTCCGCGTTGCCGTCCGTGAGCCTGGCTTCCAGTAACCGGTCACCTTCCACGATCGTGATGGCGTTTACTCCATTTTGACGGGGCCTGGAAAACTCTTCCAGGAAGGTCTTTTTGATGACTCCTTGCTTCGTACAAAGGATGATATAATGGGAGTTGAGGAAATCCTTGTCTTCAAAGTTCTTGATGTCAATGATCGCCCTGATCTTATCGTCGGGCGGTATTTGGATCAGGTTCTGCACGGCCCTGCCCTTGCTCTGCTTGTCCCCGTCCGGAATCTCGTATACCTTTAGCCAGAACAGACGCCCCTTTTCTGTGAAGAACATCAGGGTATGGTGAGTGGAGGCCACAAACAAGTGTTCAATCCAATCCTCTTCCCTGGTCTTTCCACCGATGACGCCCCTTCCTCCCCTCTTCTGCTGACGATATTCATCAGCGGGCGTACGTTTAATATAACCCAGGTGGGATATAGTGATCACCACGTCCTCTTCTTCTATCAGGTCCTCAATCCGCATCTCACTGGCGAGGTATTGGATCTCGGATTTGCGGTCGTCCCCAAATTTAGTTTTGACCTCGAGGAGTTCTGCTTTGATGATATCGAAACGCATTTCTTCATTGCCGAGAATTTCCTGTAAATGAGAAATGAGCTTCATCAGTTCTGCGTGTTCCTCGCGGATCTTGTCCCTTTCCATTCCTGTCAGGCGCTGGAGGCGGAGTTCGAGTACGGCTTTGGCCTGTATCTCTGACATTCCGAACTGGGTGACCAATCCCTCCTTGGCTACATCAGGCGTAGCAGAACTGCGGATCAGGCGAATGACTTCATCCAGGTGATCCAGGGCAATCAGATATCCTTCCAGGATATGGGCCCTTTTCTCGGCTTCCCTCAATTCATATTTGGTACGGCGAACGACTACTTCATGCCGGAATTCAATGAATTCTGAAATCAAGTCCTTTAGATTCAGGATCTTGGGGCGCCCCTTGGCGAGCGCCACATTGTTGATGCCGTACGATAACTGGAGTTCGGTATGCTTGTACAGCTGGTTAATGATCACGGAGGCCACGCCGTCCCTTTTGAGGTCGAGCACAATGCGGGTGCCTTCTTTGTCGTTGGACTCGTTATTTACATGGGCTATGCCTTCGATCGTTCGGTCGTTAACCAGTTGCCCGATGCGGTCTGTTAAGGTATCCCGGCTGACCTGGTAAGGAGTCTCGGTGATGATGATTTGTTCCCTGCCGCTGGCTTTGGTATCTACGTGGACCCTGCCTCTGAGTACAACCCTTCCCCTACCGGTGCAAAGTCCTTGCTTGACACCTTCCAGCCCGAATATGATACCACCTGTCGGAAAATCGGGGGCCTTGACGTAGTTGCACAATTCCTCTACCGTTATATCCTTGTTCCCGATGTAGGCGATACAGCCGTCAATGACTTCTCCAAGGTTGTGGGGCATCATATTAGTGGCCATACCCACCGCAATCCCGGAAGACCCGTTAATGAGCAACTGGGGGATCCTGGAAGGCAATACAGTGGGTTCTTCCAGGGAGTCGTCAAAGTTCAGCTGAAAATCAACCGTATCTTTATCAATGTCCTGCAGGATGAAATCAGATAATTTCTGAAGGCGGACTTCGGTATACCTCATGGCGGCTGGACCGTCTCCGTCCTGGCTGCCAAAGTTACCCTGGCCTTCCACGAGCATATAACGCATATTCCATTCCTGGGCCATGCGGACCATCGCGTCGTATACGGATTTGTCCCCGTGTGGGTGATATTTACCCAATACTTCCCCGACGACGCGGGCACTTTTCTTGGTGGGCTTGTTATACGTCATGCCCAGTTCATTCATTGCAAACAGAATCCTCCGGTGTACCGGCTTAAAACCATCCCTCACATCAGGAAGGGCCCTGCTCACGATAACAGACATGGAATAGTCAATATAGGCAGTCTTCATCTGCTCCTCAATATTCACTTGCACGATCCTGCCCCTATTGTTATTATCCTGTGGGTTATCCAATGAACTATCCAATGGTTGATCTTCTTGAGCCATAGTATGAATTGAAAGTGTGCAAAGGTATTGAATTTAAGCAAAAGAAGGCCCTGAAGGGCCTTCTTGTTTTGCCATATCTGACGTAAGTTTTGAAAATGCGTCAGATATGGCAAAACCCATAATTATGGGGATCTCCGATCCCCGAAGGCCCCTATTGGGGCCTTCTTTTGCACGATTTCTGTGTATAACTTAATGATTATTTAGGGACTTTCGGACACCCAAGGTGCTTTCTGGTAGTGTAGTCTCCCCCGTTCAGGCGGATGTTTACACGGATGGCTGTCAAATAGTACCAGTCGTCCTTGCCATTTCCCCTCTGGAAGCCAGAAACCGGATAGGGCGCGGCAGTATGCGTCGGCAATTCATTTTCCCGGAAGGCCAAAGCTACCGCTTCCGGTCCCTTGGCAGCCAGGAGCGTATTCTCATCGACATAGGTTTTGTTGACATCATCCAGGTAACCTGTAAATGTCTTGCGGATACCCACTTCCAGCCCTACCCGTATGTTTTCCGACAGGGCCAGGCGGACGCCTAATCCAACGGGGATGGCCAATTGGGTAAGCGCATATGGTTTACGGTCTGGATAGGCCGCGAGTCCCTCTCCTTCGGTACTCAATGGTCTCAGGTATGCGATGTGACCGGCAGCATCGTACGTATAAGGGTCAAAGTGAAAAACGGCCAGTCCTCCGAAGACATAGGGGGAGATGGACCTGTCTTCCAGGTCGAACAGGACATACTCTGCGCGTATATTCCATTCAACGATATTGGAAGTGAAGTTTAGATTGCGCTCACGATCCTGCAGCCTGGGGCTGTATTTATCATTTCCCGAAATCCTCGTCAAAAGAAAGCCGGTGCTGACATTGAAATGAGGATTAAATTCATATCCCAGGCCAATTCCCAGGGCAGGATGGGATTGTTGAAAGGTATACCGGCTGTGCTGTAATTCTCCGTCGTAATTAGCAACGCCGGCATCCAGGTTGAGAAATAAACTTTGGGAGCTGGCAGGCGCCAGTATGGACAAACCGAATAATATAAACAGGAACTGCTTCACAGGGGAAAATTTTTGTGAATGTTAGCAAGAATAACGCCAAAGTTGTCTTAAAAATTGTGGATGGGTTATTTTATGGGCTCCGTATTATAATAAAAGCGGAGAGCGCCGGAGGGGCATTGGCTCACCTGGGCTGCCAATTCCCGGGTGCCGGCGGCCTCAGGGAGGATCCATGGTCTTTCCTGGGGCTTAAAGACCTTCGGCAGCCCTTTTACACAAACGCCGGAATGCTGGCACAGGGCTGGTTGCCAGACGATCGTTATTTCTCCGTTGGTGTATTCATTTATTTCTTTCATGCGTGGGGGCGTTATACCCTTTAGCCCTGATGTCCTTATCCACGAGGTATTCCCACTCCGGGTGTTTACGCAGGAATGACTGTATGTAAGAGCAAATGGGCACTATCTTCCAGCCTTTGGCTGCAATATATTGAAAAGCTTTTGTCACAAGGCCGGCTGCGACCCCCCGCCCTCTCAATGGGGCGGGGACTTCCGTGTGCAGTAGGGACAGCCGGGAGGCGCCCCGCTTATAATCAATCCTGGCTGTCTGGCCCTCAACCTGCATCTCAAAGCGATGCAGGGCCTCATTGTTGACTAATTCCTCCATAGGCTTAGTGTTCCAGCAGGATTTTCTTCACGGTCACATTGGAGCCATGAACGATCTTCAGCAAGTACACTCCGTCTGCAAAATTTCCCAGGTTCAATTGCCCTGAATAGCTGCCGATATAGGAGGGATATACTTGTTTATAGAGCTGTTGCCCCAGGACATTATACAATTCAAAAGTCAGATCGGCGCTTACATCGACGGTAAAGCTGATGTTGAGTATGCCGGTCGTTGGATTGGGGGTGACCAGCAATCCTTTAGGGGCTGCTACTGTATCCACCGCAGTCAATACATAATCGATCGTATTGGAGGTTTGTATACAGCCTGAAGTGGTATCCGTTACTTTGGTATAATAATTCCCCTCTTTGGAAGCCTGGTAGATAGGATCGGTAGCCCCGGAGATCACGAGACCGTTCAGATACCACTGATTCCCTGCGGTCGCACTACTGATCAGGGAGTCTCCGTTTTGTGTGATCTGGGGAGCTGCCACAGTTGATAGTGTCACCGCCGTCCTTGGACCTGTATAGGCACAATCACCGGTTTTGATCTTTGCATTGTAGAAAAAGTAATAATATTTCTGGTACTCGCCAGCCACGCCAATTCCAGGTCCTCCTGCGCCGACTCCGTTCCCTACCCAGGCAAAGAGAGAAGTAGATCCTATAGGATAAGGGCTGCTGGTGACGGCATTGTTGCGGAAGAGGGAGGCGGAATCAAGGCTTTGTACGATGATATAGTGGTTTCCGGCCGGCAGGGGGATGTTCAGATAGAATACGGCCCCTGTATCAGATGGATCAGCCCCGGTCACTGCTCCGTACGTAGGATTGGGACTGGTGGCGAATACATGGATCGTGGTCGTCGTTATGGGTATGTAGGAGTAACTGCCATTTGCCGTAATGGTGGTAGTATCGATGTCGGCGACGGTGAAAGCAACGGTGCCATGATAGGCGGTATATAGACGGGCGCTTTCCAGTGTGACGGGGACAGACGCCTGGTACCGTACAAAGTTGCCGTCAAAGATATTATATCCCCCTGCACCAAGGACCGAATTAGTAGCGGGTCCGATGGTCGTAGATCCGCCCGATGACAGGTAATAAGTATTTCCGGAAGGTATGGTAGTAGTGGTGGTATTATACCCTTCCGCCACCGGTACGCCGCCCGTAGCGCTGGTATACCACAGGTAGGTATTAGCCGAATCGGCGTTGGTTACGGTCAGTATAGCGGTTCCGCTACCGCAAACGGTGCCTTGTCCCGCAGGCGCACTGGCGGCATTGCTGATGGTAATGCTATAAGACGCATGATCATTGGCCGTGTCCTGGTCTCCAGGCAGGCTCACCGCCGCATTGATGGTATAGGTTTTACCCGCCACGCTCATAAAATTGCCCGGCAGGGTGAAATCAACACTATTACCGGCTCCGATCGTATCAGGATAAGTGGCGCTAATGGTAGTGATGGTGGCGCCCCCGCTGAGTACGGTGGCAGTCACTGGAAATCCTTTCTGTGTGAGGGTGCCGTTATTATGGATGGATACGGTGACGATCTGCGTGGAATCAGCGCAGGTTGGACTGAGAGGATCTTCCAACGCTGCGATGGAAAGGTCTTTGGTGGGCTGTACGAATTGAACGGTATAATCCTGGGTTTCCCCTTTGCCATAGGTTCCGCAGGGGGTAACGCTTGCGGTATCCGTCGTTTCTTCCGCCACAATGCGCATTCGTGTGCTGGTGCCCACTGCAATGCCGGAAGGAGTGGTGAAGGTCGTAGAAAAGGCTGTTGATCCTGTTAGTACCGCACTGGTGGCGACCAGTTCACCCGGATCGGTAAAGGTCCCGTTGTTGTTGTAGTCTATGTATACTTTTACGACCCTGGAGGCATTTGTATTGTCACAACTTCCCAGGGATACATACAAGGGAACGCTTTGATTGCCCTGCAGACTCGCGGTAAATGCAGTAAGGTCGGTGTAGGTGGTACAGCCGGCTGCGTTTGCATGTTGTATGTTACTGAATGATACGCTGTCTACCTTGGTCCCGGCAGAGCTGGTGGGATAGGAAAGGCAATACCCTTTACCGCCAACCCCGCTCAGGATCAGTGAAAAGGCCTGTTGTCCCCGGGCCAACGTGGCCTTATGAGTAACCCTGATCGTATAAGTGGCGCCTGGCACGACGCTGTCCAATTCAACTTTTTCCACGTTGTCCAGGGAATTGTCCCCCTTAGTGGCTGCGGCGGAAGGAGTGGCCGCATTCAGTACCCAGGGTTCGTAGACGGAACTACCTTTAATGATCCGGAGGTCCAGGTCATTAATCAGCTTTTTCTCCGTCCCAAAACGATCGGAGGGCACCGCATTTACCGTACCGGGAGGATCAGTCCAGGCGATCGTCGCGAGCAGACTGCCTTTCCCGGAAGCAATGACCGGGATGGAAAAGGTATCAGCGCTGCTGTTCACCAAGGTTTTTTCCAATATCTGCTGCGTAGAATCGGTAATGGAGGAAGTGATGAGTCCTGCGGCTTTTTTAATGTCGAGCAGTCCCCATCCATATATAAAATCCGGGCCCGGTGAAGTTCCGGCTTCGTCTGCTGTATGAATGACCAGGGCTTTTAACGTAGCCGCCCGCATGGCGGAATCTTTGTGGGCCTTGTTGGAATAATATTCCTGTAGCAGGAACAGGGAACCCGCCGTATTGGGCGTGGCCATAGACGTCCCATCATAGGTATCGTAGCTGTAATCGGAAGTCGCTACGGAGGAAAACACGCCTACCCCGTCAGCCACTACGTCCGGCTTGATCCTCCCATCGGTGGTAGGACCCCAACTACTGAAATAACTCATGACCACGTCTCCCGGGCCCGTATATCCGTTTGGAATCGGATTTACAGCCCCAACGGTAATGATATTTTTGGCATTCCCATAATCAGGAATGGTTTTAAAGGAGGCATTGCTGCTTAGGTCTGCGGGTCTCGCCCCCTGAGAGACCAGGTTGCCCGCGGTATTAAACCCATAGTAAGGCGAGTCCACGGCGGGTCCCGTCTCTCCCCTGCTGTTGCCTGCCGCAAATACGATCTGGTAATACGGCGCATGGTAAGCGATGGAATCAACACCCTGGGCATTGCTATCGTAAAACCCAAAATTATAATCCACCGTATCCCCGGGGTATCCGTACCAATCCCATTCGTTATTATCGGTATTCAGGTTCCAGCCGGCAATATTGCCATAGGAATGGCTGGAGATATAAAGGCCGGGGGCGGCCACGGTCATTTCAGCAAGATCGTTGTTGTAGTCATAGGCATCCAGTTCCTGTGCCTGAAAAGCCATCCCCTTGGCATTGGGATTGACACCCGTAGCGATCAGCGTTCCGGACGTATGCGTCGCATGGTCGTCCAGTGTGACGGCGGAATCCTTTTGTATGACACGTCCTGCCAGCTCCACATGGGTACCCCTCACGGCGCCCCCATCCCAAATAGCGAGTTTGCCTTTCATATTAGCGGAGTTTCCACTCAGGTTCAGGCCCGTATTTCCACCGGGCCATAGGGAAGTCGTCCCCACCGTCTGTGCAGAAGTCAGGTTGAAGACCACTTTATACACTGGAAGCCCCAGGGGGCTCACCCCGGATAAGACACCGTATTTACCTTTTTTGCCCTTGATGGTTAAAGGCCAATGATTCTTTGCCGCCAACTGTAGCGCCCTGTTATAGCCGGCATTATCCCGCTCGCGAAAAGTAATGGCTGCCTTAGACAGTTCGGTCTTATCGGTTAAAACCTGGGCGACCGAGGCATAACAGGAAAGAAGCGCTGATACACCTATTAACGTGGCAATTCCGAAGGTAAATTTGATCCTCATAGTATTACAGATGGCTTGTCGACTAATTATAAGTAAATTTAATTTAAAGTACCACTAACCAGGATGAAACAACAAATTATATTTTTGGTCTGTCTCCTGTATTTCCCCACTCTACAGCATAAGTACGTAAAACAAGGCATCGTAGGATGCGTCCTTGAGCGGAGAATGGACCAAATGCCGCATCCCGGAATTGCCGGGAGACAGCCAAGGGGTATTCCCGTGTCTGTTTGTATTTATCCTTTAGTGAATATCAGCCAGGTAGAACCGGAACAAAAGGCTTCTTTTTACAAGGCCATTCACGCCCCGCTGGTGAAAATGGTAGAGGCAGACAGCACTGGCTATTTTGAAGCTTCATTGGATACGGGCCGCTATTCCCTGTTCATTCGGGTCGGCAACGCCTATTACGCAGGGCTTAGGGATCAGTATGACCACCTCACTCCCGTAAAAGTTGAATCGTCAAAGCAAACATACGTTGAATTATTCTATAATAACGGCGTAACGCAATAAAGGTATGGCACAAAAAGGCACGATCCTTTCTTAGAAGATCGTGCCTGTAAAGCGAAGGCATCAAATGAATGTTTTGTCTATGCTTTAGGTATGCTTGTCTCAGGGGAGTCCCCTGTTTTGACAAAGTTATAACGTTTTCTCTATCGCTTTTGCCGAATCCAGGTGCATCTGGAGGGTGGGTAATGTCGTGGTAACGAAATTCTTAAGGGAACTGTCCTGGGCTTCGCGGGAGGCCTTTTCAAAGGCGTGTACGGTCGATTCATGGTCCTTCACCATCATTTTCATGTACGCTTTGTCAAAATCGCTCCCGGTTTTCCGTTTGATATCCGCTATTGCGTTTTGATGCTCTGCGCTGATACCCGGAGGGACAGGTACATTTTTGCTTTGCGCCAGTGATTTTAACTGATCTCCGGCTTTTGTGTGGTCGGTGACCATCATGGCGGCAAATTGCTGTACGCGGGGATTGACCGCCTGGGCCTGTGCCGCCTGGGAGGCCTGTACTTCCGTCATTCCTCCGTCGGCGGCATCCATGATAAATGCTTCGTCGGATTTGGATACGGCCACCGGGCCTGATACATTACTGGAATCCATTTTTGAAGCCCCATCCTGGGCGGGATTGGGTGTAGCAGGGGAAACCATTGCGGTGCTGTCCGTTCCCGCATTACCGGAAGTTCCGCTATGGCAGGCCTGCAGGGAGATGGCCGCGGAGAGCAGGAGCAAGGAATACATAATAGGTAGCTTTTTCATAAGTTTTACTTTTGTTATACTATTTGCATTCAAACAGCCCGCCAAAATTCTTTTTGCCGGATTACTAATATTATTAGTAATTAATACTACTTTTGTTAGTATTATGATCAAAGGCGGTTCGGCAGATCTTCCATTACATTACGGGCAGGTTCCCCGCTGGCTGGCGGAACGGATGACCAAGCTTGGAAAGGCAGTCGTGGAAACGATTGTAATGGAATATGGTACGCCAGGATTCCTGCAACGCATGAGCGATCCCTTCTGGTTCCAGGCTATGGGATGCGTGATGGGAATGGACTGGCATTCCTCGGGAATCACGACTTCAGTGATGGGAGCGTTGAAAAAGGCCATCAACCCTATGTCGGATGATTTGGGGATATATGTCTGCGGAGGACGTGGAAAATATTCCCGTGAAACACCTAATGAACTGAGACGATTAGGGGCGGCGACGGGGCTCAATGGAGAAGAACTGGTCCGTTGCAGCAAGCTCTCGGCCAAGGTAGACAATACGGCGGTGCAGGACGGCTTTCAATTATACCTGCATAATTTCATCGTTTCCCGGGATGGAGCGTGGGTAGTGATCCAGCAAGGGATGAATACCGGCCTTAAAACTGCCAGGCGTTATCACTGGCATTCTGCGCAGCTCAGGTCATTTGTACAAGAGCCTCATAGCGCCGTGTACGGACCCAACCAGGGAGCGATTATAAACCTTACGCACAAGGATGCGGGTTCGACGAAGGAAGGCGTGCTGTCGATCGCCCGTTCTCACCATCCTGGGGGAGACCTCGCGGAATGGCAACACCTGATTATGCCGTCACATCATGAAGTAAGGTCTTCGGATATATGGACAAAACGGCTGGGCGCTGTACTGGCCCTGGCTTATGAAAAACAACCTATGGATTTTGAATCGCTGTTGCTGCTGGAAGGCGTGGGCCCCAGGACCTTGCAGTCCCTGACCCTTGTCAGTGAAATCATTCACGGCACGCCTTCCCGCTTTAGCGATCCGGCCCGCTTTTCTTTTGCCCACGGTGGCAAGGACGGGCATCCTTTCCCGGTACCCGTGAATGTATACGATGAGACGATCCGGCAATTGGAAACGGCCGTAATGAGGGCCAGGTTGGGACAGAACGATACCCAGCAGGCCATCCGGAAATTATCGGTCATGGCGGCGTCCCTGGAGAAGGATTTCGTGCCCAATGACCGGGTGGATGATTGGATCAGGCATGAACGGGAGACGTCTTATCTCCATGGAGGCAGAACAGTTTATGGCATGGCGCGGCCTCCGGTGGAAAGGAAGCCGACCCAATTAGCCCTGTTTTGAAAAAAAAGATAAAAATATTTGGTAGAATCCATTTTTAATCCGAACCTTGTTATATAAATCAACCCGCCGCTATCAACGGTGGGTTTTTTTTTGCCATATTTACCCAATATTCATGCATATCCGTACTTGTTTTATCCTTACCCTGTCCCTATTGCCCTTGTTACCCCTCCTGTCGGGTTGTAAAAAAGGCGGGTCTTCTTCTGACAAGCCAGCCCCCGCTTCCGTGGTCTTCGTTAATGCGTCACTGAATGTACCCAATGCGGACATCTACTCCAATGGGGCATTACTGTTTAATGATGTATCCTTTCCCGACAGTACTGGTTATCTGAATACCGCATCGGGCTTGAATCATTTGGCGTTGGTAACAACAGGTACAGAGGATACGGTATTATTAGGAACAGGGTTATTTAACCCTACGAAGCAGTATGCGGTCTTTTTGAAAGACACATTATCCGCCGGAGTGAGCATTTCGGTTATTGAAGATAGTTTACCTGTTCTTCGACCCGGATATATCGGGTTGCGGTTTTTAAACCTGTCCGGCACCTCCCCCAGCCTGGACTTGTATGCGGCTTCATCCCTTCAGTATTTTTTTACGGACCGTTATTTTGGTGAAACGGATGCTTCTTCCACGTCTTTTGTCTCCTTCCCATCAGGCGACTATACCTTTGACCTGTATGCCTCGGGAACTGTTGTAACGCTTGCTTCCCTTAGCGGGATTGCACTTCAGGGAGGTAAAGTATACACCTTGTTTGCCAGTGGCATGTTGGGCGGTCTTGGCAACAGGGAACTGCGTATAGGCATTATTCAGCATAATTAATCCAGGCATTGAACCTCTCCTTATAAATTTTGCGCAATCGTTTCCCTCATTTGCAGGCCTGTTTTTTTTGTACTTTGCCGCAATGCGCCATTTATTGAACGGATCATTGATATTATGCCTGGCTTTTAGCACGGCTGCCTCTGTGAATGCACAACATGTAGACCCGGCTGTTATCAGGGATAAAATGCAATGGTACCAGGATGCCAAATTGGGCATATTCATTCATTGGGGCATTTATGCTGTCGATGGCGTGGACGAAAGTTGGAGCTTCTACAACAAGAAGATCACCTACTCCCAATATATGCATCAGTTGGAGGGTTTTTCGGCATCGGCTTATGATCCCCAGGCCTGGGCGGACCTTATCCGTGAGTCGGGCGCCAGGTACGCCGTACTCACTACCAAACACCACGACGGGGTGGCGCTCTGGAATACGCGTTACAGCAACTTAAACGTAGTTAAAAGCACTCCAGCCCATAGGGACCTGGTAGCCCCGTTCTTCGCTGCCCTTCGTAAGGATGGAATAAAATGCGGGGCTTATTTTTCCTTGCTGGATTGGTCCAATCCGGACTATCCCGGATTTCTGAAGGACAGTTCCCGTTACAAGGTGGAGCAAGACTATGCCCGTTGGAACCGGTACCGTACATTCTTCCAGGGTCAGATTGAAGAGTTGATGGTCAATTATAATCCGGACCTTCTGTGGTTTGATGGGGACTGGGAGCAAAGCGCTGAAAATTGGGAGGCGGAGCACGTCCGTTCTTTAATTCTGGCGCATAATCCCCGGGCCATCATTAACGGACGGCTCCAGGGGTCAGGCGATTACGAGACCCCGGAACAGAATATTCCCGTCTCCCGTCCGGCCTATCCATGGTGGGAGTTATGCTATACAAGTAATTCCAATTGGGGATATCATCCGGATGATACGGCTTGGAAGACGCCGGCGGAGGTCATCAGTGTTTTTGCTGATGTCATTTATAATGGAGGCAACTTGTTGCTGGATATAGGCCCCCGGGCGGATGGCAGCATACCCGCAGAAGAGGTTCATCTTCTCAAAGAACTGGGAAAGTGGACCTCGAAACATGCGGATGCTATTTACGGAACCCTTGGAGGCATTCCGGCCGGTCACTTCTTCGGCCCTTCCACCCTATCAAGAGATTCTACCACCCTGTACCTGTTCCTTCCAGCTAAAACCTACGGCCCTGTTTTGATCAAAGGGCTTTCCAGCCAGATACAGGGTATTACTGTCGTGGGTAATGGCAGTCATTTGTCGCATAAAGTGGTCGGAAAAATATCCTGGAGTGAAGTTCCCGGCCTGGTTTACATAGATGTCCCACAGAACGTGCTGGATGAATATATGACGGTCCTGGCGGTGAAATTAAATGGACCTCTGCGATTGTACAGAGGACATGGGGGCTTATGAGGGAGCCTATCGGTTTTACCCATTATATTCGTGGGACTTTTAATTGAACCCATTATGTTGAATCGCAGAAAATTTTTAGCCATTTCCTCTCTGGCTGCTCCCGTGATCCTGGCGGGAAAAAGGGTGATGGCCGCTTCAAAGCCGGATATCAAACCAATCGTTATCTCGACCTGGGATTTTGGACAGGCTGCCAATGCAGAAGCCTGGAAGGTACTGGGTAACGGGGGGCGCTCATTGGATGCCGTGGAAGCGGGCGTGAAAGTTCCGGAAGCCGATCCTACCAATCAGTCCGTGGGACTGGGTGGTCTGCCCGACAGAGATGGAAGGGTGACCCTGGATGCGTGTATCATGGACGAACTGGGCAACTGCGGGTCGGTTGCCTGCCTTGAGCATATCGTGCACGCCATTTCAGTAGCCCGTAAGGTAATGGAAAAAACACCGCACGTGATGCTGGTGGGCGACGGGGCTACTCAGTTTGCGCTGGAACAGGGCTTCCCGAAGGAAAACCTGCTTACCCCCCAAAGTGAGAAGGACTGGAAAGAGTGGCTCAAGACCTCTCATTACCAGCCCGTGATGAACGTAGAAAATCAATTGTATCATAAGCAGCCTCCCATGCCAGGAGGACCGGGTAACCATGACACCATAGGTATGGTCGCCATTGACGCTGCCGGAAATATGAGCGGAGCATGCACTACCAGCGGGATGGCCTATAAGCTCCATGGGCGCGTGGGCGACTCTCCTATCATTGGCGCCGGGCTGTTTGTAGACAATGAAGTCGGAGCAGCTACCTCCACTGGTGTCGGAGAAGAAGTCATCCGCATAGTGGGGTCACACCTGGTGGTAGAGCTGATGAGGCAAGGCCGTTCCCCGCAGGAGGCCTGTGAGGAAGCGGTAAAACGCATTGTGAAAAAAGGTCCTGAAAGGTCTAAAACTTTGCAGGTGGGTTTCCTGGCCCTTAGCCGGACGGGTGAGATCGGAGCGTATGCCTTGCAAAAAGGATTTACCTATTCTGTAAAAAGCGGTGCGGTTGATCATGTGTATCCTTCACCTTATTATTACCAGTAAACGATGCCTTCCCCATATACACTTGAGATTTGTTGTTTCAGCTTGCAATCCTGCATAGTGGCTGCCGGTTCGGGCGCGGACCGGATTGAACTTTGCGCAGATCCGGGAGACGGAGGAACGACGCCATCCTATGGCCTGATCCTGTCTGCCCGGGAAAAATGCGCTGTTCGTCTTTACCCGATCATCCGGCCCAGGGGAGGAGATTTTTTTTATGACGAATATGACTATTCGCAAATGTTATCTGACATCAGGATATGTAAAGACCTGGGTTGTGATGGAATAGTGATCGGGGGATTATCTCCCGATGGAAGCGTAGACAAGGCCTCTTGTGCCATGCTTGTAGAAGCGGCCGCTCCCATGGGAGTGACCTTTCACCGGGCCTTTGACCGGGCCAAAAACCCACAGCAGGCGCTGGAAGACATCATTGACATCGGGTGTGAGCGCATCCTGACGAGTGGGCAGTACCCCACAGCGTCGGAAGGCGCAGGCCTCATCCACCAACTGATCGAGCAGGCAGGGAAAAGGATCATTATCATGCCGGGAGGAGGCATAAGGGCTGAAGGCATTGTAGCCCTGGCAAAAGAAACGGGTGCCAGGGAATTCCATACGGCCGCCCGCGTGAGGATTCCTTCCATGATGCAATTTGTCAATCCCCATATGAACGAACAATTATCGTCCGTGGCCGTTCATTCCGATCAAGTCAGGCAAATGCGCACATTACTAGATCAGCTAAATTTAAGTGAACAATCATAATGAAGAAAATCCTGTTTCTTGCGGTATTTATCCTGGCCGGGGGCCTGTTATCCGCCCAGCAGCATTCGTTCAAACTGGGACAGCACGACTTTTTACTGGACGGAAAGCCCTTCCAGATCATCAGCGGGGAAATGCACCCAGCCCGTATCCCCCGCCAGTATTGGAGGCAGCGCATCCGGATGGCCAAGGCGATGGGTTGTAATACCATAGCGGCTTATGTGTTCTGGAACTATATAGAGACGTCCAAGGGGCATTTTGATTTCAGGACAGAAAGCCGTGATGTCGCTGCTTTCGTCCGGATCGCTCAGGAAGAAGGACTATGGGTATTGTTAAGGCCAGGTCCCTATGTTTGCGCTGAGTGGGACTTTGGGGGATTACCCAACTATCTCCTGTCTATTCCCGGCATTAAAGTCCGTTGTGAAGATGCCCGGTATATGGAAGCAGTGACGCGGTATGTGGGCGCACTGGCGTCTCAGATAAAGCCTTTGTTAGTGAGCCATGGCGGCCCCATCCTCCTGGTGCAGATCGAGAATGAATACGGGAGTTATGGAAATGATAAAGAATACCTGGAAGCCTTAAGATCGCTTTGGAAGGCAAACGGCGTCGAGGGTCCTTTTTATACGGCAGACGGAGCGAATGCGGCGATGCTGGATGCTGGGAACATACCGGGGGCGGCCATAGGGTTGGACCCCGGTACCAGTGAAGATGATTTTGCCGCTGCATCAAAAAAGAATCCAAACGTTCCGGCTTTTAGCAGCGAAACCTACCCGGGCTGGCTGACGCATTGGGGCGAAAAATGGGCTCGTACCGATACGGCTGATATCCTAAAGGATGTCAAATTCCTCCTGGATACCAAACGTTCCTTTAACCTGTACGTGGTGCATGGAGGAACCAATTTTGGATTCACAGCGGGGGCCAATAGCGGGAACAAGGGGTTCGAGCCTGACGTAACCAGCTATGATTACGATGCGCCGGTGAATGAACAAGGGCAGGTCACCCCCAAATACATGGCATTGCGCCGGCTGATAGGAAGCTATGTAGGCGCGTTGCCCGACATTCCCTCCCCTGTTCCGGTGATGTCCATTCCTGCATTCACCCCTTCTGTCTGGACTTCGCTTTGGGATGCACTTCCTGCGCCCCTGCATTCAGTTCAGCCCAAACCCTTCGAAGCATATGGACAGAACCAGGGCTTCATAGTCTATAAAACCCGTTTGGTCGGGCACAAGAGTGGCCGCCTTACCCTTACCGACCTGCACGATTATGCCACCGTTTTCCTGAATGGGAATTACGTGGGTTATATTGACCGGCGGGAAGGCAAGAAAAGCATAGACCTTCCTAAGTCAGATGTCGCTTATCCCGTGCTGGAGATCCTGGTGGAAGGGATGGGGCATATCAATTTCGCCCAGGAACTGATCGACCTTAAAGGCATCACCGAACGCGCTACGCTGAATGGCATGACCCTAATGAAATGGGATATTTTCCGGTTACCCATGGACTCCGGTTACATCCGTCATTTAAAAGCTCAAACGCCATCCCAGCCCCAGCGTCCCGGGGTCTTCTTCAAAGGGTCCTTTCACCTGGATACGGTAGCGGATACTTATATTGACCTTTCCCATTACAAAAAAGGCGTCGTGTGGGTCAATGGGCATAACCTGGGCCGGTATTGGGAGATCGGGCCTCAGCACCACCTGTATTGCCCTGCGCCCTGGTTGAAGGTGGGTCGCAACGAGATCCTGATATTTGATCAATTGCAAACAGAAGCGGCGCCTGTGGAAGGGGTCACTACTTTAGAATAGTCTATGCGGGGAAAGGTCCTTTTTTCATTGATTTATATATTGATTGCCGGACAACATGTATGTGGCCAGGGGCAAACCTCTGCAAACGGCACGCGCGACTGGTTGTTGGGACTCGCCCCCTACCCTGCTGCGGTTCATGAGGATCAGCAAAAAGAAGAGGTGTCCATTTCAAATGGCCTGGTAAGCAGGCGTTTCCGTATAATGCCCAATGTCGCATGTGTAAGCTATACGAACCAGGTGAGCGGAGAACAGTTGGTCAGGAGAGTAACCTCTGAGTGCAGGGTCGTGCTGAATGGCCATCCTTACCAGGTGGGGGGATTATATGGACAAAAGGAAATGGCTTATCTGAAGGAACAATGGATTGATAGCCTGATATCCCATCCACAAGATTTTTATTGCACGGGCTGGCATGCCGGGCCGCTTAATCCCTACCTCCATTGGGTGTCCCGCACCTGGACAGGCAACCCTCATCAACCCCACGGAATTGAATTAGTATTTACCTATGTAAACAGGGATCCGGAAATGAAGGGGGTACAGGTGAAAGTACATTATGCCTGTTATGATAACCTTCCCTTAATCTGCAAATGGGTATCCCTTCATAACATAAGCGCCCATCCATTCAAGATAGACCAGGTAGTCAATGAAGAGCTGGCCACCCCCGAAGAACAAAGCGCGGTGGTGGGCAGTACAGCGCAAATGGCAAAACCTCATGGGTTATACATAGAATCAAATTATGCCTTTAACAATGCAATGCGGTATGACCTTTCCGATCAGACCACGCATTGGAAAGCGGATTCTGCCTATACTTCCCAGGTCAATTATAATTACCAGACTCCCTGCCTGCTCGAAACATATCCGTCCATCGGACCCGGCATCACCCTCAACCCCGGGGATTCATCGGAATCGATCCGGACTTTCGAGTTGTTGATGGACAGCTATGACAGGGAGAGACGGGGTCTTGAAATCCGCAGGATGTATCGTACCGTCGCCCCATGGACTACGCAGAATCCCATTTTTATGCACCTGGTCAGCCAAAACGACGACCAGGTCTATACTGCGATCGATCAATGTGCGGCTACCGGGTATGAGGGCGTTATCCTGAGCTTCGGAAGTCACTGCAACCTGGAGGATTCCAGCGCCGGGAATATCAGTCATTGGAAGGCGATGGCGGATTATGCACACCGAAAAGGGATACTGATCGGGGGCTATTCCCTTTTTTCCAGTCGTCATATCAGCGATTCCGATGACGTGATTAGTCCGCTAACGAACAAACCCGGAGGGGCGTTTTTCGGATATGCGCCTTGTTACGGCAGTCATTGGGGGTTGACCTACCTGGCCAGCATTCAGTCTTTTTTATCAGGGGCGGCATTTGACATTTTTGAAAATGACGGACCTTATGCGGGGGATGTCTGCGCATCCACCACCCATCCCGGACACAAAGGCCTGGAAGATAGCCAATGGGAACAAATGCTCTTACAAAAGCGTTTGTACCATTGGTGCAGCGAGCATGGGATCTATGTAAATGCACCGGATTGGTACTTCCTGGACGGGACGAATAAAATAGCCTTGGGATACAGAGAAGTGAACTTCAGCCTTCCCAGGGAGGAACAGGTGATCCTGAACCGGCAGAACATTTACGACGGCACGTGGGAAAAGACGCCGTCCATGGGCTGGGGTTTTGTGCCCCTTACCCGATACCAGGGGGGCGGTCCGGAGGCCGTGCTGGAGCCCTTGAAAGACCACCTTCGCGATTACGAGCAACTGATGGTCCAGTACTATGGGGCTGGTATTCAGGCCTGCTACCGCGGTCCGCGGTTATACGATACCGATAGCACCAATGCGCTTGTCTCCCGGACGATTGGCTGGTATAAAAAATACCGGGACATATTGAACGGGGATATCGTGCATCTGAGGAGGCCGGATGGCAGGGATTGGGATGGCATCCTGCACGTGGACCCGCGGGGGAAGATCAAAGGATTTTTACTCGTCTATAACCCACTCAGCACGCCGCTCGTCCGGACGCTCAGTGTCCCCTTGCATTATACCGGATTAGAAGGGCGGGTTTCCGTTCATACGGAGGATGGGAAGGCTTTGATCCTCTCTACCGATCGCCATGAGAATGTCAGGCTGCATACTGTAATACCTGCCCGGGGATATGTATGGTATACCTTCGAATAATGTTCAACACCATCTAAACGATACTTATGCGACTCAAACAAATATGTAAGCAGGCTGGTTGGATGCTCCTCCTGTTGGGTTACAGGGGATATGCCCAAACCTATAATGTCACTTCACCCGACACGAAAACCGTGCTAACGGTGAACGTTAACGGGGCCATATCCTTTGCTGTGTCTCATAGCGGAAAAAGCCTTTTGGAACCTTCCTCCATCAGCGTGAGTACAGATTCCGCCCGGGAACCCGTCTGGAAGGTAACCCGGTTCACCCAACGGACCCAGGATCAGTGGCTGCATCCCCAGGTGGCTGTAAAGTTCAGCACCATCGAGGATCATTACAACGAAGGAGTACTGCTGTTTAAAAATAACAATACCCTCGTCATCCGGGCCTACAATAACGGGGTGGCTTACCGTTGGATTTTAAATCGGACCGGTAGCTATCGCGTCTGGAATGAAACCCTCCATCTCCAATTCCATCTGCCGGATTCTGCCTGGTATCCGTTGGAAGATAATTTTTATTCACATAATGAACGCATATTCCGGCCATATGCACTGGACAGCATTGGCACCGACCAACTGGGCAGCCTTCCCACCCTGATAAATGAACAAGGCACAAAAGTGCTGTTTACCGAAGCAGACCTCTATGATTATGCCGGCATGTGGCTCCGTGGAGATAACAAAGGCGGATTTGATGCAACCTTCCCGAATTACCCGAAAGAGATGAAAGAGACCAGCGTCCGTGACCGTAAGGTATTGAGCAGGGAACCCTTCATCGCCACTGGGCAGGGGCAGAAGCTGTTGCCATGGCGGGTTCTTGCTATTGCCGACCAGGATGCCGACCTGCTGACCAATACATTGGTGTACCAATTGTCCAGGGCGGCTGACGCAGGAACAGATTACAGTTGGGTCAACCCCGGCAAAGTGTCATGGGACTGGTGGAACGATAACAATGTGTATGGGGTGGACTTCCGGGCTGGGATCAATACAGACACCTACAAGTATTATGTAGACTTTGCCGCTAAATACGGACTTTCTTATATTATACTGGATGAAGGTTGGAGTCCCGTGGGAGATATTATGAAGGTCGTGCCGGACCTCGATATGGAGGCGTTACTCGCCTATGCCAGGGAGAAGCAGGTAGGGATTATTTTATGGGTCTCCTGGTTGTCCCTGGATAAACAATTGGAGCCCGCCCTGGATCTATACGCCCGTTGGGGAGTCAAAGGGATCAAAGTGGATTTCATGCAGCGGGATGATCAGGTAATGGTGAATTATTATGAAAAAGTAGCAAAGGCAACCGCCAGCCGAAAAATGCTGGTGGACTTCCATGGAGCCTATAAGCCGACTGGATTGGACCGCTTGTATCCTAACGCCCTGACCAGGGAAGGCGTATTCGGGAATGAGAACAGCAAGTGGAGCGACGACCGCGATCCCAGGGAGATTGGTCCTGAACATAATGTAACCTTGCCCTTTACCCGCATGGTGACAGGGCCCATGGATTATACGCCCGGCGCCATGCTGAATGCGCAGAAGGATGCCTGGAGAGCCATCTACAGCACTCCGATGAGCAAGGGAACCCGTTGCCAGCAACTGGCTATGTACGTGGTGTATGAAAGCCCATTACAGATGCTGTGCGATAACCCTACTCATTATTATAAGGAACCCGAATGCATGGATTTTCTCCAAACTGTTCCGGCAGTATGGGACACTATGGTGGTATTGAAGGCGAAGGTGGGAGACTTTGTGGCCATTGCCAGGCGCTCCCACAACGGCGATTGGTACATCGGGGCCATGACGGATTGGACGCCCAGGGACATGACGCTCGACCTGTTCTTCCTTGGAGCCGGTCAGTGGCTTATGGACAACTGGCAGGACGGGATCAACGCCGACCGGAATGCACAGGATTTTAAACGCAACGCCGGGCAACCGGTTTCAGGTGGACAAACGCTGTCTATCCATCTTGCGCCGGGAGGAGGATGGGTAGCAAGGATACATAAAGCCGGTTAATCTGATTACTACGTTCAAGCTGACCATACGGCGTTATAGCTGATTATACTACGTTCAAGCTGATTATTATGAAATGGGTAATGCGATTTTTTTCTACACGATGGGCGGTTTTGACACTATGCCTTGCGGGTCTTTCTTTTTCCGGCCGGACAGCCGCGCAGGGGGCCGATGCAATGGCCCAGGCGCCTAATCACGACCTTATTTTCTCAGACCTGCCCAAGCGCTGGGATGAAGGGATTCCATTGGGAAACGGCCTTCTTGGCGCCCTGGTATGGCAAAAGGAGGGCCACCTGCGGATGTCCCTGGACCGTGCGGACCTTTGGGATAACCGAAAGGCCTTTCACATAGAAAAAATGACTTACCAGTGGGTATTGCAGAAGTACCTGGCGGGTCAGTATGATAGTGTGCACCAGATCGGGGATGATCCTTACGATGAAAGCCCCTACCCAACCAAGATTCCCGCCGCAGCGTTGGAATTTGACATGCAGCCCCTGGGGGCCGTGCAATCGGTTCGGCTGGATATCCGTTCAGCCTTATGTCATGTTACCTGGGCAACGGGCGCCACCTTGCAAACCTTTGTCGGGGCTACCGAAACCAACGGCAGTTTTCAATTTACCCATATACCCGAAGGTTTTATCCCTTCTTTGTCCCTTCCCCCTTACCATAATGGAATGCCCGGTTCCAACGGCAGTTCATTGGAAGGGCAAGGTCTGGAAAGGCTCGGTTACGCTGCGGGCAGCCTTCACCGGGAAGGCGACAGTTGGATTTATCACCAACCTTCCGCCGAAGGAAATGGGTTCACCGTTCGTGTACGATGGCACAGGCAGGGTGATACATTGACCGGATATTGGACCGTCACAAAGGACGAAGGGCCTTCTGCCGGTCTAAAGGACGTCGCCCGCTCAAAGGCCACTGCCAACACGAAGGCCGCCGCCGGCTCGTGGGCCGACCCTTTTTCCCGCCCTTATTCCGTCCATTTCCGCTCTCACCTTGCCTGGTGGACCGCCTTCTGGGACCAATGTTCCCTGCAGCTGCCCGACAGTCTGATGGAAAAACAATGGTACCTGGAACGGTATAAGCTGGGTTGTGTGGCCCGTAAGGGTGCTCCGCCCATTACTTTGCAGGCCGTATGGACTGCTGATGAAGGACGCCTCCCTCCCTGGAAAGGAGATGTGCACAATGACCTGAACACGCAATTAAGCTACCAGCCGGTCTTTAGTGAGAACGATGCAGAAGGCGCCGCCTCCTTTACAGATTGGCTTTGGCATATACGGGGCGCCTGCACCGATTATGCGAAAGGGTATTTTGGGGTGGACGGATTAAACGTGCCGGGGGTTAGTACGCTTACGGGAGCGCCCATGGGTGGGTGGATACAATATGCCCTGAGCCCCACTACGGGAGCCTGGATGGCCCAATATTTCCACTGGCAATGGAAGTATTGGATGGACCCCCGTTTTCTGGAGGAAAGGGCTTACCCTTATGTATCAGCGGTAGCCTCTTACCTGGAGCACATCACTTATACAAAACCCGGACAATCCGGGAGACTTCTGCCCTTAAGCTCAAGTCCGGAAATATTTGATAACAGCACCCAGGCCTGGTTCCGCCTGAACACCAATTTCGATCAGTCATTGATGGTTTTTCTTTTTAACGCCGCTTCGGAGGAAGCGGCGGCCCTGGGAAAAACGGCGGAAGCCACCCATTGGAAAGAACTGGCAGGGGAAATGGGACCGCTTAACACCGATTCCACCGGTTTAACCATTGCGCCGGGTATGCCGCTCACAGAATCACACCGGCATATGTCTCCCTATATGGCCATCTATCCACTGGGACTACTGACGCCGGACAGGTCTGCGGATAAATCCATTATTGACCGGAGCCTGTCTCACCTGGAACAACTCGGGACGCGGAATTGGGTGGGCTATTCCTTCTGCTGGGCAGGGAGTTTATTTGCCAGGGCCTATCAAGGAGATAGCGCGGCCCGGTATCTCAAAATTTTTGCCACTAATTTTTGTTCCTCCAATAGTTTCCACCTGAACGGGGATCAGAAAGGAGGACAATATTCTGCCTTCACTTACCGTCCTTTCACCCTGGAAGGAAATTTTGCTTTTGCCACCGGTATCCAGGAAATGCTGCTTCAAAGTTACAACGGCTACATCCGCGTATTTCCAGCCATTCCGACGGCCTGGAAGGACGTAACATTCCACCGGCTGCGCACGGAAGGGGGATTCCTGGTGGATGCTGCGCTCAATGATTCTCTTCATATAACGGTCCGGGCCACTCATTCGGGGATACTTCGGATAAGGGTTCCTTCCCACAGATGTAAGGTGTTCGGAAAAGCATACAAAATAATACCCGGCCCCTGGAGCGACGACGAATATGCCCTGGTCACCGCCCGGA
>Ga0302315_10000336_pt1 | contig 55207 bp, 60 predicted proteins | sample III_Palsa_N3_1_FD_200532 | JGI IMG/M metagenome (GOLD analysis project Ga0302315, IMG submission 200532) | Peat permafrost microbial communities from Stordalen Mire near Abisko, Sweden - III_Palsa_N3_1 | ecosystem: Environmental > Terrestrial > Soil > Palsa > Peat permafrost | place: Sweden...
ATTGGTGAATATGGAACGTAGCCGCTGGCTTCCCGTATCCTTAAATTCTGATTACCTGGCCGTCAATATCCCGGAATTTAAATTACATGTTTATCATGCAGACAGTTTATTATGGAGTTGTAATGTGGTGGTTGGCCAAACGGTGCATCAAACTACCGTATTCTATGGAGAAATCAAATATGTGGTTTTTAGCCCTTACTGGAATGTGCCGCAAAGTATTGTCCGAAAAGAAATTGTTCCGGGAGTGAAAAAAGACCGTGATTATATCGCTAAACATGATATGGAAATCACCCGTTACCAGGATGGCTTACCTGTGGTCAGGCAAAAGCCAGGCCCGATGAATTCATTAGGGTTGGTCAAATTCCTATTTCCTAACAGCTATAATATCTACTTGCATGATACCCCTGTAAAATCTTTGTTCGGAGAAACATCCAGGGCCTTTAGTCATGGCTGCATACGGGTGATGGAACCGGTTAAACTTGCTAATTTCCTGCTTAAAAGTGATGATGAATGGAACGCCGGGAAAATAGACCAGGCGATGCATTCTGGTAAAGAACACACCGTAACCTTAAAAAATAAAGTACCCGTTTTTATTGCCTATTTCACTGCTTTTACTGATCGGAACGGACTGCTGAATTTCAGAAAGGATATTTATAATTTGGATGAACCCCTCGCCGATATGATCATTTCGGGGAATGGTGCATATCAATAAAAGCAACTCAACTTAGTTTATATACTCAAAATGGCTTTAATTACAGATACGCGCGATTTTTTAGATGAGACAGGGAATATGGCGAAATTTACCGGCCACTTTTTCTCTCATGGGTTAAGGCCCCGGTTTGAAATAAAAGAGTTGCTCGCTCAATGTTATACCATAGGCTATAAATCATTCCCACTCATTGGCCTTACCGGCTTTATTATGGGTTTGGTATTGACTATGCAATTACGCCCCTCGCTGGTGAGTTATGGCGTTCAGTCAGAACTGCCGGTTATGGTCGGCATAGCCATTGTCAGGGAAATAGGGCCAGTTATAACCGCTTTGATCTTTGCCGGAAAAATAGGCAGTAGCATAGGTGCTGAACTGGGCTCCATGAAAGTAACAGAACAGATCGATGCCATGGAAGTGAGCGGAACAAATCCTTATAAATACCTGGTGGCTACAAGGGTGCTTGCAACTACTTTAATGCTTCCCGTTCTGACCATATTGGGCGATGCCGTGTCCTTATTCGGCGCTTATATTGGTGTCAATTTAAGTTCGGTAACCAGCCTTCACTTTTTTTTCACGCAGGTATTTCAAAGTCTCAGTTTCAGCGATATTTTACCCGCGATATTCAAAACCTTTTTCTTTGGCTTCGCGGTAGGGATCATCGGTTGTTATAAAGGGTTTAACTCCAGCAAAGGGACGCAGGGCGTTGGCATTTCCGCAAATTCAGCCGTTGTTCTATCATCGGTATTGATATTTATTATTGATCTGCTGGCGGTTCAGCTCACCAACTTATTGGGTTTAAATTAAGCAAGATGGCAACAGCAGCGAAAAGTGAACAAAGCCCGGAAGATAATATAGCAAAGGGAGCCCCGGTAATCATTATAGAACATTTGTTTAAACGCTTCGGAAAGAATGTTGTACTAAAAGATTTTAACCTGATTGTTCACCAGGAAGAAAATGTGGTGGTTCTCGGAAAATCAGGCGCAGGGAAATCGGTATTAATTAAATGCATCATCGGCTTATTAAAACCGGACAGCGGTAAAATACTGGTATTCGGAGATAATGTGCCGGATCTGAGCCATGATGAACTGGACAGGGTAAGGACTAAAATCGGCTTCCTCTTCCAGGCTAATGCGCTCTATGATTCCATGACCGTTCGGGAAAACCTGGAATTTCCCCTGCGCAGGCACTGGATCGATCTGACGCAAAAGCAAGTAGACCAAATGGTATCAGAAGCGTTAGACAATGTGGGCTTAAAAAACACGGTTGATATGATGCCTTCGGAATTATCAGGAGGGATGCTAAAAAGGGTGGCGCTGGCCCGAACCCTGATCTTAAAACCGGAAATTATATTGTATGACGAGCCCACAACCGGGCTTGATCCGGTGACCTCAAGGGAGATCGATAACCTGATCCTGAAACTGCAAAAAAAATACCACACCTCTTCAATAGTCATTTCACACGACATGAACTGCGTTAAAAACATTGCCGACAGGGTAATACTGCTATTGGATGGTATATGCTATGCAGATGGCACCTATGACGAACTGGAACATTCAGGTGATGAAAAAATAAAACAATTCTTTGAACAATAGACATGGCAAAACAAGGAGAGAATAATATAAAGCTTGGCGTATTTGTATTGGCCGGGTTAATTGTAATGATGGTTTCTTTTTATCTGATCGGGAACAATACCAGTATGTTCGGAAGCAGTTTTAAACTCAAAGCGCGTTTTTCCAACTTAAATGGCCTAATGGAGGGCAACAATGTGCTTTTTTCAGGCATTCAGGCAGGTACGGTAAAAAGTATTGAAATTATGAATGATACCACGATAGAGGTGACAATGCTTATTGACAGCAAAGTAAAATCTTATATCCATAATAATGCGGAAGCCGCTATTGGTACGGAAGGGTTAATGGGTAATAAAGTGATAAATATTCAGCCGGTAAAGGTTAATAGCCCGATGGTAAAAAACGGAGATTTACTAACGGCTCAAAAGCTGACCAGTATGGATGAAATGTTGCAGACACTTTCAAAAACAAATAATAATATTGCAGCCATATCAGAGGCCTTAAAAACTACCGTTTTGAGGTTGGATACCAGCGCGATATTCAATGTATTGAATGATAAGAATATCGGCATTAGCATAAAGTCATCTTTAAAAAATATAAATAATGCGAGCAACAATGCCAGTGAAATGACCCGTGGCCTGGATGAGCTTGTTATGCAGGTAAAACAAGGTAAAGGCGCTGCCGGTGTTTTACTGACAGATACAGGTTTTGCGGCCAATTTAAAGAATGCCGTAATTAAACTCCGGTCAGCAAGCGATAATGCCAACAGTATGACCTTGCAGCTCAATAGTATGGCCGGCAATATTAACCATGACCTGGCCTACGGCAAAGGGCCATTGCATGCCTTGCTGCGCGATTCTGCCATAACAAAAAAATTAAATGCCAGTATGGATAATGTCCAAAAAGGGACGGCTGGTTTTAATCAAATTGTAGAGGCCCTCAAGCATAACTTTTTAGTAAGGGGGTATTTCCGGACGCAGGAAAAAAAACAAAAAAAAGATAGCATCAATAAACAGAACCTTAAAATAGTTCATCCTTAAGGCAAATGTTGTAAAATCCCCTGTTGGTTCCCGCCAATCAGCATATCTTTTTTACGAAAATAGTCAGTAAACATGTTTAGGGGCATATGGATTAGTGATCCCCGTCATTTAAAAAAGAGGTAATAATATGGAGGTTTGAGGCAACATCATCCTGCTATATATTTACCTATGAAAACGTTAAAATTCAACTTCTCTCCTCCCTTTAAGGACTTTGCCAGGATAAATATGCCCGGCCAATTAACAGCATTCGCTAAACATTTTTTATCAGATCGTAACGGCAATAATCTTATCGAAATACCCTTCGGGGAAAAGCGGGAATCAGTTTTTTGTTTATCAGCAGGCATTTAAGTTCTTAAGAGCTTTTAAAAAATAGGATATAATGAAGATTTATATAAAAAACATGGTTTGCATTCGGTGCAAAATGATCGTAAAGCAAGAACTTAAAAAACTATCCCTGCTGCAAAATTCTGTCGTCAAATTGGGCGAAGTGGACCTAAAGGATGACATTTCAATTAGCCAACTGGAGGAACTGCGAAGTGGCCTGTTAAAATACGAACTAGTTATCCTTGATGACCGGAAAAGCGTTTTAATTGAAAAAATAAAAAAGGTGATCGTGGAACTTGTCCATTATGATGACGAACCTTTGAAAATGAATTTTTCAGATTATTTAAGTAAAAAATTAAACCACGAGTACACTTATATGGCCAACTTGTTTTCCGAAGTGGAGGGAATAAATGTTGAACATTATTTGATCAGCCATAAAATTGAACGGGTAAAGGAATTATTAGTTTATGACAGGCTTTCACTTACCGCAATATCCTATAAATTGAATTATAGCAGCGTCGCCCACCTATGTAATCAATTTAAAAAAATCACAGGGCTAACACCTTCTTATTTTAAAAAATCAAGGGAGATCAATTACCTGCAAGCGGGATAAATTATGCCAATCAAGGCGCTATTAGCATTTGTAATTGTGTGAATAATGTAACTAATTAAAGGAATTACATAACACTTCAGGCTAAAAATCCGCCAGTTTTGTCTTACTAATTCAACGATAGCGATGACAAATAACCTTCCCGCAACCGGTCTTCAGAAGCTACTGCCATTGACGATGAAAGCGATGGTAATGGAGGCCGCAGGCCAGCCGTTGGTAAGTAAATCGCTTCCCTTACCTGTTCCTTCCGCGCAGCAGGTATTGATTAAAATAATTGCCTGTGGTGTTTGCCGTACCGACCTGCATATCATGGATAGCGAACTGCCGGACCCCAAGCTTCCGCTTATTCCCGGACATGAAATTATAGGGACCATTGTACAAACAGGCAGCGAGGTTACGCATTTAAAAATAGGAGATTTAGCTGGCGTTCCATGGGTAGGCTATACTTGCGGCTATTGTAAATATTGTTTGAGGGACCAGGAAAACCTTTGTGAAAATGCACTTTTCACCGGATACACGATTGACGGTGGTTACGCGGAATACACTGTCGCGAATCATAAATACTGTTTTTTGCTGACACCTCCATATGGTAAACCTTCAGCCGCGCCATTGCTTTGTGCCGGCCTGATCGGCTATCGCTCCTATAAAATGATCGGGCAGGAGGCTAAACAGCTGGGGTTTTATGGATTTGGTGCGGCTGCGCATATCCTGATACAAATTGCGCTGCATCAGGGAAAAGAAATTTATGCTTTCACCCGCGACGGCGATACCGCTGCGCAGGCGTTTGCAACCCGGCTCGGAGCAACATGGGCGGGCGATTCCAGTGCAACACCGCCCTCAAAGTTGGATGCCGCTATTATTTTTGCGCCGGTGGGTCAGCTGGTTCCTAAAGCATTGAAGGATATTGATAAAGGAGGTAGCGTTATTTGCGGGGGGATTCACATGAGTGATATTCCTTCTTTTCCCTATGAGTTATTATGGGAAGAAAGGATAGTCCGTTCTGTCGCCAATCTTACACGTAAAGATGGGGAGGAATTTTTTGAACTTGCATCAGAAATTCAGCTAAAAACAGAAACCCGGTTTTTTCCATTAGAAAAGGCAAATGAAGCATTAGCTGCCGTAAGGAGCGGAAAGATAGAAGGAGCTGCCGTGTTAGTAATGTGAATTACCTGATAAACAACCCCTAAGTTGACGGAACTTTATCGTGCTTTTGCAGATTTCTGTAAACCAATAACCCGATAGGTATGGGCAGCCAAAAAGTTAAAAACCGGTAAAGTAAAGTAATAATAAGCGCTGCATGAACCGGTGCGCCCAGTTTCGTGAAAAAATAGGTCATCGCACCCTCGTACACGATAAGAGAGCCCGGGGAAATGGGAAGTGCCCCAATTACGAGTGACAATAGCAAACCAAAAGCGACAAGTGGAAAAGACATGGCTACATGAAAACCCTTAATCAGGGCGAAGACGGTAATTACATCACTCATGATAATGAACAGTTGTAAAACGATGGCTTGTAAAATTGCTTTTTTCTTCCTTCCCAACATTTTAAAAGTTCCCTCATTTACATTTTGCAGCGATAAAAGGCTTGCTTTCTCGATGAAACGTTTGATAAAGCCAAACCTTTCAAGCTTATGCATGGCAAAAGAAATATTACGCCCGTTGCTTAAAATAAGTACCAGCGCAAACAACAACACATAAAATACAAATCCTAAGATCACTGTATAGGTGATCAAGATGACATCCTTTGATGCTTCACTAAGGTACCAGGTGTAAAAAACGAGTAATAATATAAGTATTGCGGCGTAGTAACTAATCGATTCTAATACCATCGTGGTAAAAGCACTATACCTGGAAACTTTCCTTTTGATGAGTTGCTTAAAGATGTAACCATCACCGCTGATGCCGCCTGTAGGCAATACCTGGTTAACAAACATGATTACGATAGATAACTTAAACAGTAAAAAGAAATTGGTTGTGCCCTGCTTTCCGTTTAATATCAATTTTATTATTGAAGCATAAATTAAATAAGTAATGATTTGGGCAGATACGGCCATCAACAGCCAGGCCGGGTCCATTTGCATCATCAGCTTTTCAATATCCTTCAGCTTACCGATATAATGAACAGAGATGAAAAAAATAATTATAGAAAAAATGTAAAATAGGATACGGGAAGGGGTAAAAAAATTGCCCGGCCCCGCTTTAGTTTTAACCATTCTGGTCTATTTTAAAATACCGTTGATTTATTTCATTTTGTTGATGGCTTTTAACAGCAACCGACCGGCCTCTGCTGATGATGCCGGATTTTGACCGGTTATCAGCAGGCCATCCTGCATGACATAAGAGCCCCAGTCCGGCCCTTTGCTATAAACCCCGCCCAGTTTTTTTAGTTCATCTTCCACCAGGAAGGGAACAACGGCAGTTAAATGAACAGCATCTTCTTCCGTGTTCGAGAAGCCCGTAACAGCTTTACCTTTTACCAAAGGCCTTCCATCGGGCAATTTTACCTTCATCAGCACGCCTGGTGCGTGACAAACAAAAGCAATAGGCTTATTATGCGCGTAAAAATCTGCAATTAACGCGATAGAATCGCTGTCATTGGCCAGGTCCCACAACGGCCCGTGTCCGCCAGGGTAAAAAACGGCATCATAATGCATCTCGTTGACCGTATTTAGCGGCAGCGTATCTGCCAGCTTTTCTTTAAGAATTTTGTCATGGTCAAACCGCAGGGTAGCCGCTGTTTGTGCACCGGGAATTTCGCTTTGAGGGTCAATTGGGGGCTGGCCGCCTTTCGGCGATGCAAGCGTAATTATAGCCCCGGCATCAGCCAGGACATAATAAGGCGCAGCAAACTCCTCTATCCAGAATCCGGTTTTCTTACCGGTTTTGCCCAATTCGCTATGGGATGTTAATACCATTAATACTTTCATAATTCTTATTATTTAACCATTCTAAACCTTGACAATCATTTTACCTTCGTTGTTGCCCTCAAATAATCCCAGGAACGCTTGCGGAATTTGCTCGAAGCCCTCAACGATAGTTTCATGGTAAGTGAGCTTTCCTGCTATTAACCAGCTAAGCAATTGCCCTTTAGCTTCGGAAAATTGATCAGCAAAATCTGTCACTATAAAGCCCCGCATCAACGCGCTTTTTGCTACCAGGACGGGTTGGACGTAGGGGGCTAATGATTGCGAAGTATCATTATACATAGAGATTGCCCCGCAAAGCGGTATCCGGGCGTATTTATTGATATTATTTAAAACCGCATCTGAAATTTTACCGCCAACATTATCAAAATAAATATCAACACCACCGGGACATGCGGTTTTAATTGCCCGGCTCAAATCCACGGTGTTTTTATAGTTGATCGCTTCATCAAAATGAAATTTTGATTGGAGCAGGTTGACTTTTTGATCCGATCCCGTAATGCCGACTACCCGGCAACCCATAATTTTACCTATTTGTCCGACGATACTTCCGACAGCGCCTGCTGCGCCGGATACTACCATCGTTTCACCTGGTTGAGGTACCCCGATTTTAGTAAGCCCCAGGTAAGCCGTAATTCCTGTCATTCCCAATATGCCCAGGTAGGCGCTTAAATGAATTTCACCGGCCGGTATGGTCTGAAGACCTTTCCCTGTTGATACCTGATATTCCTTCCACTCCAGGTTGCCGGATACAATGTCGCCTATTTTATATCCGTTATCGTTGGAGTCAGTTACTTCAGCAATTACGGCTGACTGCAATGGCTTATCCAGTTCAAATGAAGGCACATATGATTTAACATCACTCATCCTTCCCCGCAAATAAGGGTCAACCGAAACATACAATGTTTTAAGCAGGATTTCCCCATCATCGGCCACCGGTATTTCTTCGGTAATAAATTTAAAATCACCTAAAACGGGTTTTCCCACGGGCCGTTTATCCAACAGGATTACTTTATTGATACCTTTCATTCATCAACATATTATAAAAATAACTATCAAAGGGCAGGGAAGCTTTTTCCTTGCCGGTACCATCAATACATTGGCCTATCGCTTTTAAGGACGGTTTATCGATATGATGTATACTGGATTGCTGCCAGTTATACCCACATTTATATAAAATAACCTCTTTGCCATCATGAAACTGGATACGCCAAACTTTACGATCCTTAAAGATGGTTGAAGTAATATGCAGAAAATTTAAAACTTCGCTTTTTCCCGTAGGCACAATTTCATAACTCATATCTCATCATGCTTGCTCTCGTGGGAAGTGGATTTATCGCCCGGTAGGATCTGCTTGCACAGCTATCCATCGCATCGGCTTCGATCATTTGATTTATTTCGTTGCCGACGGCAAAAACAAATTCGCTAATTATATTTTCGTCGGCAGTAGTTTCCCATTCACTATTACACTTTTTCATTAAAAACTTCTTTCCGTCAGGCAGCATTACAGACCAACCGGCCCCGGTAGGAATATCTACTTTATTTATTTCGAGTATTACGATTTTACCTGATTCGGGGTCTTTTACACTTATTCTTGTCATCTGCTTGAAAATTAGGCTTTTTAATATGCCGTAAAGGTGAGCAGCATTCAGCTACCAAGCATTACACAATCCTGTTAATACCTTACATAATTCACACCATAAAGGATAGCGATTTTGTACAATTTCCGTAACGCCTCTCATTTTGAAATGTGTGAATGATGTAACTAAAGAAAGGAATTTCATAACGTAAATCTTATTAGGAAATGTAGTTTTCGTTTTGTTAACAATTGCAAGCTATATGAAAGATCCCACTAAAATGCAACAGGGCATGACCGGTCAAAATCACCATGCGATGATGATCGCAGATTTTAAAAAACGGTTCTATGTGGTGCTGGCCCTGACGGTCCCGATCCTGCTTTTGTCAACCATGATCCAACGGTTTATGGGGGTAAACTGGCAGTTTAGCGGTTCTTCCTATATCCTGTTTGCGCTTTCAACTTTTGTTTTTGTATATGGCGGATGGCCCTTTTTAACGGGGTTGGTTGATGAAATAAAAGCAAAAAATCCGGGTATGATGTTCCTCATCGGTTTTGCGATAACCGTAGCCTACAGTTACAGCGCAGCCATTGTATTTGGACTAAAGGGTATGGATTTTTTCTGGGAGTTGGATACGCTAATCCTGATCATGTTATTAGGACATTGGATAGAAATGAGATCGGTAGCCGGCGCTTCAAGAGAACTGGAGTTATTGGTAGCATTAATGCCGGATGATGCCCACCTGGTTGTTTCGGATAAGGTTCAGGATGTAAAAACGGAAACGCTAAAGCAGCATGATGTTATATTGGTAAAGCCGGGTGAAAAAGTAGCAGCTGACGGGATCATATTGGACGGAGAAAGCTACCTTAATGAAAGTATGCTGACGGGTGAGTCAAAGCCGGTAAAGAAAGTAAAAGGAGATAAAGTGATCGCCGGATCGATCAACGGCAACGGTTCCTTTAAGGTGACCGTATCCCATGTCGCTAAAGATTCCTATCTCTCGCAAGTAGTGAAGTTGGTTGATGATGCCCAAAAATCAAAATCAAAAACACAGTTGCTTGCAGACACGGCGGCAAAATGGTTAACGGTTATTGCCTTGGTTACCGGGATTTCAACCTTCCTGTATTGGTTTTTAACAGGCCACCCCTTATCCTTTGCTATGGAAAGAATGGTAACGGTGATTGTCATCTGCTGTCCGCATGCCTTGGGGCTGGCCGTGCCATTGGTGGTGGCTAAATCAACCGCCTTAGCAGCAAAGCATGGATTGCTTATCAAAAACAGGAATGCCTTTGAAGATTCGAGAAAGATCACCACCGTGGTCTTTGACAAAACAGGCACCCTGACAATGGGGAAGTTTGAAGTATCAAAAATAGTTTCACTTAACAAAGAAATAAAGAAAAACGAGCTCATTCGCCTGGCATCCGCATTGGAGCAAAAATCAGAACATCCTATCGCTACAGGCATCCTGCAAAAAGCAAAGGACTTGAAAATGACGGTTCCACCCGCCGAAAGTTTTAAAGCGATTACCGGCCAGGGCGTTCAGGCTACTGTAGAAGACAAAAAGGTATTGGTGGTAAGTCCGGGCTATTTGAAAGAAAATAAGATAAGCGTTTCGGACAGTTTTAAAGCCAATGACACGGAAACAGTTGTATTTGTGATCATTAACAATGAATTGGCAGGCTACATTGCTTTATCGGATGAAATCAGGCCGGAGTCTGCGGAAGCCATTCAAACTTTAAAACGGGAAAATATTAAATCCATACTACTGACGGGGGATAACAGCAAAGTGGCCGCGAGCGTGAGTAAAACGCTTGGGATGGATAGTTTTATCGCTGAAGTATTACCGGGTCAAAAACTGGAAAAAATAAAGGGGTTACAGAAAAAAGGTGAATTCGTGGCCATGACGGGCGATGGCGTTAACGATGCGCCTGCGTTGGCACAGGCAGATATCAGCATAGCCATAGGCTCAGGAAGTGATATTGCAGCCGAAACAGCCGGTATTGTTTTAGTCAACAGCAACCCTAACGACATTGTAAGTTTAATTCTTTTTGGAAAAGCAACTTACCGTAAAATGATCCAAAACCTGGTATGGGCCACCGGCTATAATGTTATTGCCTTGCCTTTGGCTGCCGGTGTGTTGTACAACCAGGGCATCATGCTTAGCCCGGCAGTTGGGGCAGCTTTAATGACCTTAAGTACGATAGTTGTAGCAATAAATGCAAGCATGTTAAGAGTAAAGAGCAATAAATAAAATTATTTTTTTTAGAGATATATTAACCTATATAAGATGAAAAAACATACGGATGACAGTGTGAAAATCGAACATCTTTCAGCTTTTAGTGATAATATAATAGCTTTTGCCCTTACACTGCTTGCATTGAATTTAATACCTGCAAAAAAGATATAAATAGTATACTGGCGTTTACTGACCTTACCAGTTTATTTCATCCATTTGCGGCATTTGTATTGTCATTTATAGTTGTTGCTACGTTGTGGAGCATTTACCATCAGCTTTTCGGTTTTATCATTAAAATTGATCAAACCATTATATCGGCAAACGTGGTGTTACTCTTTTTCATTGTCATTATCCCATTTTCTGCTGCTCTGGTAAGTAGTTATTTCGGGCAGACCGTAAGTACTTTCATTTATTCGTTAAATAACTTAATGCTGGCGCTATGCCTCAACTATATGGTGGTTTACCTGAAACGGCATCCGCTATACCTGCATGAAGATGTAGACAAGGAAAAAATGAAAACTTTTAAAATTTCATGCAACGTAGCGGTAATAAATGGTGTAATTGCCGTTGCGGTTTCATTTTTCTTTCCGCTTTTTTCATTTATTATATTACTGATGAGGCCACTAACTAATTTTTTTGTAAAAATGTTTTACAAGCTAAAATAGCGCTCCGTTTTATTTAACTTAAAAAATCTTCTTTATGGCAATACCGCAATTTAAAACAGGCTATTGCCCGTTATGCTCCGCTGCCTGGGTTTTCAAGCGCAGCGAGTAAATTTCAGCTTCTCTTAATGTGTGAATGATGTAACTATTAAATAGAATTGCATAACAATCCGGTAGTCAAAAGACGGCAATTTTGCAGTGTAATAAATCAATTCATTTTAAAAATCAAGGCTATGTTTTACTACAATTATTTCTGGGGCATGGACTTTATCTGGTGGTTCCTTTGGGTCATCATGCTGGTTTGGATATTCGCTATCCCGTATGATATTCCCGGCCAGCGAAATAAACTGATCAACCCTTTGCTCGCATTACAGCGGCGTTTTGCGTCAGGAGAAATAGGGCTTGATGAATATCATGAAAGAAAGAAAGTCATTGAGATGGATTTTATAAAAAGGAGTTAAAACCCTACTCTGATAAACGGACAATATCATATTACCCTAAAATATAAATAAAATGAAAGACAGTGTGGATTTACTAGTTGATCCGATTAAAGGATTTTACTCGAATATCGAAAGAGATGTGATGGAGAATACCAATTTCCGAAAGGTGCTATATACAAGTACGCACTTGCAGGTAGTGTTGATGAGCCTTAAACCTGGTGAAGAAATCGGAGAGGAGATTCACAATGCCAATGATCAGTTTTTTCGCTTCGAGAGCGGAAACGGAAAATGTATCATTAACGGAAACGAATATAAGGTTATGGGGGGCGATGCTGTTGTGATACCAGCCGGCGCAAAACATAATGTGGTTAATACCGGAGTTGACGTTGAATTGAAAATGTATACGATATATGCGCCGCCGCATCATAAGGATGGTATCGTCAGATCTTCTAAAACGGAAGCTGAAGACTTTCCTGAAAAATTTGATGGAGAAACAACGGAATAGCATGACCCCAGTTTCAGATAAGCCCCAATTAATAATAATTAACAATTCATATATCTATTAAAATAATCAAAAATGAAAACTAATCAGGATTTGCAGAAAGATGTTCAGGATGCCATTAAATGGGAACCGCTGTTGAATGCAGCAGAAATTGGTGTAACGGCCAAAGATGGTGTAATTACTTTAACGGGAACTGTTGACAGTTACGCTAAAAAATTAGAGGCAGAAGATGCCGCTAAAAACGTGGCCGGGGTAAAGGCAGTAGCTGAAGAAATTGTCATTAAATATGGCGATTACGGAAAAAAGAGCGATACTGAAATTGCCAACGAAGTATTAAATGCCTGGAAATGGAATTGGGAAGTTCCGGAAGAAAAGATCAAAGTAAAAGTTGAAAATGGCTGGGTGACTTTGGAAGGCGAACTGGAATGGAATTATCAAAGAGAGGCTGCAAAAAAAGCAATAAAAAGCCTTTCGGGAGTAATGGGTGTCCTCAATAACATCAAAATTAAATCGGAAACACACGATGCTATAGAAAAGGCGGCTATAGAATGCGCTCTTGAACGTAATTCATCAATTGATGACCTGGGCATCCAGGTTGATGTTGCAGGAAATAATGTTACGCTAAAAGGGACGGTTAATTCCTTTTACGCAAAGGACGAAGCTGAACAAATTGCCTTTAATGCGCCGGGTGTTTGGACCGTTGACAACGAACTGGTTATTGAATACTAGTGAATTGTTCCAATAAAAACCAGTGGAGGCAAACCTTCCACTGGTTTTTATATTTTGACAGCGTTTATAGATAAGGGAATACACACAGATTTAATATTACTTACCATGACAATAGAAAAAAGTTTAGGCATTTGGATGGATCATCAAAATGCCCATATTATGGAATTTACGACTGATCCTATTGAAACAACAACCGTTGAATCAAAGTTCACGCATCAGGAAAAGGAACAAACGCTGCACAGGGGCGAAAATTTAATGCACAATAAAGAGCAGCATGAGGAAGCTGATTATTATAAAGAACTGGGAGAGATCATCAGAAACTATAATGATGTCGTTCTATTCGGGCCGACTGATGCAAAGGTTGAACTGTTCAATATTTTAAGAAAAGATCATCGTTTCGCCGATATCGTCATTGAAATTAAACAGGCAGATAAAATGACCGAAAACCAGCAGCATGCTTTCGTCAGGGAGTATTTCTCAAAACGATTATTTCTCATTTAAAAAAACTATAAGCATCCTTCTTTACCCGGTTTTTATTTTCTGTTAGATGTGTGAATGATGTAATTAAAATATGGAATTGCATAACAGTTAATCAGTCGCTACCGGGCATTTTTGTATGATAACTCAAATACGCCGCTATGACTAAGAAAACTAACCACGATTTACAACAAGATGTAGAAAATGCACTCCGCTGGGAACCATTGTTACATACAACTGATATTGGCGTTATGGCACAGGATGGCATAATTACATTAACGGGTACGGTCAACACCTATGCTAAAAAATCAGAAGCGGAAGACGCGGCAAAAAAAGTAGTCGGTGTAAAAGTTGTTATAGAGCAGATCGAGGTAGTTTTGAATAGTGAAACTCACAAAACAGACCAGGAAATTGCTCGGGAAATATTAAATGCACTGGCTGCGAGTTGGGTTCCGGCAGAAAAATTGAAAATAAAGGTTGAGCACGGCGTGGTAACATTGGAAGGGACACTTCACTGGAATTTTCAAAAACAAGCGACCAAAAAATGTATAAAAAACATTAACGGCATAACGAAAATAAAAAACCTGATCATTATCAAGGCCGAAACACATGATGAGGTTGAAAAAAAGCACCTGGAAAATGTGCTCAAGCTAAATTGGTCAATGGATGACCAGGATGTCCGTGTTACGGTCGAGGGCAAAACCATTACCTTAAACGGAGTTGTTAATTCTTATTATCAAAAAGCAGAGGCGGAAAGGATAGCCTGGCAAGCGCCCGGCGTGAACGTAGTAGTCAATGAATTGGTTATTGACCTGAAAGATTAGTACAGGAATTAAAACCCACCCGACAATTTAATACCGATAAGTTTCTTATGGCAATTTCAACACAGATTTTATGGCTTTTATTGTTAGCTATCCCCATAGCCTGCATCGCCTGGACGGTAACTCATGAGGAAGTATTCCGTGAGCCAAGGGAATATTGTATTAAACGCAGTAAGGAAGGACGAACGCTGTTGGAAAGAAAGTTCTTTTACCTGTTTACCTGCGAATATTGCTTCAGCCACTATGTAACCATTATATTTCTGTTGCTAACCGGGTATAAATTATTAATGGATAATTGGGTAGGCTACCTGATAGCCGGGTTTGCCCTGGTATATGTAGCTAACGCTTACATGAGTTTGTTCGGACTTATCCGGCAGGATATTGTAAAAGAAAAAACTGAAATAAAAATAATGGAGATAACCACGGAAAAACCAGAACCTCCGGCTTCATGAAAAAAGCGATAATTCATGAAAAAATACTTTCCATTTTTTCTTCCTTACAAAAAAGCATTGATCCTGGCCCCCCTGCTGGTGATCATTGATGTTATTTGTGAGATCGTACAGCCGGACCTGATGTCCAAGATCGTTGATAATGGTGTCAGCCATAAAGACATGGCTTATATTCTCCAGGTTGGCGGCATCATGGTCGTTTTATCCATTGTCGCCATCGGTGCCAACATCGGTAATATTTATTACTCTTCCCGCGCATCGGTCGGCTTTGCCGCAGAACTCCGTAAGGGCATGTTTGGTAAAATACAGGAATTTTCATTTGCCAACCTCGACAAGTTCAGTTCAGCGTCCCTTACAACCCGGCTCACCAACGATGTGAATATCGTGCAGGAAGTGATTATGATGTCCCTGCGCTTATTGATCCGCGCACCGCTGATGCTGCTTTTTGCTGTTGTGATCGCCATCAGCATCAATGCCGGTCTGGCATTGGTCATCGCAGTGTCCATACCGGTTCTGGCGATTTGCATGTATGTTATTTTGCATAAAGGCTTTCCCTATTTTGAAAAAATGCAAAAAAAGCTGGACAAGGTGAATGCTGTTGTGCAGGAAAACCTGGTGAATATCCGCGTAGTCAAGTCATTTGTAAGAGAAGACTTTGAAAAGAAAAAATTCGGTCATACCAATAACGAGCTCCGGGAGATGGCGGTCAAAGCTTCCGGAATGGTCGTGCTTATCCTCCCGGTCATGCAGCTGGTTATGAATCTATCTATTGTGGCAATCGTTTGGTTTGGCGGTAATGTCATCATATCCGGTTCGTTCCAGGTTGGCCAGCTCATGTCTTTCATCACCTATATCACCCAGATATTGATGTCCCTCATGATGCTGTCCATGACCATTATGACCTTTTCAAGGGCGGAAGCCTCCTCAGACCGTATCCTTGAAATATTAAATACCAGCGTGGACATCGTTGATTCGGCAACAGCTAAAGAAAAAAATATACAGGTTAAACAGGGCAGGGTAGAATTTAAAGACGTATATTTTAAATACCATCCCAAAGGAGATGAATTTGTGCTGAAAAATATTAACCTTGTGGTAAACGCGGGTGAAACTGTCGCCATCATCGGCGCAACCGGCTCTTCTAAAAGCACGCTGGTACAGTTGATCCCCAGGTTGTATGATGTAACGAGCGGCCATGTACTGATCGACGGGATTGATGTCAGGGATTATACACTGCCCAACCTTCGAAAGAACCTCAAGCTGGTATTGCAGCAAAACGAATTGTTTTCCGGCACCATTAAACAAAACCTGAAATGGGGTAACCAGCAGGCTTCAGATGAGGAAATCATTAGCGCTGCGAAAGATGCGCAGGCGCATGATTTTATCATGTCTTTTCCTGAACAATACGAAACGCTTTTGGGGCAAAGCGGTGTCAATGTATCAGGCGGGCAAAAGCAACGGTTATGTATCGCAAGGGCCATTTTAAGAAAACCGGCAATCTTGATACTGGATGATAGTACCAGCGCGGTAGATACCGCTACAGAAGCCAGGATACGTACATCTTTCAGCCAGCATCTGAAAGGTACCACCACTTTTATCATCGCCCAGCGGATCAGTTCCATCCGGGGAGCGGACAGGATCATTTTATTGGATGACGGCGCTATTATCGGTTCAGGGTCACATAGTGAACTGATCAAAATGAGCCCGGTTTACCAGGAGATATATAATTCTCAACAACTCCAAAACTGATGGTAACGAACGAGCCCGCTTCGAATAACAACACCCGCACCGCACCTGCCGGACTACCCGGACGTCGCGGGCACATCTCCGTTGAAAAACCCAAAAATGCGAAGCGGGTGATCCTCCGGCTTTGGAAATACCTGAGCCGGCAAAAATTCTTGCTGCTTTTAATCCTTGCTCTATTGCTGATCAACATCGCTACCACTTTGCTTGGGTCATATTTATTGCGGCCCATCATTAATAAATACATCATCCCCCGTAACATACCCGGCCTGATCCGAATGATTTTCGTATTGCTCGGTATCTATCTAATCGGCGCAGCCGCCGGCATCTGGTTAAACCGGTTAATGATCGTTGTAGCGCAAAAGACCATCAACATTTTACGCGCCGACCTTTTTAGTAAGCTGCAATCGCTACCACTAAAGTTTTTTGACAGTAATAACCATGGCGATCTGATGAGCCGGTTTACCAATGATGTCGATAACGTCAGCGACTCCTTAAATACCAGTGTGCTGCAATTATTTAACAGCACTATCACCTTACTGGGGATCATGGCACTGATGATCTACATCAGTCCGCTGCTTACTCTTGTTACGTTGATCATTGTGCCACTGATGCTTTGGGTCGCTTCCGCTATCATCAAAAAAAGCAAAGGCTACTTTTCCACGCAGCAAACCGCCCTGGGCGCTGTTGACGGATATGTAGAGGAAATGATCACGGGCCAGAAAGTTGTTAAGGTCTTTTGTTATGAAGACAACGCCGCGAAGGAATTTGAAAAGCTTAATTACGATCTCCGGGATAAAGCAACACAGGCACAGTTATATTCCGGTGTCATGCAACCGATTATCCAAAACCTGAATACCATTAATTTCGCACTTACCGCCACTGTTGGCGGCTTATTAGCAATTTTCAGGGGATTCGATCTCGGTGGCCTCGCCGCTTTCCTGCAATATTCCCGGCAATTTGGCCGACCTGTCAATGAAATCTCCAGCCAGTACAATAGCTTACAAGCCGCCCTTGCAGGGGCGGAACGTATATTTCAAATCATGGATGAGATCCCCGAAGTGGCCGATGCTGTAGGCGCTGTCCGGTTAATGAATATCAAAGGCGATGTGGAATTTAGAGCCGTCACTTTCGGTTATGATGCCGGTAAAATCGTCCTTAAAAACATAAATATTCAGGCAAAGGCGGGTCAGAAGATCGCCTTGGTCGGCTCTACCGGGGCCGGCAAAACGACTATTATGAACCTGTTGCCGCGCTTCTACGATATTCAATCAGGGGAAATTTCTATTGATGGCATAGATATAAAAAACATACAAAGAAATAGTCTAAGGGAAACACTTGCCATTGTTTTGCAGGACACGCATCTTTTTACCGCAACGGTCATGGAAAACATCCGTTACGGGCGTTTAGCGGCTACCGACCAGGAGGTGATCGCCGCCGCAGTACTCGCTGGTGCCGATTCCTTTATTCAGCGATTGCCACAGGCTTATCACACGCTCCTGCATAATGACGGCGGCAACCTGAGCCAGGGACAACGGCAACTGCTCAACATAGCCCGGTCAACCGTTGCGCGGCCTTCCATTTTGATCCTGGATGAAGCCACCAGTTCCATCGATACGCGCACCGAACAGATCATACAAAAAGGGATGGATCAACTCATGAAGAACCACACCAGTTTTGTTATTGCTCATCGGCTATCGACGGTCCGAAATGCTGATGATATCCTTGTTTTGGAAAACGGGGAGGTCGTAGAGCGGGGTAACCATCAAATCTTAATTGAAAAGAAGGGCAGATATTATCAATTGTATACGGGACAGTTTGATTAAATTCAAAATATAACTATACTTAAAACCCAAAGCACGGTCACCCGAAAATGTGTGAATCATGCAACTAATACCAATAGTTGTATAACAAATCAGGTATATTCCTCAGCTACCTTAGTTACTCCTTGATATTTAAAAAAGCACTTTTATCTGTCTAACAAAAAGGAAGTTTTATCATGCAAAATAAAAGCTTTTTATCGGCAGTAATATTTGTCATAGTTTTTGGCGCTGGTTTGGCAATTGCTTATTCAATGCGCGGCGTTACTACTTCTGCAGGCGGCATCATCATTTCGGCAGGTGCATTTATTATAGCTGCATTAGTATCGTCATCCGTAAATATTGCCAATCCCTGGGACAAGGCCGTTGTATTGCGCCTTGGTAAATTTCAGGCGTTAAGGGGACCGGGCCTGTTTTTTATTATACCTATACTGGATACCATACCCTACTGGATTGATACCCGCGTGATCACCACCTCCTTTAAGGCTGAAAAAACATTGACCAAAGACACGGTGCCCGTTGATGTGGATGCCGTATTATTCTGGAAAGTGCTGGATCCGCAGAAAGCAGCGTTGGAGGTCGCGGATTATATCAGCGCCATCAGTTGGGCCTCTCAAACCGCCTTGCGGGACGTGATCGGGAAGACCATGTTATCGGATATGCTGGAAGGCCGGGACAAGATCAGCAGCGTACTGCAAAAAATCATTGATGAACGCACAGAACCCTGGGGTATTACTGTAAATTCAGTCGAGGTAAAAGATGTGTTAATTCCTGCTTCCTTAGAAAATGCCATGTCCATGCAGGCACAGGCGGAACGGGAACGCCAGGCCCGGGTGATCCTCGGCGATTCGGAAAGACAGGTAGCCGAAAAATTTGGCGAAGCTGCAAAAACCTATGCCAATAACCCAGTGGCTTTACATTTAAGGGCCATGAATATGCTTTACGAAGGGCTAAAGCAAAATTCTACGATTGTTATTGTTCCCAGTTCAGCAGTAGAAACCATGGGCTTAGGCAGCATGGCCGGTTTAACCGCGTTAACTATGGGCATTGGGCAGGATAAAATAAACAAAGGGACGGAAACTGTAAAAGAGAGCGAACAGACTTCATAAAAAGTAGCGGATAAACCGCTACAAGTTATAAACAACAATATGGAACACAATATCAATAATTTATTACTCTATACCATGGAAGCCACTGATGGGTTGATTGGCGATGTAAAAGATTTTTACTTCGATGACAAAACCTGGCACGTCCGATACCTCATTATAAAAACAGGCGGCTGGCTATCCGGCCGGGAAGTGTTGATATCACCGGTCGCGTTGCTGAATGAAAAATGGCGCAACGGTGTATTTCCCGTCAGCCTCACAAAAAAACAAGTAAACAACAGTCCCGATATTGATACTGATAAACCTGTGTCGCGCCAGCAAGAGAGCGCATTATATGACCATTATGCCTGGGAAGGTTATTGGTTCAGCGGGTATTACCCGGGTGGTTATTTGGGTGTGAGTACACCCTTTCCGTCAATTGACCAAAAAGTCTGGATTCCTGCGGATGAAGACACAAAAACCGAAGGCGATACACATTTACGCAGTACAGCAACAATAACCGGGTACCACATACATGCTACCGATGCGGAAATAGGCCATGTAATTGATTTTATTATTGATGACGAAACATGGCAAATTAAATTTATAGTGGTAGATACCCATAATTGGTTTGGTGGTAAAAAAGTGCTGATACCTACCGGCCTTGTCAAAAAAATTGAATGGGCCGATGCTAAGGTATATTTAGAAATCGACACCGCCACCGTTGAAAAATGTGAACCGTTCATTGAAGCTGATTATACTAAATGGCAAATAGCAACACCCTGAAAGAGAAAGAAATTTTACTCGAGCTTTATGTAGAACAGGTAAAGCTCCAAAAGGACGTTATATCTTCCGGGCGTTCTGAATAAATTTAAATAAATGATTTACAATATAGTATGATGGTGGATGCGATTGCAAATCAGGATAAAGACACGTTAAACTACGGCACAATAGAATCTGTCCGTGGCAGTGTTGTGGATGTTTGGTTTGAAAATAACCTCCCATCCATTTATACCTTACTGCATTCAGGAAAAGATAAAGAAATAGCTATCGAAGTATTATCGCAGCTTGATGATCATCGTGTGCGCGGCATCGCCCTGAACCCTACCCAGGGCTTGGCGCGTGGAATGCAAACGGAAACCAACGGAAATCAGTTACAGGTTCCTGTTGGAAAAAATATCATGGGCCGGATGTTCGATGTGTTTGGCAACACCATCGATCATGGACACCCACTCCCCAAAGGCGAAGAGCGCAACATCCATCAATCCCCTCCCGCGCTGGATAAACGGTCTACCCAATCTGAAGTTTTTGAAACTGGCATTAAAGCCATTGATGTTTTGGTCCCGCTTGAACGTGGGGGCAAAGCCGGGCTATTTGGCGGGGCCGGTGTAGGCAAAACCGTATTATTAACCGAGATGATCCACAATATGGTTGGCCATAACAATGGAGTAAGCATGTTTTGCGGCATTGGCGAACGCTGTCGCGAGGGCAATGAGCTTTATAGTGACATGAAGGAAGCCGGTTTGCTAAAAAACATGGTGATGATGTTCGGGCAGATGAATGAACCGCCTGGCGCACGGTTTCGGGTTGGCCATGCTGCTTTAACGATGGCCGAATATTTTCGGGATGATGAGCACCGCGATGTACTGCTACTGATCGATAATATTTTCAGGTTTATACAAGCGGGTATGGAAGTATCGGGTTTAATGGGTCAAATGCCCTCACGTTTGGGCTATCAGCCCACGATGGGAACTGAATTGTCCGAACTGGAAGAACGTATAGCCAACACAGCGGCTGGAGCCATTACTTCGATACAGGCAGTTTATGTTCCGGCCGATGACTTAACGGACCCCGCAGCCGTTCATGTATTCTCCCATCTTTCAGCATCCATCGTGCTTTCCAGGGAGCGGGCCAGTGAGGGGCTTTACCCTTCGATAGACTTGCTGCAATCCAATTCAAAAATGGCCACACCGGGCATAATTGGCGACAGGCATTATAAGCTGGCACAGCAGATCAGGCAAACGCTTTCAAAATATGAAGAATTGAAGGATATTATATCAATGCTGGGCATGGAACAATTATCTGCCGAAGATAGTAATATCGTGAACCGCGCCAGGCGGCTGGAAAGGTTTTTAACACAGCCTTTTTTTGCTACCGAACAATTTAGCGGACTAAAAGGGAAAGAGGTTAGCCTGAAAGATGCGCTGGATGGTTGTGAACGTATTCTATCGGATGAGTTTAAAGATTTGCCGGAGAGTGCCTTTTATATGATCGGAACGATAGATGAGGTTCATAAAAAAGATGACAATGTGAATAAAAAGGATAATCCTGTTCCGCCGGTAAATGCAAAACCCGGAGTGGACACTAAACAAAAGGCTTAAAATGGAAGGCGTATTAATGAACTTGAAAATTTTGCTGCCCTATAAGGTTTTTGCAGAGGTGAAAAATGTAAGGGCGGTGACAGCTGACACCAATGCGGGTTCATATGGGTTTCTACCGCAGAGGTTAGATTGCATAGCCATATTGGTACCGGGGATATTCTCCTACGAAACAAATACCGTCCATTATTTGGCGGTAGATGCGGGGATACTTATTAAAACCGGGTCGCAGATACTGGTTTCGGTACGTAACGCGATTGGCGGGGTTGATCTTGGAAAATTAGGAGATGCGGTAAAAAATGAGTTTTTGAAGATAGATGATAGTGAAAAAAACGTGCGTTATGTAGTTGCAAAACTGGAAAGCGGGTTGATGAACAGTTTGAAGAAATTCCATCAATAAAATGTCGCCTGTAAATAAAAATAATAAAGACCGGTTTGGTCAGCAGGTTGCAGAAAAGGAAAACCGAAAATTGAAGGCACTACAGAAAAAAAAGGAAAGTGCGTTGATGGGTTTTGGGATGTTTGGGATGATAGGCTGGTCTGTCGCAGTGCCTGTATTACTGGGGACGGCGTTGGGAATATGGTTGGATAAGCGTTATCCGCAATCATTTTCCTGGACAATAACCTGCTTAATTTCCGGATTGATAATAGGTTGCATTATTGCATGGAACTGGATAAATACAGAAGAATAGAAACAAAATGATGACACATAGTAACATAACACTCTCGTTGATTGCCGGAATAATCCTGGGGACCTTGTTTTTTGGCGGCCTTTGGTTAACCGTTAAAAAAGCGGTCGGATCAAAATACGCTGCCTTATGGGTTTTAGCCAGCTCCCTTTTACGTACAGCTATCGTATTAACAGGATTTTATTTTGTGGCTGTCGGCAGCTGGCAAAAGCTGCTGGTTTGTGTACTAGGCTTTATTGTGGCCCGGTTTATAACTATGTGGCTCACTAAATCTTATGATCACAAACAATTACAAATAAATAAGACAGACCCATCATGAAAATGACCCCTGATCAGACTGTTTTTTGGGGCCATGGTTTTATCACCATTAACCTGACACTGGTTACGACCTGGGCAATCATGTTATTCATGGTACTTGGGGCGAAATTAATCACGCGTAACCTTAAATCAAACAATAAGATATCCCGCTGGCAATGCGTACTGGAGATGATTGTTACCAGTATAAATGAGCAGATAAATGATGTGGGGTTGCCTAAACCCGAATTATATATCGGTTTTATAGGCACCTTATTTTTATTTGTGGCCATGTGTAATTTCTGGATCATTTTGCCCTGGTATCAGCCTCCGACCGGTTCGCTTTCAACTACTACAGCACTCGCCCTCTGTGTGTTCCTGTCGGTGCCCTATTTTGGGATACAAAAAAGCGGCATTGGCGGTTACCTGAAAACATATATCCAGCCAACATTTATCATGCTGCCATTCAATATCGTCAGTGAACTATCGAGGACACTCGCATTAGCGGTAAGGCTCTTCGGCAATATCATGAGCGGCGTAATGATCATAGGGATTTTATTGAGCATTACGCCTTTATTCATTCCAATAGTCATGAAAGCCCTGGGATTGCTTACCGGTATGGTACAGGCTTACATATTCAGCATACTGGCGACCGTATACATTGCCGCCGCGGTGCAGGAAAGTGTGAAAAAGGATAAAAAAATTAAACAACAAAAACTTACAACTAACTAAAAGGAGAATACAAAATGGATAACGATACTGCAATAGCTATGGCATCAATTATAACAGCCGGGTTAACAACCGGTATAGGCTGTATGTTCCCGGCTTTAAGCGAAGGCAAATCTGTGGCAACTGCATTGAGTTCAATTGCACAGCAGCCGGATGCGGCACCCACCATAACGAGGACATTATTTGTCGGTTTAGCGATGATCGAATCTACCGCGATCTACTGTTTCGTGGTTTCTATGATCCTTATTTTCGCTAATCCGTTCTGGAACCACGTTATCGCCAAATAATCATCCTATGCAAATTAACTGGTTTACCGTAATCGCGCAGATACTGAATTTCCTTGTTTTGGTGTGGTTGATGAAACGATATCTTTACAAGCCAATCCTTAGCGCTATAGATGAGCGTGAAAAAAAAATAGCAGGACAACTCGCTGACGCGAAAACTAAAAAAGATGAAGCTAAAGCCGAGCAGGATGAATTCAACAAAAAAAACGAGGCTTTCGACCACCAAAAGAGCGATATGATGGATAAAGCCACTGCCGAAGCGGGGGTGCAAAGCCAAAAATTGTTGGAGGAAGCAAAAAATAACGCCAAAACATTACAGGATAAACTGGAAAAAGCCACTAAAGAACGGCAGGCAGACTTGAACCATCAAATGGAGCAAAAGACCGAACAGGAAGTGTTTGCGATCACCAAAAAGGTGCTTACAGATTTGGCTGACGTCAATTTTGAAGAGCAGTCGGTCGAGGTATTTATCAAGCGGATAAGTGAGCTCAAAGAAGAGGAAAAGGATCTGTTCAAAAAGGCGCTTCATTCTGCTTCGGGCCCTATCCTGGTGCAAAGTGCGTTCGATTTGCCTGAAAAGCAACAAACCGAAATCAAAGGCGGGGTAACAAAAATGCTTGGAACAAAACCTTCATTTGAATTTAAAACCTCACCGGCGCTTATAGGAGGCATCGAATTAACAACAAAGGGTTTTAAATTGGCCTGGAGCGTTGCGGAATATGTCAATTCCTTTGAAAAAAGTATAGCAGCGGCAAATCAGCAAAAACCAGTAGCAGAAAAGAAACATCATGCCGTCAAATGATCTAAATAAAAGCATACAAAGCATATTCGTCCGGCTGGATGATGGCATCAAAGACTTTGATTTTTCATTTGCCCCACGAGAGGTAGGTTACGTTACCGGTGTGGCAACAGGTATTGTCAAAGTGTCCGGGCTTCCTGGGGCTGGCTTTGAAGAATTGCTGAAATTCCCCGGAAATCTGTTTGGCATTGCCTATAATATCGATAAAGATGAGATAGGCACTATTCTTTTAGGTGAAGACACCCTATTAAATGCCGGTGATGAAGTAGAACGGACCGGCCGTGTGATGGATGTTCCGGTAGGCGATGCTTTGATCGGGAGAGTGATTAATCCTTTGGGCGAACCAATCGATGGCAAGGGAGCGATTGCTTATACCGAACGCCTGCCTATCGAGCGGCCCGCGCATGCTATTATGGATCGCTCGCCGGTAAACACACCTTTACAAACCGGATTAAAGGTTGTGGACGCTCTTATCCCCATAGGGCGCGGACAACGCGAACTGATCTTAGGCGACCGGCAAACCGGGAAAACAGCAATAGCAATAGATACCATACTTAACCAGCATGACAAAAAGGTTATTTGCATTTATTGCGCTATTGGGCAGCGCGCATCCGCTGTAGCCAAAGTGGTAGCTAATCTGGAAGCTAAAGGTGCCCTGGAATATACGGTTGTGGTAGTTGCTGAAGGAAACAATTCCGCAGGATTAAAATACATCGCGCCCTATGCGGCTACCAGCATTGCCGAATTTTTCATGGAACAAGGCAGGGATGTGCTCATTGTATATGATGACCTGACCGAACATGCCCGTTCCTACCGCGAATTGTCCCTGCTGTTGAAAAGACCGCCTGGACGTGAGGCATTTCCCGGCGATATTTTTTATATCCATTCCAGGCTATTGGAAAGGGCTACCCATTTGAGTGCAGCACTAAAGGGCGGATCACTTACCGCTTTGCCCATCATAGAAACAGAGGCCCAGGACATATCAGCATATATTCCCACCAACCTCATCTCCATTACCGATGGGCAGATCTACCTCTCGCCCACCTTATTTGAATCGGGTATTTTGCCTGCAGTTGATGTTGGCAAATCTGTTTCGCGGGTGGGAGGTAACGCACAACTGCCCGCATTTCGTTCTATATCCGATCTCAAACTTCAATACTCACAATTTGAAGAACTGGAATCCTTCGCCCGATTCGGGACACGTCTCGATGAGAATACCCAAAAAACCATTAATCATGGGAACCGTATTCGTGAATGTCTGAAGCAAAATGAATTAACACCCCTATCGGTACCTGAACAAATTATTGTTTTGTTGAGCTTAACCAGCGGGCTTTTTGATGATATAGCGATTGAAAAAATGCAGGACATTGAAACTGCGTTGCTAAATAATAGGAATAAATTTCCCGCGGAATTACTTAAAAGTTTAATGTCCGACAAACCGTTAAGCGATCAGGACCACGATGCTATTTTGAAAATTGCCGGTGAATTGATTGCTCCATTCAAGGAAAAAACTGTACCTGCCCAACCCCAAACCTAATGGATACTTTAGAGGATTTGCGCAAGAAGTTATCCGGGGCAAAGGATATTAAATCGGTTGTGAGGGCAATGAAAGCTATGGCTGCTTCAAATATTGCGCAGTACGAAGCTGCCGTGGGTTCACTTGGGGATTATTACCATACCGTATCCTTAGGCATAGTGGCCTATTTGATGCAGGAGAAAATAAATGGCGCAGTGGGAAATGAGGGGCCCTCAAAGAAGGGTGATAACCCAGTTTGCGCTATTGTTTTCGGATCTGACCAGGGACTGGTAGGCCGGTTTAATAATTTGATGACCGATTTTGTAGTGCAGTCCTTTCATGGTCTGCCAGGTACAAAAGAAATTTGGGTGATTGGTGAACGCGTTCAGTTGTTACTGGCAGACGCAGGATTAGTTGCGGCAAAAAGCTTTCCGGTTCCCAATTCCATTGATGCGGTTACGCCGCTTATCGGGCAGATTTTAGTTGAAATTGAAGAGCTTACCGAAAAACAGCTGGAAATGGAGTTTTATATTTTTCATAACCAGCCAAAGCCTGATACAGGGTATGAACCTGTTATGCAACGTTTACTGCCCCTTGATGAACAGTGGCGCCATGAGTTTGCCGACATCAAATGGCCGGCGAAATGTATCCCTGAACTCATCGGAAAGGCCGGGGCTGCTTTGCTGGCGCTCATCAGCGCCTATCTTTTTGTTTCCTTGTTTAAAGCTTGTGTTGAGTCATTGGCGAGCGAAAACGCAAGCAGGCTGGAAGCCATGCAGCGGGCAGATAAAAATATAGGGAATTTATTAGACAGCCTTGGTCATAAATTCCATCGGCTACGGCAAAGCTCCATTGATGAAGAACTATTTGATGTAGTTTCCGGGTTTGAAGCGCTAAATTCCAAGCCCCCAAAATAATAAATACATTAATATGAAAAAGCAAACGTTTAATACGGATAGATTATATGGTTTTTTGCCTTCGAATATGGAAGGCATTGAGGAGCTCGCCGAACTGGCGCTGGATATGCGCTGGTCATGGAACCATGCCGCCGATAATTTATGGCAGCAGCTTGAGCCGGAATTATGGGAACGGACCCACAATCCTTGGGTAATGTTACAGACCATCAAACGCAGTGAGCTTGAATCGAAATTAGCAGATACTGTCATCCGTGAAAAAATAAAATCATTGACGGAATCGAAGGCACTTGCCGCTTCCAATCCAGCGTGGTTTCAAAAAAATCATCCTAAAGCGGCGCTTACCTGTATCGCTTACTTCAGCATGGAATTTATGCTGAGCGAAGCGCTGCCAATTTATGTAGGCGGTTTAGGCAACGTAGCGGGTGACCAGTTAAAATCTGCCAGCGACCTGGGCGTACCGGTTGTTGCTGTGGGCTTGCTTTACCAGCAAGGTTATTTTCGGCAGGAAATTGATCAGTATGGTACACAACAAGCGCTATTCCCTTATAACGACCCCGGGCAATTGCCCATTACTCCATTACGCTTACCAAACGGCGATTGGTTAAGGTTAAAAATAGTTTTAGCCGGAAATCCTGTTTGGCTGCGTACCTGGCAGGTGCAGGTTGGCAATGTAAAGCTTTATCTTTTGGATAGTAATGATGCGGCTAACTTACCTGCACACCGCGAAATTACCAATGAATTATATGGTGGCGGGTCTGATCTGCGCATCCAGCAGGAAATTATATTGGGTATTGGTGGTTACAAGTTACTGCGGGCAATGGATATTAAACCGGAAGTATGCCACATGAACGAAGGCCATGCGGCATTTATGGTATTGGAACGCGCCGGCGATTTTATGAAGGAAGCTGGCGTTTCATTTGAAATTGCGCTGGCCGTTACCCGTGCAGGTAATTTATTTACCACGCATACTGCGGTGTCTGCCGGCTTTGATTATTTCAACCCGTCATTGATGGAGCAGTTTTTGGGTGATTATGCCAAAAACGAACTCGGTATCGCATTTAGAGATTTGATGGCCCTTGGCCGGACCTATCCCAATAATTATTCAGAAAGTTTTAACATGGCGAATCTTGCCATCCGGGGAAGCGGCGCTGTAAATGGCGTAAGCCAACTACACGGCAAAGTAAGCAGGCACCTGTTTGAACCCCTTTTTAACCGCTGGCCAAACGAAGAAATACCTGTTGGTTCGGTAACCAATGGTGTACATATGCCCAGTTGGGATTCTGAATTTGCGGACAATACCTGGACCATGGCCTGCGGAAAAGATCGCTGGAAAGGTGACCTGGAAACAGTTGAGCAGGATATTTACAAAACGCCCGATAAAATACTTTGGCAATTGCGGAATAATTCAAGAAGTAAACTGGTTGATTTTACCCGCAAAAGATTTGAACAACAATTAAAAGTTTCAGGCCAGCAACCCGAAATGATCACTATTGCAAAAACGATATTCAATCCTGATGTACTAACCCTGGGCTTTGCACGACGTTTTGTGCCTTATAAACGACCTGATCTATTATTGCATGACGAAGAAAGGTTTATACGTATACTGACCAACCATCAGCAACCTGTTCAATTAGTGATTGCCGGCAAATCCCCGCCGTTTGATGAGGCAGGAAAAGCCTTGATCAGGCAGTGGGTTCAATTTATTCAAAAAAATAATTTATATCAGCATGTGGTTTTTTTAAGCGATTACGATATGTCATTATCTGCGCAACTGGTGCAAGGGGTTGATGTATGGCTCAATACGCCAAGACGTCCCTGGGAGGCCTGCGGAACGAGCGGTATGAAGGTACTGGTAAACGGTGGTATCAATTTATCCGAACTGGATGGCTGGTGGGCGGAAGCATATACGCCTGAAGTAGGTTGGGCTTTAGGCGATGTAAAGGAACATGGCGATGACCCTGCCTGGGATGCCGCTGAGGCAGATGCATTATATGAGTTGTTGGAAAAACAGGTGGTGCCTGAATTTTATGCCAGGGATGAAAACGGAACGCCTGTACGCTGGATAGAACGGATGCGCAAAAGCATGGCCACATTAACACCTCAATTTTCAGCCAATCGTACCGTACGCGAATATACAGAACACTACTACCTACCTGCTGCCGAAAATTATTTAAAGCGGGCTGCCGGGAACGGAACTGTTGGTGTAAGAATTATAAATACCCGTCAGGAGGTTAACAATAATTGGGAGGGCATAAAATTGGGGCAAATACAAAAGGAAGTGGTGAAAGATGGTTATTTATTCCATGCTGCTATACATCTGAATGGTATCGATCCGACTGCGGTACTGGTGGAACTTTACGCCGATGAGGTTAACGGTAAAGCCATTACTAGGATCAAAATGGAGCGTAATTCAGCTAAGGATACTAATGAAGAAAATATTTACCAGGCAACAGTGATATCACCTAGGCCGCCAACAGATTTTACACTACGTATTATTCCAAATTATGAAGACATTGCGGTGCCATTGGAAGATAATCATATCTTATGGCAGCGATAGCCCAAACCTTAAACAATCTTAGTCTTTACCCAGTCATTGATAAGCAAGCCGCAAAATAGAAAATAAAGCAGGCTGCTACCGGTAACGGCGATTGACAGAAATGTAAATCCCGGAACCCGAATGGTTAATATAAACAGGACAAAAATAAGGTCGGCTATTATTGCATACAATAATATGCTGCCGATAGGCTGTTGGTAAAACCTTGTTTTTGTACGTACAATTACAATATTGAATATACCGGTAAAGAAAAGTATGGCGAAACCAAAGGAATGGAGTTCATCAAGTTTGTGAATATGCAGATACCTTTTTCCTATGAACAGCCATATCAGCGCTTCTGCCGTACACAGAGTGCCCAACACAGCCCCCTTTTTTGCGAGAGGTTTCAGCGCCCAGCTCTCCGGGCTTCGGGACCAGTTAACATTATCAGTAGAGAGCGTCAGCTCTACAAAGTCTAAAACAAATAATAATACGATCATCCCTAAAGCATCGACAATAAATTGCCCTGTAATGATATATGCCGAGCATACGAATATGACGGTGAACATTGTTTTGGATATCTTACTTACTACCCAATTCGTTATGCGATGGTGGATAGTGCGGCCAACAGTAATCAAACTGATGATGCTTTCCAATCCCTCTTTTAATAAGATGACACTTGCCGCCTGTTTGGCAACATCAGTTGCAGCTTTCACCGCAATACCCACTTCAGCTTGCTTAAGCGCCGGGGCATCGTTAACACCGTCCCCTGTCATACCGGTTATTTCATGGTGCTGCTGTAAAACTTTTACAATATTAAATTTATCTTCCGGGAGAACTTCGGCAAAGCCGTTGTGCAGAATGATCATTTTATGCGTAGCCTCCGCATCAGGATTTGCTCTAAGCAAGCTGGCTGAAACGATGTCGTTTCCTACGCTAACCTGAATGGCGATCTCTTTTGCTATCGGCAAGGCATCACCGGTGAGCATTTTAACTTTTACACCCAACTCCTTTATTTTGGCGATCATTTGCGCAGAATCCGGCAATGGCGGGTCTATAAGTGCTGCAATACCTACCATTGTAATACTATTTTCATGATTTACAGCAATGGCCATTGTTTTGAAACCTTTGCCAGCCCATGTTTCTACCGTTTTATCTAATTCGGATTGTTTAAGCTTGCACAATTGCTTAATGGTATTGTAGGCGCCTTTTAAAACAGTGAACTGCCCGCCATCTTTTTGCACAACCGCCTCTGTCCTTTTAGTAGCAGCGGTAAAAGGCGCAAACGAAATTTGTTTAAAGCCTTTCATACTTAAATGCTCCGTACCGGCTTTTTGAATAAAAGCCATATCAATCGGGTCATTGTTAGCGGCAACGGAAGCCAATACCGCATATTGAATAACATCGTTAATGATAAAATTCTTCGCAGGAACGATGTCTTGTACCGACAACCTGTTTTCTGTAAGCGTACCTGTTTTATCAATGCACAAGGTAGTCATTGTGGCCGCGTCTTCGGTAGCGCTTAAACGGCTCACTAATACCCCTTCAGCGGCCAATTGTTGGGAGCCTTTGGCCATGCTAACGGTAAACATGGCCGGCAATGCTACCGGAACGGCCGAAATCAACAAAATAAGTAAAAGGGGCAGAATAGATAAGAAGGTTTCTCCGCGTGCTAACGAAACAGAAACCGTGATAGCCAGGAATACCAGCACAATAGTGATGAGTATTTTTACCACATTGGCAACTACGTCATCCATGTGCAGGCGAGGGTTAGCTTTTTGAACCAGTTCGGCAGTTTTACCGAAAAAGGTTTTAACGCCAATAGCAATAACTACCGCGGTGCATTCTCCATTTTTTATGATAGACCCCGCATACAAGACATCGCCCTCTTTTTTATTATTCAGCTTCGACTCACCCGTCAAAGCAGATTGGTCCGTACCTGTGGTTCCCTGTATTAATTTGGCGTCCGCAGTAATTAAATCTCCCGTACGAAGACGGATAATATCACCAGGAACTACCTGGTTCCCTATAATTTGCAGCCATCTCTTATTTCTTAATACCCGTACAGCAACCTGCAGACTTCCCTTTAAAGCAGTTACCGTTTTTGTCGCCCTGCGCTCCTGTATAAAGCTAATGACAGCATTAAACAGCATCAGCCCGCCGATTAAATATACGTCTACATATTTACGCAATAAAAAAGACACCAGAATTGTAAATTCCAGCATAAAGGCGGTGAGTCCCCAAAAGTGTTTTAGAAAAACAAGGATCGCCGATTGCTTTTCCTCCGGCACTTCGTTAAGGCCGTAGGTTTTCCGGCGCTCAACAACCTCTGCGTCTGTCAGCCCAGAGTCTGCCTGTACTTTGAACTCCGATAAAACATCTGCAACTGTTTTTGTTTCATAAGGATCAGTTCGATCATTCATATGCTCAAAATCATTGATAAAGAAAAGCCAATGACCGCTTTATCGTTACCGCCTTCATGCTTTCCCGGAATCATCGACTTTAACAGCATCCCACTTCCAGTTAAGGATTTCGGGCATATCCTTGCCGTGCGCGCCAATGTAATGCTTGTGTTCGATCAGCTTATCCTGCAGCAATTGCTTTAAATAAACGCCTTTAGTACCCGTTTGCGGCAAGCGGTCAATGACATCCATGACCAGGTGGAACCGGTCCATCTCATTCAGCACGGTCATATCAAAAGAAGTGGTGATCGTCCCTTCTTCCTTATAACCCCGAACATGCATATTTACATTGTTAGCACGGTTATAGGTTAAACGGTGAACTAACCAGGGGTAACCGTGAAAGGCAAATACAACAGGTTTATTCGTGGTGAATAGGGCATTATAGTCCGCGTCAGTTAATCCGTGGGTATGTTCCGTACTTTTTTCCAGTTTGAACAGGTCGACTACATTGATGACCCTGATCCTGACCTCGGGTAAGTGTTCCCTGATAATAGAAACGGCGGCAAGAATTTCCAATGTTGGTACGTCGCCACTACAGGCCATGATCACATCCGGTTCGACTTCCTGGTCGTTGCTGGCAAAATTCCACACTCCAATGCCGCGCGTACAGTGTTCAACAGCTTCATCCATATTGAGCCATTGCGGTGCGGGGTGTTTCCCGGCCACGATTACGTTCACATAATGATAGCTGCGCAGGCAATGATCCATTACCGATAGCAAGCAGTTGGCATCAGGCGGTAAATATACCCGCACGATGGTCGCTTTTTTATTGACCACATGGTCTATAAAACCAGGGTCCTGGTGGGTAAACCCGTTATGGTCCTGCCGCCATACGGTCGAGGTCAGCAAAATATTTAAAGAGGCGATCTTCCTGCGCCATTCCAGTTCTAAACTCGCCTTCAACCATTTGGCATGCTGGTTAAACATGGAATCGATGATATGGATAAATGCTTCGTAACAGTTGAATAAACCATGCCTGCCGGTTAACAGGTAGCCTTCCAGCCAGCCTTCACATTGATGCTCACTCAGCATTTCCATGACGCCGCCTTCGGGAGCAAGAAATTCGTCGGAGGCAACAACGGGGGCTAGCCATTGCCGGTTAGTGGCTTCAAATATCAGGTCCAGCCGGTTAGACACCGTTTCATCGGGGCCAAATATCCTGAAGTTGCGGTGCTGCTGATTTTCTTTGATCACATCGCGCAGGAAACGTCCGGAAACATAGGTGTCCCCTTCGCCATCTGCACCGGGAGCCTCAACATTTACGGCATAGTTAAGGAAATCGGGTAAACGCAGGTCTTTTAATAATTGTCCACCGTTTGCATGTGGATTGGCCCCCATGCGGCGTTCGCCTTCGGGTGCCAGTTCCTGAAGTTCGGGCATCAACTTTCCTTTTTCATCAAACAGTTCTTCCGGCTTATAGCTTTTCATCCAGTTTTCGAGCATCTGTAAATGTTCGAGGGGCGTGGATGTAGAAACCGCCAGCGGAATCTGGTGCGCCCTGAAATTTCCTTCGATCTTGTACCCATCTACTTCTTTTGGCCCGGTCCATCCTTTAGGCGAGCGTAGAATGATCATCGGCCAGCGTGGGCGTTCCCCGCTTTTATGTTCGGCATCATATTTAACTTGTTTAATACGATCCACCGCATAATCCAGCGCTGTCGCCATGGCCTGGTGCATGATATCGGGATCGTCGCCCTCCACAAATATGGGGTTCCAGCCATAACCGTGAAATAATTGCTCCAGTTCCTCGTGGGTGATTCTCGCTAAAACGGTGGGGTTGGAAATTTTATAGCCGTTTAAATGTAAGATGGGCAATACGGTCCCGTCACTAAGCGGGTTCAGAAATTTATTGGAATGCCAGGCAGTAGCCAATGGCCCGGTTTCCGCTTCGCCATCGCCGACCACACAGGCAACGATCAGATCCGGGTTGTCCATTACTGCTCCGAATGAGTGACTCAATGAATAACCGAGTTCACCGCCTTCATGGATAGAGCCGGGCGTTTGAGGGGAAGCATGGCTGGAAATACCGCCCGGGTATGAAAATTGGGTAAACAGCCTTTTGAGGCCATCTTCATCCTGGGTAATATTCGGATAGACTTCGGTATAAGTCCCTTCCAGGTAGGTGCTGCCAACTACTGCCGGGCCACCATGCCCCGGACCCGATACATAAAGCATATTCAGATCAAATTTCTTAATTACCCGGTTTAAATGGGTATAGATGAAATTCTGACCGGGCGTTGTCCCCCAGTGCCCCAACAGCATGTGCTTGACATCGGCTAATTTTAAGGGTTCTTTCAGCAACGGATTATTGCGCAAATAAAGCTGGCCGACAGAAATATAATTAGCGGCGCGCCAGTAAGCATTCATTTTTTGAAGCAATTCAGGGGTTAAAGTTTCTGACTCGCTGCTGATCAATTCTGTTTTCATGGTATTATTGTTTAATAGCATAATTTAAAACCGCGCAAACTAATCTTGCCATCATTAAGTCCTCGTTTGTTTTCATCACCCGGATAATTACCTTGCCACTGTCACAGGATATAAATGTTTCATTTTTTAAATTTTTTTGCTTGTCAAGGGTAATTCCTATAAAAGCCAGGTCTTTGCAAATCCGTTCCCGGATGACTGTAGAGTTCTCACCGATCCCGCCGGTAAAAATCAGCATATCCAAACCGCCCATCGCAGCTGCCAAAGAGCCAATGAATTTCTTGGCGGAATAGCAAAACACGGTAAGCGCTTCTGCCGCTTTTGGGCTATGCGGTTCCATTTTTAGCAATTCCTGTACATCGCTCGTACCAGCTATGGCCAATAAGCCGGACCGTTTGCTCAGCAGGTCTTCCAGCTCGTCGACCGTCATTTTGGTTTCTCTCAGCAGGAATATAAGTACGCCGGGATCAAGGTCACCCGACCTTGTGCCCATCACCAGCCCGCCGATAGGGCTGATCCCCATGGTGGTATCAACGCTCAGGCCATTTCTGACCGCAGCCATGCTGGCTCCGTTGCCCAAATGGGCGATGATGATCCTTTGTTCGGCTACCGGCGACTCTTCTTTGGCCAGTTCGTCCATAATGTACTCATAAGAAAGGCCGTGAAACCCATAGTGTACCAATCCTTTTTTATGATATTCAGCCGGCAACGGGTAATTCCTAGCATAGGATGGCATGGCGCGATGAAACCAGGTGTCATAGCAGGCGATTTGCTGCACACCCGGAAAAGCAGACTGAAAGGCTTTGATCGTGCTGATCTCATCTGGCAGGTGATTGGGTGCCAGATAAACCAGTTCACTAAGTGTCTTCAATAGTTCACCGGTAATGATCTCGGGCTTGAGGTGATGGTGCCCACCCTGCACCAACCGGTGTGCAATAGCCAGCAGGGGATAATCATGCGTGTTGCTTTTAAACCAGTTGGTTAGGGCCCCGACTGCATCGCCCATATTCGGATAGGGCGCAGATTTGGTTTCCAGTACCTTGTCCGAACTATCGCTTATTTCGAAATGGCCCGTTTTCTCGCCGATCTGGTCAACAGAACCGCTCCAGACCAGCTTAGTGGAAAGGGAATGATATAAGCTAAACTTCAGGCTGGAAGAGCCGCAGTTGACGGTTAATATATAGGTGGTTAAATTATCAGTCATTCAGCTATCGTTTTTGTATTGGGTATAAATAAGTTCAGCAAGCATCATGCTTCAGCAAGTTTTATTCATATCCGCTTTTTATAACAGTTTGAATCATTTTAAAACGGCCGTTGGGTCTGATAAAATTGGGCAAATGTGCGGGTATAATAATTCCCATGCCGGATTCCAGATGATTTGAAACATTGTCAATTACGATCTCCGCATTGCCTTCAATGATCTGGGCGAAAGTGTCAAAGGGGCTCGTCTTTTCCGTTAATCCTTCACCACTGTCAAAAGACATGATACTGATATTTCCTGTTGATTTTTTGATGATGGTTTTAATGACTACTGAGTTGGGTACATATTCAATAATTTCCACGATAATGTGTGCTTTTCCTGTTTCCAGTTCGGTGTTATCCGATTTTTTGTTATCCATGACCTTATATTTTGTTGACCGGGTTATTTTTCACCGTAAATTCAAATTGAATTACTTAGAGCTCATTATAATTCAACGGCATTAATCAGCGCTTTCTGAGCAGTCAAAGTCTATGGTATAAAGGTGTGGTTTGTTTTGCCTGTAATCATTACACAACTTTTTAAATAAGTTACATCTTTCACACATCTGTGTAAAGGAATGGTTACCTGTTTTAATCGGGTAAGATTTTACCTGCTGCAATGTCATCTTACAGACATTTACTATACAGCAGGTTTTTATTTAACATAATAGTTGAAACTATAACGGCCTCTATTGCTTGTAACTATATAGAAACAGTAGTTGATGATCCCAAAAAGCAATAAAATATAGTATATGTTCAACAAACCACGTTTCTGCAAGAATAAAGCCCACTTCTAATAACGAGTTCATCGTTGTAATACAAATACACGGCTGCCTTACTCAGTAATCAAACCCTTTAAAATTCCCATGAAACTTTACATCAAAAATATGGTGTGTATCCGCTGCAAGATGGTGGTGCAACAACAACTTAAAAAGTTGTCATTGCACTATATTGTAGTTGAGTTGGGGGAAGTTGAAATCATGGAGAATATTTCAAGCGTTCAATTGATGGAATTTAAAATGGCGTTATTGAAATACGGACTGGAGCTTTTGGACGATAAAAAAAGTATTCTGATAGAGAAGATAAAAAAAGTAATTGTCGAATTGATACATTACGCCGATGAACCTTCAAAAGTCAATTTCTCCGATTATCTGAGTGAGAAATTAAACCATGATTATACTTACCTGGCCAATTTATTTTCTGAAGTTGTAGGTATTAATATTGAGCATTATATCATTATGCACAAAATAGAAAGGGTGAAAGAGTTGTTGGTTTATGATGAACTTTCGCTTACGGAGATATCCTATAAATTACATTATAGCAGCGTAGCGCATCTTTCTAACCAATTTAAAAAGATAACGGGTTTAACGCCTTCCCACTTTAAAAAGTTCAAAGAGAACCGACAACTGGGCCTTGTGAATCCATAAATAGTGAATCCTTTGGAAATAAGCTTGTCTTAAACAATACGAAAACAATTAAAAAAAAAGAAAATGCTAAGAGAATTAAACGATATTCAAATTGAGGATTTATTAAAAGACCAATTGATTGGCCGTATCGGCTGCCATTCAGCAGATACGATGTATATCGTACCGGTAAATTATGTTTACGACGGTACAAATATTTATTGTCATTCGGCTAAAGGAATGAAGATCGATATGATGAGGGAAAACCCACAGGTTTGTTTCGAGGTAGACGACATCAAAGATCTCACCAACTGGCAAAGTGTTATCGCCTGGGGAAAGTTTGAAGAGATTACCGACATGAACAAAAAGCAACAAGTATTGAAAACGCTGGATAATCGTATAGGTTCCCGCATAATTGATGATTCAGTTACGCCCGAACACGGGTTTGTTGATCAGGAAAGTGAGGTGGGCACAACAGTTGAACTTATTATTTATAAGATCATTGTTAGCAAAAAAACCGGCCGGTTTGAAGACAGATAGCAATTATTCTGTCTAAAACAAAATGTCAATAGCCAATTAATAGTTTATAACGACTTGAGATTTCGTTGTTTTTAATGTTTTTGTAAACATGAATATTGTTAAAAGGGCCGGAATGTTCATCGATCCAAAAGAATTTGCGGATTACAATTACTTGAATCTGCATAGCTTTATTTATGACGGAAAAAGAACGAAAAGCGACATTTGTAATACAAAAAGTACAGCCCGCATTACTTGGTTTAATGGATGGGTCGGTATCGACGTTAGCCCCAATATTTGCCACAGCAGGTCTAACCGGTCAGCCGATCAAAGCATTTTATGTAGGCCTTGCCGCTTCGCTTGGTGCAGGAATTAGTATGGGTTTGGCTGAAGCATTGTCCGATGATGGTACAGTTACCGGTAGGGGCAAACCTTTAGTACGCGGAGCCATTACGGCTTTTGCTACTGCATTAGGCGGTATGCTGCACACTTTCCCCTTTTTAATTCCCAATATACGTAGCGCGTTACACTTTGCATATATTGTTGTTGTTATTGAACTATTGACCATAGCAGTAATCAGGTATCAATTTATGAAAACACCTTTATGGTCAACTGTACTTCAAGTTATTATAGGCGGAGGTATTGTTTTCGTATTAGGTATATTCTTAGGCCATGCAGGAAGTTAAATAAATGCAGGCAATCTATATGGCATCTTTGGCAATAACATACACCTTGGCGTTCACTTCGATTGATCAGATAACTTCACAATATGAAAAAAGCAATACTTTTCGGCGCAAGTGGATTTATCGAAGTTAAAGACACAATGATTTTCAATCCTTTGCATCAACGTTGCTTTCGGTTTTGAACTTTATATTTGTATCTGATGACACGCTACGCAACCGTTACGGACAATTGAGAGGACCGGCTACCGGGCTGAAAGGCATTTGTACAGGTTGCGGCAATTCACTTATTGCCAAATGTGGCCCCGTAAAAATTCATCATTGGGCGCATAAACGGTTGAACGATTGCGACCCCTGGTGGGAGGCAATGACGCAATGGCACCCGGACTGGCAAAATAATTTTGGACCTGCATGGCGCGAGGTGATTTTGCGGGATAAGCAATCGGGAGAGTATCACCGGGCTGACATCCATACGCCACAAGGCGTTACTATAGAATTTCAGCACTCCTCTTTATCATTGGAAGAACTCGAAATCCGGAACACCTTTTACAAAAAGCTGATCTGGGTGGTAAACGCGCAGCCCTTTAAAGAGAAATTTATATTTACCTATGCCACACCAAATCCCCAATCTCCTTTGTTTGCAGATTTTAACTTCTCAGTCGATCCTTACTATCTTCATTTCTACTTAAAAGAGGAGTACCGCAGTCACGACCCACGGAGATTGGCCAGGGTTTACAGCCTTGGTGACCAAGAGTTGCGGGAGGTAGCTAAAGAATTTGATAAAGGTGAAAAACTATATTGGCTTTTTAACTGGCAATAAAAACAACGCGTATGGCTCAAAACCAACGTGCCGGTTTTCCTGGACTTCGGTGATGAATCTTTATACTGGATCAAAAAAAGAATGCAATTACCTATGCCGCTGCTTTACTTACAGGTAGTTAAGAAAAAAGATTTTTTGGCTAAATATGCCAACCAAGCAGACATCCTCCAACACAATGCAAGTGATCTGTCTTGAGGTTCAATCAAAAACGGGTTAGATATTTCAAATCGGCTTCAATCATCAAATAGAGTGGCTAAACGTTTCAGATCATCTAAAAATTGGTTCGTGGGTGTAAAGCCAGAGAGTACATGGCAATGGAGGTTTAAAGTGTTATTAAAAAATTCTTAGGGGATCATTAAATTTAACAGATTCCGCATAATTTTCAGTTTTCATAATATTAAGAATGGCTGATTCAGTTTTTGCAATCAGCGTCCCTGTTATTTCAATCCCCCATAATTCGTTGGCCAGGGTCATCAATGATACCTGTTCTCTGGGGATGTAAATTTGTCCTTTTATTAAAATAGCAATACCTGAATAATTGGGGCCGGTTAAATAACCAATTTCAATCGGCCTAACCACGGCTTTATTTAAATTTGTGAATTTTGATTTTATAATGTCTTTAATAGGGTCTCTTTTCACCCATTGTTTAAAGTTCAATGCTAAATTACTATTGAGCCTATATCTGCCCCTTCGCTCTAACTTAGCAGATTTATGAAAAACAGAATGAATTCCAATCCTGAAATCGTCTGCCGATGGCCCGCTTTCCAATTCTGTTAAAGATAAATACTTAAAATACGGACGGTAACCTGTTATTGGCTGCTTTTGTCTTTTTGAAAAAAAAAACGGTTGATAACTCAATCCGAATAGTTTTTTACTAAATTTCAATAATTCGGTCTCAAGCGATTTTTTATTAACGAACGCCACTACAATTTTGGGCTTATCATTATTATCCGGGCCATGCCGGGTAACATGAAAATTCATATCATCCACATCAGCATTAAAAGATAGGGTAAAGTGGATACCTTTAAATTTCTTTTTAAATCCAAGGAATGCCATCCGCTCATTAAATGAAACAATAAAATCTTCGGTGGAAATGCTTTGAATATCCATAGATCAAATATAAACATCTGCATATATCAAATAGATTTTAACTATCTGTTACCTGCCTATTTTTCGCTCCTGGTCAAAACCTAAACCTTCTCTTGTATCAGTCGCTTTTTTTAAATTTTCCTGGACCAGTTCCGGTAGCCCAGTTTCTGATATGGGCAGGATAACCGCTGTTAATGTTTCCATAATAGGGTTTTCCCGAACAAATTGGTTTATATCGATGCCATATTCCCTCGCGACCGCAACCGGGTCAAGTTTGATTTCATTGGGAACTCCCAGGTGAACCACGTTTTCCGGCAAAACGGTCATGGCATTATCAACATGATAGAGCCTCTTTTCTTCCGTGTTATATAAACCGAGGTATTCTTCGCCCGACTCAGATTCACGCAGGTTATTAATGTCGATCCTATTCCAGGGAGCGGCAGTTTCTCTTAATTCCCGTAGTCGCCAGTCAACAGTAAAGTCTGCTCCGGCAATAGTAATATGAGGCAACTTGCCGGTTAATCGCAAGGCAAGCAGTTCGGTGGCTTTTTGCTGCTGTACGGGATCTCCCAGGCGATTCCGTAACTGGTCACGCCGGTTAAAATCCCATTCATTGATCAGCTCTTTAAGGAAACTCATTGCAATGTACTTATCTCTTGTAGTATACAATTCTGACTCATGGCGGTAATCCTGGATCAAAAAGTTGTCCATTTCAATAATGAAGCGTTCATCCCATGTTTGAAATTCGGCTCGTGCCGCATCAAAGTTTTTATGCTCGGCAAGCTTGAGGATGATATCAGCAGGCATCATATCACCATACAGGGCAGACAGCTCCACTTTTGTAATTTGGCTGATTGTTTTGAAAAGGAGTGCTTTCGCCGCCTCTTCAGAAATGTCAGGAATTTGGTTTGCTGCTAACTGGTGTTTTTTGGCATCTAATAGTTTAAGAAATATATCCCATTCCTGTTCATAAGTATTACCCTCGAATACATACGATTCTAAATCTTTGTCGTAGTGGTAAAGTTGAAAATCAGGGAGGTCTAAACTAACATCAAGTAATATGCCGTTTTTATAAATGGCTTCTCCGAATATGCCGTTAGCCAATTCATCATAATTGTTTACGAAATCCAATTTAAAGTGATCAGCAATTTGCTTCAGGACTTCATTATTTGGCGACCATTTGGTCACGTAGCATATCTTATTTTGAGTTAAGGATATATCGAAGAAATGTGTGTTTTCCTTCGCAACGAAATCAGGAATTTGTCCAAGTTGCGTTTTTCTGCATTTTCTTGCCATTTCCTTCAAAAGGTTTTTTAGCTGTTTCAAATTATTATCGTCGCCGGAAAAAGTGACCGTGTTCATACACCAGTTTGCCATGGTTTTATAGTTGAAAATGGGTTGGAATAATTAAAGAATAGATTGGAATGGCTTAAAAAATAAAATCCCCAAAGCGCTCGCCGCCGGGGATTTTAACCTAAACCTTATCACAATTGCAGACAGATAGCCTGCTTTTTAGATGGTGCAAATTAGCTAAAATTAATTGAGAACGGCTATTAATTAATAGCGATTGGGATTGCGCAAATTGCGACGCATATATTCATTAAAGAGGCGTTGCCCTTCATGTCTGTCATTTATCCTCCGGTTGAGGACGCTGCATCTCCATACACATAAAGCGCAGGTAATCATAGCTACAGCCAGGCAGGTCAATGTTGTTTTGGTATCCTTAGCGCCTAATGCGCCAAACAGGCAAAACATAGAAATAAGAGCGGAGAGTAATATATTACGTATCATGATCTTTTGTACTGTTTTAATATTTAAATTTACTAAACTTATTAGTAAATTCCAAGAGAAATCTTAATTAATTTCAAATACCCGGTTGTGCTGGCGGGCTTCCTGTACATGCTCACGAATGGTGTCGATGATGTCCGATTGGGGAATACCCCGCAGCCATATCACCGGGTTTTCCGGGTCTGTACTCTTTAATGTTAAATCCATCAGGCGGAAAAGCTGTAGCGTAAAAGGCTGGGTAATAATGTAATCTTTTACCCGGAACATCTCCACCTGGTCAATCCTTTTAAAGAATATCCCCCTGCTGATACGGATAACTTCAAGCGTAATAAAATATAGGCTGCTCCTGATATACAGGAAACGATACCAGGCCATCAGGGAACATCCGAAACTAAAGAGCAAAAAACAAGGAGAGAGCCACCAGGCCAACAGCAGAAAGCTTGTAGCACAAAAGATAAGGGGCAAGGTTTTCAAAAAGGCGAATATCATCGCCGGTTTGAGTTGGATTTCATTGGTTTGCATAAAATTTTAATTGATCTAAATAGGTGTCAAATTCTTTTGGTTTACAGGTACGGATGCCCGTCCTTAATCCCGATGCCTTTTCAAAGGCATTCAGGGAAAGGTTGTCCTGGTCAAATCCATATTGTTTATTGTCGCACATAATCTGAACCCGGATGCCGGAATGAAGCAGCCGGATTGTTTTCTCCTTTAGCCCTGCCGCTATCCGTATATCGGCTAATTTCCCTAATAAATCTTTTCCAAATACGAGTGTGAATTTTCGTTTCGGATAATTGGCTTTTATCCAGCTTAACTGGCCGGGGTGCGCCAGGTTGCCTATGGCAATAAATGAGAGCCCATCTAAATCCCGGTAACGATGAAGATTGACCGATAAATAAGCAATGGCCTCCATCGCCGTTGAGGTAATGATCACCTCACGGGAAAGATCCTTACCGGCCAGCCAGATATTTTGGGTGGTCGGCACACGATGGAAGCCAGTGTCAAAATGTTCAAAATGTTCGCCGTAGGGAAACAATAGCTCCTCGATATTAAAAAAAGCCTGGACCTCTTTCGGAACGCCAAGCTTTGTTAATAAGGGGTTCATCAGCGGTTTGTGCGGTTGCGGGCATCGAAGCGGATATGTTCATTGGAATACACGGGCCGTTCATCTTCCATGTCCTGAACGGTATTGTAATAGCCGGGGCTTAGGGCGTTCGCTTCCTTCGGATCGTGTTTTTTACCAAACATCGCGTGGAGCCCGGTATAGAGCATATAGGAAAGGCTGCCATCAATTACGATAGAAGCAATAAGCGCCAGCTTATTTGAGCGAATCCCGTTAATGTCCGTACCAGAATAATTCAATTTGGTATGATCCGGGGTTTCTACTTCCCGGCCCTTACGGTAATTTTCCTTTTGGGCGGCGGTCAAAAAGTCGCCGTTGATCATATCAGGGGCCATGATCTTCTCGGTATCTGATATGATGAATTCCCTTGTTTCCGGGTCGTACTCCACAAGCACCTCTTTTTTATTGCCCTTGTCATCTGTGGTGACTTTTAACAGGTTTGCCACCTCACCCTTTTCCAGTTGCTTTGCTTCGGCTTCATCAAGGAAGTCCGACGTAGCGGGCTTCCTGTAAATCGGGTGGATCAGCAAATCGGTTTTACCCAATTCGTTTGTACGCAAGGAAATTTTTGCGTCAAGGGCCTTGATCTTAATATTCTCCGCTTCCAGGTTTTTCAGGTTCAACAAACCTGTCCTGCGGCCCGATAAGAGCGCCTTTAAGTCATTAACATTTAATAACAACTGGTCATTGGAAGCCAGTCCTATAGTCTCCAACTCCTTGAGCGGGAGGTCACTTTCATTATATTGGATCAGGTTCATTTTATCTTCCTATTTTATGGGTTTGTTCCTGGCTCTCAGCCAGCTCCAGTTTCTGTTCAACCGGGTTGTTGCGGGCCTCTACCAGCTTGCCGAAAAGCTCATCGGTCGGTTTCAGTTTGAATTTTTCACCGGTATCTGTTTTTTCCATTTCCAGGGTTTTTCCCTTCTTGTCCAGTACTTTATAGGTGGTATTGTTATATCCAATTTCTTCACCTTTGGACAGGATCATGCTGGGGGCATCGCCCTGTTTAACTTCACGTTTCTGACCGGCATTTAATAAAAAATCGGCTGTTTTCTGCGCATCAGCCGATGCCCTTAATATTTCAAAAGGCTCCTCCTTCAGTATTTTCATCCAGTTATTGGAATAGGCGGCGTGCTGCCCGAAGTTGTGGCCGGTTTTTAATTCGCTGCCGACCATCATGGAGGCGATGGTGGCACGAAGTTCCTCGTGCGCATACTCCATGGAACCGAATTTACCTTCCATCGGGCGGTTAAGGCGGCTCTCATGGCCTGTCCAGTGTGCTAACTGGTGAATAGCGGCTTTATAATAAGCGGTCTCGTTCTCAAACTGCTCCCTTTCCGGCAAATGGATCTCATCCTTTGCCCGGTCATAATAGGCCTCGTTACCGCCATGTACGATTACTGCCTTACTATCAGTCAATAATTTTTCAGCTTGTTCCAACGGGCTTAATTGCTGGCCCTTTTCTTTCTCCGCCAGAAATTTCTCCAATGGCGTGAAACCTTTAACCTGCGCAGCATTGAATACAAAGGCCTGCGCATTTACAGGCTTATCAAATTCAACGGTTTTGGTTTGCGTTTTGCCGTCATCACCTTTTATCTTTTGGTTGTCAACAGTGCGTATCGCCTGGATGTCACTCTTTTTGGAGAAGTCTATCAACGATCCTTTGGCCCCCTTTTCTATCAGAAAGCCGGCGAACCGGGCCTGGTTTGCGGTCATCCAGCGAGGGTCGCTGAAACCTTTCATGGCTAAACCGAGCGCATTCATGCCCCGGTAGTTTTTACCCGTTATTGGATTGACGGGCTGGATAAAGGCAGACTCACCATTATCTTTGATTGGTTTTTGCAGCGGCGATGTGCCTGCTTTAAGGTCGGCGATCAGCTTATCAGCGATCTGCGCGTGTAGCGGTTTGAAGTTTTTACTCATGATTTTGATTAATTAATATTTGGTATAAAAATTCCAGCGGGTCTATATAATGCTGCTGGCAGCGGATAGAAAAATGAAGGTGTTCCCCGGTTACGCGTCCGGTTGCGCCGGTTACCCCTATGGGGTCACCCGCATGAAGGGTTTCACCGCTGGCGACGAATACCTGGCTCAGGTGACCGTAAACAAATTGGAACTGATCGTGATCGAGCCTGATGTATATGCCTAAAAAGCCGTTGTAGTTAACCGTGTTTACATTGCCATCCATGACTGCGTAAACCGTATCCTGTTTTGCGCGAAGGTCAATGCCCTCGTGAAAGGCATACTTCCCGGTAACGGGGTGGATACGGTTACCATAGGAGGAAGTCAGGTGTAAGTTTTTGAGGGGAAGGCAGACAAGGCAACAGGCTAACAGCGGGTTCATCGGCCAACTGTTTGGCTTTGGCGTTCAGCGATGTCACTATCGATAGCAACAAGGCTGCCTTTCCATATATCGGGATTGTCCCTGGCGATTTCCAAGGCCTGCCATACATCGGTACTTCTGCCAATATCCAGCAACAGGCTGATCTTATACAGGTCCTTGAAATCCTTTAACTCCAATGAACAGGCATTGCTCATCAAATCGGTAAATATCTTATCCCTGTTTTTCAACTGTAACAAGGAATCACCTTTGTAAATTCCTTCGGTTCCATCTTTAAAGCTGACAAATACATCGTCCTTTAAATCCACATAGGATACGATACCTATATGTCCCTGCTGACGAACAGGGTCGTTTTCTAAATCCGGCCGCACTAAAACAAGCGATCCGGTTAAATCTTCATTTTTCATGATGTTTAATTATTAAGTTTATCTGCCTATTTTCCGTTTTGGGGCAAGGTCTATGGCTTCATTCAGCCGAATGGTGGCCAGCCGGTGAAGCTCGGGATCGTCTTGCAGCAGCTTGAAAGCCGCTTCCATTTGTTTGTCCGATCCGAATGCCTGCAATGCAGCCAGTATTTTAAGTTTTTCAGGTAACGGCGGCCATAGCCAATCTTGTTTATTCTCAGCTAATTCGTTCAGTTCATCAGAATTCTTTAGGACAAAGACGGTTTTGGAACTAAAGAAATCACCTTCCTCATCTTCAAATCTTATCCATATGTTGTCGGCTGTGAAATCTGTAAACTCGATTTTACCGATACTACCTGCATAATCAGAAGTCCAAAGGACCGGACTGACCATCACCATCAAACCCATTGCATCTTGCTCTTTCATATTCAGTGATTTAAATTGTAAAAAAATAAGTTTGTGAAGACCGGTATGCAGGTTTGCAGCCGGTTAGGTAGATCAGAATCAGCGTTTGAGGCGTTTGCTTTGGTTTAATCCAATGAACTCGTCTAAGGGTGTGGTAGTGGCGCTTAGGATACTTTCATTGTTTTGTACCAGTTCCATTGCTGTGAGCATATGCTTTTTTGTGCCATGATCCAATAAAAGGGCAATATTTTTCAGGTCCTTAAAGTCGTCAGTGGAAAGTCTTAGCGCCTGTTCGCGTATGTATTCATAAATACTTTCCGCCGGCTTTAATAATAAGAGCGCATCAGCACTGTACAAACCGACCTGATTATCAGCAAATCCGACATAGAAGTCATTGGTATTCAGGATTGCCGCTGTGATCACACCAACCTGCCCTTGTTTGTGAACGGGGTCATCGGTTAGGCGGGAATTAACCAGCACATAGTCCGGTAGCTGTATTTCACTGTTATCGTTGTTCATTTCTTCATTGATGCTTTAATTGGTACAGGCGGCACAGCGGGTTTAAATGCCGATACCATTTCCTGAATTTCCTGGGTGATGCGGAAAAAGTTATGGCTTAGCTTTTCTTCTTTTTTGCCGCCAAAGTCATAGTAGGTTGGTAATGCCTTATAGCCCTTTTCCTCTTTGGCTATCGCCTTCATATCGAGATTTATGCGACAGTTGACAGCTGAAGTTTGATACTGGCCGGTGAACTTTTCCTGCGCATCGGCAGCAATAACGCCGACCATTTCACCCGCATTCAGCGAGGCTATCTTGCCTGCCGGAATAAGCGCCTCCAGTTTTTCATTCAGGGATGTTGAGGTTTTGCTGCGGTCAATGGAAAGTCCTTCGCCCAACTGTTTGGATTTGCCAAAAAGGCGCTCCAGCCATTCCAACGTCTCCTTATTGCGGACTGAACCGGAAAGCACATTACCGACTACCGAAGTAATGGTAGCGGCGGTATCTTTTCCATACTGCTGATTGAACTGAGGCAATTCCTGCAGGCCCATCAAAACGGCCACTTTGTTACTCCTCGCGGTAGCGATCAAATTTTCTACCTTGTGTACAAATAAGGTTGGCACCTCATCCACGATCAAAGCAGAAGGTAGATTTCCCTTGGTGTTGATCAGCTTGGTCAACCGATTAATGACGATAGAGTAGCAGGCGGAGTTAATGTTCTGCGTGTTCGGGTCATTGGCCAATACTAAAATTCCGGGTGTGTCTTTCCCTGATATTTTCAGGTTAAAATCATCACCGGAGAAGACCCAAAATGTTTCCTTGGTCGCAAGCCGGCTGATAAATATCTTCAGCGTACCGACCTGTCCCTCCAACTGGTCAAATGCCTTGGCATGATAGGCCGTCATAAAGGGCGATAACAGGGAACGCAGTTCCGGTTCTGAAACAAGGGAATTGAAAATTTCTTCGTACGACCTGTTCAATAATGCCAATACATGCGGGAAGCTGCAATATTTACCCCCTGCATGTTTGCTCAGGAAATAGATACAGGATGCTAAAAAATTAATGGCCGATTGGGTAAAAAACTGGTCGCTGCCACCAGAGCGGTCGCCCTTTTTCAATGCCTCCACTAAACCTTCGGCTGTTTCAGCCGCATCGGCCAGGGAGCGGATGTAATCCGCCCGCCAGGGATTGATGCGCCTGCTTTTTTCAATATCATTCAGGTTCAATACATGAAAGGCGTACCCTTTTAACTTTCCCTGCTGTTTGGCAAACAGGTAATGATAATAAGCAATGTGGCCGAGGTCGGGAAACTTAAAATCGTATAAACAAATCGCAAATTCCTTAGCAATGAGCTGCCGGATAAACGGATTTACCACACTAAAGCTTTTACCGGAACCCGGCGTTCCGATTACAATAGTGCCGCGAAAGACATTACAGATATTTATCCAGCCATGCCTAACCTTGCGGTCATGATAAAATAGCATGGGGATATTGACCGAATAAGGCGTGTCCAGCCGTTTTACAGGCTGCATAAAACTTTCTGCTTCCGTATTCCATTTATCCTTGCCCAGCCCGGATTTAATCATCTTGGAGATGTTGTCCATCGAGAGGCTAACCATCATCGCCCCGGCAAAGGAGCAGATGAGATAGGTCAGGTTATACCAGGTGGTATAGGTAAAGGCAAGGGGCGAAGCCCTGCCGTAACAATAGAGGCTTCCAAAAAACAGCAGCAGACCGAGTGCCAGCGGGTAGACTATATGCTTTTGGGGGTCGAGGTCTATTTTCTTTTTTGCCAGCGTACCTATACTCACCAAACAGATCAGGATTAGTGTTGACAGTTTGCTGTAAACGAGGTTACTGTAAATCGCCATGTGCCCGATCTTGTCAAGCGGTTTAGCAAAAACGCCCCAGAAAGGGGCGTTTGGATAGATGAAAATTGCGGCTTCTAAAAGTATAGATACATAAATTGCACATTGCAGGAAGCCGTGCAGCTTCTGCTGTTCACGGGTTTCTTCCATGAAGTTTGATCTTAAAGGCTCAGGAGGGCGAAGGCCATCCTCCGTAATCTTTTTTCTAAAAGCAGAAGTAGGGCCAGGGATGATCTTCTGCAAAACTTAATCAGCGCTTTGGTGCGCTGTAAATGACCTCCTCGGCTTCGAGGTCTTCGGGGAATAAGTCAACGGTTTCAGTTTCCTTTTGCTTTTCAACGATGTTCCGGCTGATCTCCTGTTCGAGGTTTGCCAGTTCTATTTTCATAGCAGCTAGTTCCTGTTCACTGTCAAACGTTTTTAGGGTTAATTCCCGCACTTCAGGGATTTCCTGTTCAAAATCCGTCAGTTGTTTGGTGTACTTTTCAACCAGCGCAACCACGCGGTCAATGGCATTCAGGAAATACCGCGCTGCTACTTTGGGGTTATCAATATTCGGTGCCCCATTATTCTGCATATATTTAATGCCTGTCGCGGGGCTTTCCGCATAAAGGGATTTTACGAACGCAATACCATCGTTAACCGGGGTTAGCTGTTCCCTGATATACAGGTCAAAACCATAGAGCTTGCCGATATGTACTTCCTTAGCTTCATTAGCTGTACGGGTCCAGTTTTTATACAGGTCGATGATCTTATTCCCGATAATAACCGGGTCAGCCTCCAACGTGTCGTTAAACCGGATCGGGTTAAGCTTAGCACCTTCAGCATCCAATTTCAGCACCTTTTTATAAGCCGCTTCATCAACCACCATGAATTCGAGGGTTCGCCTGGTTTCCAAAACTTTCTTTTCCAGTTCTTCCAGCCGGTAACGGCTGCGGCCAACATCTTTGTAATGGGAAGATTTATAGCCCTCCAGGACGGCCACCTTTTTTTCGAGGCGGGCCTTTTCGAGAAGCGTAGTGTCCCCTGAAAGGATCGCTGTGTATTCAGCGAAGTTCATCCCGCTCTGTTCATCCATCGAGCCTTCGTCCAATGTGCGGACACTGAGTTCGCAGTTTTTCATCTGGCTGATGAATGTCTGTTTGTTTTTTAGCAGGTTGAACTTGTAATTGTCAAGCGACCGTTCAACGGCATAAATGAATATCCTGACCTTGTTGCCGAAAAATATTTTGGCCAGCCAGTTGCCCTGCCGGGCCCCACGGCCATCCCGCTGTTCCAGTTCGGATGGTTTCCACGGAATATCCAAATGGTGCATGGCTACCACCCGTTCCTGGACATTTAATCCCGTTCCGGCTTTCTCGGTGCTGCCTATTAATATCCTTATTTCCCCGGCGTTCATCTTCCGGAATAATTCCGGTTTTGTTTTGTCTGTCCAGTCGTGAATGAAAGTTATCTCGTTACGAGGGATATCAAAGTCATTGACCAGCTTATCCAAAAGCGCATCATAAATATTAAAGCTGTTTGGCTTTGGCGTCCCGATATCGCTGAAGATGATCTGCGTTCCTTTGTTGGCAGTACTTTCCCGGTAGATTTCAGCAACCTTCCTGCAACAAACGCTGACCTTATTGCCCGGATGGTCGCCGTATTTTTCTTCGTCCACCAGGCGCATATCAACCGCCATCTTTTTGGCGTAGTTGGTAGCGATCAGCATACGGCCCATATCTTCCTCCTCGGTCAATGGCCGCCTGCCTATCAGGGTAGCATCGCCGTTTTTTGCGAACATCATCAGCCGTTTGATAAAATCCTCCTGTTCGGCAGTTGGCGGAATATTGACGAGCACCTCATCTGTATCCGGCTTGTCGAGGTTAATATGTTTCGCGGTTTTGTAGTCCGTTATTTCATTATAAAAAAGCGCCAGCTCCGGCACCTTAATAAAATACCGGAACCGTTCCTTAGCCCTGATCTCGTTAGTGACAGAAAATTCAAAGTCAACGGTTTTTCGCGCGTAAACGGCTGCCCAGGCATCGAAGTTGCTGATTCCCTGCCTTTCCAGTTCATTTGGCCGGAGGTATTTGAATATCAAATACATTTCAGTCAGGCTATTGGAAATTGGGGTGCCGGAAAGAAAGGTAACGCAAAGGTCTGAATCAAACTTTTCCTGTAAGGTGCGTATCGCAAAAAGCATATTCAATGCCTTTTGACTGCCCGCCAGATTCCCTAAGCCGGCTACACGGCTATGCCGTGTGGTAAAGGTCAGGTTCTTGAACTTATGCGATTCATCTATAAACAGGTGATCTATATTCATTTCCTTGAAATTGATGCCGGTATCCTTCCTGTTTTCGATGGCATATATAATGCCTTTCAGCTTGTTTTCGAGGTTCTCCTTGCGGATTTCCAAACCCTTTAGCATCGCCCTGCTTATCTCACCGCCAAGCGAGTTCAAAGTATCCAGGTCAAGTTCAATATTATCCAGCTCGATTTGCAGTATCTGACGCTGTATCTCCGGTGACTGCGGGATCATTCCAAACTGGTCATGTGTCAGGATGATACAATCCCAATTATTGTTTTTAATCTCGTGGAACAATCGTTTACGTTTTGCGGGTGTGTAGTCATTTTCACCCGGTGCTAATAACCTTGCCTTTGGGTAGGCCAATCGGAAAACATCCCTGATCTGCCCGACATTTGCCTTTAGCGCCAATATCATGGGCTTATGAACGATGCCCAAACGCTTCATTTCCATTGCCGCAATGATCATCACCAATGTTTTGCCCAGGCCGACTTCATGGTCAATGAGTGCCCCTTGGTTTTGAATAATCCGCCAGGCCGCGTTTTTCTGCGAGCTGTAGAGGTCAGTTATCTTCAGCGCCTTTTTATCAAGGCCCGGAAACTGCAGGTGGCTGCCATCGTATTCACGGAGGACATAACAGTTAAAGGTGTCGTTATAAAGACGCTCTATCAATTGTTTATCGGCAGGCTCCAGTTCCCGCAGCCATTCGTTGTAACGGCTGCGGATGGTTTCGATCTTACGATGTGCCGACTGAATTGCTTCTGTATCCGGTACCCGGACAATCTTGCCACCTATTTCAACCGGGTAAGTAATATGGGGTGTCGTATTTTCCAACGCGTGTTCCAGCAGCGTATGGGCATGAATTTTATTGGCGCCTATGGATGTCGGAACGACCACAAACTCTTCTTTCGTGGTTGGGTTACCTTTTTTTACATGGACTTTGAAACTATCTACCGAACCGAAATACTTTACAGTAGTATCCGTTTTGAAAAGGTCGGTGGCGAACCGCTCATAAAATTCAATAGGTACCCATCGTTCACCAAGGTTAAAATCCAGCAACTCAAAGGGGATTTTTTCGGGTTGAATCCTTCGTATAGCCGACAAACTACGCGCAAGCTGGATATTGTCAGGATCATTTTTTGCAAACTCCTCCGCTATTTTCAGTTTGGACACGACATTACCGGACAGGTAATTGTCGGTTGTTTCCCACGCCGTATTATGCGGGTTAAACAAAAGCTGTTTGTCTAATTGCCGGACCACCTCGTCTTCGGTCAGACCGGTAGCGGCAGCGATCAGGCCTAAATCTACACGGCCCGTATCATTCAGGCATACTGCCAGGGCTTCCGCCGGATCGTCCGTTTGGAGCAGTTGCTTTTTAGGGAAAAGCGGCCCGTAAAAAATATCGGATTTTACAAATTTTTCATTCTCCCGCAATTCAAGGGAGGACAGGATTTTAAATCCAAAAGCGGCATCGTTGAAAATACGTGAACGATTTCTATTTTTGTTTAACTCACCATGTTTTAAAAGGAAAGCATCATAATAGATATTGAGTGACTTACGCAGTTCGGGGAACTGAACGAGATGCTCCGCCTCAAGACCGGATAGTTGTAAATAAGTATCCCGTAAAGAAATATATTCCCTGTAAAAGGGTAAATCCTCCTGAACTTCCAGTTGCTTAAATTCCGCTTGATAATTCTGAGGTTCGCCTATCAATCCAACCTTTCCGTCAAATACGACCAGGGTATCCTTTTCATAATAAGGTTTCAGGTCGGTAAATGCTTTGGGGCGGTCAGGTAATAATTTAAAGGCAGGCTCTAAACTGGTATCGCCTTCATAGCGGTAATCATGTGCGAAATATTTAAGCTTTGCAGCCAGTACATCCAGTTCCTGTCCAAGTGAGATTCCTGTAAGCCATTTGTTCGGAACCGATATTTCTGCGACATTGCTGAACACTTTATATAAGTACCGGCTGTTGGCTTTCGACCTCGCGGTTAACAATACGATACTGTCGTGTGCCGGTTTGATAGTTGTACGGATGGTACTGATGAGCCGGGCAGAGCTACCATCAATAGTGGCTTTATCCAGGTCACTTAAATAAGCATTTGCCTTGTTGCTATTGGCAGCCGGTACGGCATCAAACAGGCCAAGCTGCCCTAACGCAGAGCCAGTAACTTCTTCAGGCACCGGTAAAAAAGTAAACTTTCTGCCGGGCGCTTTTTTCTGTTCAAAGCTGATGCTTTGCCATTTTGAAAAATCGAAATTTGCCTGTATCCCCGCGCCAATGATTTGCTGTAAAGGCGCTGCGAGATCTTCAATTTCTCCATTTTGCCAGATGGTTAGGGTGGGATCGCCATAGGCGTTTGTACCCTCAATGACCTCATCGCCGAGAACCAGCTCCAAATGTTTTTCGAGATAGGAATTGATGAAATATTTGCCGAATTTATTTTCCTGTTCAGTTGTTTCGATCAGCAGGCTTTCCGCTTCGGTAAGTGTTTGTTTACTGTTATTCTTTTGAACGATCAATAAATGGGTGCCTACTTCCACACCCGAATTGTCCTTCATCAGGTTCGCTGGCAAAACAGCAACGCTAACCAGGTCAGCTGAGGTCAGCAGATACTTGCGGGCCGTAGCGTTTGATGGATTATTCAAAAATGCATCGGTTACCAAATACGCTAATATGCCCCCATCGGCAATTTTATCCAGGCCCTTTGCAAAAAAGTAATTGTGGACCTTGGACACTACGGTGCTGCCGTTATAGGCCGGGTCATGAACAGAAAATTTACCAAACGGAATATTGCTGATCACCAGGTCGGATTGCCCTTTTTCAGTAGGAATAGTTTCTTCCAGCCCTTTGATCTGAACATCAACGGGGATGCCCATTGTAGAACAAAGGGCTGCTAAAACTTTACCTGTCAGTATATCCTTTTCGACAGCGATCACCGCTTCCAATCCGGGAAATGCCTTTGTGGCTTCCGTAATAAATATGCCAGCACCTGAACTGGGTTCATATAAATTTCGGGGAAACAGGTTATTTTCCTTTAGTGCGGAATAAACAGATACAGGGATAAATTCGGGCGTATAAAAGGCGGTCAGCATGCTGTTTTTAATAGAATCAAATGCCTCTTTATAAGCTTTTCCCGGTAGCTTCTCCTTTAAGAGTTCATGAAGCTCCATGACCAAGGGGTATAATTTAAGGTCACTTTCCGATGCATTCCGGTTTTTCCATTCTTCTATATCTCCGGGCGGGAATAAAATCGCTTTAATGCCGCCAAACCCGGCATATTTCTTTAAGGATTCAATCTCTGTTTCAGTTAATTGACCGCCATTAAAATCCAGCGCGATGCGGATGGCTGAAATATTATCAGCCAGTTTCCTGCCAGTATTAAATGCCATGATCAGTCCTCCCGTAAATAATCTGAAATGGTCCCGATCACCTCGTATTTGAGAAACCGGTCGTCTTCATCCAGGCCCTGCATGAGCGGTGCGCAGAGTTCAAGAATGTTCGTCAGCTCGTAATGAAGAATGCCGTGATTGATGAAGCGCAGGTAGGTGCCGAGGAATTCTTCCTCCAGCACCAGTTTTACGTAATCGTAAGCCAGCAAATCGGTCATAACATTAGTTTGGCAGGGTGTCCGCTTCGAGTATGTCCTTGTAGGAAATATTGAGCATTATAATGCGCCCGGAAAACTGCTTTTCGCTGAGTTCGACATGCAGTATTTTATTGCCGGGGAAAGTGAGCTTTTTAAACACAAAAATGTTGCGGTAGTATTTTTCAAATGCCGGTGTTTCAAAAAGGATATATTCCGGTTTGATCTCCACCGATTGTACGTTCGAGGCCTTGGTTACCTTTTTATCATCAACCTTAAATCTGAACTCGTCAATATCGTATTTGAGCCTGGTTTTGTTCTTATAGCTGATATCTAAAAAGATATAGTCCCCTAATGTATAAACATGGTTTAATTGCCCTTTAACGCCAAAGACCTTTACTTTTTCTACCCGCTTTTCCGGGCTC
>Ga0302315_10000338_pt1 | contig 55164 bp, 47 predicted proteins | sample III_Palsa_N3_1_FD_200532 | JGI IMG/M metagenome (GOLD analysis project Ga0302315, IMG submission 200532) | Peat permafrost microbial communities from Stordalen Mire near Abisko, Sweden - III_Palsa_N3_1 | ecosystem: Environmental > Terrestrial > Soil > Palsa > Peat permafrost | place: Sweden...
TGTTCTAATGCTGATACGTTTGGTATAACAATTTACCGTGTACCAGTTATTGATTTGTATAACTCATCCATTTGCTACAGCGCCTCTGCAACACCTTTCTCTGTTTCGGCGCATCCTTCCGGTGGAACACTTACTTACTCCGGTACAGGAGTTTCCGGTAATGCATTTAATCCTTCAGCAACAGGAATCGGGTCATTTAATATTACAATTAATTATACAACAGCAACTGGCGGATGCAAAACAACGCAAACAGATGCAATAAAAGTATATAAACCCAATGTGAACTTAGTGGGATTGAATAGTTCCGCTGTTTATTGCGCTAATGGGCCGGCAGTGTCAATTCATGCAGACTCAACCCCTGGAACTTACACTTACAATCCCGTTACAGCATTTAATGACCTTGGTAACGGAAAGACAGTGTTTAATCCGTCTATAGCTAATCCATCCAATAGTTTAACATATATTTATGTTGATGGCAATGGTTGTTCCGACACAGTAATACAAACATTAACAGTCAACCCGTTCCCCTCAAAACCAGTTGCTTCTGCCCCGGATAGCATTTGTTCTAATGTCAGCTTAGATCTTATGGCTGTGGATACAAGTAGCGGCGTTAGTTATTTATGGACTCTTCCGTCTCCCCCTATTAATAAGGGGCCAAGTATTTCTAGTCCCTTTATAGCTGCTCAGAATCCGGTTATAAATCCTGTAAATGTTATTACTGGGTGGTATTCTGTAAAAGTTATAAATACCTATGGATGCAAAAGCGATAGCGATAGCGTTCATGTTATTGTTAAACCAGTTTCTTTGCTTCCACAACCCAGAGCGTCTGATACTATTGTATGCGATTTTAATGCAGTACCGGTTTATATTGCTGCCGCCTCTGATTTTAATTATTATGACTGGTACCTGGATAATATAAGAATAAGCGGGCAGCATAGTGATACCTTGCTCTTGGCCTCTATAGGAACGTATATAGTGAAGGTAAGCGATAACAATGGGTGTACTGTTAATTCACAGCCGATCACTATCTCAGGAAATTCGCAACTACCGGTTATATCTGCGCAAGGGTATCCGCTTGTTTCATCATTAACCTCTACACATGCAAGTTCCTACCAATGGTATGTGAATGGCAAAAGAATTATTGGTGAAACAGATTCGATAATACAAGTTGAATATAATGGAGATTACTCAGTATTGGCCTATTACAGGAGTAGTTGCAGTGATTTTTCTGCCGGATACACTGTTGACAGGAGTGATTTTACCACTATAACCCGTATAACTTCACAAACAGATAGCACTATTACCTTGCCTTTAAGCGCTTCATTGGCTGCTTCTAACATAATTATAAAATACGATGTATCTAGTAAAAACTATTATGTTGAGTATACCCCTGTTCAGGATGAAGAGTTAACCATAACAGTAACCGCTATGACTGGGGAAATATTATGGCAAAAAGAGGTAAGCGCCCACAAGGGAATATTGAGTAGTACGCCTGTGAATGTAAGCAACTTAGCCTCGGCAATGTATATATTAAATGCGGCTACTTCAGACCAGTCGCAATACCGGAAAATTATTGTAGAGTAACCATGAGACAACGTTTTTTTATTCTTTTATTAATAGGTCTTGCTTGCTGCAAGGCAAAAACAGATATCGTTTTACCCCCGGTACAACTTTTGGTAGAGGTGGTGGATACCAATAACAAACCATTAAACTTTAGCGTCCCGGTATATCTCTTCAATAGTCTTAGCGCATATAATGCCGCAAGCGCTAATGATACAGGTACAGGCGCTATATTGATGGATACAACAATAAAAAGCGAGTGTATTTTTACTGGCATACCTACAACAAGCACCTATTATGTTTACTCTCATTATAAAAACTATTCAGGGTTCCAGGGAGGATATTATATTACTTACGATAATTCTGACAATTTTACAATTGACTCTGCCGCTCTCAATATCAATCCCGCTATTAATACTACTCCTCAGATATCGGCAAAGATTATAATGAAACCTGCAGACGGGCTTGTAAGTTTTTGGACGCCTAGTAATACTGATGTATTGCCTATACAGGTATTTGTAGATAACAATCTGTTTGGGACAATAAATACTACGTTTGAAGCTCAGCCTTTTTATACTGTTCCGGGTGTTCTTAACGGGCTTTTAAAAAAGGGAAAGCATAGTTACTATGCTACTTCCAATAATTGCAGCGGTTGTTTATGGGAAGCTCCGCCAATAGAAATAAAAGGAGGTGAGAGTTTTACAATAGCGCTTCCGGCATGCACTACAGGAACTGTTGTATTCTGGACAGACGCCAGTAATAGTTCAGCCCTGCCTATTGATATAATTAGGCCTTCAGATAAAAGCGTTATTGCTACTATTACTAATATTACAGCAAATTTTAATCTTAATAATATAAATTCTGATGATTTTCCCCCAAATGCAAAATTTGTTGATAACCCAACAGATACAGTTTACTTTAAGGCACAGTCAAGAACGGATACAAACTGTGTTTGGGAAGGGAAAGGCGATACGTATTCAATTAGTTCAGGTCAATGCTCTTATGTAAAAATATTGCCATGCGGACAATAAATAAAATCATTTTTTTGGGGTTGTTAACTCTTATTCTTCCACTGTCGGTAATGGGGCAATTCGAAAGAAAGGTATCCTTATATGCCAGCATTGGCGCTAGTGGTTTTTCTAAAAATCAGGCAAATGTCTCCAGTAATGAGGCCAATGTTTTGGTTGGCTATAAAGCGGCCCCTACCATTGGGCTTGCTGCTTTTTATGCTTTAGATGGTCATTTATCCGTTGGGGGTAGCCTTAGATTTTTATGGGCCACAAAATCCGAGTACAGAATATATGCAAACACTATAGGGGCTGATATTAAGTACAATATTATACCCATTAGTAAAAAAGTATCCCCTTATCTGTTTTTTGAGGCAAATCTGGGATTTAATTCATTAAAGCAGGCTAATTACGTTACCACGGGCAATTATTCAAACCCATCAGGGGCTGGTTCAAACGATACGGCAACAGTAACACAGCAACATATAACCTATCAGGCCGTAAATGTAAAGTGGGTGCCGGCTTTTGGCATGTTTTTTGGTGGAGGTATAGACATAAAGGTAAAAGAAACGTTAAACTTCTTTGTACAGGCAGGATATAATACAACTTATTTAAAAGAAGGGAATAATCTTTTAAAGAAAAGTTTTCAGCCTAATACAAATTTATCCTATCTGAACATTGCTGTTGGCGTAAAACTTAACCTTTTCCAAAAGAAAACGTTTTATTAACAGTTATACAATAATTCAGAATACCATGAGAATAGTTATACTTGCTTTCTTTATTGCATTAAGCCAGGCTTTTTGCTTTGCCCAAAAAAAGGGAGCTAAAAATGATGCAGCAGCTCCAAAAGATACAGTTATTGAATTAGCCAACAAAGGCGACCTGGCCTCGTGCGTGGCCTTTAGCCCGGATGGTAGGCTTGCAACAGGGAACATGAACGGCAAAGTAGTGTTCTGGAACGTAGAAAAAAAGAGCATTGATAATTTGCTAGAGGGGAAATCGGAAGCAATTGTTACTATGACATTCAGCCCCGATGGAAGTTTGCTTGCTACCGGCGGAAAAGACAAAAAAGTTACCGTTTGGTCTGTAAGTAAAGGCGTAGCTGTACATACCTTTACAGACCACAAAGGAGTAGTAACTACTCTTTCATTTAGCACAGACGGCCGTTACCTGGCCTCAGCCGGAACAGATAACCTCATTCACATATTTGATCTTAAAACAGGAGAAAAGTTTAAAACACTTGAAGGCCACAAAAAAGATGTAACCACACTATGTTTTAGCCATAAAGGGGGTTATTTGGCTTCTGCAGGGTATGACGGAACAGTATATATATGGGATATCGTTTCAGGAAAACCAGATAAGTTTTTTAACCCCAATGCCGGTAGAATTAGGTGCGTTGAATTCCACCCGGATGATAAGAATATTGCTTTAGGTTTTGATGATGAGACTATTAAATTGTGGGACTTAAATTCGGGTGCTTGCAAAGTTACCCTAAAAGGTCATAAAAATGTTGTTTATGATTTGGAATATAGTCCTGATGGCGAATACTTGGCCAGTGGTGGATTAGATAATACTATATTTATTTGGTCGTTGAAAACGGGTTTAAGCGTAAGTAAAATAGATAAGTTATATAAGTTTATTTCTCTTTCTTTTAGTAAAGATGGGAAATACCTTGCATATACAGATTTGGAGCCAGCCGTGAAAGTGGTTGATATTTCTTACTTCAATATGAGGCCAGACCCAAGATTATCTAAACTTGCGTCAAGATCTCACTATAACGCTTCTCTTATTAATAATCCACCTAAAGTTGAGATTATTCAGCCAGTAACCACTAGAACAAAACCGTTTAGCCAACTGGATAAGAAAATTACTATAAGAGGTAAAGTAGAAAGTGATGCAGGATTACTTGTGTTACTTGTAAACGGATTAGAGACACCTGTTAAAGAAGATGGTTCTTTTGAAAAAGAAGTAGTATTGGCTTTTTTAGAAAATCAAATATCAATAAGAGCGATAGATAGAGACAAGCAGGTAGCAACTGATACAGCCTTTATTTATAGGCCTCTTGACGCTAATAGTACTGAAATGCTTTCTTCTTCAGAAAGACATGGAAGAGACTATGCTCTTTTAATTGGAACTGACAATTATGAGAGTATGCCACAGCTTTCAAATCCAGTTAACGACGTAAACACTGTATCTAAAGAACTTAGGGATAATTACAATTTTACCGTCGAGACAGTTACTAACCCTACGCTGGAGCAGATTTACACTACCTTAAGAAATTATAATAAGAAACAATTCTCTGATCAAGATCAGCTATTCATCTTTATTGCCGGTCACGGCGAGTATGACGAAGTATTCCAGGAAGGGTATTTGGTAGCAAGCGACTCTAAGAAGAATGACGAAGTAAAACAAACTTATCTTTCGCACTCTAACCTTAGAACGTTGGTAAATAATATACCTTGTAAACATATTATGTTGGTACTGGACGCCTGCTTTGGAGGTACTTTTGACCCTGTAGTAGCATCCAGAGGGGGCGCGAAATCTGATAATGCAGACAGAAATCTGTTTATTATGAGAAAATTGAATTACAAAACAAGGCTTTACCTTACTTCGGGCGGTAAAGAATATGTGCCAGACGGAAGGCCAGGGCAGCACTCTCCATTTACCAGAAATTTCCTTGAAGGACTTAGAAGCTATGGAGGCGGCGACAGAATATTAACTGTTAACGAAGTATATAGTTACATAGAGAAAGTAACGCCCGAGCCAAGACATGGTGAGTTTGGTAATAATGAGCCGGGAAGCGACTTCCTGTTTATAGCCAAATAAGTATAAAATAAAAACTTATTGTTATGTTAATAGAGAGAGCTATATAAGTTCTCTCTATTTTTTTGTCATCAACTTTTAAATTATTTTTTCCAAAGTATTGTAGAATCTTCTAATGTGGATATAGCTTAAACAGAAAACTTTGATAAGGTTTTTAAATGTTTAGATAGTATAATGCTAGTAGGTATAAGAATTATAAATCTATCCATTAGGATATAAAGTATCCCGTTTTTGAATCAGTTTCTTACTTATTCTTTAATCTCATAGTAATCTTAATTCAAAATTTCTATGGAGTTAGTTTAACAGAAAACTCGCCTTTGGCCAGAGCCCTTAACACAAGTTTATCTTTTAATGGGTATACTGCTTCTATGTTCAATTGTCTTAATTTAGCGTCAACATGGGCATGCTCCCCTACATCTCTATTCATTTCTTTCTGTATTTTCTTTCTGGAGGTTTCCAGAAAAGAGGTGAGGTTAAATTTTGTTTTCTCTCTTAGTATATTTACTATCTTATCATTGTAAATCCAATCTGCCAGTTTAAGCAGTACCGCCTTTGTTTTTATATCATAATCGCAATCGGGTATAGAAATTTCGTTTGTTGTCTTGTCAAAATGTGGCGTCCCTATCAGATAAATAATTCCTTTTTTATACCCTTTAAAAGTAATGGCAGCAATTAGCTTACCATTTCCCATACCATGTATAGAGGCTTTAACAATTATAAATTTCTTTCTTTTTAAAGTGATAGTTGTGCCGCCCAGAAAATGTGTTAAGTAGCTGGATAAGCTATCGTAACTAGCTTTTAAGTCCACATAAGCATTAAATCCTTTTTCCGAGGATACATAATCGGTAAGTTCGGGAAGGTTAAAATGTTTGACAGGAAGAATATCGGTTGTAATTACAGGTTTTGCCGTAGTTGTTACCGAAAAATTTAATATAGAATCCTGAAGGCTTATGCTGCCAAGTTTTACATGCTGCGGGTTAAAATATAAATAGCCATAGTTGCCAAGCTTTAATCCCCCGGTTACTGTTTTCCATGATTTCTCTACCTGCTCCCTTAAGGCTACTTTTCCAAGCGTCTCATCAACCTTAGCGGCTAATGTATTAAGCGGCGTGTTCAGCTGGCCAATAAGTTGGTCGGTAATATCAATATTTAAAGCAGATAAAGAGCAGCTTTGATCGTCGGCCTTTAGTTCAATAAGTTTTGTTTTGCTTACTAAATTATATTCCTGAGAAACATTCATAGTAATGCTATAAGCAATTTTTAACGATCTAAGTGGCTCGCCTTCTTCCCCGCAGCTAAAGCTTATTTTAGGATGTATGCAATTCCCCAAAATGCATTTAGCGCAATATGCCCCCTGTAATTTGTATTTGCCTTCTATTCTGCCTGTAACTGTTTTGCCTCTACCTTCCAGAACTAGAGGTAGTCTTTTAAAATAGTAGGAGTAACTCAGTCCTTCACAAACCTTCTTTTCTCCGCTCTTCTCGCTGGGTATAGCTTGCTCAGCTTTCTGAAAATACTTTCCCAGGTTTATACTCATGTCTATATTAATCTGCGAACTGGGTTCTTCTATTTTGGGAATCGCTTCATCAGCGGTATCAGGGTGATCTGGAAGTATGGTTTTACTACATGAGCATAATAAGGAAATGCCCAAAAGCATTATAATAACATAATTGCTAGTAGTTTTCATAGTAAAAAAATTAAGTAAAAAATAAATTTTCCTAGGCTGTTAAACTGTAATTTATAATATTAATTCGTATATTTTATATCTTTAACCCAATGGTTAAATAAAAAGTTCTTCCGCTACTGGGGATAATGCCAGGGCCAGGCATTCCGCTGGTTCTTCTGGTAAAATACATTTGGTTGGTAAGATTGTTGGCGCTAATACCTAAAATAAGAAATTTGTAGCTGTAGTTGGCGGAACAGTCTACTACATGATAAGCGGGAATAATACCGGTAACCCCGTCTGCCGAGGAGATAGAGTTTGTAGCGTCTGTATATTGCATGCTTACATGCGAGTATTGAAGCGATGTGGAGAATTTCTTGTATCTGTAGGTACATCCATAACGATTTATCCATTCCGGCACATATTCTACTGATTTATCTATAACACTAAGGTAGGGAGATTTATAGTACAAGGCATTTGTATAGGCCACTGTAGCGTATGCAGATAAATTACCCAGCAACTTATCTATTTTAAAAAGCCGGAAGAAATCCAACTCTGTAAACGACTCTATTCCCAAGGTTCTGGAGTTAGCTACATTAGTTTGGTAGGTATATATATTACCATTGTTATCCGCCTCTTCAATTTGGCCAATTCTATTATCATAATACATCACATAGCCGCCTATATCAAAATTTAAAGTATTATTAATATTTCCTCTTATTCCAATATCTCCGTTATATCCTCTTACATCTTTTAAATTAGGGTCTACTTTAAAATCCGGAGATACTACATAGATGTCGCTATAGTTAACAGGGCTATAATTTTGCGACCAATTGGCGTACATATTAGTAGTTTCAGAAAGTTTATACTGAAGCCCTAAACCTAATAAAGTAAAATGCCTCGGATGGCTGTTGTTTTCATTTACTATTGAGTTGCTTACGTAATATCCTCTGGCAGTAGTGCGGATGTATTCGTATCGTATACCAGGAGTAATTGAAAACCTTTTGGTAATATTGAATGTGTTTTCTGCAAAGAGGGCAATATTGGTTGAAGGCATATAAAAATTCATACCCTCTAGCTGATCGTTGGGTTTGTTAAAAGTATAATCGGCATCTGAGCCTGCAGAGCCATTGCCTTGCCTACGACGAGTATGGCCGCCAAAGTACCTGAAACCTATAACGCCTGTTGATTTAATAGTATTAAATAGTTTATAACTATGAATTAGTCTTGTTTCGCTAGCGATGTTTAGGTAGTTATCGTACATCAACAATCGGTATCCAGTGTCTGGTTGTGGAAGATTTACACTGTTAAGGTTTCCGATAGTTCTTCTGTAGGCAATAAGGCCGTAGTTGCGAATGTTTATTCTGGTATTACTATCCAGTTTATAGTTTATAATTATAGCCGGTAGGTTCCAGCCCGCAGAAAACCAGTTCCGGTTTCTTACGGATTGTCTTGGGTCAGCGGCAAACATGGCGTCTGTCAATCCTCCTGGCTGGCGAGCATTGTAATTCATTTTTGTGAATTCAGCGCTGATGGTTAATTTGGAATTAACAGCATAGTTAATTGAGAAAAAGCCGGAGTTAATATTAAAGCCGGTATTTTGCCGCCACCCATTCCCCTGCTTATGGTTAAAAAAACAATAGTAGCTAAACTTTTTGTAGGTTCCTCCAATACTATTAAATGAATTAAAAAATCCGTAAGAACCGGCAGTTTGTTTTGAAACAACTTCATAAGGCTTGTTAGGAGGTTTTTTAAATACAAAATTGAGCAAGCCCCCAAATTGAGAACCGTATTGCAGAGATGCCGCGCCCCTTACCACCTCTATTTTAGAAAGAGCGTCGGTTGTAGGCGTGTAGTAAGATTCCGGATAACCTATGGGGTCTGCGCTAATATCGTACCCATTTTGGCGAGTATTAAACTGCGTTATACGATTTGGGTTTAGCCCCCTGGTAGCAACGCTCATTTGAATACCAGAAGCATCGTCTTCTATAATATTAATGCCGGGCACTTTAGAAAATAGTTGCCGGGTATTATTAGTAGCATTATTAAGATTCATTTTATCCAGTGTTATTACCTCATTTTTCTTGCCGGCATAAATAGCGGTACTGTCTACATCTTTCATGCGGTCTATACCAGAAGCATTTGTGTTTTTTTTATCTTTTACATTTATTTCAGGAGCGGATTGTACTTCAGGTATAAGAGTAAAGTCGACTGTAAGTTCCTGTCCTGAAGAAAGATGTACAGATGTTTTCTTACTTATATAACCTAAAGAGGAAACTTCCAGCGTATGATGCCCATGATGCAAAGAAAGCGTATAGTAGCCAGAGGAGTCTGCTATTGTTCCTTTTTTTGTAGCAGTAACTACAACTGATGCATAAGGAACGGGAACCCCGTCGGTGTCTGTTATTTTCCCTTTTATTTTGCTGTCTTGGGCGTTTAATTTGTAAAAGGAAATTACTATTATAATAAAGCTTAATAAATGTTTAATTGTAATGTTAGGCATTTCAATTGTTGTATTCGGTTATCCAGCTTTTGTTTCTACACCCTTCTTGCTGCTCTGCCAGGTTCACGTTAGGGTTAATCAGTAGGCGGCCTTTTCCTCCATTAAGGGTAACGTAGCATTCCGCTTTTACTTCTATATTCTTCATTCCCTTCTCATAATACTTGTCTCTGATAAAATGGGCAAACTGCAAAATCATATCCGGCTGGGTACTCATCGTAAGACGTTGTTGCTTGGTAAGGTATTTTTCAGGAAGTATTATAGTTGCCTTTCCTGTTGCCTTATCAATTGCTAAAAACTCAATATGCGCTCTTTTTTCAATAAGCATTATGTTCCAGGAAAAGCGGTAGCCCTGTTCTGTCCATAGTAAATTTCCCGGATATAATAAGTAGCGGAAGGGCATAATGCATTGGATAAGGAAAAAAATAGTAAGTAAACCTATTATAAGAGGCGAGGTGTTAATTTTTTGTACAACAGGTGGAGATTGTATTAGCTTAGGGCTAAAGAACCTTGACAAAACCTTTTCATGCCATTGAGTTGGGAAAAATATGATTACGCAAAGCGTCATCACCCAGGGGAACATGCCTATTGGGAATAACAGTGCAGTGAGAATATGAAATACTATTACAAGTATAAAGCCTGCAAGTCTTGTGCGCTTATATACTAAAAGAAAAGGGATAAAAAGGTCAAACAACATACCGCCCCAACTAAATAAATAGGCTACCCATTCCTGATCAAACAAAGGGCCAATTATAGGTAAGTGACTATTAGCTGAGAGCCATATTTTAAGAGGTTGAGCTTCAATAAGCCAATCGTATTTTATTTTAGAAATGCCCCCAAAAAAATATACTACCCCAATTTGTAGGCGTAAGGCAATGACCGCCCAGAAGGGAATAGATAGTCTTTTCTGAGAAATTCCTATACTATTGTCTAAGGCATAGTTACTATTCAGCGGAAGAAATATCATTAAAAAGCTAAGCAGACTTACCAGGTAGTAATGGTTTAAATAGTTGGTAACATCTATTAGTTCTATGTATGTAAATATTAAAAAGAACAATATTATACTTATTCTGTATAAAAAACCCAACGCAATAAAAATCCCTATTAAAGTCATTAGCCAGAAGAGGCTGTAGATGGCCCATTCCGGTAAAGGTTTTACCCATTCGAAACCATAGAATGTAAAGTAGAAAATTGGTTTTACATAGAAATCATACACCCAGCCTTTAAAGATAAAACGTAGCATGGCTATGCATATTATTAGTCCAAACAGTATTCTGAAGAAGGCTGTAGAAGCAGATGAAACAGGCCTGTACAAAATTTTGCTAATCGCCGTCATTGTCGGTAGTAGTCAAAATTACCCCAAGGCTGTTTACCATATCAATCTTTAACAATACCAACAATTGCTTAGAAGAATTAAACAAAGTAGTTACCTGTGAAGCATCGCTGGTTACGGCCTGTTGCAGAGGCACATTAAAAGCGTTAATTTCTATGTTTATCGTATCCATTTTACCCTGCACGGCTTTAGAAAGGAGTTCGCTGCCTACGGTACTATTAAGAACGTTAAGCAGACTGTCAAATCCTAATCCTTTTACGCCATTGTTACCTATGCCAAAGAATACATTGTTAATGCTTTGGTAGTTGGTTGTTATGGAGGCAAAGGCATGGTTACTATAAAATGTTTCTACACAGGTTGAGCATGCAGGGTTGGTAAGTGAATTATTTTGTTCTCCTAATGGGTCGCCAATCTTGTCATTCTTTATATAGTCGGCAAATGCTACTATCTGATTTACTAAAAAACCAATAGAGCTATTTTGATCATTTCCATTCGCGCTAATAAACGTCTGAATATAGTTCCCTCCAGATGGCGCCCATGCTGTTAATATAGAGTGTGCATTAGTATGAATATCCTGTGCAAGTCCTAAAAGGTAGTTGAGACGTTGTGAGGACGCAGCGCTGTTGGCGGTATAATTAGAAAGAATAGTAGTGTTACCATTGACAGGGTCAAACAGAAGATATTCCAATGCTGAAATTCCTCTTATATCAAGGTTAAGATTTTGTTTAGGGATAAAAGTACTATCGTAGGGAACAGGCGTCTTATTAATGGTTTCTTCTATAAAAGTAGAATTTACCAGAAAAGACATCTGGATATTATTATTGTTGCCGTTGTTATAAGCCGGGCCAAAATCAAACAATTCGCAGGACTTCCATGCAAAGTTAGCCTGTAGCCATTGGTGTTGCAGCGTATCAAGTGTACCGGCGGTTGGGTTAGCCGTGAAGCGTTCTGTGGCCCAATAAAGGCTGTCGGCTTTTTGTGTAAAAGCAGTATAGGAAGGTATTATGATATTGTTTCCTATGTTTGTAAGCATGCCCGATCTGTTAAAATTATTAAAAGCTGTAAGGGCGGCATTTTCGGGTTTCTTGCATGAAGAATTTATAGATACTAATAGTAGAAAAAAAACTACTTTTACAAGTATAATTTTTGCCGGATAGTTATTTCTAGTAGCCATAAGTTGTTTTTAACAAGGTAGTCAAATTATTTAAGCTAGTTATATTTGATGCTGAAGGTTTACTGCCCACATAACCGTAAATCAGGTTTAAATTTGAAGCGCCGAGCTTGTTAGTTGGGTTATACTGAAACATGTGTACGAAGCCACACATTTCTGTCCAGTGTTGTCCATACAGATTTGAAACTTGTTGTCCCTGGCTATAAAGTTGCAGGCACTTGTGCGCATAACCCAGGGTATTGGTTACAATAATTCTTTCCCAGATGTCTTGTATTATGGCTAGTTGCGCATCTCTGGTGGTATAGTCGTTACTAGCAATGGCCGTTCTTCCTGTAACAAAGGCGTTAAAAATGTTTTGTATATAATTAGTAGACCCTTTGGTAGTAAATAAAGTATCCTCAAAAGTGCTACGGCCTATGTATTCGCCAAATAAAAAGTCGGTCTGGTGTGCAATAAAATCAGGTTGTGTAGGCTGGTCAGCAAGGTTCTGCACGCCATTATCAAGCTGTGGGTAGGTCCATGTAGGATAATTTGTCGGCATGCCCATGTAGCCGAACAGTTCGTCCCATAGGTGAATCATAGTCGTAGTCCCGTAGGCAGGGTTAATAGTAGTATTGTCAGCGTTAGGGATTTGTGTAAATATCTGGTTAGCCTGGTAGTAGATTAATGCTCCCATGAAGCATTTCTCGTAATATTCAGGAAGATACAAACCCGTTGAAATGGTATTGGTAGAATCGCTTGAGGGCGTTTGAAGAAAGACAGGATTAGACGACCTAACCTGTATTGTATCAAAATAAGCTCTGACTTGGGCGTCAGAAAAGAAAGCGCCTCCACTGTTTACCAGGGCGCTTAACGATACCCCTGTATCTATAGCCGCGAATAAGTGACTAGTATTGTCGTATAGTGCGCTTAAACTGCTTGCAGTAAGTGGTTGTGCGCCATCATTTCCCAAAGCATTTACATTATTTAGTATCGAGTCGATCAGCAACAATACAACTGTTTGCTGCTTGTAATTAGCGTCTGCAAAGCTATAGCTTGTGTAGTTAGCAGGCGAAGGGTTGCTGTCCTTTTTATGACAAGAAACTAAAAAACAAATGGTTAAACAAAATGGAAGTAATTTTTTAAATATGGAAGGTATTTTCATTGGCGTTTTATTTAGACTAATTATAAATAACGAGTCAAAAGTAATTCTTCCCGCCTAACGGTGCAAGAAAAATTAAAAGTTATTTATAATTAGTCTAAATAAAAAAATTAACTATTTGATAATAATAAACTTAACTTAAAATTATTCTATATCAAAAAAATCTTCGCCAAGTTCGGGGCTTTTTTCTTCCTGTTTCTCTCTTTTATTAAATAGATTTTGAAGTTCTTTTTTCTCTTTTTTCAGGTCTTCCTTAATTTTGTTTTTTGTTTTTCGGGTGTCATAGGTTATATGATAATCGCCTGCTGTGCCTTTAATTTTTAAGAAAATTAGCGATTGGCCCTTTTTGTCTTCTTCTATAGCGCCAAAAGCTTCGTCTTTATCTTTATGCCTCTTCTTGAAATCTTTAAGATGAACAGTAAGGGCATAATCCATAGTCTGATCGAATGTATGGGTGCCTGCAATATTAATAGTAGTAATGTTGGATTTTATTTCCATCTCTGGAATAGAGACAACTTTATTAGCAATATATAGCTTGTTTTTAATTTCTGAAAAGCGAACGTTTTGCAATTCCCTTTCTTCAATAAAAGTGGAAAGCCTTTTTAAAGGCTCAAAATTATTAAGCTCGCCGTTTAATATAGTGGCGTCAATAGTAGCGGTAATAGTAGAAGGAACTATTTCCATTTTATTATTAATAGTTAGCATAAGTTGAATTTCGGTAGTAAGCTGTCCCCTTAAGTTTTTATCTTGTATAAAGGTTTGGTTAAAGTTTTCGAAAGCGTAAAATATACTATCTATATTTAGGTTGGCAGCCTTAATTTCGGAGTTAATGTTCATAGCCCCTTTCTCATTTAGCGTTCCTACGGCGCTAAAAGCCAGCTTGCCTCCAGCGGTTTTAAGAGTTGCGTCTTTAACAGCCAGAATAGGCTCATCGGCAATAAGCAGGCATTTAAGTTCGGAGGCACGAAATCGGTCGTACGTAAAATTGTCTATTGTACAATCCAGTTTTATAGTGTAGCCTTTGGGCAGAAGAAATAATGGCGAAGGTTGTTTGTCTTCGCCTGCGTTTTTTTCAGTACTATTTACTGTTTGGGGAACGGAAATTAGTTTTTTAAGATCAAAATAGGCAGAAGTAAATTTAGCTTCTGCAACAAGGGTCTGCTTGTTGTATACTAATTTACTAATAAAGTTTTTCAGCGTGCCGGTTATATTAAAATCACAATCGGCAACAGTCCCTCTAACGTTTTTGAATTCAAGGTTATCATTATCGAACTGAAATTCTCCTTTAAAGTCATGAAGGGAGTATCCCATATTTTTCAAGTAAAAATTTATATTCTCTAAAGTAAGTAATCCGTCTGCTTTAATGCGTTGATTACCTTGGTCGGTTTTAAGGTCGTTTAAGCGGCCCTCAAAATTAATGTTCAAAGAAGCGTCTCCTGTTGCAGAATCTATTTGTGGAACAGGATAAAAATTTAGCAGAGAAGCTAACGAAGCGGAAGCCTCTGCACTGAGCCTGCAAAATGGGTCATCAAAATTTTGCAGGAAGAACTTCCCCGAAAAACTTTTCCCCTGTAATGTTCCTTTTATTTCCCTAAGGTCAATGGCGCTGGAGGAAGAACGATGACTGAACCCGTTAGTAAATGTTCCGTGTAAAGAGGCATTTTCTATTTTTTGTTTTAATTCGGGATGAAAAAATGAGGCGTTGGCAAAACCAAAATCTATTGTTATCTGGGGGTTATCATCCTTCATATCGCCCTCTATTGCCCCTTTGAAATAAACCTCGCCTTCGCTTTGATATACCTTTAGTTTATCATAAATAGTTTTTGGCAGTAGGGATAAAAGGGTATGAATGTTTGTTTTTTCAGCTACAATACTAAGGTCTACAAAAGCTTTAGAGTCATGTTCGAAGCTTCCTTTTAGTTTAAAATCTGAATTTTCTATTTTAATAATAGAAGGTAAAATGTGAAGTATTTTTTTGTCTGACAGGTATTCCTGTTTTAGCTCTAATACTACTTTTTTGTTCTTCAGATACTCTGTTTCAGCAATTGTAATGGCTGAGATGTCTAGTGCGCCATCTACATTTATTTTCCAGACATTGTCTTTCAGGCTAAGCGCTGCGTCCAGGTTCTGTGCAAGTCCGCTGTAAGATTGTCTGCTTTGCAGGTTTTGGTAGCTAATGTTTACATTTTTAATACTTATTTCTTTGAGGTGAAAACTTAAAGCGCTGTTATTTTTGGCTTTAGAGGAAGCTGGTTTAACTATATTAAAATTTATAACTCCTTTGCTATCAACCTTAAGATTTATAGCCCCAGACTGCATAGACAAATGCTTTATTACATATTTCTGGTTAAAAAAGTCCCAGGCGTCAAAAGCAAAAAAGACCTCTTTGGCCTTAACTACATAATTTTTGCTTTTAGGCAGGCTTTCATAAATTTTTACATCTTTAAAGCGTATAGAAACCTCTGGAAAGCTTGCGATAATAGATAATTCAATGTCCGGGTTAACCTCTATACGTACCGCAATATTCTTATTTATTTCATTAACTGCCAGTTGTATAATTTTGTCTTTAAAAACCCAGCTTAAACATGCTACTATACCAGCAAGCGCTATTGCTAAAGCTAAAATGCTTAATGCCACTTTTGTTATTATCCGGAAGGCTTTCAAAATAGATTAAATAGGGTAAAATATAAGTATTTAACGCAATGCATTATAAAGAGATACTAAAATAAAAGCAAAAATGCAATGTTAATTTTTATTGCTTATTTTTTGCAAATATTGATTTTGAGCCTTATGTTTGCAGCCTCTTTAATGAAAGGCGCTTTAAAACCTTTCAAATCTCGGTAAATAAAGGGAGCATAGCTCAGCTGGTTCAGAGCATCTGCCTTACAAGCAGAGGGTCACAGGTTCGAACCCTGTTGCTCCCACATTTTAAAAAGCATCTGAAAACCAGATGCTTTTTTTGTTTAACACCCTTTCTGTTTTTTTAATTCTTTATTGTGCCAATTGGCATAAGCGCCAGCTTCTGTGAAGACAATCTTAAATTTACTAAATAGGCAAATAATAAAGGGGAGTTTGTGCTATTTAAAAAACTACTAGTTGAGGGTAAAACTTACCTGGCACACGTTGGCACACTGATATTTCCCTGTTATTGCCCTGTTAATTTTCCTGTTATTTCCTGATAATATCGCTGTTATTTTTTTAGGTATGTATGATTTTAACCGTTTTTGAAAATGTGCCAACTGGCATGTGAGTGGGTGAGAATATATATTAAAATAATAAATTTAGTTTATAAAGAAAAAGATTTAATGCTAAACTTTAACGGAGTAGGGAAAAATAAAAGTAGCACAAAAGTTGAATCCCATGCTACCTGGGCCTGCAAAAATCAAGGCGACTAACGTCCAATGTTAAGTTTTTTTTAAGCTTTTGTTCCCGGTATTTAAATATCCTTTAGCTTGCTACATTTATAAAATCTTTTAGTTTACTATAACAATTAGTATGAAAAAAATTATTCTATTGGGGATAGCGTCAATTAGTATATTACTACTACCATCCTGCCAAAAAAAACAATCTGCAACTATGGGTAGCGAAAAATCTGATTCTTCTGGAAATTCATCACTTGACGTTAAGAGGCAAAAAGGTTCTTTAAATTTTATGGTAATAGGCGACTGGGGCAGGATGGGTGAATTTCATCAGACTGAAGTGGCGCAGCAAATGGATAGTTTTGCCCAAAAGACAAACGCAAAATTTATTATTGCCACCGGCGACAACTTTTACGACAACGGCGTAAGAAGCGTAGAAGACCCGCAGTGGTTTGGCTCTTTCGAAAACATATACAAGGGGGCGGCGCTTCAGCGAGATTGGTTTGTAGTACTTGGAAACCACGATTACCAGGGAAATCCACAGGCGGAAATTGACTACTCAAAAATAAGCAGAAGATGGAACATGCCCTCCAGGTACTTCGCTATATCTAAAAAGATCAGCGATAATGTTTCTGCAAAATTTATTTTTATAGACACCAGTCCTTTTGTAGAAAGTTACCAGAAAAATGCCGAACAGTACTCTGACGTTGCGAAACAAGATACCGTAAAACAACTTAAGTGGCTAGACAGTGTTTTAGCAAATTCGCCAGAGCAATGGAAGATTGTAGCCGGGCACCACCCTATTTATTCTACCGGTAGCGCACACGGCAATACGCCGGAATTATTTACCAATGTAAAACCTCTCCTTGAGAAATACCATGTACAACTCTACCTCGCCGGACACGAGCATGACCTGCAACACCAAAAGCCAAAAGATAGTTATGTGGAATATGTAGTATCGGGCGCAGGTTCCGAAACCAGGCCCACAGGCAAAAGCGATATAACAGAATTTTCCAGAGATGTATCCGGGTTCGCTTTACTATCTATCAACTCCGACTCTTTAAAAATAAATTTTATTGACTACCAGGGGACTATTATTTACAGAGGGCTTAAGAAGAGGTAGTAAAGCTTTTGCTGTTTGATTCTATTTAAGTAATTGTATTTTTTTAACCTACCATTGCTGGTTTGTTTTAAAAATAAAACCAATCCGTATCTTATTTTTAAGATACTATATTTTACGTAACTAATTTTTTCTTTCAGGGCAGTAGTAAAGGCAACTTCGAAAAAAGTTAAATCCTGATTTATAGTTGCCTGATAATGGTATACTATGCAGTAATATGTGAATTCTGTAACTCTTTCCTAAAGTTGTGTAAGGCTTCTCACCATAAAAACTCAAATCTTTGTCATGTTATTATTTAATATAAAACCCATGAAAAAACTTTTTATACTACTAGTTGCCCTTCCATTATTATACACTACTGCAATAGCGCAAACACCGGGCTTTAGGTCGGGGTTGATTTTTGGAATTGGGCAGGCCACTATAAAGAATTCTAGCATTGACAACCAAACCGGTAAATTGGCATTTCTTGCAGGCTTTGGCTTAAACTACCAATTCACAAAATATTTTGGATTGTACGGCAACATCTTGTTTGTCTCTAAAGGAACATCGTTTACAGGCGCGGATGGAGGTAATGGCATCACCGGCTCCAATCCATATAAACAAACTGTTTCATTGGGTTACATAGAGATCCCCGTAATGCCCAAGTTAAGCGTTGGGATCGATAATTTTCATTTTAAAGCCTTTGCAGGGCCAAGCATGAATTTTAATCTATATGGTAAAGAAACTAAAACCTATAATGACCCCAACTACAACCAGAATAATGGATACCGGTGGCAGAATGTTCCAAACCTTAGCGTAGTAGAATATTCTTTTGTATATGGCGGAGGGTTTGATGTAGAACTGCCAAATAACGATGTTCTCTTCCTGGAGATAAGGGACAATATAGGTTTAACTTCTCTGGGGCAGATAAATGGCATAAATTCGTATAACAAGTATTTTGCCGTAGCCTTCGGGTACCTTTATACTTATTAATTTAAGAAGAAACACCTTAGCTTAGTAGTAGTAATAATAGTTACTACTACTTTTCTTTCCTGCAAAAGCTATACCCTACAGAAAGCATAAACACATAATTTTTAGCGCCGTCTCCGCCAACAGGGGAAAGGCCCAAATCGCCTCTTGCCCCAAAGTTTAGTCCATTGTCGAACTCATAAACTATACCAATAGGAAGACTAAACACGACCTTATTAATCTGGTTTATAAAATAATCTGTCGGCCCGGGGCCTTGATGTTTGTAGGCCTGTACAGGTGTTGAAATTCCCAGGCCTATTTGCCCTGTAAACCCTTTAAAAAATTCGTAAGTAAACATAATAGGAACCTCAATATAATTTATGTGCACATAATAATTCGGGGCCGGGGACTCTTTTGTAATCGTTCCCATCTGAGAATAGAGCAGTTCTACGGCAATTCCCATTTTTTTGGCAAGTACCATGTTCATGTAAGCCCCGGCATGTAAACCCCCAATAACCGAATTATTTACGCTGGAGCTTCCGCCTCTTATGTTTGCAATGTTTAGGCCGCCTTTTATGCCAATTTTTATGCTTTCCTGTGCAGACGATTTGTTATGTGCAATTAAGCAAAATGCTAAAAAGCCGATAATTAGAGGTAGGTTATGTTTCATGATAAGTTTTTATAAGTTAAAGTTAAACCCCAGTTTGAAAACAAGCTCCATGTATGAGCTATCATTTCATTTTAAAGTGCGCAATAAAAAGTTTTACAATAGGGCAAAATTAACAAGCTTTAATAAGTGGTTATTGTATAATTATTTAAATAAGTTACATCATTTACATATTGCCCAATTTGTTTTGCAAAATAGCTTAGTACACAAAAGTTAAGCAAATTCCCATATTGCTAATAGCTTAAAGGTAAACTGCATTTTAAAGATATTTTATAAAAAAGGTTTTTTAAAAATCTGTTTTAAGAATTAGTGTAAATTGCAGTAATTGCTTTAAATTTTTTTACTTAAAATCTTTTAACAAATATGAAAAAAGTACTTATAGGAATAGGAGTCGTTATCCTTGTTATTATTGCAGCGGCAGGTACAGTTTACATGATTTATATCCGTCCGTTTATGAATGAATTTATGACTACCAAAACAATCAATTATGATCCCGGGCTTACACTCATTCTGGGTGGCGGCGGCAATACAGGGATATTGGCCTCAGACAGCATGGTGCTGGTAATTGACACTAAAATGCAGGAGGCTTCGGAAAAATTGTACGACACTGTTACTCAAATCGCAAACGGAAAACCAATTTTAATAGTTAACACCCATATACACAACGACCACAGCAAAGGGAACAGTAAGTTTAAAGGAAATCGGATTTTGGCCGGAGGTAATTATACTAAAGAGCAATGGAAAGATGAAGCAGGCGAAGAAAGCATGCCTACCGAGTGGATAAAAGATAGTCTTACATTTAATGTTGGTAAAGAAAAAGTTACTATTCTTAATTTGCAAAGAAATACACACACCAACAGCGATATAGTAGTTTACCTGCACAACAGGAAAATGCTTTTCGGGGGCGATGTTATACTAAACAAACAGGTTCCGGCAATGATGGGGAAAAACCATGCCGACCCTGAAGGTTACCTGGAAGCCTTTGATATGCTTGAAAACAGGTATGATATTAAAACTGTTGTACCCGGGCACGGAGACATTGGCGGCAGAGAAATAATAACAAACTTTAGGCAGTATTTTAAAGACATTACCACAGCCGCAAATGATAAATCGAAAGAAGATGCAATAGTAGAAAAATATAAGGGCTGGAGACAGGTGCCTATTATTATGTCCCCCGGCGCTAATATCAATTATATCAGAGATCAAAAGAAGTAATAGTAAACTTATGTAGAATAGTAGATAAGGCCACTAAATGTGGCTTTATTTTTTTAACTTTAGTATATTCATTAATAACTATACAATGGCCGACCAGCTACCCATACTGGAAATTATACCTGAGCTTAAAAAGCAGTTTCTGTTAACTAATACGGTTATACTTCAGGCTCCGCCGGGCGCTGGTAAAAGTACAGTATTGCCACTGCAACTATTAACAGAGCCCTGGCTGCAGGGCAAGAAAATACTTATGTTGGAACCTCGCCGTTTAGCGGCAAGGTCGGTAGCGGAACGCATGGCTTCACTATTAGGCGAAGAGGCAGGCAATACGGTGGGTTACAGGGTTCGTTTCGAAAATAAAACAAGCGCTAAAACAAAGCTGGAAGTGCTTACGGAAGGTATTTTAACCAGGATGCTCCAGCAGGACAATTCCCTGGAAGGAATAGGTTTAGTCATTTTTGATGAATTTCACGAACGTAGTTTACATGCCGATATTGCTTTGGCGTTGTGCAGGCAATCGCAGCAGGTATTGCGAGACGACCTTAGAATTTTAGTCATGTCTGCCACGTTGGAAAGGGAGAAGCTGGCGGCCTTGCTAGGCAATGCGCCCGTAATAGTGAGCAAAGGAAGACAATTCCCGGTGGAGATTAACTATTGGCCTGCAGATCAGGGAAGCTTTCTTCCTCTAGCAATGGCAAGAGCTATAAAAAAAGCGGTGTCTTTGCAGGATGGAGATGTGCTTGCTTTTTTGCCCGGAGCAGGCGAGATTAGTAAAACGCAGGAACTATTAGAAGCGGAGTTGCCCGAATTTCTGATTTACCCCTTGTATGGCGATTTGCCTTTTCAGAAACAGCAGGAAGCCATTATGCCAAATAAGCATGGGCGCAGAAAAATTGTGCTTGCCACCTCCATTGCAGAAACCAGTCTTACCATAGAAGGAATAAAGATAGTAGTAGATAGCGGCTTTTCTCGCACTCCGCAATTTGACCCGAAAACAGGACTTACCCGATTGCAAACGGTTAAGGTAACTAAAGACGCAGCCGACCAACGCGCTGGCCGCGCAGGAAGGCTTGGCCCCGGCGTATGCTTCCGCCTATGGAACCAGAGCGCACACCAATACCTTAAAGACCACAGAACGCCCGAAATTATGGAGGCTGACCTTGCCCCAACTGTTCTTGAACTTGCCCAATGGGGAATAAAAGATATGAATGAATTGGCGTGGATTACTGCACCCCCGGCTGGAGCAGTAGCGCAAGCCAGAGCGTTATTAAATGAACTAAATGCGCTGGAAAACAATGCGATTACAAAAACAGGTAAGGAACTACTTGCCCTGCCTACACATCCCCGTATTGCTCATATGTTGCTGCAAAGCAAAAGTAGTAATCTGCTTCCATTAGCCATCGATATAGCCGCTATTCTGGAAGAGAGAGACCCTTTAGTACGAGAAACGGGAGCGGACCTTACTTTAAGAGTGGAAGCGCTGAGAAAGTGGAGGAGTAAAGAATATACTAAGGCAGACCAGGCAGCCCTGCAACGGATAGAGCGAAATGCCGCTTACTGGCGAAAGTTGTTTTCTATACAGGTTTCTAATAGTAGCTTTGATCATTATGAGGTTGGCAAGATAGTAGCTGCCGCCTACCCCGAACGAATCGCCAAACAAATCAGCTCAGGTAAGTATAAGTTGGCCAATGGAAGAACAGCCTCGCTTGCAGATGGGGATGCGCTTGCGGCTGATAAATGGCTTGCTATAGCTTACCTGGATGCAGGAGTGAAAGAAGGTAAAATTCACCTGGCTGCCCCGTTGGATGAAAAAGATATTCACGAACTAATGACAGAACAGGAAGTAGTAGCCTGGGACGGAGTAAAAGGCGTTTTACTACTTCGTAAAGAAAGAAGGCTGGGCGAAATTATGGCGGACAGCGCCCCGTTGGAAAAAGCAGAGCCGGAAAAAGTAATAAAAGCGTTATGTGAAGCGGTACGCGATGAAGGGATGGGCATATTTTCTGTCGGCGAGCAGGTAGAAGAATGGCAAAACCGGCTGCTAAGCCTTAGACTATGGAGGCCAGAGGAGGAATGGCCGGATGTAAGCCCTTTGAACCTTTTAGAGACAGTTGAGGAATGGCTGGCGCCTTACCTGAACACTGTTCGAAAGCGGGATGATTTTCGTAAACTGGATTTGCTTACTATACTACAAAGTAGCCTTCCCTGGGATAAACTGCAAAAAATGGAAAGCCTTGTTCCGGCAAATGTAAAAGTCCCCAGCGGTTCACAAATAAAGTTAGCTTATGACAACATGGGTTCTGCCCCTGTATTGGCAGTGCGCTTGCAGGAAGTATTTGGCCTTTTGGAAACCCCAACTGTAAATGAAGGAAGAACTAAAGTTATGCTTCATTTGCTATCCCCCGGCTATCGACCGGTGCAAATAACACAAGATTTGCAAAGCTTTTGGCACAATACTTACCCCGAAGTGCGAAAAGAACTGAAAATAAGGTATTCCAAGCACCATTGGCCGGAAAACCCATGGACGGCAGAAGCCGTAAGAGGAGTTAAGAAGAAAATAATTTAAGAAGACTTTCGCTTATTGAACAAAATTAATAAATTTTGGTATTTATTTTGTGTGAAGAATCTTAACTTTACCTTAAAACACCTTATAATGAAAAAGTCTTTCGTATTAGCTATCTTAATACTTTTTATTTTGCAGGCATGTGAACAGGCAGCACAAGACAAGGTAGCGTCTGCCTCAATAAGCCTAAGCCCCTCTGTAAGAGCAGAAGAGACCTCTTTCAATTCATACAAGAGCATTAAATCAGTAAGTCAAAGAAAGGACACATCCGCACAGCTGTATTTGTCAAAAAATGAGGATATGCTTGCAGATCCATTTATTATCAATTACTTAAACAGTAAGGTTAGTGACTATGACGTTACAGATAAACGGAGAGGGGAATTTGTGAAGGAGAAAGTTGCAAATATAAATTATTATGAGACAGGAAGCAGAAAACTAAGCCAGGGCGACTATGTGCAAAGTATAGAGTTCTTCTCTAAAGAAATAGAAAAGCATCCGGATAATATTGACGCCTATTATTGTAGAGGGCTTGCTGAGTTTGAACTTGGCGATAACAAAGCATGCATTGATGATTTTGAAAAAGTAATAGAGGTTAACCCAACCCGCTACGACGCTCTTGCTAAAAAAGGAAACGCTGAATTTAAAATGGGCGATTTTAAGGATGCTAAACAAGATTATACGGCGTCCATCTCTATTAAACCCAACCTGGAGTCGTACATGAACAGGGCTGAGATAAAATCTAAAACCAGCGATTATGCAGGGGCTATAAATGATTATAATGAAGTAATAACTAAAAAACTACTTAGCGGCTTTGAGATTTATTTTAAACGCGGAGTCGTAAAAAGCGAGTTTGGCAAATACAATGAGGCTATAGAAGATTTTAATAAAGCCATTGAATTATTTTCAAGCTATCCGCTTTCTTATTATCAAAAGGGGATAGCGGAAATACACCTTAAAAAGAACGAAGAGGCAATTAAAGATTTATCTAAAGCTATTTTGCTAGACCCGACAGACAAGGAAGCCTTTATAGGTCGTGGAATTGCTGAAAAAAATCTTAAACGCTATAAAAGCGCTATTTCTGATTTTTCAAAAGTAGTAGAAATGGATCCAGGCCTGGAGGAAGGCTACCTGCACAGGGCTGAGGTATTAGGACTTACAGGGGATTTTATGAGCGCAGTAGCAGATATGGATAAAGCTATTGAAATTAATAATACCTCAAAAGAAGCATATTATAATAGGGGTAGGTTTTACCTCGAAGAGGGGTCGCTTCCTAAAGCCTATGAAGATTTTTTGAAAGTGATAGAGTTTGACCCTAATGATGCAGAGGCATTTTACTACAAAGGCATTTGCGAAATGGAAATGAAAAACACTGACAAAGCCTGTGTTTCTTTTGATAAAGCGATGCAGTTGGGTTATTCGGAGGCGGATGATATGATGCGAGAGAACTGTGACAATTAAGAATTTACTTGAGCTGAAGAAGCAGGTTTGGGATGATTCTTTAAAACAATACTAAATGTAGTTCCTTGCGCTTCGGCGCTTTTTAGCGTAACAGAACCTTGTAGTTTTTCTACAGAAAGCTTCACAATATAAAGACCTAAGCCAGAGCTATGGTCTTCCGGACTTAGTTTAAAAAACATTTTAAATATTTTTTCGTGGTATTCTTCAGGAATTCCAATTCCGTTATCTTCAAACTCTAAAATAGCTTTATCCTCATCGGTTCTGATAGTAATTTTTAAGAAAGAAACTTCCGCGCGCGAGGTTCTGTATTTAATGGCATTTTCAATAAGGTTATGAAAAATAGAATAAAGGGCTACTTTTTCGGAATAGAAGGGAACAGGTGTTTCTATGTCAAGATCAAATCTAATTTTCCCAAATTCAATCTGGGTTTTTAAAGTAGTTAATAATTCATCTATCATTACTTTAAAATCAATCTGGCTATTTTTTGATGTTAGTTTATTAAGCCTGGAAATATGTAGTAAATCTTTTACTACTGCTTCCAATTTTGCCACGGTTGTTTTTATGTGCTCAAAATAATTTACTGAATTCTCCACATCCATTATACCAAGGTTGGCCAATCCTTTTATTGATTTTAAAGGGCCGTTAATATCGTGTGCAGTGCGGTACATATATGAGTCCAGTTCCTCAATCTTTTCTTTAATAATGTATTTCTGTAGCAAAATAGCATTCGCTCTCTCCTTTACTTTTTCCTCTAAGTGTGCGTTCAGCATTTCCCGTTCCTTCAGTTCTCTTATGCGATCTCCAAGGGCCAAGGATAGGAGTATCATTTCCGTGATGGCGGCAATGTTAAGGGAATAAACAGTAAGTACATTGGAAGGTAGTATACCTTCTATTCTTAACTGGTTTATAAGAAAGGCGAACAAAAGAATAGAGAATCCTAATATGAAAAAACGCGCAGACTTGAAACCAGAGATATAGGAGGCAATAGAAATTAAATAAGAAATAATAAAAGGCAATAAATCTATATCAAGATAAAGTCGGATTTCAGGGAAGAATATGATAGTAAACCCAAAACAAAGGAATCTTCCAATAATGTAAAAATTAATTATTTTTCGTATTGGTTTAGAGTATTTTGGAATATGTAAAAAAGCTTTGGAGTATAGTAGTAGGAACGAAGTCATGGCAATGAGGCATGTCTGATAAGCATACTCATTAAACTGAGGGAAACGAGGCCATAGGTACTGAAATCCTGTGCCATCTTGCGTCATAGAAAATGCTCCAAAAGACAATGCATACAAAACATAGTACAGATAGGCCCTGTCGCGTATGGAAAAGAAAAGAAAAAGATTATATAGGGCTACTATCAGAATCATCCCATAAAATATTCCTAGCATAAAATACTCCGTAAGGGCATAGGAAGTAAAATGAAGCACTGATCTTATAACAAACTGGAAACTGGTATTTTGTTCAGTAAAATACCGGATGTAGTAGTAATGTTCGCCACTTGGAAGAGGATTAAGAATAAATTCAAGATTTTTATGTTGTAAAACCCGGTTGTTAAAATTATTCAGGTCTCCGGCGCTTTTCCGTACAAAGTTTCCATGTCCATCTGGTAGGTAAAAGTCCAGATAGTTTATTCTGTAATTAAAGGACTCCAGCAGCCATTGTTTAGAATCGTTGGCTTCATTACGTAACTTAAACCGAATCCAATAGGCCGAAGAAGGATTTTTGTTCTCAAGAAAATCGCTTTTGTGCTTTACAAATTTTTTTGAGATTTCAGGAGAAAGAATATCTGCAATGGAATATTTATGGTTATAGTCTTCCAGAAAATCTACTTCCCTGTTATCAATGAAATATTCGTTTGCCTCATCTGTTAAAATAATGCAGGCGCTATCGGATGCTGACAACGCTATACAACTAGTAAGCGCCAATGCAAGCGAAATAATAAATCTGAAAAACATTAAATCTAATTTACCGTTTTTTAATGTAAACTAATGTGAATAAGGCGTAAAATGATAGGCCTGATTTTATGCCTTATGTAAGTTTTAGGAATGAAATTAATTATATACTTATGTAAGTGTCAACATTTAATAAGTATATTGACAATCTTTTAAATCTGTCTGTAAATTAAGGATGTAGGATTATTTGACAAAGTAAATTTAAGTTACTACCTCAAACGCGGCTCTTTTTAGTGACATAAGAACAAAAAAAATTCCCGAATACATCCGGGAATTTAGAAATAGATATTTAAAATGATTGAACTAAGCAACTGCCGTATCCTGACAGAAGTTGATGCGAAATGTAAATTCTTTTTTAGACTCTATTTTTACGCTTAAAAATTTTAAGTTGTTCGCAAGTATAGATTGTCTGAAAAAGCTGTTCTTTTCATTAACAGGGCTTCTTCTTTTAGGAAGGGTTAAATAACCGCCAGCTGAGATTTTATCCTTAGTATTAAGAATAATTTTAATGATGTCAGGAAGAGTATTATCATCATACTCTTCAGTATTTATCACAATCTTGCCCGATACGCCTTCTTCAAAATTGAGGTCTATTTGTTTATTGCCCGGGTTTACATCCAAGGTTTTAAGCAGAATTAATTTAGCCATAATAACTGAGGGGGTTTGGTAAATGGTATTACGAGGCTACTTTTAATCAGTTGTAAAATTTATCCACATATCAACAATTCTGTTTCTGTTTGGAAATAATATTACATTCTTTTTGGATTCTAATTTTAAAGCAACTCTTTGATATCCATTATAAAAATACTTACACAATTCAATTAATTGAAAAATATAAAGTTGAGAAAGTGATCGATCTGTCTTCTTTTAACTTTATTTCAACTATTTTTCTTTACAATTAGTTCATTTAGGGGAGGTGAAAGGAGGGGGTTCTTAATATAAAGCCATAAGACAAAATAAACTCTAATAACCAAAACGAATATTACATATAAAATTTTTGAAAAAAATATTTAAAAGTAAGGCCCGTCATGATCGCGGCCCAACGAAGTATTAGCCACTGCCAAATTATTGATAATGATTAGACTGACAATAAAGTAAAAATTAAATTACTATTGGCTCCCATTATATAGGTTATTTGGCGGTAGCAAAAGTCGTATCGGATTTTGCTTTGCCCATAGCGATTTTGGGCTTATCGTATGAACCAGTTACATGAAAAGGAATTTTAAGCTTTTCTATAGGGAGCAATTCTATCTTTATAAGATAGTCCATAGTACCGCTTATGCCATTTACGCCTTGTATCTCGGTATTTAAGCCCGATATTTTAAGCGTGCATGGTTTTACTACAATTTGGTTGTTCTTAATTTCAGTTTCTAAAACAAAGTCGTCTAAAGATGGGTTTGCCAGTTCCTGCTTTTTAGAGACTTTATGTATCTCATCAAACAGCTTCATGCCGTCAATCTTTGCCTCGTGAATACGTATTGTCCCCCCCCCCAGCATACTAGGGGTTATAGGTTGCATGTTTTTATCAAGGTCAGATTTTAGAGTATAGTCCACAGAAAAAATTCCATGCATATTTTGTGCGGCAGGAGCAAGTGTGCGAATGATGGATAAATCTTTATAAGCTTTCTGAATATCCAGTTCCTTTATGCTAATATCGAAATCAAGAAATGGATGTTTAATATCGCTGGTATTGTAATCTCCACTTAGGAAGAACTTGGCATCAACAGCGTTGAACCCTGTTTCAGTAAGCGTCATTACCCCGTCCTTTATTCGTATTTCACCCTTCATGTCCGTCATTTGCATGTCGTCGTACAGGCACCAGTTTATGTCAGAGTCAAAGGTGAAATCAATATTTTTTGGAATTTCAATAATAGTAAGAGGCGCCGCAGTATCTTTTTTTGTAGCAGCGGTTGTTTTTGGCATCCATTCGTTTATATCCAGCGAGTCGCATTTAAGGTCAAGGTCCCCTTTTATAAGGTCATTGTCATTTTCTGTTAAAAAGGCCATGTAGTCTGATAAATCGCCTTTTATAGAGACGTTCGTCTTCCCAAACTTTCCTTCAAATTTTTCTAATATTATTTTCTCGGGAGTAAAGGTAAACAGGGCCTCGTGTAGTAATATGGGTTGTGGAGTTGCAGAACCGCTTATGCGTAGATCTTTTATTCCCAGGCTGCCGCTGGTTGCTATTTTATTAAATCGTTTGGCTTCTACATCAGAAACTTTACCTTTCGTTTCAATATCAGTATCTATTATCCCCGATAAATTCATTCCCTTTACAGGGTATATTTTAGTAAGTTTTGCAAGATCAACAGCGCCTTTAATTTTAAGGTCGTAATTATAATCGTCAAAGTTTATTATGCTGCCCGATATAACAAAAGGTTCATCTTCCAATGTATAGGTAAGTTGCACAATATTTAGTCTGCCATCTGCCAGAGTCCCGGTGGAGTCAATGGCTTCAGCAATAAGGTGTATATCTGTCATGGGTTCGGGGTAATCTTTGGATTTAACATACCCGTTGGTATAATTGATTTTTGCATCAACTATTGGGAATTTTTTTAAAGCCTGGTTATAAATCCCATTCATTTTTATATCGACCTTTAAATCCCCTTTTATAATCATAGAATCTATTGGATAAAATTTCTCTATGTCGGCCAAATCTATATCGGCCTTTATGTCTCCACGTATTGCATAGTTATTTAACCCTTCTATTCTCATAGTTCCATTTACAGAATTATCATCCATTGTCATTCGAAAAGTTTTAAAATCGAGAATGGTATTTTCAGGTTTTCCGTCTTTGTTATCAGCCACCAAATGAAAGTTGATGTTTTCTACCGGAAGCGGAAGAGAATCGAACTTAAACATGGCATTGTTTACTTTTAGGTTTACATGGTAAGCGGGCATGGCGCTATCGGTGTACAGTCCTTTTACAAAACCATCAAAAGCCAAGTCTCCGTTAGTTTTCATTTTTTTCATGTCTTTCATATATATGCCGGGAAGCAGGGAAAGTATGTTGCTAAACATGGTTTTCTTGGCCGCAAACTTCATATCCATGTTATAGCCATTGTTAAGCATAGTAAACCAACCCTCTATTCCAAAGTGGAAGTGATTTATTCGTATATTATTTTCTTTAAAAGTAAACTGAAAGGTATTTGTGTTTACCTCCATCACCATATCCAAAGAGGTCTCTTTCTGGTTCAGGTAGCGCACTTTGTCGTAATCGAATGTAAATGATCTGACATCTGTTTTTGTGGTCCAGTCAAAAATCGCTTTAGAAAAATTGCCCTTTCCCTCGTGGTTAACCCCAAGCATTTCTATATAACTTCCTATAGTTTCGTCTTTATATTTAATGTCTGCATTTTCTAAAATCACCTTCTCCATGTTTAGGGTTACAGAAGAAGAGGTATCCGTTGTTTTTTTGGTAGTATCGGCAATGGCTATGTTATAATTGGCATTGCCATCTTTATGAATCAGTATGTCTATGTATGGTTCATGAAGGTACAATCTTCTAATCTCCAGCTTGCTCTCAAAAATAACCTTTTTTAAATTGAGGGCTATATCAAGCTGCTTTGTAGCCAGCAAGGTGTCGCCTTTAAACTCGTCTTTCCCGGTTATTACTAAACTATCCAGAGTAATGGTTATATTTGGAAACTGCTTAAACAAGCTGGCATGAACGTTGGTAAAAGTAACTTCTGCATTTAGGTTCTCATCGGCCTCTTTTTCAAGAATACTCTTCAGCTTATTTTTGTATATAGTTGGCAGGGCGATAACTACTCCGATTAATAAAATAAAGACGGCTGCAATAATTAATAGTATTTTTTTCATAACTCTAACTTAACGATTGTAAGGGCAAAAATAATAAGCTTCAATAAAATAAATAATTCTGTTTTTTCTTTTAAATCAGTATAAAGGAATTTTAAATTTAAAGTTTTATTTATAATTTCAAGCTTTTGAAAGTTAATACTTATAACACTTAAGTACTAAAGGTTAGTAGCTACTTCATTAATACTATAAATTAATAAAAATCTTGAAAAATCTTTTTATGCTTCGAACACTAATAAGCAGCGTACTGTTGTTTATAATCATCCATTTTTTTCTGGTTTCTTGTTCGCCAGTGCAGGTTTTTAGCGATTACGACCATGCGGCCAACTTTACCAAATACCAATCCTATGCCTGGCTACATCGTTCTGATTCTGTTCATAAATATTTTTATGATAACGAGATTGTGGAAAGAAATGTAAAAGGCTATGTGAATGCCGAGATGGCAAAAAGAGGTTATACGCTTAATATTAAAAATCCTGATATATTGCTGGAGTACCATATTTCTTCTAAAATGAAAACTTATACGGTAAGTAATCCGGTTATGAATAACAGCTCCATGTATGGAATGAACAACATGGGAATGAACTCTGGAATGTACGGCGGCAATGGAATGGGAATGAATAATGGAATGTATGGCGGCAATGGTTACCAGACGCCATACGGGATGAATAACGGAATGTCTGGCTATAATACTATGCAGCCTTACGGATATAACAATACTCCTTATAATATGGGGACTCAGCAACAACAGATAACTTACGATGAAGGAACCTTGCTGGTAGATGTGATTGACCTTAAAGCAAATCAGTTAATATGGAGAGGCTGGTCTGTAGGTACGCTTACAGACGAATCCGCTTTGGAATCAGAACTACCCGGGGATATTCGTAAAATATTCAAGCAATATCCTATTGCGCCGCTTCCTGAAGCCAAAAAATAACTATCTCCTTAACGGTTATTGCCTGAAGGGAATATAGTATTTCCTTTTGTATTCAATTCGGTCAGAATTTTGTGGGTAATAACTGACTTCACTTCCCCAGCTTTAATAGGCAGCACAGCATAGGTTATACCAAGCTTTACCCACATATTGTCATAAGGTGTAAAACCGATATCAGGAGTCTGAGGGAAGTTATCGGTATTAATACGCGCCTTCTTCAACAATTCTTTATAAGCATTTACCTTTTCCTGTTCTTTTCCCGTTTCTTCATTTACTATTTTAGTAATTACTGTGGCAATGTTATCAAAGTTGGCATCATAGGCAATATAAAAGGTAATTTCGTCGAAAATATAGGGAAACAAAGCCCAGGAATAGTTAAAAACAGAAGCGTTAAGAAGGTTAGAGTTCGGAAATCGGATAATGCGTCCCGTTGGGCGATTAGAACTCATTGCATCGCCTGTCAATTCCCACATAGTAGTATCCAGGTAGTCCACATCAATTACCTGCCCGGTGTCATCTCCTACTTTTATTACATCGCCCAGTTTATATGGTTTTCTAACTATAATATATATCCAGCCGATAAAGCTTAAAATTGGCGTTTGCAAGGCAAAACCTAATATTACAGAAAGTAGCCCTAATGAAACTGCAGCAGTATACCAGTTTGCATAAAGTATTGAAAGCCCTATAAAAAATAGAATTATGCCCGATACCATGTTAAGCAGGCTTACAAGATTATGTTTATCGCCTTCATCCTTAAGACCATTAATGAAATAGATTTGTATTAATTTAGCGAGAAACAGAGTAAGCGCTATTGAGTTAATGCCAATAACAAGTTTGGGTATAATGGGCAGATATTTTTCTTCTATTGGTAACTGGTCCAGATGGAAGGTGTAATGTACTAGGGTAAAGAAGATAATAACGGCAATATATATTACTACCTGAACTTTATCTCTAAATGTGGAAACCGGTTGTTTTTTCTGATGAATGGGATCTGTGCTATGCACAAGCACCTCTTCCAAAGCCTCCTTTACCTCCTTTAACTCCTCCAGACCATGAAATATGTTTTCTTCGGATTTGTTCATTATTCTATATCTCTGCTGCTTTCAAGTTAACAAAAAAGTAAGCCTTGCTAATAGCTATTTAGCAAGGCTTATTCAAAATTTTAGCTTGCTTTCTTTTCGCTTAATGTAATCTTTCTCTCCACTTCATTAAATGGCCCGGTCATTTTGTTACCATCTTTGTCAAGCAGTTCCAGCTTTATGATATTTTCTCCCATTGGCAATCCTTCCATAACATAGGGCTGCCATTTGTCCAATATAAATTCATTACCATTTATAGTGGCCTTCACTTTATTTCCTTCGGGTGAAAGATCAACGCCTACAAGATAGAAGTCCAGCAAAACCTGCTTTGTATCATCGCCAACATATTCCCCTTTTGGGCGGCTATAAAAGAGAAGAGGTTTGGTAAGGTCTATGTCTTTCTCGGTGGTTTTGCCTACTGTAAATTGACGCAGGTCAAAAGCGTCAAATTGCTTTATGCTTTCGTGATAAGAACGCGATAAGAATGATAATGCCACATAATGTCCGTCTTTTAATGTGTCGTTAAAAGTTGGTTCATATTTGGCAATGTATGGGGCATTGTTAAGAATAAGGTGTATATGCTGCCCTTTAGCAGAATTGCTGCAATGGGTGCATGGTTTATCAGTCTGGTTACCCAGTACAAAGTTTTTTACTTCATAAGAGAAAGTAATGGGCCCAGGCTTTAGTTTTGCATTTTCAACCGGCGTGTTCAGCTCCAGGCTGGCATCTGGAAATTCAGTCGAGCCCGTAAGAGGAATAAGTCGTATTCCCCCTTTTTCAATACCCTTTGCTGTGTCAACAGGGTAAATTTTTGAAGTGTCCGCTGAAATTGCGGCTGCGCTGTCTTTATTTTCTGCTGTTTTTTCCTGGTTGGTATTAGTGCAGGAAGGAGCTGCCAATATCAGGAATGGCAATGCGTAAAAAATATTTTTTTTCATAGCAATATATTTTTAGTTTTTAAAAATCTATTTTAATTAATTTTATAAAATTATTACCAATATAATATATAAAAAGGGAGTGGTTCTAAATAATTTGCTGATCTTGGTAGAATGAGGAGAGTAAGGCATTATATTTTTCTTAAAGATGTCTTTCTTTTATCTCTTTCGGCTTTTGGCGGCCCGGCAGCGCATCTTGCTCTTTTCTTTAAAATTCTTGTTAAAAAAAGGGCTTATCTTACCGAAGAAGAACTTATAGACCTCAACTCTTTTTGCCAAATACTTCCCGGGCCTGCTTCTACGCAAACGCTTACGGCGGTAGGGTTTAAAATCGGCGGCCCAAGGCTTGCTTTCCTTACCCTTTTAGTATGGATATTACCTGCTGTTACTATAATGACGCTTGGGGGAATATTTATTACCTATTTGGAATATAAGAAAATTCCACTGGGCTTTACCAAATACCTATGGCCCATATCGGTTGGGTTTGTAGCTTTTGCCGCCTATAAAATATGTGTTACGGTAGTAAATACTCGTACAGCCATTACTATTCTTATAATAACATCAGTAGCCAGTTACTTTGTGCGCAACCCCGCTATATTTCCTATTGTGCTGGTGTTGGGAGGATTTATAACATCCTTCAGATTTAAAAAACATCCTAAAGAAGAAAACAGAGAGCCCTTAAAAGTACAATGGTCTAACCTTATTCTTTATGGAACAATATTTATAGGAGCGGCGTTGTTGGGCTTTATCACACATGCTCTTCCTATACGGCTTTTTGAAAACTTTTTCCGTAACGGCAGCCTTACTTTTGGCGGGGGACAAGCGCTAAGCGCTCTTCTTTATAAAGAGTTTGTACAGTTTAAGGGCTATCTTTCTAACGATGAATTTCTTTCTGGGTATGCACTATTACAAGTCTTGCCGGGGCCGTTGTTTTCTTTTAGCGCTTTTATTGGCGCCCTGGCTATGCGCGACTATGGGGTAGGAGGGCAAATATTAGGTAGTATTGCTGCCACTGCCGGAATTTTTTTGCCAGGAACAATACTAATATTTTTTATCATCCGCTTCTGGGAGCGGTTAAAATCATATAGGGTAGTAAGAGCTTCCCTGGAAGGCATTAATGCGGCAAGCGCCGGGATAGTAATTTCAACAGCGTTCATCTTATTTCAGCCTTTGGAGGGGAATATGATAAACTATCTAATAGTAGCCGCCACATTTGCTTTGCTACTATTTACAAAAATTCCATCGCCCTTTATTATTGCAGTGGGCCTATGCGCCGGGCTAGTTCTTTAAAGGCTGGCTTTTCTATTCACCAAATCTATTAGGTATTTTCCATACCCGCTTTTTAATAAAGGTTTTGCCAATGCGGAAAGCTGCTCTGCATTTATAAATTTTCGTTCAAAAGCAACTTCTTCTATGCAGCCTATCTTTAACCCCTGCCGTTCCTCTATTACCTGTACAAAATTTCCGGCCTGCATTAGCGACTCAAAAGTACCTGTGTCCAACCAGGCTGTTCCTCTCCCTAATATCCCTACCTTTAGTTTTTTCATTTCCAGGTAGGCTTTATTGACATCGGTAATTTCATATTCTCCGCGAGGACTTGGCTTTAGGTTCTTTGCTATTTCTACTACATCGTTGTCATAAAAATAAAGGCCGGGCACAGCAAAGTTAGATTTGGGTAGCGCAGGTTTCTCCTCTATGGAAATGGCGTTGTTGTTTTTGTCAAATTCTACTACGCCGTATCTTTCAGGGTCGTGCACATGGTAGGCAAAAACAACTCCCCCATCCGGGTTATTATTACTATAAAACAGCTCGCTCAATCCGGAGCCGTAAAAAATATTATCTCCTAGTATCAGCGCTACTTTATCCGAACCAATAAATTCCTTTCCTATAACAAAAGCCTGTGCAAGGCCATTTGGTAGCGGTTGTTCAGCGTAAGAAAATTCACAACCCAGGTTTTTGCCGTCTCCTAATAGTTTTTTAAAATTAGGCAAATCGTGAGGAGTAGAAATAATAAGTATCTCCCTTATGCCTGCCAGCATAAGGCTGGAAAGCGGGTAGTAAATCATAGGCTTGTCGTAAACAGGCATTAACTGTTTGCTTACTGCAAGTGTAAGTGGGTGCAATCGCGTGCCGGAGCCACCGGCGAGAATAATTCCTTTCATTTAGAGTATATTTTTTCTTTACAAAACCAGTCGTATGTAATTTTAAGCCCTTCTTCAATCTTTACCAGTGGGTTGTAGCCCAGCAATTCCCTAGCCTTGCTTATGTCCGCATGGCTGTCTCTTATGTCTCCCGCCCTTGGTTCCCGGTGTAAGGGGGGGGCAGAAGCTCCGGCAATTCCTTTAATATATTGTGCAACTTTGTTAAGCGAAGTGCGGTCTCCTACTGCGGTATTAAAGACTTCATTAAGGGCATTTTTATTATCAGTAAATGCGGCCTTAATATTTGCCTGTATTGCATTTTCAACAAAGGTAAAATCTCTTGTCTGTTCCCCATCTCCATCCACATGCGGAGATGTGTTTTTACAAAAGGCTTGTATAAACAGTGGAATTACAGCGGCATAAGCCCCTTCCGGGCTTTGGCGAGGGCCAAATACATTAAAGTACCGTAGACCTATTAGTTGCATGCCGTAAATTTTCGCAAACACATCGGCATACAATTCATTAACATACTTGGTAACTGCATAAGGCGATAGCGGCTTTCCTATCTCGTCCTCTTTTTTAGGTAGTTTTTTACTATCTCCATAAGTGGATGAAGAGGCCGCATAAACAAATCGTTTCGCTTTCTGGTCCTTTGCCGCTACTAGTATATTTAGAAAACCGGAAATATTTACCGAGTTGGTAGTAATAGGGTCTTGTATGCTCCGGGGTACAGAGCCTAGGGCTGCCTCATGGAAAATAATGTCTATTCCTTTGCAGGCTTTCTGGCAGGTTTCTTCATCTCTTATGTCGCCCTGCACAAATTCAAAAGAAGGATAGTTAAAATAAGGCTCTAAGTTACATAAAAACCCGGTTGAAAGGTTATCCAACACCCGTACTTTACCGGCCCCGTATTTTATTAAATATTCCACCAAGTTAGAACCTATAAAGCCCGCCCCTCCTGTTACCAGAAAATGGTAAGCGCTCAAGTCTCCCTTATGATACCTGGTTTCGTACATTTTTAAAATTTGGAGTTGTATTGCAGGGCATAATAGTTCTGGTAATTACCAGAGGTAACATTATTAAGCCACTCTGCATTTGCCAAGTACCAGTCAATGGTTTTTTCAATACCTTCTTCAAATTGCAACGAAGGCTCCCAGCCAAGCTCTTTTTTTATTTTTGTAGCGTCTATTGCATAGCGGTAATCGTGTCCGGCCCTGTCTTTTACATAGGTAATCAGTTTTTCAGATTCTCCGGTTGGCCTCCCCAACTTCTTGTCCATCACCTCGCAGACTTTCTTTATAAGGTCTATGTTTTTCCACTCGTTAAAGCCGCCTATGTTATATGTTTCTCCCACTTTTCCTTTATGGTAAATAACATCAATGGCCCTTGCATGGTCTACCACAAATAACCAGTCTCTTATGTTCTCTCCCTTACCGTATACAGGCAGAGGTTTGTTGTTTTTTATATTATTAATAAAAAGCGGAATCAGTTTTTCTGGGAACTGGTTTGGCCCATAATTATTAGAACAATTAGATACTACTACCGGAATTTTATATGTGTTGTGATAAGCTCTTACAAAATGGTCAGAACCAGCTTTAGAGGCAGAGTATGGCGACTGTGGGTCGTAAGAAGTACTTTCTGTAAAGAACCCATCATGATGCAACGAACCATAAACCTCGTCTGTAGAAACATGGTAGAAAAGGTGTTTGTCCATTTCCTCTTTCCATTTGTTTTTAGCGGCGTTTAGTAAATTTACTGTGCCTACTATATTGGTGTAGATAAAATCCATTGGGTGGGTAATAGATCTGTCCACATGCGATTCTGCAGCAAGATGTATCACTCCGTCAAAGTTTTCTGCTTCAAATAATTCGTTTACAAAAGCAGGGTCAACTATATCTCCTTTTAGGAATTTATAGTTAGGGCTGTTTTCAATATCCCTTAGGTTTTCAAGGTTGCCTGCGTAGGTAAGTTTATCCAGGTTATAGATAGTATAAGAAGGATAGTTTTTTACAAAAAGTCTTACGACGTGCGATCCGATGAATCCGGCTCCTCCGGTGATTAATATTTTTTTCATTTTGTTTACAAGCTCCAGTAGGCCATGTTTTTTATCTTGTTCCTATACACCCCTTTAATATCAATAAAGATAGGATTTTTATTTGAAATGGAATAAAAGTAATCGGCGGAAAGGCCTAAATATTCCTTATGAGAAACTGCCAAAACTATAGCGTCGTAGTTTCCTTCAATTGATGGGGAAAGTTTTATCCCATACTCAAGTTCAAAGTCAACAGTAGAAGCCAAAGGGTCAATAATATCTACCTTAACATTAAATAACTGTAGCTCCCTTATTACGTCAATCACTTTAGAATTACGAATATCTGATACATTTTCTTTAAAAGTGGCCCCCATTACCAATACTTTGGAATGGCTAATGTCTTTGCCCTCTTTCACTAAAAGCTGCATTAGTTTTTTTGCAATCACTCCCCCCATACTGTCGTTTATATTTCTGCCGCTTAATATTACAGCGGGGTTATAGCCCAACTCTTTTGCTTTGTAAGTAAGGTAATAAGGGTCTACCCCGATGCAATGCCCCCCGACAAGTCCTGGATAAAATTTAAGAAAATTCCATTTTGTTCCGGCAGCTTCAAGCACTTCAAACGTATTTAGCCCCATCTTATCACAAATAATAGAAAGCTCGTTCATAAGGGCTATGTTCAAATCTCGTTGCGTATTCTCTATAATTTTAGCGGCCTCAGCTACTTTTATCGAAGAGGCTTTATGGATGCCTGCCTCCACAACCAGGCTATACAAATTCGCAATTTCATCACAGGCTTCCGCATCGCTACCAGATACCACTTTCGTAATTTGGGCAAGGGTATGTTGCTTATCTCCAGGGTTAATGCGTTCTGGGGAATAACCCGCTTTAAAGTCTTTATTAAACGTCAATCCCGACTCTTTTTCTAAAATTGGTATACACTCTTCTTCTGTACAACCCGGGTAAACAGTAGATTCATAGACCACATAATCTCCTTTTTTAAGAGCTTTGCCCACCGTATGCGAGGCGCTAAAAAGCGGTTTAAGGTCGGGCTGGTTATGAATATCTATGGGTGTAGGAACAGTGATTATAAAAAAATTTACTTTTTTTAAGTCGGCAGGATCGCTGGTAAATTCTATATCAGCATCTTCAAAGTCAATTTTCTCTAGTTCCTTACTAGGGTCAACACCTTTTTTCATCATCCCTACACGTTCCGGCTTAATGTCGAAGCCTACTACTTTTATTTTTTTAGCAAACGATAAAGCAATGGGAAGTCCTACATAACCTAAGCCTATCACAGCCAGGTATGCTTCTTTATTCGCTAATTTTTGGAATATCAATTTTAATAAAATTCTTTATGGGCAATGTCTTTCTCCGGTAACGATTTAAAATAATCGTAGGTCACCTTTAAGCCATCCGCTCTGCTTACTTTAGGCTCCCAACCCAGAATCTGTCTTGCCCTTGTTATATCTGGCCGCCTTTGTTTAGGGTCGTCAGTTGGCAGTGGTTTATATATTATTTTTTGGGTAGTACCGGTAAGTTTTATAATCTCCTCGGCAAATTCTTTAATAGTAATCTCATCAGGATTGCCAACGTTTACGGGGTATGCATAATCGCTCATTAGTAAACGGTATATGCCTTCAATTAAATCGTCAACATAGCAGAATGAACGAGTTTGCGAACCATCGCCAAATACTGTAAGATCTTCTCCTCTTAATGCTTGGCCTATAAAAGCTGGCAAAGCTCTGCCATCGTTCAGCCTCATACGCGGGCCGTAAGTATTAAATATTCTTACTATCCGCGTTTCTAATTTGTGAAAGGTATGGTAAGCCATTGTTATTGCTTCCTGAAAACGCTTGGCTTCGTCATAAACCCCTCTTGGGCCTATGGGGTTTACATTGCCCCAATAATCCTCGTTCTGCGGATGCACCACAGGATCGCCGTATATTTCAGAGGTTGACGCTATTAACATCCTCGCCTTTTTAGACTTAGCAAGGCCAAGCAAGTTGTGAGTGCCTAACGAACCCACCTTTAAAGTTTGTATAGGTATTTTAAGGTAATCTATAGGGCTTGCAGGAGAAGCAAAATGTAAGATGTAATCCAGCTCTCCAGGAACATGCACAAATTTGGAGACATCATGATGATAGAATTCAAAATCGGCAAGGTGAAATAAATGCTCTATATTTTTAAGGCTTCCGGTAATAAGGTTATCCATGGCAATTACATGGTAACCTTCTTTTATAAAGCGGTCGCATAAGTGCGATCCAAGAAATCCCGCTCCTCCTGTTACTAATACTCTTTTCTTCTTCTCAGCCATGATCTAGTTTCTACCTATTGATTCGTAATGAAAGCCCAACTCTCTTATTTGTAAAGGCTCATAAACATTTCTTCCGTCAAAAATCGCCAGGCCTTTCATTAGTGTTTTTATCCTGTCAAAATCCGGAGATCGGAATTCCGCCCACTCGGTAACTATAATCAGCGCGTCAGCCCCTTTTACAGCATCGTAAGAGCTTTCTTCGTAATGGATTTGGCTACCCAATAATTCCTTTACATTCTCCATTGCCTCTGGGTCAAATGCAGAAACTTCTGCTCCGTGGGCAAGTAGTTGTTTTATTATTTCTAAAGCAGGAGCTTCTCTTATATCATCTGTATTAGGTTTAAAGGCAAGCCCCCATAAGGCGATTTTTTTTCCTTTTATATCGTTATTAAAATACTTAAGGATTTTAGGAAGAATCACCGATTTTTGAAGGTGGTTAACCTCCATTACAGACTTCAGAATCTTAAAATCATAATTTACTTCCTCAGCCATCTTTCCCATCGCCTGCACATCTTTAGGGAAGCAACTTCCTCCGTAACCTATCCCGGCAAATAAAAAGCGTTTACCTATGCGGCTGTCAGTTCCTATACCTATGCGCACCTGGTCAATATTGGCTCCCAGTTTTTCGCTAAGGTTAGCCATTTCGTTCATAAACGAGATTTTAAGTGCAAGGAATGAATTTGCTGCATATTTGGTAAGCTCGGCCGAACGCTCGTCCATAAATATTACCGGGTTTCCCTGCCTTACAAATGGGGAATACAATCGTTCAATTAACTTTTTGGCCCTGTCAGATGATGTTCCTATCACTACGCGGTCTGGTTTCATAAAGTCGTCCACTGCCACACCCTCTCTCAAAAACTCAGGGTTAGATACTACGTCAAACTCAACGGTAGCATTTAGGGCTATTTGCGCCCTTACCTTATCGGCTGTTCCTACCGGAACAGTGCTTTTGTCAACAATTACAGTATAGTCTTTTAAAATATGCCCAAGCTTTTCAGCCACGCCCAGTATATAGGAAAGGTCAGCCGAACCGTCTTCTCCCGGAGGGGTTGGAAGGGCAAGAAATATAATTTTAGCGCCCTGTATGCCTTCTTCTATGTTAGTTGTAAACTCCAGGCGGCCCTCTTCTAAGTTCCTTTCAAATAGTAAGTCAAGGCCGGGCTCAAAAATAGGGATTTCGCCTTTTTTCAGGCGTCTTACTTTTTTTTCATTAATGTCTATGCAGGTAACATTATTACCTGTTTCAGCAAAACAGGTTCCCGTAACTAAACCTACGTACCCGGTTCCTACAACTGCTATTTTCATGAGTTTTAAAAAATAATTTGAGATTCAAAAATACCATTTTTTTTAACAGTTCAAATAAAATAAATTCATTGCCTGTCTGTAATAACCAATAACAATTTTATATAATTAAACTTTATATAATTTTTTGATAATGCTGTCTTTAAGAAGTCCATTAAATGGACAAAACCTTATGTTTTTGATTTATACGATAAGCATACTATCTGGTTGATTTTTTTAATAAATAGTTGGGATAGCTTTATGATGCCCTGTCTGTTCAAAAAAGTAGAAGGTAGGGGTTTACCCTTTGGTGATCATTAAAAATAACCACATTCCTATATAGTTTAGCAATAACGTCTATCTTCGTAAACTTTTTAGTTTTGGCTACGTTAATTAAAAATATTTTTTGAGCGTATATGAATTTTGAGATAACTGAAAATCAGAAAATGATTACCCAAATGATAAGGGATTTTGGGGCTAAGTACATAAAACCTAATGTAATGCTTTGGGATGAGTCGCAAGAGTTTCCGGTTCAACTTTTTAAAGACATGGGCAAACTGGGACTTATGGGAGTGCTTGTTCCTGAAGTATATGGAGGATCGGGACTTAGCTATTTAGAATACGTTACCGCAATAAAAGAAATTTCTAAAATAGACGGTTCTATTGGATTATCAGTCGCAGCTCATAACTCTTTATGTACAGGGCATATTCTAAAGTTTGGTAACGAGGAGCAAAAAAGAAAATGGCTGCCTAAGCTGGCAACGGCAGAGTGGATAGGGGCATGGGGGCTTACGGAGGCCAACACAGGCTCTGATGCTGCAAATATGAGAACAGTAGCTGTAAAAGACGGCGACTACTGGGTAATAAACGGTTCAAAAAACTTTATTACGCATGGCAAATCATCTAACATAGCTGTAGTTATTGTGAGGACAGGGCAGACTGGCGATTCGCATGGAATGACAGCTTTTGTTATAGAGAAAACCACTCCAGGGTTTACCTCAGGCAGAAAAGAAAACAAGCTGGGTATGAGAGCTTCTGAAACTACAGAGCTTATTTTTGACAATTGCAGGGTGCATAAGGATAATATGTTAGGCAAAGAGGGGGAGGGCTTTATACAGTCAATGCAGGTGTTGGATGGCGGCAGAATATCCATTGCTGCCCTTAGCCTGGGCATAGCGCAGGGAGCTTTTGAAGCGGCTCTGGCCTATTCGCAGGAACGCCAGCAGTTCAATCAACCTATTTCATCTTTCCAGGGAATATCGTTTAAGTTGGCGGATATGGCTACCGAAATTGAAGCGGCAAACTTGCTTACTTTTCAGGCGGCAGATATTAAAAACAGGGGAGAAGCAGTGCGGAAAGAGTCGGCTATGGCTAAGTATTATGCCTCTGAGGTAGCGGTACGCACTGCCAACGAAGCGGTGCAAATATTTGGCGGTTACGGTTATACCAAAGACTTCCCTGTAGAGAAGTTTTATAGGGACGCCAAGCTATGTACCATAGGCGAAGGAACCTCTGAAATACAAAAATTAGTTATAGCCAGAAGCATATTAAAATAAATATTTGCTTTAGTTAAAAAATAGGGCTATTTTTGTAGCCTTAAAATCGTTAGGAATGATAATTATAAACATTAAAGAAAACGAATCAATAGACAAAGCTCTTAAACGCTTCAAAAAGAAATTTGAAAGAACAGGAGTTTTAAAAGAACTTAGGGCCAGAACGCATTTCGAAAAACCTTCTGTAAGCAGAAGATTCGAAATTATCAAAGCTGCCTACATTCAGCAATTGAATCAAAAAGAAAATTCTTAGTTAATAAGATAACTTACTTTATTTTTAACTATATTGGTATTATTCAATACGTAATACCATTATGGTTGATTTATTCTTAAAATACCTGCAAAACGAAAAAAGGTATAGTAACCACACGGTTATCTCATATAAGAATGATCTTTCCCAATTTTCGGATTATTTAGATACTACCTACAAGATTACTTCGCCTCTTCAGGCAGACCATACCCTTATTCGCTCCTGGATGCTTACCTTAATGGAGCAAAAGCTGGAGCCCAAGTCCGTTAACCGCAAAATTGCCTGTTTAAAATCGTACTATAAATTTTTTCTCAAAACCGGCGAAATTACCAAAGACCCTACCCTTAAAATAAAGTCGTTAAAAGTAAAAAAAGCCCTCCCCACTTTTGTGGAAGAGCACAGCCTTGTGCAACTATTAGATAACTTTATGTTTACTGATGATTTTCATGGCTGGCGCGACAAGCTCATTATGGAACTGCTTTACGGCACGGGCATGCGTTTGTCGGAACTCATCGACCTGAAAGAAGAAAATGTAAGCAGTTATGAGAATACCGTGCGTGTTTTTGGAAAAGGCAGTAAGGAGCGCATTATACCACTAAACAAAAGTTTAGTTAACCTTATACTAGTTTATAAGGCCAAAAAATCTGCGCTCGTTTCAGAAAACCTTTCCAATTGTTTAATCGTTACAGATACAGGGGAGCAGTTGTACCCCATGTTTGTGTACCGTACCGTGAGAAAATATTTAGACGCAGTTACTACCGTAGATAAAAGAAGCCCACACACACTAAGGCATTCCTTCGCTACACACCTCCTTAATAAAGGAGCAGATCTTAACGCCATTAAAGACCTTTTGGGCCATACCAGCCTTGCAGCTACGCAGGTTTATACACACAATTCCTTCGAGAAGCTAAAGGCAATTTTTGACCAGGCTCATCCCAAGTCGGGAAAGAACTAATAACTAACTTTCAATTTTCACTTTAAACTTTTACAGATATGAAACTTCAAATTCAATCCATCCATTTTGACGCCGATAAGAAGCTACTTGAGTTCATTCAGAAAAAGCTGGATAAACTGGATACGTTTTATGACCGAATATTAGGCAGTGAAGTTTTCCTTAAACTGGAGAACGGGGAAAAGAAAGACAACAAAGCGGTGCACGTAAAAGTGAACATACCAGGTAATATAATAGTAGCCAAAGAACTTGGTGGAACGTTTGAAGAAGCAGTAGACAAAGTACTGGAGAACTTAAAAATGCAGATCATAAAACAGAAACAAAGGGCGGCCTCTTACTAAATAGTAAATAAAAAATACATACCGGCGTGCGTTTTTATAATGCGCGCCTTTTTTATTTTTAGTGACGGCAACTCTTATTCAACCAACCGGTAAAATCCGACGTTTCACCTTATTGCCTTTACAACTAACCTATACAACCTTTTTAATAAAGTCTTGTACAAGCAAATTTGTAATATTGACTTTCTTTAAATAATATGAACATAATTAAAAATAAAAAAATAGCTATTGTAGGCGGTGGTCCAGGCGGGTTAACTCTTGCAAGGCTCTTGCAACTAAAGGGCGCAGACGTAAAAGTATACGAAAGAGACGTAAATAAAGATGTGAGGGTGCAGGGCGCTACGCTTGATCTACACAAAGAATCAGGATTAAAAGCGCTGGAACATGCTGGTTTAATGGGTGCCTTTAAAGAAAACTATAGGCCAGGCGCAGATAGGATTCGGGGGGTAGATAGTAATGCAACCATCTTTTACGATGAGCATATTAAAGAGAAGAACGTAGATTTTAGCGATGAACATTTTAGGCCTGAGATTGACAGGGGGCCGTTAAGAAAAATATTATTGGAATCATTGCAGCCTGATACTGTTGTATGGGACAGCCAATTTATAACAATGTCGCAAGTTGGGCATGGCTGGAAATTGGAGTTCAAAAACGGGACAACAGCTGCGGCAGATATAGTAATAGGTGCAGACGGAGCCAACTCAAAAATTCGCCCTTTTATTACGCCCATTAAGCCATTTTACTCAGGTGTAACCGGAGTAGAAGGCAATGTATATAATTCTGAAACCACAACGCCTGAAATACACCAGTTAATTAAAGGTGGGAAACTATTTGCTTTGGGAGATGGAAAGAGTTTAATGGTAAGCTCAAAAGGAGATGGTAGTTTAGATTTTTACGTAGGTTGTAAAACTGATGAACATTGGGCTAAAGACAGCGGCATAGATTTTGCAGACAAAACGCAGGTTCTTAATTGGTTTAAACGAAGTTTTTCCGGATGGGACAGCGTATGGCTTCAGTTGTTTGAAAAGAGTCAGCGACAGTTTGTTACAAGGCCTTTCTATTGCATGCCTTTAGATCAGACGTGGGAGGCATTGCCTAACCTTACCCTGGTGGGCGATGCCGCCCACCTGATGCCGCCATTTGCAGGCGAAGGCGTAAACATGGCCATGCTGGATGCATTGGAATTAAGCGAATGTTTATGCAGTGCAGATTTCACAGACGTGCAATCCGCCATTGCAGTCTATGAAAAGCAGATGCGAAAGCGGGCATCGCAGGCCGCACAAGAGTCATTAGAAAATACTGACTGGATACATTCAGAAAATGCCCTAGAAAAAATGTTGGAATTTTTTGAACAATAAAAAAGTTTAGTAGCTCTTATAGTAGTAACTGGTTTTACACTTTACTCCATTCTTCTAAGGTCAACACATCAGCCTGACGCGGAAATACCTTAGTAGTAAGCACACGATGTACTTCGGGGTCTGCGTCTGCACAGCAGTCTGATAATACAGTGATCTTGTAATCCTTATCAGCGGCTTCTCTTGTTGTGGATAATACTACCCCGCTGGTAGCAACTCCTGTAAGTACTATATGCTGAATGCCCTTAGATCTTAATATTACTTCAAGGTCGCTTCCGGTAAAAGCGCTAACGCGACGTTTAAAAACAGTAGGCTCTCCTGCTCTTGGCGCTACAATAGGAATTATTTTGCTGAATTCTTCCAGGCTCATAGCGCCCAGGCGGTCTTTAAAGGAAGCAAAACTTTTATTGTTCATATTTACTTCAGGCAAACCCTCCCTAAATGTTACTACTACATAAATAACCGGAATTTTATTACTACGAGCATGTGAAATGGCTTCAGCTACCTTGGCAGAGAAAGCTTCTGTGTCCGGTAACATTTTAGTTATACCTGCCAGCATATCCATTACAAGCAGAGCGGTATTTTGTGTGTTCTTTTCCATTGGTTAATTGTTTATGGTTTTAAGTAGTAATTTTATAATTATAGCGCTTCGGCTTCCTCCAGTAGTTCTTTATCTTTCTTAGTAAATGTATCGTTTTTCAAAAAATTATAAAATACAGCCGCTATTATAAGAGCTAGTATGCCTTGGCAAAGCATGGTATTAGGCGCCCCTAGTTGTTGTGAGATAGCGCCAATAAGCAGGCTGCCCAGGGGCAGCATACCAAATACCGCCATTGCTACATAGCTTATAACCCTGCCGCGCATTGTCGGCGCAGACTCAATTTGTATAATAGTTATACAAATAGTATTCTGAGCCATTGAACCGAAGCCTGCCAGTACAGCAAAGGCCATAGCAACAGAAAAATAAACAGTATGCGAAAAACAAATAAGGCCTACACCTAAAATGGCAGTGTTTGCCAGTAATACTAATTTAAGATTTTTGTCAGATTTTAAAGAGGCTAGAAATAAAGTGCCTGTTATTGCCCCTAGTCCAATAAAGCTGCTTATATAACCAAAGGTAGCGGCGTCGCCGTTAAAGATTACCTTAGCAAATACAGGAATAAGGGTATCGTAAGGCATAACCAGCAGGCTTACTGTAGTAAGCAATAATAATATTATGCTTATATGCGGATTGTGTTTTAAATATTGAAAACCCTCTGTAAGTTCTGTGGTAATTTTCTTTTTTACGGCAGGCGGCTTAAATTCAGGGAACTTCATTAATAGTAAAGAAGCTAGTACCGCTATAAAACTTACAGCATTTAAAAGAAAGCAAATGCCTGCCCCAAATTTTTGTAACGTAATACCCGCTAATGCAGGGCCGATCAGTTTGGCTAAATTTACCATAGAAGAATTGAGCGCTACTGCATTAGATAATTCTGATTTGTCATTTACCATCTCATGAATCAGAGGTTGCCGCGCGGGCACATCAAAAGCATTTATGACCCCAAGCACAATACCTAAGATAAGTATTTGCCAAACGGTATAGCTATTCGTTAACGTTAATATGGCCAGCAATACAGCTTGTATCATAGAAGCTGTTTGTGTTACCAGTAATATCTTGTACCGGTTATACCTGTCCGAAATTATCCCTCCGTATAACGAAAGCAGAAACGAAGGGAACTGGCTGGCAAATATGGTAAGCCCCAGCATAAAGGTGGAATGCGTCATAGAATAGACTACCCAGCTTATAGCAGTGCGTTGCATCCAGGTGCCAATCTGCGAAACCGACTGCCCCATAAAGAACAACGCATAGTTGCGGTTCCTGAAAGCTCTAAACGTACTGGCTACCTTTTCCCCTAATTTCATAAAATAAAAACTGCTACCAACTTTGATGTGTTCTCTTTATCAGGAAATCGTTTACTAGTTCCGGTTATGCCAAGCCTTTTTATTTAGGATACTTGTTTACAAAGTGTGTGCTTAATTGTATGCTTATTAAAGAAATGCCAATAAAGAAAATTAGTAACGCCCATTTGTTAGTTGATACTTTGCCAGCTTTAAAAAGAAAATAACCTACTACCAAATTAAAAAGCGCCCATAATACATTTACTAACGGCGATGATAATCCAAACCCTGGCGGATTAGAGAAAGGAGAAGGGAAAGCATCGCCTGAAACGCCGTTAACATAATGGGGAACAACGTTTGCCAAAAAAAGTCCTGCAAAGAATGCCGCAATATAATTATACCATTTCATTGTAGTTTTGTCAGTGTTTATAGCGCTGACGCCGCGCTTTTTTTTGTTTTTATAATTTAGTATCTATTAGTTTGTTTAAAATAGGCAGAGCCTTGATAAGCGTTTCTTTTTCTTTATCGGTAAGCGTTTTTTCAATAACGCCTTTCAGCCATTCATCGCGTTCGTACTTGGTCTTCTCTACCATTTTTTTTCCTAACGAAGTAATCGAAATAAATACTTTGCGTTTATCGTCTTTAGAAGGGGTTCTTTTTATAACGCCATGCTCCTCCAGCTTTTTTAATATCTGAGACATGGATTGTGTTTTGACCCTTGTTAATACTGCAAGTTCAGTGGGCAGTAAGGAAGATTGGTGAAACAAATGACCGATTGTTTCAACCTCGGTCATAGAGTAAGAACTTATCAAAGGGGCCTGCTTCCGCAGTCCTTTATGCAATGCCGAAACTATAGTTCGCAAGGACGAAGATAACTCCATTGAATTCATGTAGAATAACTTAGTACGTTAACTTGTTAGTTTACCTTACAAATATAAATATTTTTTCTATGTCTTGCAAAATCGGGGATATCCTTTTTATGTTTTTTTAACTTTTCTCCGGGTTTAGAGGGAGTATTTGCGGATGATCATGTTATGTAAATTTTTAAAATAGCGTCCCTTATGTGCTATGTTTATTTTATAAAATTACAGAACAATTCTTTTTTCTTAAATGTTATAATTGGGTAGTTGACTCTTTCCACTCAGGGTTTTTCATCGTGCCAATTGGCACACGTTCAAAACCGTTAAAAACTTACATGGGCGCTTCAAAAAACAGAGAAATTTACAGAGAATAACAGGAAAATTAACAGGCGAATAACAGAGAGAAATTTTTTGCCATGTAATATTTACCTTCAACTAGTAGTTTTTTAAGTAGCACAAACTCCCATGTTTTATTCTAATAGGCGCTATTTTTATGAGTTAACCTGACAAAAATAGACCTCAATGAAAACTGACCCAAACACATTAGTAGCCAATAAAAAAGGCCCCAGTCGGAGCCTTTTAATAATACTTGTTCAAAATTTACTATTTCAGTTTAAACTCTTTTTTAATAGCGTCTACATAGTCAAGCTTTTCCCAGGTAAAGAACTCTATTTCTTTAGTAACCTTCTTTCTCACTTCTTCCTTCTTAGAGTTATCTTCCTTTACTGTTACATAGCTAAGTTCTACTTTCTCTTTGTATGGCTCCCTGCCCATGTGTCCGTATGCTGCTGTAGCAGAGAAAATTGGGTTTTTCAATCCAAGTCTTTCTACTATCGCTTTAGGACGCATGTCAAATATCTTAGATATTTTGGTGGCTATTTCAGCGTCGGTCAATTTTACTTTAGCAGTGCCATAGGTATTCACATTAAGCGATACTGGTTTTGCCACGCCAATAGCATAAGCAACCTGTACCAAAGCCTCGTCGGCAATGCCTGCTGCAACAAGGTTTTTTGCAATATGCCTTGCCGCATAAGCCGCGCTTCTGTCTACCTTAGACGGGTCTTTGCCAGAGAATGCTCCGCCGCCGTGCGCGCCTTTTCCTCCGTAAGTATCCACAATAATCTTTCTTCCGGTTAAGCCAGAGTCCCCGTGAGGCCCGCCAATCACAAACTTACCAGTAGGGTTTACGTGGTAAATCGTTTTGTCGTCCAGTAGTTTCTTTGGGATAATAGTAGGGATAACCTTGGTAAGCATATCGTTCTTAATAGTCTTCAGCATGTCTTTCTCCTTGGCAAAATCGTCGTGCTGGGTAGATATTACTATGGTATGAACTCTTTTAGGTTTTCCTTTTTCGTCGTATTCAATAGTAACCTGAGATTTGGCGTCAGGCCTTAGGTAGGTCATGTCCTTTCCTTTCTTACGTATTTCTGATAGTTTTTTTACAATACGGTGCGAGAATGCAAGCGCCATTGGCATATACTCAGGCGTTTCGGTGCTGGCATAGCCAAACATCATTCCCTGGTCGCCTGCGCCTTGTTCTTTATCAATACCTTCGCCTTCGTTTACACCCTGCGCAATATCCGGCGACTGCTGATGCAGCGCTGTAAGTATGCCGCAGGAATCAGCCTCAAACATATATTCCGCCTTGGTATATCCAATTCTTTTAATGGTTTTTCTTACCACATCCTGTATGTCTATGGTAGCCTTGGTGGTAACTTCCCCTGCAACTACAGTAAGCCCTGTAGTAACCAGTGTTTCGCAGGCAACCCTGGAGTCCGGGTCCTGAGTAAGCATAGCGTCAAGCACAGCATCTGAAATTTGGTCGGCAACCTTGTCTGGGTGTCCTTCTGATACTGACTCCGAAGTAAATAAATAAGCCATATGGTAAGATTAAATTTTTTAAGTTTTAAACAATAACTAATCAAAATTAAATTAAAATGGAATAAAAAGAAATTTATTTGAAATTATATAGAAAGAGCAAAAATCGTGGGCCGTTTATTAAGGTCTGGGAGTTGTTCTTTCCATTCTTTTATTCTCTTGGTTTTGATGAACTGCTGCGCGCTGGTAAGGTCAGAGGCAATGCAAAGCTTAGTTTCGGGCTGACAAGTTCTTAACACATCTTCCAGCAGCTTGTTGTTCCGGTAAGGTGTTTCCATAAATAGTTGTGTTTGCCGTTTGCTCAGGGCTTCTTTCTCCAGGCTTTTTATGGCAGCTGTTCTAAGGTCTTTTTCTATGGGCAGGTAACCATGAAAGGCAAACGATTGCCCGCTAAAACCGGAGGCCATAAGCGCCAGCAATATGGATGATGGGCCTACCAGTGGTATTATTTCCATATTGTGTTTGTGGGCGTAAGCAACCGCCAATGCCCCGGGGTCTGCTATGCCTGGGCAACCCGCTTCGGAAATTACGCCCACATCCTCCCCTTGGGGAATTAAATCAAAGAGTTGAGCAACTTCTTCTATGCTGGTATCTTTATCCAGCTTGTGAAAGACCAGAGACTCAATACTTCTCCCCATTTGCATATCGCTAATAAAACGCCGTGCAGTACGTAAATCCTCAACCATAAAATAGGTGATATGACCTAACGCCTCCTTTATTTGCAAGGGCAATACCTGTAAATGGGTACCTGGCGCCAATACATTTGGGATAAGATAAAGTTTACTTAACTTTGACATGTTGCAAAAATAGGAATATGGATCAATTTGGCAGCCTTGGGAAGATATTAATAGTAGCGGGAATTGCAATATTTATCATCGGAATTCTGATTACCTTCTCTGGAAAGATCCCTTTTTTAGGAAAACTACCCGGAGATTTTGCCTTTAAAGGGAAAAACTGGTCGTTTTATTTTCCGATGGCTACCAGCCTTCTTTTAAGTGTTTTACTTTCTTTAATACTATACATAATCAGAAAGTTATAATTTCTGAAACCTTTATGCGTTATAATAGTTGAATACATTATGAGGCAAAGTATTTTTAAATTAGGCTTTAGAATTATTTTTTCGGCGCTGCTCGTTTTATTTTCTGCCTTTATTATTAAAACAACAGTAGGGCCGGATAAGACCCATTACCAAAACAAAACTCTTAACTTCTCTATAGATCATCCTTTTGGTTGGACCCTGGAAGAGGATATGCCTCATTCAACAGTAAGCTTCAATGCCCCGGAAAAAGATAGTTTAGGACAGCCGTTGGCAATGTTTTACGTCCATTTTGTAGATTGGTCGGCAGGGATGAAGGAGAAGGAATTTGAGGAAACCCTTATTAATTCTTATTACAACGAATACAACCAAGTCAGGATTAGTTACAAAGAAAAAGACAACCATTGCAAGAAGTCGTGGGGGATGCTCGAACTTTTTGTCCAAAAAGGCATAGAACCTATCAAATACATCAGAACCTACTACCGCTATAATCCTGAAGGATGTATTATTATCTCCTACCAGGCAAGTGCAAAACAGGCCGATAAGTATAAAGCCATTATTGAGTCCTCTATAAAAAGCTTTAAAAACAAACAGTAACTAGTTTACCAAAAAAGGTTTTAAAGCTTCTATAAATTCCTTAGGTTTTTCGGCCTGTACCCAGTGGCCAGACCCCTGCACGGTTTTTATATCAACATTAGTGAATATCTTGCGAATTAGCTCCTCGTCTTTTGCTTGAATATAATCAGACTGCGACCCTCTTATAAATAAAGTCGGAATAGCTATCCTTATATTCTCATCCAGGGCCTCCCCTACGTTTTCAATCTTACTATTTATTACCGGCAGGTTTATCCTCCACGCAAATTCATTGTTCTCATTACGGTAAAGGTTCTTCAACAGGAATTGCCTCACGCTCAATTCAGGAATATAGGCGGCAAGTTGCTCATCCGCTTCCTGCCTTGTTTTTAGCGCTGCCAGGTTTAGGGATAATAACCCCTTAAGAATGGTTTGGTGGTGTGGGCCGTAATAGCGGGGAGAAATATCTACCACAACCATTTTCTTTAGCAAATCAGGATATAGTGAAGCAAACTTCATTACCACTTTGCCGCCCATAGAATGCCCTATAATAGTAGAATTTTTTATAGAATGATCGGCTAAAAACTCTTTCACATCTTCCGCCATTACAGTGTAATTAAACTCGTCGCTCTTTGGGGAAAGTCCGTGATTGCGTTGGTCTACGAGGTAGAGTTTAAAATTAGCCGCAAGTTCTTTACTAACTGTTAGCCAGTTGTCCGCCGAACCAAAAACCCCGTGAAGAATAATAAGCGGCTCGCCCTCTCCAAGCTCTCTGTAAAATAGTTTCATTTCAATTGTCTTAAATAAAGTTGAATGGTATTCTCAAGCCCATAATATAAAGCGTCTGCAATAAGCGCATGGCCTATGGAAACCTCTGCCAGGCTAGGGATATGTTCGTGCAAAAATTTAAGGTTGTCCAGGTCGAGGTCATGCCCGGCGTTTACGCCCAACCCTAGATTGTGTGCCAGCTTTGCGCAGACGAGGTATGGCGCTATAGCAGCTTCTTTGTCTTTAGGAAAATTTTGGGCGTAAGGTTCGGTGTAAAGCTCAATCCGGTCTGCCCCGGTTTCTGCAGCCCCTTCCACAAACCGCTCTTTAGCGTCCACAAATACAGATACACGTATTCCTAACTTTTTAAACCCCGCTACAACTTCCTTCAGGAAGGCTTTATATTTAATAGTATCCCAGCCTGCGTTGGAAGTAATGGCCCCCGGCAGGTCTGGCACCAGAGTTACCTGTTCGGGAATTACTTCTTCAACCAGCTTTATAAACTTCCCTTCGGGGTTGCCCTCTATGTTAAATTCCGTCTTTACTATCTTTTTTAACTCCCTGGCATCCTGGTAGCGAATGTGCCGTTCGTCCGGGCGGGGGTGTATGGTTATTCCTTGTGCGCCGAATCGTTCGCAATCGGCGGCAACTTTAAGCACATCGGGCACATTTCCTCCCCTTGCATTTCTGAGAGTAGCTATTTTATTGATGTTTACACTAAGTCGGGTCATTTATTTTGAATGTTGAATTCAGATTGTTTAATTTGCGCCGTTCGCATAAAAGTTTTCAATATATTAAAATTAATTAATCAAAGATATGAGCCTTAAACTACAAATAGAAGCAGATATTAAAACTGCTATGCTTAGTAAAGACAAAGATAGCTTACGCGCATTGAGAGGCATAAAGTCGATGATATTACTTGCCGAAACAGAAAAAGGAGCTCAGGAAAGCCTTACCAAGGAAGCGGAAATAAAGCTACTCACCAAGGCGGCAAAGCAGCGGAAAGAATCTGCAGAGGTATATAAAACGCAGGGTAGGGCCGATTTGGAGAAAGTGGAGTTGGATGAATTGGCGGTTATAGAAAAATACCTGCCTAAACAACTTACCGAAGAAGAGCTAATTGAAAAAGTAAAAGAAATAGTGGCTATTACCGGGGCCAAAGGGCCTGGGGATATGGGTAAAGTAATGGCGGTGGCTAGCAAAGAATTGGCCGGGCTGGCAGACGGGAAGGTAATTTCCTTTATGGTGAAGTCTATTTTGGGTAATTAGTAGGCTAATGAAAGCGGTTGATATTGTATTGGTTATTATTTTACTGGCAGGGGCATACAAAGGGTTCAAAAACGGTTTCCTGTTGGAAGTAGCATCATTCTTTTGCTTTATTATAGCCATTATTTCCGCTTTTAAATTATTACACACAGGCATTGTATGGCTTTCGCCCCACATGGAAAAAGGAAGCAGGCTTGTTCCTTATATCGCTTTTATTATCATATTCCTGGCAGTTTTTGTGGGCATTTTCCTTTTTGTCCGCGTTCTTAAGCGGATAATTGATTTTAGCGTATTTGGCACAGCAGACAATTTTATAGGCGCTCTGTTTGGTATGTTAGAAATTGCATTCGTAATCAGTCTGATTTTATGGCTAACCCAACAGGCAGGCATCCGGTTTCCTAAAGATTTTATAAGTGGGGCTGTTATTTATCCAAAGCTGGTTCCTTTTGCTGCCCAGGTAGTTGGTTGGGTAAGTTATGTAGTGCCTTTCCAAAATATATTTCCATCCATCAAAGAAGCGTTAAAAGGGTAATTGATTCTCCTTATTGACAATTTCGACTCGTTTACTTACAACCTGGTTGATTATTTAAATCAGTTGGGCATGGAAGTAAAAACTGTTAGAAATAATACCGCGCTGGAAGAAATACAAAAAGAAAGTTACCAAGGTATTATCTTGTCTCCCGGCCCGGGCGTTCCTTCCCAGGCGGGCAATCTTACTAAAATAATAGAAGCTTACCACCAAGAACTGCCTATGTTAGGCATTTGCCTGGGGCATCAGGCGCTGGCAGAGTTTTTTGGGGCTACAATTAAAAAAGCCCTGAAACCTATGCACGGCAAAGTTTCCGAAATTATAGTTAATAATCCCCCCGACACTCTTTTTAAAGGCATGCCGCCTTCGTTTAAAGCGATTAGGTATCATTCCCTGGTGGTGGATGAACTTACGGCTGATATACAGGCGCTTGCTTATACTGCCGATAATGAACTTATGGTAATGCGGCACAAAAATCTTCCTATTTATGGGATACAATACCACCCTGAAGCGGCGCTCACAGAGTACGGTAAACAGGTTTTAGCCAATTGGCTTTTTATAAACAAGTTTATAGATTGAATATTCTCGAACTTTGTCTTATTTTGCACGTTTATAAAACAAAGGTCTATACATGGGATTTACAATAAAACAAGAAGGGGATTTTAAGTATCTGGATGAGGGTAAGGGAGATATATTGCTTCTTTTGCATGGGCTATTTGGAGCTTTAAGTAACTGGGAAGAAGTGATCCGTTCATTCTCTCCCCGTTACCGCGTTATTATACCTGTAATGCCTATTTATGAAATGCCTATAAAAACGGCAAGCGTTGAGGGATTGGTGGAGTTTATTCAGGATTTTGTAAAATTCAAAAACTTATCCGAAATGACTTTGCTGGGAAATTAACTT
>Ga0302315_10000339_pt1 | contig 55158 bp, 55 predicted proteins | sample III_Palsa_N3_1_FD_200532 | JGI IMG/M metagenome (GOLD analysis project Ga0302315, IMG submission 200532) | Peat permafrost microbial communities from Stordalen Mire near Abisko, Sweden - III_Palsa_N3_1 | ecosystem: Environmental > Terrestrial > Soil > Palsa > Peat permafrost | place: Sweden...
GTCGCTCGAAAACAAGACCGTTCTCGTCACCGGCGCCACCGACGGCCTAGGCAGGCTGGTGGCGATCAAACTGGCCCAGAACGGGGCGCGGGTGTTGCTGCACGGGCGCGACCAGGCCAAGGGCGATCGGGTGCTGGCCGAAATCCGGGCGGCGACGGACGCCGCCGACCTGGAATTCTACCGCGCCGATCTGGCCGTCTTGGCGCAGGTGCGCGATCTCGCCAAGGCCGTCACCACCAAGCACAAGCGGCTCGATGTCCTGATCAACAACGCCGGCGTCTTGGGCCGCGAGACGCGCCAGATGACCGGCGACGGCCAGGAGCTGCATTTCCAGGTCAACTACCTCGCCCCCTTCCTGCTGACCGAGCTCTTATTGCCGACGATCCTGGCGAGCGCCCCGGCGCGGATCGTCAACGTCTCCTCGGGCGGCCAGGCGCCGTTCGACTTCGACGATGTCATGCTCGACACCGGCTATTCGGCGATGCGGGGCTATTGCCAGTCCAAGCTCGGCCAGATCATGAACACCATCGACCTCGCCGAGCGGCTGAAGGGGTCGGGCGTCACCGTGACCTCACTGCACCCCGGCACCTATATGAACACCAACATGGTCATCGGCGCGGGCGTCAAGCCGATCACGCCGGTGGAAGAAGGGGTGGAGGCGACCTATCGGCTGGCGGTCTCGCCCGACGTCGAAGGACAGACCGGCGTCTTCTTCAATCAGCAGACGCTCAGCAAGGCCAACGCCCAGGCTTATGACGAGACAGCCCGCCGCCGGCTGCGGGATCTGAGTTTGCAGCTGTCCGGCTTGGCCGCTCAGCCTTAAGGCGCGTAGCTGGACCTGGCTTTTACGCCCCAGTGGCCGTTCTCAAGCGTCACCACATAGATGGAATCGAAGCCGCCGATGACGCTGCCGTCCTTGCGATAGCGGGTGAAGCGGGTGTCGAAGTGGACCTTGTCGGGGCCGGCGTGGATCACCGCGCGCCGCTCCCAGGCGGAGTGGTCCCATTCCGCCAGCGGGCCGCGCTCGAACATCTGCGGCTGGTGATAGCCGGCCTCGATGATGACCATGGCGTTGGAGGCCAGCCGCACGCTGGGCAGATTGAAGGTCGCCTCGAAGGCCTTGACATCGCGGGCGTTGAAAGCGGCCATGAAGGCGTCGAGGCAGGCCATGGCGCCGGCGACGGCCGTTGCATTCGGGTCGGCGGACTCGGACATCGACCTATTCACTCCCCCAGATTCAGGCGCCTAGTCTACTGGCTCAGGCGCGCCGTCGCGACAGCCTTCTGGAACAGGGTCGTCATGGCCGAGGTGATGTCGCCGTCCGTGCTGACCTGGAAATAGAGGCCCGGCGAGGCGCAGCTTTGGGCGCCGGTGGCGAGGCTCGGCTGGACCGGACTGACGTAGGTCATATACCAGCTATCGGACGTCACGGGGTAATAGGTCAGATAGAGGAACGCAATGCGGATTCCCCGGTTCTTTATCGCGGTGCATGTCGCGTTACTTATAGGACCATAGTAACGTGTGCCGTTCGAGTCGTAGTCATTCAGACCATCGCTGACGATAAATAATATTTCCTGCGGCGTATCGCCCTTGTTGGTCGTCCCGTTACCCGGCGCCGGCATGTAGCTGCTGACGGTAGATAGCGCGCCGTCGAGTGAGGAATCCTGGTCATTATTGTTCTGGCCGCAGACCAGGAAGTTGTTGTTGCAAACCTCTTGCGGCAGGATGTTCGGCGCCGCCGACAGGGCGGAGGCGAGCGAGACCACCGCCGTCGATGGGCTGCCCGATGATCCGGTGAGCTGATGAACGGCGGTGTCCATGGTGAAGATCGCGGCCTGATAGGTGGTCTTGTTGTTTGCCGCGGCCTGTGGCGCGGAAGTCCCCAGCATGGTCTGGGTGGCCGCGTTGACGTTGGTGATGCGCAGGGTGATCCCAAGACAGCCCGCGAGGGCGTAGTTGTCTTCGCCCCCTGTTGGAAAGGAACGCGTGCCATCCGAACACAGGACGTTTTTCGGGTTTTGGAGGTTATCGGCTGCCGGGTTTGATTCATGGCAGGCGAAGGCGCAGCCTTGGGGGTCCTGGGTGGGGGTCACGGCCTCCATTTGAAGGATGCCGGCGCTGGTGGTCGGCAAGGCCATGGACGGCGAGTCGTCGAGCAGCATGTAGAAGTTGATCTGCGGCGAAACGCTGGACGTCGCCGTCGACGAGCCGGAGATGGGAAAGGTGTTCGACCCGATGAGGCCGCCGAAAACGTTGTTTGACGTCGCCGTGTAGCTCACCAACACGGTCCGGATGATGGTTGACCCGGACGGCGTGTCCGTGGCCGTGATCGAAATGTTGCTCGGCGAATAGTTTACGTTGGGCACCAGGGCGATCTGCGAGTTGAACATGGCCTTGGCCGCCGCGATCGCATTGGCGTCGGTCTGGCTGATCATGTTGGGCGTGACCGCGGCCAGGGCGGCGGCGTCGGCGATGCCATTGATCTGGTCCTGACGTTGTCTCGACAGGGTGAAGTCGAGGCCAAGGCCGATGGCGAAGATGGTCGGCACCATGATCACCGCGGTGAGGATGGCGACATTGCCGCGGCGGTCCGCGAATAGCCTGGCCAGACTCGTCGATCGGCGGGCGAGGGTGCGAAGCAGGTTCAGCATGGCGGCCATCTAGCCCGTATACGGAATGGATGCGGATTGGCGCGGCTGGATATAGATCTGGTCAGCCAGCGAGATGGGGCCGGAGATGTCGTAAAGGATGGGCGGCGAATAGGCATAGCTGGTCTGGACGAAGATATAGCTGGTGCTGGAGACAGCCATGCCGGCAGGCAGGGTGACGGACGCGCCCGGCGTGAGCGCCACGCCGCTGCCATTGGTCTTGCTCCAGGTCACCGTGGCGGCGCCGCTGGCGTTGGTGGTGATCTCCGAAAGCACGATCGACAGACCGGTCGTCGAATAGGGCGCCATGATCTGAGCGGAAGCGTTCATGACATTGGAGACGTCGGTCGCGCTCATGGTGGTATACTGGGCGGTGACGTTGCCCAGCTCCACGGTGACGTCGGCGAGCTTTCTGTAGGTCGCCACGCCAAGGGCGGTTCCGAGGCCGCCGATATAGACCATCAGCAGAAGCGGCACGACCAGCGCGAATTCGACAGCGCTCACGCCCCGCTGATCCTGGCGCCATCGACGCCAGAGGCCGAGACGATGTTCACGAGCCATCAGTAGGGCTCGTTCTTGAACACGGCGGTTCCGATCATCAGGCTGGACCCGTTCGACTGGTTCGCCAGTCCAGGGATCAACTGGCCGCCGAAAATCGGCCAATAGTACATCACCCGAAGGACGACAATGTCACCAGGATTACCCGGATTGTAACTCCAGCTATTGTTCGTCTGGGCTGAATTTATGTAGGCTGAGGTGAAAGGCGTAGTGCTGATCGTACTGAAGGACGATGCGGATTGGACATCGATCATCAGGGAGTTACAAGTAAAAGGCGCCTGCACGAGGGCGCAGACGGCTTTGTCGAACTGTGCCTGGCTCATGTTGGCGGTCTGGGCCTGACCAGTCATCAGGACCCGTCCGGCCTTCTGGGTGATCGACTGAAGTTCCTCGCTGAACAGAAAGAAGACGGTCACCTGGATCGCGGCAAGCAGGATGCAGATCAGCGGGACGCTGATCAGGGCGAATTCCACCGCGGCCGCGCCGCGATCATCGCTGAGCAAACGCTTCCGTCTGCAAGGATTTGGACGATTCATCTTCGGATCTCAGTTCGCATAGCCATCCCCTGGCGCCCAGCGAGACGGTGGCGCGGTTCAGCCGTCGCCGAACCGCACGGACCATAGAGGCGCCAAGGTTGGGGTTCGGTTAAGCCGCCGTACGATGCCGGGCCCTGCAAACATCGAAGTGTGGGGCCGAGGCGCGCCTCGGGCGGCCTGTCGAAGCCGACGCCATCGTCATCCAGGTAGCGCGCCTATGGCGTCGCACAGCGGACGGCTTACCCCGACTTCGGGGCGCCCCCTGAAGCCTAGGGGTCCAGAATGACGGAATGGGTTCTAAGCCGCGTTAGCGGGCGCCGGCGACTTCTTGGGCTTCTTCAGCTTCTCGGTCGGCTTCACCTTGGCGACCTTCACGGGCTTGGGCGCCTTGACCGCCTTGGCGGGTTTTTCGACCTTGGGCTTCTTCTTGACCTTCTTCGCCTTGGGGGCCGCTTCGATATCATCCTCGACCATGTCCTCGGCCGCGCGGCTGAGCTCGGCCAGAACGCTCAGGAAGGCATCCCGCTTGCGGGCGGGCAGCAGTTTCAGGATCCGGTCGTCTGCGGCGGCGACCCGGGGGGCGGCGCCGTCCAGGGCGACGCGGCCGGCGTCGGTCAGGCGCACGGTGTTTGCGCGGGCGTCGGCGGCGGAGCGTTCGCGGGTCAAGAGTTGTTTGCCGATCATCCGGGCGACCAGATCGGCCAGGGTCGAGCGGTCGATGCCCGTGGCGCGCACCAGGTCGGTCTGGGTCAAGCCCTCGTGAGCGGCCACGGCCGACAGCACCGCATACTGGCGCTGGGTCACCGCGTCGGGCCCGGTCTCTTCGCCATAGATGTCGAGGGCGAGTTGCAGCGCCCGGTGCAGCAGATGGCTGGGCGAATGCTCAAGCGTCTGCGTCGCGGCGGCCTTCTTGGCCGATTTCTTGGTCCCGGCCTTGGTCTTCGCTTTCGACATCGCTCAATCCCTGCCTTTAGCGTGCACGACTATAGCACAGTTATTACGTCGAATTGACGACAGACAATCCGTACACGTTGCAGGTGGCGTTGTCGGCTCAAGACTCGGTCGGCGCCGCCGGCGCTTCGGGTTCCTTCAGGTAGGTCATCATGAAAGGGACCTGGGTCAGGGAGAAGGCGACCGCGCAGAGCCACAGGCCGGGGAAGCGGAACAGCACCCACACATTGTCCGCCTGCGTGCGCCAGACGATCTCATTGAGGATCGCCATGGCGAGGAAGAAGATCCCATAGCGGAGCGTCAGCTTGCGCCACGCTTCCTCGGGCAGCGGCAGGGCGTCGCCGGTCATCCAGGCCAGGGGATTGCGGCGGAAGATCAGGCCGCCGAACAGGGCCAGGGCGAAGCAGAGGTTGGTCACCGTCGGCTTGATCTTCAGGAAGCGCGGATCGTGGAAGGCCAAGGTCAGAACCCCGAACACCAGGGCGAAACCGCCGGCGACCAGCGGCATGGGCGCTAGCCGCTTCTCGACGGCAAACCCCAGGGCCAGCGAAGCGGCCGACCCGCCCACCAACCACCAGGTGGCGGCGACCAGGTCGCTCTTGCCATGCAGGCCGGCCGTCAGCATCCAGCCGATCGGTCCGCCGGGCACGAACTTCAGGTGCAGGAAGTAGGCGATCACGAACAGGCCGAGGCCGCCGTAGTCCACCAGGGCGCTGATGGCGCCGTTCTTTTTGGGCGTAGCATCAACGGGAGTGGGGGCCGTTGCGGGATCAGGCGTGGTCATGCGGCGTCCAATCCGACCAGGGTCCGGGAAAAAGCGCGGGCGTCGAAGGGTTGCAGGTCCTCGATCCCCTCGCCGACGCCGATCAGCTTGATCGGCGCGTCCGAGGCCTGGGCCACGGGCACCAGCACCCCGCCCCGCGCAGTGCCGTCCAGCTTGGTCATGACGATGCCGGTCACCCCGGCGGTGTTGCCGAAGATGTTTTCCTGCGCCAGCGCATTGCGGCCGACGGTGGCGTCCAGCACCAGCAGGGTCTCATGCGGCGCGTCCGGATCGACCTTCTTCAGCACCCGCACGATCTTCAAAAGCTCGTCCATCAGGTGGGATTTGTTCTGCAGGCGCCCGGCCGTGTCGATCAGCACCACGTCATAGCCCTCGGCCTTGGCCTGTTCGCAGGCGTCGTAGGCCAGGCCAGCGGCGTCGGCGCCAGTGGGGCGGGAGACGAAGTCTGCGTTGGCGCGTTCGGCCCAGACCTTCAGCTGTTCAACGGCCGCCGCGCGAAAAGTGTCGCCGGCGACGATCAGAACCTTGGCCCCCCGCCCGGTCAGGTCGGCGGCGATCTTGCCCAGGGTGGTGGTCTTGCCGGAGCCGTTCACGCCCACGAACAGGACCACGAAGGGCCGCGGGCCACCGAGGGGATCGAAATCGCCTTGGCGCGGGATCAGTTCGTTCGCAACGGCCTCGGCCAGGGCCTCCTTGACCTCCTGCTCGCTGGCCTCGCGGCCGAAGCGGGCGGCTGCGAAGGCGGCGGTGATCTTGGCGGCGGACTTGGGGCCGAGGTCGGCCTCGATCAGCATCTCTTCCAGATCGTCCAGCGCCGCCTGGTCCAGCGGCTTCTTGGCCACGGCCGAGACCACCTGCTCTGTGATCTGCTTGGAAGACCGGGTCAGCCCCTCGGTGAGGCGCTGCAACCAGCCGGTTTTCTTGGGGGCGTCGTTCATCGAGGCGCTTCTAGCAGGGGCGGGCCATTCCGCCAAAGCGAGAAGGATTCACCACCAAGCACACCAAGAGCACCAAGGGGCCGGTGTCTTCGGAGATCCCCGCGAAGGACCCGTGCGCGAAGCGCAGCTGATCATGCCGCGTCCTTGCCGATTGGCCTGCGGGCTACGCCCGCCTTGGTGTTCTTGGTGTGCTTGGTGGTGAAATCAGGCCAACCGCGCTCGCCGGCCATCGTGACTCGCGATCGTCCCCTCAAGGATCGTTCCCGCAGCGGCTTCGCCGGCAAACATCACCTCGGTGAAATCCTCCGCCCGCGCGACGCCCGGCTTTTCGACAATGCAGCGGACTTGGCGGCCGATCTGCCGGTCGAGATGCCGGGCCAGGGCCGCATCGCCGGCTTCGCGCAGCCGCGCGGCCCGGGCCTTGACCTCGGCGCGCGCCACGGCGGGCATCCGCGCGGCTGGCGTGCCGGGGCGGGGGCTGTAGGGGAAGACGTGCAGGTAGGACAGGCCCGCCTTGGCCACCAGCGACAGGGTGTTGTCGAACATCGCCTCGGTCTCGGTGGGGAAACCGGCGATCAGGTCGGCGCCGAAGGCCACATCCGGGCGAACGCTCCGAACCCGGTCCACCAGGGACAGGGCGTCGGCGCGCAGATGGCGCCGCTTCATCCGCTTCAGGATCATGTCGTCGCCGGCCTGCAGCGACAGGTGCAGATGCGGCATCAGGCGCGGCTCTTCCGCCAGACAGCGCATCAGGTCGGGGTCGATTTCGGCGGCGTCGATGGAGGAGAGACGCAGGCGCGGCAGGTCCGGGACCAGCTTTAGGATCCGCGCCACCAGCTGGCCCAGGGTCGGCTGTCCCGGCAGGTCGGAGCCCCAGGAGGTGATGTCCACCCCGGTCAGCACCACCTCGTTATAGCCGTCGGCGCTGAGACGGCGGACCTGCTCGACCACCTCACCCGCAGCTGCCGAGCGCGAATTGCCGCGTCCATAGGGGATGATGCAGAAGGTGCAGCGGTGATCGCAGCCGTTCTGCACCTCGACATAGGCGCGGGCGCGGCCGTCGAGCCCGCCGATGAGCTTTTCGCCAACAAGATGCCCGGCGGTCTCGCGCACCGACATGATGTCGTTGACCCGCACGCGCGGCGCCTCGGCCTGTTCGGCATAGGCGCCCGGCGCGGACTTGTCCGCATTGCCCAGCACCACATCGACCTCGTCCATGGCGGCGAAGGTCGCGGGATCGATCTGCGCCGCGCAGCCGGTGACGATCAGGCGGGCGCCGGGCCGCTCGCGCCGAGCCTTGCGGATCGCTTGCCGCGCCTGGCGCACCGCCTCGGCGGTCACCGCGCAGGTGTTGAAGATCACCGCGTCCGACAGCCCGTCCGCCGCCGCCCGCGCTTGGATGGCCTCGGATTCGTAGGCGTTGAGGCGGCAGCCGAAGGTGACGACATCGACCTTTTCATGGCGTTCATCCCCGCGCAGGCGGGGATCCAGGGGATCAGGCAGAGGCCGGCGTCCAGTCTCCTGGGTCCCCGCCTTCGCGGGGATGAGCGCCGAATTTTGTTCAGTCATCGGACCGCAGCCGTTCGGCAAGAAACGCTGCAAACGCGTCCTTGTGGTCGTTGTGCCAGCGCGACAGCGGCGGGCGGTTGTTGATCAGGTCGCCCATCGCCCATTCCATGCGGGCGTTGTCCATCTGGCGGGTGACGTCATTGTCGGGGCAGAGGAGGTAGAAGTCGCCGGCCTCGATCCCCGCCAGCATGAAGTCCACCACCTGGTCCGGCGTCCAGGCGCCGGGAGGCTTTTCGGTGGCGCGGCTGGTCATGCCGGTGAAGGTGAAGCCGGGCACCAGCAGGTGGGCGCTGACCTGACCGTTGGGCTCGTTGCGCAACGAGTGCTGCAGCCCCTCGGTCAGCGTCTTGATGCCAGACTTTGAGACATTGTAGGCGGTGTCGCCCGGCGGGGTGGTGATGCCCTGCTTGGAGCCGGTGTTGATGATCAGCCCCGGCTTACCCGAGGCGATCATGTCCGGCGCGAAGGCCTGCACCCCGTGCAGCACCCCCATCAGATTGGTGGCGATCACGCGCCGCCAGCCGTCCAGATTCTCATAGGCGCCGCCGCCCCCGCCGACGCCGGCGTTGTTCATCAGCACCGCGACGTCGCCAAAGGTCTCGTCGACATAGGCCTTCATCGCCTCGACCGCGTCAAAGTCGGCGACGTCGAGCCGGTAGCCGATCACGTCATAGCTGCCCTTGTCCTTCGGGTGGGCGTCCCGGATCGGGGCCCAGGCGTCGGAGATGGCGCCCTCGCCTTGCGGGATGTTGGTGTCGGCGATGACCACATTCATGCCGGCCGCGAAGAAACGCTTGGCGGCGGCGAAACCGATGCCGCTCGAGCCGCCGGTAATGACAGCGGTGCGGCCAGGCGCGATAGCAGGGTGGCTCATGACAGGTTTCCGGTGAATTCCAGCTCGATGGGCCCGGTCATCAGCACATGATCGTCCGCCTCGCGCCAGTCGATGATCAGCTCGCCGCCGTTCATCTCCAGGGTCGCCTTGCGGTTGGTCAGACCCCGGCGAGCGGCCGCCACCAAGGTGGCGCAGGCGCCGGTGCCGCAGGCCTGGGTCTCGCCGACGCCCCGCTCCCAGACCCTTAAGCGAATCCGGTCCGGCGCCTTGATCTGGGCGAACTCCACATTGGTCCGTTCCGGGAACAGATGATGGTGCTCGATCATCGGCCCCACCTCCCGCACCGGCGCCGTGGCGGCGTCGGGGACGAAGAAGACCACATGCGGATTGCCCATGTTCACGCAGCCGGGGGTATGCAGGATCGGATCGTCGATAGGCCCCACCTGCAGTTCGATACCGCGCGTGTCCATGTCTTCCGCGAGCGGAATGGCGGCCCAGTCCAGGCCGGGCTTGCCCATGTCGACGGTGATCAGCTTCTCGCCGCCCCGTGCGATCCCAAGCAGGCCCGCGCCCGTCTCGATCACCGCGGTGTCGCGGCCGGACGCCTCCAGCAGCAGCCAACCAACGCAGCGGGTGGCGTTGCCGCAGGCGTCCACTTCGCTGCCGTCCGCATTCCAGATCCGCATGAAGGCGTCGGCGCGGGCGGAGGGCTCGATGGCGATGATCTGATCGCAGCCGATGCCGGTCGTCCGGTCGGCGATGGCGCGCGCGGCCTCAGGCCCCGGATGAAACGGGGCGACGCGAGCCTCGACCACGACAAAGTCGTTTCCGAGGCCGTTCATCTTGAGAAACGGGCGGCTCATGGCCGAGGCATATAGGCGAGATGAGGAGAAAAAGCACGGGGCTGCGCTGCCCACCTCTCCCTTCGGGAGAGGTGTTCCGCCCTAAACCCCCTCGACCTTGCGGGCGGCTTCGTCCAACGCCGCGGCGATGGTGGCGATCTGCTCTTCCGTGACAGGGCCGCGAGAGAGCCGCATGCGCATGGCCATCTTCAGGTTCTCCATCGCCCGCATGACCTGCGGCGCGCTGCGACCGCGATTGGCGATGGCGATTTCGTCGACCCGGGCCTGAAGCTGGGCGATCGCCGCCGATTGCTCGGCCAGATAGGCCTCGCCTTCGGGAGTGATGGCGAACAGCTTCTTGCCGCCTTCGGCTTCCTGGACCTTGGTGTAGCCCAGGTCTTCCAGATGGGTCAGGGTCGGGTAGACCACGCCGGGGCTGGGGCTATAGGCGCCGCCGACGCTTTCCTCGACCGCCTTGATCAGTTCGTAGCCGTGGCTCGGCTTGTCGGCGATCAGCTTGAGCAGCAGGAGGCGAAGGTCGCCCTGCTCGAACACGCGCTCGGAGCGACGGCCGCCGCGGCCATGACGCATCATGTCGCGCATATGGCTATGGCCTTCGAAGCCAAAGCCGTGGCGGCCGTGGTGGGGATGGTCGTGTCTGTGTTGGTGGAATCGAAACATACTTGATACTCCTTAGATATATCGATGATGCAGATATATCTAAGATGCATCGGCTCCGCAAGGGCAAGTTAGATATATTTTAGACGGCGCCTTTTTCCTGCGCCGTTTGTAACCCCTCACCCTCCCTTCGGAAGAGGTGTGGAAGGATAGAAGGCGAACACCTCTCCCGGAGGGAGGGGAGGGGCCCAGCGAAGCTGGGAGGGTGAGGGGTTACGCGCTCTCCGGAAAACTCACGCCTCCCGAAAAACCTCCGCCAGCAAACGCGCCTCCGCGCCCCGGCTCGACCCTGCCCGCCAGCCGATGACGATCTCGCGGCTGGCCTTCTCGGCGGACAGCTGTCTGGTCGAGATCGGAACCTGGTCGATCAGGCCGGCTTCGATGGCCATGGCCGGCAGGAAGGTGACGCCCAGGCCGGCGCCGACCATCTGCACCAGGGTCGCCAGGGAGGTGGCGGCGAAGACGTCATCACCCACGGTGGTCTTGGGCCCCTCCAGCCCACAGGCGCCCAGGGCGTGGTCGCGCAGGCAGTGGCCGTCTTCCAAGAGGATCAGGTCCTGGCCCGACAGCCAGTCGTCGCCCAGCGGCCCGGCGCCCACCAGGGCGTGGTTGGCGGGCAGGGCGGCCAGCAACTCGTCCTCGCCGATCGAGGCGGTGTCCAGGCCGGCGGTGTCATACGGCAGGGCGATGATGGCGGCGTCCAGGGCGCCGGTCTTCAGCGCCGCGATCAGTGCCTGGGTGCGATCCTCGCGCAGGAACAGCTTCAGGTTCGGATAGCGGGCGCGCACCGCATGCAACACCTTGGGCAACAGGAAGGGCGCCACGGTGGGGATCACCCCCAGCCGGAACCGCCCGGTCAATGGCTGGCCGGCGCTGCGGGCCGCCTGCAGCAGATCCTCGGCCTGGGCCAGGATCTCGCTGCCCCGACGCAGGGCCTCCTCGCCCACCGATGTCAGGATCACGCCCGACCGCGCCCGATCCACCACCGGCGCGCCGAGGATCTTCTCCAGCTCCTGTATGCCGGCGGACAGGGTTGGCTGGGTCACATGGGCGGCCTCGGCGGCCCGGCTGAAGGAGCCGTGCTGGGCGAGGAGCTTGAGATATTGCAGTTGGCGCAGGGTGGGGAGCATGGGAGCCTATATAGGCCCAACCTATGCGTTATTGAAGTTATATTGAGACGATCAGTGCGTACGCTTTCGTTCTATCTGCATGCGAAGCGGTTCGGATAGGCCGTCGTGGCGGTGTGTCCCCTCCACGCTTAGCAGGTCCCCTACCCCATCAGCCCCTTCAGCCGATAGAGCGTGTCCATGGCCTCGCGCGGGCTCATGCCGTCGAGGTCGAGGTCGACCAAAGCCGCTTCCACAGCGCTGGGTTCTGCAACACCGCTCGCCACCGGCGCGGTCGCGGCGAACAAGGGCAGGTCGTCCAGGTGGGCGGCGGACACGGTCTCCGTCTCGAGCCGGTCAAGCACCTCGCGGGCTCTCGCGACCACCGCGGGCGGCACGCCGGCCAGCTTGGCGACCTGGACGCCATAGGAGCGGTCGGCCGGTCCGGGGCCGGCTTCGTGCAGGAAGACCAGGTCGCCGTTCCATTCCTTGGCGCGCATGGAGAGGTTGGTGACGTGGGCCATCCGGCCCTCGAGCCTGGCCAGCTCATGATAGTGGGTGGCGAACAGGGCGCGGCAGCGGTTGGTGTCGTGCAGGGCCTCGGCGCAGGCCCAGGCGATGGCCAGGCCGTCATAGGTGGCCGTGCCCCGGCCGATCTCATCCAGGATGACGAAAGACCTTGGGGTCGCTTGGGTCAGGATGGCCGCCGTCTCCACCATCTCGGCCATGAAGGTCGAGCGGCCACGGGACAGGTCGTCGGCGGCGCCCACGCGGCTGAACAGCCGGTCGACCACGCCCAGCTTCAGGCGTTTGGCAGGGACGTAGGACCCGGCCTGGGCCAGGATGGCCAGCAGGGCGTTCTGGCGCAGGAAGGTCGACTTGCCGGCCATGTTCGGGCCGGTGACGATGGCCAGTCGCGCGGCGGAGGCGCCCACCCCGTCCAGCTTGCAGTCGTTGGGGGTGAAGGGCTTGCCCTCGCGGGCGGTGGCGGCCTCGACCACCGGATGGCGGGCGGCCTCGGCGTCGAAGGCCAGGGACTTGTCGATGTCCGGACGCACGGCGAGGGCGTCCTCGGCCCATTCGGCCAGGCCCGCCGCTACATCCAGCTTGGCCAGGGCCTCGGCCGCCGCCTGGACCTGGGCGGCGTGGCTGACCGCCAGGACGCGCCAAGCCTCAAAGGTCTCGACCTCGATCGCCAGCGCCCGCTCGGCCGCCTGGGCGATGCGGGCGTCCAGCTCGGCCAGTTCGACAGTGGTGAAGCGGGTCTGGTTGGCCAGGGTCTGGCGGTGGATGAAGGTCGCGTTCCACGGCGCGGCCAGCAGGGGCTCGGCCTTGGCGGCGCTGATCTCGACGAAATAGCCGAGCACGGCGTTGTGGCGGACCTTCAGGGGGAGATTGGTTTCGGTCTGGAGTCGCTGCTCCAGCGCCGCGATCACCCGGCGGCTGTCGTCGCGCAGCAGACGAGCCTGGTCCAGTTCCTCGCGGATGCCGGCGCCGACAAAGCCGCCGTCGCGGGCCTGGGCCGGCAGGTCGGGGCCGAGGCCCGTGGTGAAGGTCTCGACCAGCAGGGCGAGGTCCGGCTGGCGATCACGCGCGAGGGCCGCGACCGCGCCGGCGATCTCTTCCGGCGCGCCATCCAGCGGGTCGCGGTCCTTGGCGATCAGGTTGGCCAGCACGCCGCCAGCGGCGAGGCCGTCGCGCAGGCAGCCCAGGTCGCGCGGCCCGCCCCGGCCCAGCGCCAGCCGCGACAGCGCCCGGGCGATGTCGCCGGCGCTGCGCAGGGTCTCGCGCAGTTTACGGCGCAGATCGCGCCGCTCGAGCATCCAGGTCACCGCGTCCAGGCGCGCATCGATCCGCGCCGGATCCAGTAGCGGCCGGTTCAGCCGGGCGGCCAGCAGGCGGGCGCCCGCCGAGGAGACGGTGCGGTCGACGGCCGCCAGCAGCGAGCCTTCGCGGCCGCCGTTCTGGCTGCGGTCGATCTCCAGGCTCGTCCGCGTCGCCGGGTCGATGGCCATGGCGTCGGCCTCGGCCCCCCGACGCGGGGCGGTCAGGGCCGGCAGGCGGCCGGCCTGGGTGAGTTCCAGATGGGCGGCGATCAGGCCGAGCGCCGAGACCTCCGCCCCGGACAGGGCGCCGAAGCCGTCCAGGGTGCCGACGCCATAGAGCCGTTTGAGCCGCGCCTCGGCGGCGGCCGGCTCGGACAGGGCGCCCGCCATGGGCTGGATCAAGCCGCCGACGCCCTTCAGCGCCTGGGCCAGATCGGTCTCGGCGAACAGGCGGTCGGGGACCAGGGTCTCGGAGGGCTGCAGCGCGGCCAGGACGGCGGCGACGCCGTCCTTGGTGGTGACCACCACCTCGACCTCGCCAGTGGACAGCTCGACGCTCGCCACCGCCGCCTGGCCGGCGCGGATGGCGATGGCGGCCAGGCGGTTGGCGCCGCGGGCGTCCAGCAGGCCATCCTCGGTGAGGGTGCCTGGGGTGACGATCCGCACCACATCGCGGCGGACGATGGATTTGGAGCCGCGTTTGCGCGCCTCGGCCGGGTCCTCCATCTGCTCGCAGACGGCGACCTTGAAACCGGAGCGGATCAGCTTGGCCAGATAGGCTTCGGCGGCGTGTACCGGCACGCCGCACATGGGGATGGGCTCGCCGGCGTGATTGCCCCGCGCGGTCAGGGCGATGCCCAGCGCGGCGGCGGCCTTGGCGGCGTCGTCGAAGAACAGCTCGTAGAAGTCGCCCATGCGGAAGAAGACCAGGGCGTCCGGCTGACGCGCCTTGGCTTCGAAGAATTGCTGCATCACCGGCGAGGCGTTGGCGATGTCCAGATTGGAAGGGGGCGTGGGGGCGTTCATCGGGACCGACGTTAACGATTGCAGTGAGTCGCGTCAGCCCTTGAAGCCGGGGCGTCCACATCCGAAATTCCACCTGTGCAGAAAGCCGCCGCCTATATGGTCACGCCGGCCGGGCCGGGAGACGCGTTGGACTTGGCGCGGGTGCATGTGCGCGCCTGGCGCGAGACCTACCCCGGCCTGCTGCCGCAACCCTTTCTGGACCGGATGTCGGCCGAGGCCCACGGCGCGCGCTGGGCCTGGCGGCTCAAGCACGGCGAAGAGATCACCCTGGCCGCCGAGGGGCCGGAGGGGCTGGTCGGCTACGCCTCGGGCGACACCATGCCGCGCCGAGGACCGGCCGCTGCCGATGCGGAAATCACCACCCTCTATGTGATCAGGCGCGCGCAAGGGCTGGGCCTCGGCCGGACACTGATGACCGGCCTGGCGCGGACCCTGGCGGCCAGGGGCGCCGAGTCGCTGGTTATCTGGGTGCTACGAGACAATCTGCCGGCGCGAGGGTTTTATGAAGCCATGGGCGGAGTGGCTGTTGGCGAACGCATGGAGCGCGTCGGCGGCTGGTCGGTGCCGTCGGTGGGGTATCGGTGGGCGGATATCGGGGTGGTTACGGGCGCTTGAACCTGCACCGTCCCTAATCCCTCACCCTCCCAGCTTCGCTGGGCCCCTCCCTCTCCCTCCGGGAGAGGTGTTTCAGGCCACACACACCTCTCCCGGAGGGAGAGGGAGAGGCCCGCGCCGTTAGGCGTGGGAGGGTGAGGGGTTAGGGACGGCGCAGATAAGACCTAAGCCCTGCCCTCAGCCCCGGTCACGTCTTCCCAGAACCGTTTGGCCTTGCCCATGAAGCCAGTGGTCTGGGGGTGTTGGCGGTCGCCGCAGAGGCCGGCGAGTTCGCGCATGAGTTCTTTCTGTTTCGCGGTCAGGTGGGTGGGCGTCTCGACGAACAGCTCCACCACCAGGTCGCCGCGCTCGCGCGAGCGCAGGGAGGGCATGCCGCGACCCTTCAGGCGCACGGTCTTTCCGGTCTGGGCGCCCTCGGGCACCTTGACCGTCTGCCGGGACGTGCCGTCGCAATGCTCGCCGCCCAGCAGGCAGGGGGCGTCGATCTCGCCGCCCAGGGCCGCGATATGCATCGGCACCGGCACGCTGCAGAGCAGGTCCAGGCCGTCGCGTTCGAATAGCTCGTGCGGCTTCACCGACAGGAAGATGTAGAGGTCGCCGCGCGGGCCGCCGCGCGCGCCCGCATCGCCCTCGCCAGACAGGCGGATCTTGGCGCCGTCGTCGACGCCGGCCGGCACGCGCACCGACAGGGTCCGCTCCTGGCGCACCTGGCCATGGCCGCGGCAGCTGGTGCAGGGATCGAGGATCATCCGGCCGGAACCGCCGCAGCGCGGGCAGGTCCGCTCGATGGAGAAGAAGCCCTGGCTCGCCCGCACTCGGCCGATGCCGTTGCAGGTGTTGCAGGTGGTGGGATTGGTGCCGGGCTTGGCGCCCGTGCCGGTGCAGGCTTCGCAGGTGATGGCCGAAGGCACGTTCAGCGTGACCTCGGCGCCGGCATAGGCCTGCTCCAGGCTGATCTCGAGGTCGTAGCGCAGGTCCTGGCCGCGCGCCGGGCCATTGGAGCGCTGACGCCCGCCGCCGCCGAACATGTCCCCGAAGGCCTGGCCGAACACCTCGTTGAAGATGTCGTGGACGTCGTTGAAGCCGGCCTGACCGCCGCCGCCGTTCATGCCATTGACGCCGGCATGGCCGAAGCGGTCATAGGCCGCGCGTTTTTGCGCGTCCGACAGCACCGAATAGGCTTCGTTGATTTCCTTGAAGCGGCCCTCGGCCTCTTCGCACCCGCCATTGCGGTCGGGGTGATGTTCCATCGCCAGCTTGCGGTAGGCCGACTTCAGTTCGGCTTCGCTGCAGCTGCGTTCAACAGCGAGGATTTCATAATAGTCGCGCATGGGAGGGTTTCTACTGGCTCCAGCGTACTGTGCTGAAGTGGCGCCTACCCCATCCCGCCGCAAGGCCTCTTGCGCGGAATGGGGGGCACTTCAAGCGAAGGCGGCGGCGACGTTCCCCGGACAAGGGGATAGCCGCTGCACGGTTCATGCCACAATGGGCCAAAGCGTCACACCCGGTGCGGATTGAATAGCGCATCACGGTCACGCCTGGCCCCCGGATTTTACGACTTGTGGCCTTCGTCGACTTCCTCGAATTCGGCGTCGACCACGCCGTCATCGGGCTTGGCTTCGCCGCCTTCGGCTTCGCCGGCCTGGGCCTTGTACATGGCCTCGCCCAGCTTCATCGAGGCCTGCGCCAGGGTCTGAGTCTTGGCCGCGATGTCGGGCGCATCGTCGCCTTCCACCGCCGACTTCAGCTCGGCCAGGGCGGTCTCGATCGCCGTCTTGTCATCGCCGACGATCTTGTCGCCGTGCTCGGACATGGCCTTTTCCGTGGAGTGGATCAGGCTGTCGGCGTGGTTCTTGGCGTCGACCACGGCCTTGCGCTTTTCATCCTCGGCTTTGTTGGCCTCGGCTTCCTTGACCATCTGGTCGATGTCGGCGTCCGAAAGGCCGCCGTTCGCCTGGATGCGGATCGACTGTTCCTTGTTGGTGGCCTTATCCTTGGCGCCCACGTTGACGATGCCGTTGGCGTCGATGTCGAAGGTGACCTCGACCTGCGGCACGCCACGCGGGGCCGGCGGAATGCCGACCAGGTCGAACTGACCCAGCATCTTGTTATCCGCCGCCATCGGCCGCTCGCCCTGGAAGACCCGGATCGTCACGGCCGACTGGTTGTCGTCGGCGGTGGAGAAGGTCTGGCTGCGCTTGGTCGGGATGGTGGTGTTGCGTTCGATCAGCGGGGTGAAGACGCCGCCCAGGGTCTCGATGCCCAGGGTCAACGGGGTCACGTCCAGCAGCAGCACGTCCTTGACGTCGCCTTGGAGAACGCCTGCTTGCACGGCGGCGCCAAGAGCCACGACTTCGTCCGGATTGACGCCCTTGTGCGGCTCGCGGCCGAAGAAGGCCTTCACCGCCTCGACCACCTTAGGCATGCGGGTCATGCCGCCGACCAGGACGACTTCATCGATGTCGGTCTTCTTCAGGCCGGCATCCTTCAGCGCCTGATCGCAGGGGCCGATGGTGCGCATGACCAGGTCTTCGACCAGGGCTTCCAGCTTGGAGCGCGACAGCTTGATGTTCAGGTGCAGCGGGCCCGAGGCGTTCATCGAGATGAAGGGCAGGTTGACCTCGTACTGGGCCGTCGACGACAGCTCCTTCTTGGCCTTTTCCGCTTCTTCCTTCAGCCGTTGCAGCGCCAGCTTGTCCTTGCGCAGGTCGACCGAGGTCTCCTTCTTGAACTCGTCGGCCAGGTAGTCGACCACGCGAAGGTCGAAGTCCTCGCCGCCCAGGAAGGTGTCGCCGTTGGTCGCCTTCACTTCGAAGACGCCGTCGCCGATTTCCAGGATCGAGATGTCGAAGGTGCCGCCGCCGAGGTCGTAGACGGCGATCTTCTTGCCGTCGTTCTTCTCAAGGCCATAGGCCAGGGCCGCCGCGGTGGGCTCGTTGATGATGCGCAGGACTTCCAGGCCGGCGATCTTGCCGGCGTCCTTGGTCGCCTGACGCTGGGCGTCGTTGAAATAGGCCGGAACGGTGATGACCGCCCGATCCACCGTCTCGCCCAGGTGGGCTTCGGCGTCCTGCTTGATCTTCTGCAGGATGAAGGCCGAGATCTGCTGGGGCGAATAATCCTTGCCGTGCGAACGCACCCAGGCGTCGCCGTTGGGGCCCTTGACGATCTCGTAGGGCACCATGTCCTTGTCTTTGGCGACCACGGGGTCGTCGAACTGACGCCCGATCAGGCGCTTGATCGCAAAGAAGGTGTTGGAGGGGTTGGTCACCGCCTGCCGTTTGGCGGGCTGGCCGACCAGCCGCTCGCCGTCTTCGGAAATGCCGACCACCGAGGGGGTGGTGCGAACACCTTCGGCGTTTTCGATCACTTTCGGCGCCTTGCCGTCCATGATGGCCACGCACGAATTGGTGGTGCCCAGGTCGATGCCGATAATCTTGCTCATATGAGGCTCAAAAGCTCCTTGTTGGCGGACGGGGTTTACGACCTCATCGAGCGCCGCTTCTATCCCGCTCCCGTGGGTTCCGGTCTCCGATGGACCGTCCAAGACGGCCCGGCTGAATGGCGCCGGTATCGAAGAGACGATCACGACGCGTTGACGCCGATATGGGCGCCCTGAAGCCCGCCGCAAGGGGTGTCGAGACGCGCAGTGCTCCCCCGAGGTCGGGCGTCCTTAAGCGGGTCGGCCTATATAGGAAAATGATGGAGATCAACGGCTTTCAGCTTTTCCCCACAGCGCTCGACGCGGACGCCCAGGCGAGCCTTGTCGCCTTGGTGCTGGCGGCGGCGGATACAGCCCCGTTTTATCGGCCCGCAACCCCCGGCGGTAAGGCCATGTCGGTGCTCCAGACCAGCTTTGGTCCGCTGGGTTGGATCACCGACCCGGCCGGCTATCGCTATGAGCCGGCGCACCCGCAAACCGGGGCGCCCTGGCCGAAGATGCCGGCCGAACTGCTTGAAATCTGGAGACGAACCGCGCCCAGCGCACCGGAGCCGGATAGCTGCCTGATCAACCTCTATCGGGAAGGTGCGAAGATGGGCCTGCACCAGGACGCCGACGAACTCGATTTCTCGGTCCCGGTGCTATCGATCTCCCTGGGCGACACCGCCCTCTTCCGGCTGGGCGGCGAGCGGAGGTCCGACCCCACGCGAACCCTTCGCCTCTCCTCCGGCGACATCTGCCTGCTGAGCGGCGCCTCACGCCGGTTCTATCATGGCGTCGACCGCATCCTGACCGGCTCCTCCCGTCTGATCCCCGGCGGCGGGCGGCTCAATCTGACGATGCGGCGGGCGAGGACCTGATTCCGCTTTTCCCCGTCATGGCCGGGCTTGTCCCGGCCACCCATCCCTCCGCCGTAGCGAGCCGTCGAGGGATCGCACCTAGTCCGACCATGGGTGGCCGGCACAAGGCCGGCCATGACGTCAGGGGTAGAGGGTGGCGAAAAGTATCATCCTCGCGAGCCAGACATCGCCAGCGCTTTGACTCCCCCACCCCCGGCGCGCCAACATGCCGCAAACGCCTGGAGGAGACGCGGCCATGTTCAATCTCAAACGCCCTGACGGCCCTGAGCCCGAAGATTTCCACCTGTCGCGGCGCGGCGCGCTGGCGGGGGCCTTCTTCGCCGGCTATGCGGTCGCGGCCTTCTCCGCCGACGCCGACCCGATCCACACCGACGAGGTCGGGCTGATCACCGAGAAGGTCGATTTGTCCTCCGGCATTCCAGCCTATGTCGCTCGCCCCTCAGGCCCCGGCAAATACCCCGCCGTGCTGGTCGTGTCGGAGATTTTCGGCGTCCACGAATATATCCGCGACGTCTGCCGTAGATTCGCCAAGCTGGGCTATGTGGCCATCGCCCCCGCCTTCTTCGTGCGCGTGGGCGATCCCGCGCCCATGCCGATGAGCCAGATCGCCGACATCATGAAGATCGTCGGCGCCGCCTCCGACCCACAGATCATCGGCGACATCACCGCCGCCCTGGGTTGGCTGAAGTCCAAGCCCTTCGTGGCCAAGAAGCATATGGCCGTGACCGGCTTCTGCTGGGGCGGCCGGGTGACCTGGCTGGCCTGCGAGAAATTCCCCGACTTCAAGGCCGGCGTCGCCTGGTACGGCCAGCTGGAGCCGGCCGCGGGAAAGGCCGACCCCGCGCGGCTCTATCCGGTCAACCTCGCCGCCCAGCAGGGCGCGCCGGTGCTCGGCCTCTACGCCGGCAAGGATCCGCTCTCCAACGGCATTCCCGACATGAAGGCGGCCCTGGCGGCGGCGGGCAAGACCGGCAGCGACTTCATCGTCTATCCCGACGCCAGCCACGGCTTCCACGCCGACTATCGCCCCAGCTACAACGAGGCCGACGCCAAGGACGGCTGGACCCATCTGCTGGCGTTTTTCGCGGCGCATGATGTGGCGCCGGGGGCCAGGGGGTAACCCATCTATTAGTCCGTCATGGCCGGCCTTGTGCCGGCCACCCATCGTTCGGCCCGGTGCGGATTCCAACCGCTTGCGGCACGGAGGAATGGGTCACCGGGACAAGCCCGGTGATGACGACCGAGAGTTTGGCGGAAATGATGGTTCTCTACCCTGGCGCCGGCCCCACATACCGCGCCCTCGGCCTGATCAGCTGACCCGTGCGCATCTGCTCGAGCGCGTGGGCCAGCCAGCCGGCGCAGCGGCCCATGGCGAACATCAGGAAGGCGGCGTCGTCTGACAGGTCGAGCCGCGACACCAGGGCGGTCAGGGCGAAGTCGATATTGGCGCTGGCGCCCGTCAGCCGCTCGGCCGCCTCATGCACCTCCAGGAAGATCGGGCCGGGGGTGAAGGCCTCGAGCAGCGCCTCCGATCTTGGATCGCCCCGCGGATAGAGGGGATGGCCAAAGCCTGGCACAGGCAGGCCCTGAGCGAGCCTGGCGCGCACGGCGGCCTCGGCGCCCACCCGTTCCGCCTCGGCGATGAAGGCCTGAACCCGGGGCGCGATGCCGCCGTGCAGGGGCCCCGACAGAGCCGCCAGGCCCGCGAGGGCCGACGCCGCCAGCGAGGCGCCCGTCGAGGCCGCAACTCGCGCCGCGAAGGTCGAGGCGTTGAGCTCGTGGTCGGCCAGCAGCACCAACACCCGCCGGATCAGCGCGCCACCCTCCTCGTCGCAACGCCAGGCCTGGGCCAGGCGGGCGTGGATGGGGCCTTCCAGCGGCCCTCCAGCAAAAGTGGGACCCGCCAGGGCGTCGGCGAAGGCGTCGAGCAGGCCGGCCGCCTCCGCCGCCAGGGCCAGGCTGGCGCGGCCTCGGGCGGGCGCATCGGTGGCCGCCTGGCTGGCCAGGAGGGCGAAGGCGCGGCCGCGAGCCGTCGGCGCGTCTGGAATGACGCCGGGCGTCCGATCCTTAAACGCCACTCCGTCCCCGCCGCGCAGCAGGCGCGCCACCTGTTCCAGGGTCTCTGTCCGGGCCAGTTCGACGGCGTCGCGGCCACGATAATAGAGCCTGCCATCGACCACGGTGGTGATGGCCGAGGCCAGCACCGGCTCGCCCCAGGCGATGGCGTCCTGCGCCACCAGCTCGGGCTTGCGGCTGCGCGCCTTGCGGGTCTGCAGGCGGGCGACATCATCGGCCAGGTAGAGGCTCTTGCGTGGATCGTCGCCGTCCGACCGCGCCTCGATCCGGCCCCGACTGACATAGGCATAGAGGGTCTGCGCCCGAACACCGAGCCTCGCCTGGGCTTCCGCCGCCGTCAGCCATTGGGTCATAGGATTTTGAAGGTCATGTTGATTCAATTGATCAAGATTGACGATCCACCTATTCAATATCAGATCGCCGGCCACGACAAGGGGTCGGGACAAGGAGAATGGCCATGATCGATGGTCTGGATGGTTTGGAAGGGATTGTCGCCGCCGAGACGGTGCTCTCGGAGGTGGACGGCGACGCTGGACGGCTGGTGATCCGCGGCTGTTCGCTGGATCAGCTGTCGGGCCGCGTCTCCTATGAGGATGTGGTGCACCTGCTGTTCGACGGCTTCTTCGACGAGCTGCGCGAGGCCGGCGATCTGGCCGCCGCCCTGGGCCGCGCCCGCGCCGAGGTGTTCGCCGAGGTCCAAGCCTTGGACAGCCGACTTCTAGGCTTGGGAACCACCGAAGCCGTGCGCGCCCTGATGGCGCGCCTGCCGGATGGCGATGATCTGCACACCGCCCTGAAGCTGGTCGCCGCCCCGGCGGTGTTCACCCCCGCCGTCAGCCGCGCCCGCCAGGGCCTGGCGCCCATCGCGCCGGACGCCGCTTCAGGCCACGCCCGCGACATGCTGCGGATGATCAAGGGCAGAGCGCCCACCGAGGCCGAGGCCGCCGGTCTGGACGCCTATCTGGTCACGGTCTGCGACCACGGCCTCAACGCCTCGACCTTCGCCGCCCGGGTGGTGGCCTCGACCCGCGCAGGCCTCACCTCGGCCGCGCTGGCGGGGATCAGCGCCCTGAAGGGTCCGCTGCACGGCGGCGCGCCCGGGCCGATCATCGAGATGCTGGACGAGATCGGGACGCCGGAAAATGCGCAACGTTGGCTGGAGGCGGCGCTGGATCGCGGCGACCGGCTGATGGGGTTCGGCCACCGAATCTACCGCGTCCGCGACCCTCGGGCCGATGCGCTGAAACGGGCGGTGAGCCGCCTGGTCAACGATGGCTCCAACAGCACGCCTGGCCGGCTGGAGTTCGCCGAGGCCGTGGAGCAGGCGGCGTTGGCGGTGCTGAAGGCGCGCAAGCCGAACCGCTCGCTGCAGACCAACGTCGAACTCTACACAGCCCTGCTGCTGGAAGCCCTCGCCTTCCCGCCCGACGCCTTCACCTGCGTGTTCGCGACGGGCCGCATCAGCGGATGGATGGCCCATGCCCGCGAGCAGCAAGCCGGTGGGCGGCTGATCCGGCCGCAGTCACGCTATGTGGGGCCGGAGCCGAGGGTGGCGGCCTAGGGTGCGGTTATCTCATCCGTTTCCCAGGCCTTGTGCCTGGGATCCATTGAGCGCCGTGGTCGGCTAGAAATGCGCCGGCATTGCCGCTGCGAACCTTCAACCCGCCGCGCCCAATGGGCCCCAGGCACAAGGCCTGGGGAACGGGTCGCGATTGTCAGCTGTCCGCGCTCAGCGCCTCCGCCTCGTCGCGGCTGGAGAAGACGTTGTCCACCAGGCCCCAGGTCTTGGCTTCTTCGGCGGTCATGAAGTAGTCGCGGTCGAGGGTGTGTTCGACCTCTTCGAACGTGCGGCCGCAGTGTTTGGCGTAGAGGCTGATCATTCGCCGCTTGGTTTTGACGATGTCCTCGGCGTGGCGCTCGATGTCCGAGGCCTGGCCCTGGAAGCCGCCCGAGGGCTGATGCAGCAGGATGGAGGCGTTGGTCAGGCAGCTGCGCAGGCCCGGCTCGCCGGCCATCAGCAGGAAGGATCCCATTGAGGCGGCCATGCCCATGCACAGGGTCGAAACCGGGCTCTTGATGTACTGCATCGTGTCGTAGATGGCGAAGCCGGAGGTCACCACCCCGCCCGGGGAGTTGATGTACATGTCGATCTGCTTCTTGGGGTTCTCCGCCTCCAGGAACAGCAGCTGGGCGCAGATCAGGGCCGAGACTCCGTCGTCGATGGGCCCGTTCAGGAACACCACCCGCTCGCGCAACAGCCGCGAGAAGATGTCGAAGGATCGCTCGCCCCGGCTGGATTGCTCCACCACCATGGGTACAAGGTTCATCAGGCCGCCCATTGAAGGCTCCGTTGCATAAGGGTGTTGTCGTTGACCGCGCCGAGCATCGATCCCGCGCCGACGGCCTTGAAGCCGGAATGGACCAGACGTAGGTGCGAGCCGCCCAGGGGGGTCGGCGTGACCTCGAAGGTGACGGTGGAGTCGACCAGCGCGCCCTGGTCGTCGGCCTCGCGCCAACGGTAGGACAGCCGCCGTTCAGGGTCGGCTTCGAGGATTTCGCAGTCGACGGCCTTGTTTGGCGCGGGCTCGACGACGAACCGGCGCCCTTGTTCCGGCGCGATATCGTTGGGGCCGAGCCAAGCGGCGACCAGATGCGGCTGGGACAGGGCGCGCCAGACCTTTTCGGGCGCCGCGTCCAGCTCATAGTCGAGGACGATGTCCTGCGCGGTTTCGGCGGTGTCGCTCATTGATCCATGCCTTTCAGAACATCCTTCAGCCGTTCGATCCGATCGGGCCAGAAGGCGCGGTATTTATCGATCCACTCCACCAGCGGCGCCAGGGCCGCGGGCTCGGCGCGGTAGTAGGCGAACCTGCCCGCCCGCCGCTCGGACACCAGGCCGACGCCGCGCAGCGCGGCCAGGTGCTGGGAGATGGCGGGCTGAGAGACCGCAAAGCCGGTGGTCAGGTCCGAGACGGTCATCTCGGCGCCCATCAGTCGCTCGAACACCGCCCGCCGAGTGGGATCGGCGAGGGCGCGAAAGACTCCGGTGTGGTCGAGCGACTCGGGGGTCATGGAGATCATATAAGTACGAACTTATGTGATGCGCAAGGGCGGCAAACGATCAGTTGGGCCGTTCCGCCGGCGCTGGCCCCCACCGTCTCGCTTCGCGAGCCACCTCCCCTCTCGCTGCGCGTGGGGGGAGGAGACCCCCTCCTTATCCTCCCCCGTGAGCGAAGCGACACGGGCGGAGGTGGCGCGGCGCTGAAGCGTAGCGAAAGCGACGTGACGGAGGGGGCGAGCGCCGGCCGCTCCAGCTCCTCCTCGCCTCAGTATTCCACCGCACACCCGTAAGGCAGCGTCAGCGGGGTCTCGACCGGCTTGCCGGCGCGCAGGGCGGCGATCGCCGAGGCGACGTAGCTCGGACCGCCGGGCAGCTCCGCGGCGGGGTTGTCGTCGACGGCGCCCTCATAGGCCAGCCGGCCGTCGCGTCCGATCACATAGATTTCCGGCGTGGTCTTAGCCCCGTATTCGCGGCCAATATGGCCGTCGGGATCGGAGAGGAAGGCGGCCACATGCATGCCGGTCTTGGCCATGCGGGCCCGCATCGCCGCTGGCGTCAGATAGCCGGGCTTGTCAGGGGCGGCGGTGTCGATGGCGATCCAGGCGACGCCCTGGGCGCTCGCCCGCTTCTGCAGCGCCTGCATGGCGCCGTCCTGGTACTTCATGCCGGTGTAGGGACAGGCCGGGCTGGTCCATTCCAGCACCACGATCTTGCCGGCGAACGCGCCGAGGGCTTGGGGTCGGCCGTCGGCGCCGATGGCGCTGAAGGCTGGCGCCGGCGCACCGATTTCGACGTGGCCAAGAGCCTCGCCGGCCAGGGCGCCGGACGCATTGGCCAGCCAGATGGCGGGCAAGCAAAAGGCGACCAGGATACGTCCGAAACGGGTGCGCATCCTGGCCGCCTCCTTAAGGCTTAGTGGGTCGCGGTCGTGCTCGCCGACGCAACCTTCTCAGGCTTGGCCGGCGTCGCCGAAGCCGTCGGGGCCGGTTTGCCGCCGTTCGAGGTCGGGGCGTTGGGATCCTCCGGCGCGGCCGAGCCGGACGCATGGTGGTGGTGGCGCATGAAGGACTGGGCCATCGCCAATTCCTGAGCGTCGATATAGCCCTGCTTCTTCATGTCGATCTGCTCGAAGTGCGGCAGCAGGCCCGTTCCGACCGGACCGGTCAGCTCGTCCTTGGTGAGCTTGCCGTCCATCCGCTGGTCGAGCATGCCGAACAGCCGGCTGTTGTTGAGCGCCTCGTCATAGGTGTTCGGCGCCGCCGAGGTCTCGCCGACCCAGCGATAACGCAGGGCGGTGTAGAGCATCTCGTCCATCGACTGGTCGCCCCATGGCACGGTCCGGTTCGGGTTCGGGTTGGCCGGGTTCCGGATCGAGTTGTCGTAGGTGTAGATGGCGATCAGCTTGGAGCCGGCCGGAATCTTGACCGGTTCGGCGAAGTTGTAGTCGCGCTGCCAGTTGAAATCGTAGTTGGGCAGCACGAGCAGCAGCTTCTTGGCGCCGTCCGGCGTCTGCAGCCACAGCTGGGACGAAGCCCCACGATAGTGGGCGTGCGGGAAGGCCGAATAGAGCAGGGCGTCCTTCGGGAAGGTGATGTAGGCCTTCTGCTCCCAGGCGCCCTGGTTGGCCGGGATGGAGATGTTCGGGTTGGCGATGACCGACCCGTGCATGATCAGATCCGGCTTCTTGTCATAGAAGTAGAGCGCGATCTTGGAGTGTTCGACCACCTGCTTGCCGAACGGGGTGTAGTGGTTCTGGAAGCCGATGGCGCCGCCGGGCGGCACATAGGCGCCCGTATCGGCGGGCATGACTTCCGATTCCGCGCCGACGGCGTAGCCGCCCACCGATCCGGCCCACTTGTCCTCGAACGCCGGCTGTCCCGGCGCCGGGACGTCGGCCATGTAGCCGGTGAGGATGTGGTGAACCACCTGACGGTTCTCGACCTTGATGGTCGAGGCGCGCAGCCACTCGCCCTGGGTCAGCGGGTTTTTCACCCACGGATGCTGATAGTCGACGATGCCGGTGGCCTGAACCGTATAGGCCGGGATGTCGAGAATGAGGTCAGGCTTGCCCAGGGGCCATTCGGACGCGACGAAGGTCTTGGCGGCCAGAGGATCGGCCCCCTCGCCCCGCGGCGCGCCGGCTTCGACCCAGTGGACCAGGGTCTTGATCTGATCGCCCGACAGGCTCTTATCGTCGAGGAAGTGGCCGACGGTGGGATCGGCGCGCCACGGCGGCATGCGCTGGGTGCGCAGCACTTCGCGGATCATCGGCGAATAGGTCTTGATCTTCTCATAGCTGGTCAGCGGCATCGGGCCGATCCCGCCGGCTTCGTGGCAGGCGACGCATTTGTCCTCGATGATCGGCGCCACGTCCTTGACGTAGGAGATCTTCGAATAGGCCAGCTTGTTGCGGTTCGGGAAATCGATCAGGCAGCCAACCGCTTCTTCGCGGGCGTCCGCCACCGGCCGGCCGGCCAGCACCGAATCCAGGGCGTCCTTGGCGTAGGTGTGGTCCGCCTTGGCCTTCTGGCGCTCATAGGTGACTCGGTCGTCGATCGGGCCGCGATAGACGATCTTCCAGGTCTTGGGATCGATGACGATCGCCTCGGCCGTGCGGGTCACGCCGAGCTGTTCGCCGACCAGCTGATTGGAGTCCATCAGGATCGGCAGGTTGAAGCCATAGGCCTTGGCCTCGGCCTGGATATCCTCGTGACTGTCGGCGGGGGTGGAGTTCAGCATCATGAACTCGACATGTTTGCCGGCGTAGGCGGCCTGCAGATCCTTGATCGAGGCGGCGGTGTTGCGCACCACCGGGCAGCCGTTCTGCTGGGTGATCAGCACGATGGCCGAAGCATCCTTCATCCGGCGCAGCTCGATCGAATGGTAGTCGGCCGTGGTGAGGCGGAAGTCCTCCGCCTTGACCGGCGAGGCGACCTGCGCGTCGTCGGCATGGGCCGGTGTGGGGGTCGCAAGCTTGACGCCCGCAAATCCAAGCCCCAGGGCCGCCGCGCAAACCGCCGCGACCGCCAAAGTCCGTGTCGTCTTCATCGCCAACCCTCCCCAGGGTTTTGTCAGTATTTTCAGCACGCGACGCGCGCAGTGTTCACATAACATGATGACGCTACCGTCATGTTTCAGCAAGTGAACACTGCTTAATTTTTGCGCCGCGCAGGCTGACCAAAGCCTTAAGCGCCCCTAGGAAATGGCGCTGTCCGTGTCGATAATCCCGACGGGGTCGACACGGCGTTTCCGAGGAGGCGTAAGGCCTGGGCCGCTTTAGCCCGGCTGTTTCACCGTGCGCAGATAGGGCTTGTGCTCGGTCCACCCGGCCGGAAACAGCTCTTTGGCGGCTTCGTTGGTCACCGACGGGACGATGATCACATCCTCGCCGTGCTTCCAGTTCACCGGCGTGGCGACCTTGAACCTGTCGGTCAGCTGCAGGCTGTCGACCGTGCGCAGGATCTCATCGAAGTTGCGGCCCGTGGACGCCGGATAGGTCAGGGTCAGGCGCAGCTTCTTATTGGGATCGATCACGAACACCGAGCGGACAGTCATGGTGTCCGAGGCGTTGGGGTGGATCATGCCGTAGAGGTTGGCCACGGTCTTGTCGTGGTCGGCGATCAGCGGGAAGTTCAGCCGCGCACCCTGGGTTTCCTCGATGTCGTCGGCCCAGCGGCCATGGCTGTCGGTGGCGTCGACCGACAGGCCCAGCGGCTTGACCCCACGCTTGTCAAACTCCGGCTTCAGCTTGGCCACGGCGCCCAGCTCGGTGGTGCAGACCGGGGTGAAGTCCTTGGGGTGGGAAAACAGGATGACCCAGGAATTGCCCGCCCACTCGTAGAAGTGCAGCGGCCCTTCGGTGGAGTCCTGGGTGAAATCGGGAACGACGTCGCCGAGCTGTAAAGCCATGGTCTTGCTCCTTGCGGAAACACGGTTGGAATTGATCTTATCCGCCCGGGCAAGAAGGTAGTATGTCGGCCAAGGGCTTCACACCCCCGTCCTTCTCCCAGGCTTTAGAGAAAACCTTCATGCTGCTGCACCTCTCCACCTGGGCCGAGATCGAAGACCGGCTGAAGACCAACCGCAGCATCGTCATTCCCATCGGCTCCAACGAACAGCATGGCCCCACCGGCCTGCTCGGCACCGACTGGCTCTGTCCCGAGATCATCGCCCATGAGGCGCACAAACAGGGCAAGGACATATTGGTCGGGCCCACCTTCAACATCGGCATGGCCCAGCACCACCTGGGTTTCCCGGGCACGATTTCGCTGCGGCCCTCGACCTTCATCGCCGCCATCGGCGACTGGGTCCATTCCCTGGTGCTGCACGGCTTCGACCGGATCTTTTTCCTCAACGGCCATGGCGGCAACGTCGCCAGCATCGAGGCGGCGTTTTCGGAAATCTACGCCGAAGCCAGCTTCGCCAGGCGGCCAGCCGGCTTTGCGCTGAAGCTGAAGAACTGGTGGGACCTGCCGGGCGTGAACAAGCTGGCCTACAGCCAGTTCCCCTCCGGCCACGGCAGCCACGCCACCCCGTCCGAGATCGCCATCACCCAATGGGCCTATCCGGACGCGATCAAGACCGCCAACTATGCGCCGCAGATCGCCTCCTCCGGCCCGATCCGCGAGGCGTTGGATTTCCGCGCCCGCCATCCTGACGGCCGCATGGGCTCCGACCCGCTTCTGGCGACCCCGGAAAAGGGCGGCGAGCTGGTTTCGCTGTCGGTCAGAGGGCTGGTGGACGAGCTCGCGAGCTTCACCGCCGAACCCCGGTTGGGCTAGGGTTTGCGGGCCTGGAGAAAAAGAATTTCGGGTGGGGTTGATCGGCGGGTACGCCTCGCATAGTGTCCGCCGCCTTGCGAGGGGGGCCTTTGGGAACCCGCCGCGAACCCGAAGACTCCGGGGCTATAGCTCAGCTGGTAGAGCGCTTGAATGGCATTCAAGAGGTCAGCGGTTCGACTCCGCTTAGCTCCACCATAAGACCCTCGCCGGAGACGGCGGGGGTCTTTCCATATCCGCCGGGTCGTGGTTGCTAGCGGGCAACGAAAGCCAACCCGGAGGAAACCCCTTGCGCCTGGACAAGCCCCGTATCGCGCCCTTGGCCGACGACGAGATGGACGCCGATCAGAAGGAGCTGGTCGCGCCGATGCAGGCGAACGGCGGGCGGGTGATCAACATCTTCCGCACCCTGGTGCGGGCGCCCAAGGCGGCGAAGGGCTTCCTGGCCTGGGGCAACTACATCCTGTCGCGCCGCAACGACCTGCCGGGCCGCGAGCGCGAGATCGTCATCCTGCGCACCGGCCTAAATTGCCGCTCTGGTTATGAATGGACCCAGCATGTGCCGATCGGCCTGCGCGAGGGGCTGACCGTGGGCGAGATCGCCCGCATCAAGGCCGGCGCGGACGATCCGGCCTGGAGCGCGGCGGACAAGGCGCTGATCCAGGCGGCGGACGAGCTTCACGCCGACCAGTTCATCACCGACGCGACCTGGGCCGCGCTGAAGGCCCATTTCACCGAAAAGCAACGCATGGACGTGGTCTTCACCTGCGGCCAGTACACCCAGGTGTCGATGATCCTGAACAGCTTTGGCGTTCAGCTGGACGCGGGCCAGACCCTCGATCCCGACCTGAAGGCCCACTGACCGTGACCGGCCGTCTTCAAGGCAAGACCGCCGTGGTGGTCGGCGCCGGACAGAGCCCCGGCGACACCCTGGGCAACGGCCGCGCCATGGCCATCCTGTTCGCTCGCGAAGGCGCGGAGGTGTTCTGCGTCGATCGCGACCAGGCCAGGGCCGCCGATACGGTGGAGGCCATCCTGGCCGAGGGCGGCGCCGCCAGCGCCTTCGCCGCCGACATCGCCAAGGCGGATCATTGCGAGGCCCTGGTCGCCGCCGCCAAGGTCAGCCTCGGCCGCATCGACATCCTCTGCAACAACGTCGGCATCGGCGGCGGCGGTGACGGCCCGGCGCACCGGCTGACCGAGGAGGCCTTCGACCGCATCCTCAGCGTGAACCTCAAGGGCATGTGGCAGACGGTGAAGGAAGTCATCCCGCTGATGCGCGAGCAGGGCGGCGGCTCGATCATCAACACCTCGTCCCTGGCCTCGACCTCGGGCGGCAATCAGATGGCCTATGAGGTGTCCAAGGCGGCGGTGAACCGGCTGACCACCAGCGTGGCCCAGTCCAACGCCAAGCACGGCATCCGCTGCAACGCCCTGATGATGGGCTTCATGGACACGCCCATGGCCGTCGCCGGCATCGCCCACGCCACCGGCCGCCCGGTCGAGGAGGTCCGCGCCCAGCGCGACGCCATGGTGCCGCTGGGCGGCAAGATGGGCACGGCCTGGGACACCGCCTATGCGGCGCTGTTCTTCGCCTCGGACGAGTCCAAGTTCATCACCGGCGCCATCCTGCCCATCGACGGGGGCATGGGGCTGTAGGGAGCCGCGGCGCTCGTGCGTCCTTCGAGGCCTTGCTGCGCAAGGTGCCTCAGGATGAGGAAGGATTTTAAGCCGTTCAGTAGAAATCCTCATCCTGAGGCGCCGCCAAAGGCGGCCTCGAAGGGCGAGGATTTCGGCTCCTCCGATGCCCGCTTGAACAGCGGGTTTCCAATCGCCACTTATCCAATGTTCCTCCCAACCCAGGGGCGCCTTTTGAGGGCCCAAGGGGAAAGCGGGAACGAAGTCGCTTGATCTAATTAGGGCTTCGCCATGAACCGCATGCTGACCTTCGACAGCCCGTATCTGCTCGGTTTCGAGCAAACGCGGATTCTGATCGAACGCGCCGCCAAGGCCGCGACGGAGGGTTATCCGCCCTACAACGTGGAAGAGACCGGCGAAGGCCGCGTGCGCATCACCCTGGCTGTCGCGGGCTTTACGCCCGACCAGCTGCAGGTGACCGTCGACGGCGATCAGCTGATCGTCGTCGGCCGCAAGGAGGGCGAACCGGCCGCCGACACGGGCGAGCGCGCCTATCTGCATCGCGGCATCGCCGCGCGCGGGTTCCTGCGCACCTTCGTGCTGGGCGGCGGAATAGAGGTGGTGGAGGCCGTGCTGGAACATGGTCTTCTGCATGTCGATCTCGCCCGTCCGGAGCCCCAGTCCAGGATCAAGCAAATTCCCATACGATCAGCCGGCTGAACCCGCGGCGGATCGGTGCGTTTAGCCAATGGAGGTGGTCAACAATGACACCGCATTTTACGACTGAAGCTTTTGCTGCTCTGGGCGGACCTAATCTCGTCTATGTGCGGGCTATAAAGGCCAAGGACATCCTGGGCGCCTCCGCGACGGAGACCCCCGATGGTTTCAGCCTTGACCCGGATCAGACCCTTTACGCGGTCCACCGCGCCGACGGCGAACGCCTCGCCGTCCTCACCGACCGCGACTCCGCCATCTCCGCCGCCCTGGCCCACGATCTGGCCCCGGTTTCGGTGCACTAAAAAGTCCGACCAGCCGCCCGTCCCCGCGCAAGCCGGGGTGGGCGGACGGGTCGGCGACTGGCGAAACCGGCCTTGAAGCTCTATCTTCGGCCTTCGCGATCTCCAGCTTCCACATTTCCGCCGCCGGATTCCGCGTCACGCGCGATCCGCGAGAGATTCATAGCCGTGACCACACCTTCCGCTGTTCCTGTCGTCCCCACGCCCCTCGTCGACGATGACTTCGTCGCCCCGTTCCAGATCGAGGGCCAGCCCGTGCGCGGCCGCATCGCCCGCCTGGGGCCGGTGGTCGACGACATCCTCAATCGCCACGCCTATCCGGACGCGGTGGCCAACCTGCTGGGCGAGGCCTGCGCGCTCGCGGCCCTTGTCGGTTCGGGCCTGAAGATCGACGGCCGCCTGATCCTGCAGGCCCAGGGCGACGGGCCGGTCTCGTTCGTGGTCGCCGACTATGATTCCGAAGGCTCCCTGCGCGGCTATTGCCGTTATGACGAGGCGCGGGTGGCCGAAGCCAGCAAGGGGTTCGCTCGCCCGGGCGCCAAGACCCTGCTGGGCGAGGGCGTCTTCATCATGACCGTCGACCAGGGTCCGGATACGGAGCGCTATCAGGGCGTGACCCCCATCGAGGGCGAGACCCTGGCCCTGTGCGCCGAACTCTATTTCGCCCAGTCGGAACAGATTCCGACCCGCGTGCGCCTGGCGGTCGGCCAGGTTCAAGACGAAGGCCCCCTGCGCTGGCGCGCCGGCGGGATGATCCTGCAGAACATCGCCGAGGACGAGGCCCGCGCCCCCACCCGCGACGCCTGGGACACCGCGCTGGCGATGATGGAGACCGTGGGCGAAGACGAGCTGATCGATCCGGCCCTGAGCTCCGACCGGCTGCTCTATCGCCTGTTCCACGAGGACGGCGCGCGCCTGTTCAGCGCCCGCCCGCTCAGGGCCTTCTGCCGCTGCTCCCAGGAACGCATCACCTCGGTGCTGCAGTCGTTTCCGGCCGAGGAACGCCAGGACATGGTCGAGGCGGACGGCAAGATCCGGGTGACGTGCGAATATTGCTCCCGGACCTATGAGCTGGCGCCGGAAGAGGTGGATGGGGCGCGGTAGGGGCTGTCAGTACGGCCCAACGCGAGGCGGAAAATCGCCGGGATAGATCTTGCCCAGAAGGCCTGGTCGAGCCGCCTGCTTGGTCATGATTTCGCCAAGGATTTTCGACCGGCGTACGTGATCGGGATTGGTCGGGTCGATGTGATCTTTGACTGCGCTCAGGATCAGCCCGCCACCCGGCGTTTGTTCGGGGAAGAGGTCTGGCGGCGGCGTGAGCCTAGCGGCCAGGGGCGCCGAGAGATAGGCGATCCACACGCCGTCGAAGGGGTCCAGCGGTTTGCCGGGCAGGGCGCGCTCCCCCCCTGTAGGGGTCGGAACCCACTCCCCCTCTGTCGATATGAAGTACCGGGCCCAGGTGAACGGGCACGGAAAGGTCGAGGCCATAGCCTCCAGCGCACCTCTGTAAATTGAATAGGTGACCAGATCGGGATCGGGGAATCTGTTCAGGTCCCCGATTTCGAAGGAAATATGGTTGTCCCATTGGGAGCCGGCATTGACATGTATGTCGACAGACTGGGACGTTCCTCGCTCGCGTTCGACCAAGCCGCCTCTTGCAAACAGATTGTAACCCTCCCGCGGATCGGGCTTGTCGTTATAGGTTCCGACTTTTCGCTCGACGTAATGAGCGATGTTCGGCCGCACCTTAGCCAACGGAACCGGGACGCCATTGTCGCCCCACAACCAGTTGGCCATGACGGGGCTTAAAGGGCCGAGTTGGTCGAGGAAGGCGAGAAACCTGGCCCCAATGGCCGCCGGCGATTCCGCATCGGGCGTCCATTTGGAACGGATCGAATATGTGACGCCTCTGATATTCATTTAGCGCGCCCCGGCATGGGTTCATATTTTACGTCGATGTTCTCACGCCCCTCGCGCCATGTTCCAAACCGCTCCCTAAAATAATCAGCGACCGGCTTTTCAGCAAACGACCACGTTAAAGGAGCACCACCGGCGGCCCTGACTTGCGCCAGAAATTTCTTTTCTATGTCTGGAACCATCACTTCGTTCCAGATAAAGTCATCGGCATCCATGTGCTTCTGATAGCGTGGCCCCTTGTATTCATGCAGCCCCGGCTTGTCCCAGTCACAGTCGTCAAATTCGACTAAGTTGCCGGAGACGGGATCGCGCAGATAATAGGCGAGGTCAGGCGGCGTGGGCGGATCGTTGAGGCGCGCCTTCATATAGGCTTCGTACGCTTTTCCGTACGGGCCTTGGTTCCGGCCCATCTTGGGCTTCGGGCAGAGCTGAGGCTGGCCAGGTTGTTCACCGAGCAGTTCGGCGGTCGAAACAACGATTCCAGTTTTAGCGGCCGCCTTGAGCGTGCAAGCCAAGATGTTGCCATCAGGGTCGCGATCGCCGTTCTGGTCCGGCGTCAGGTTGACGGTGTGCTGCTGCCCGCCTTGGGTCGAAAACTTGAGGATCAGCCGCGTTTCATCGGGGTTCTGGTAATAGCTGACGTTTCCGGGGCCCCCGACGTAGACCCACCTGCCTTTTGGGCCGCGGCTCGGAATTGCCAGAGCGCCAGCAAACGCGACTGCGGCGGCAACCTCAGGTGATGCAAGGCCGATCACAAATTCGAACATGCGCTTCAGCGCTGCCCTGCCTATGGTCGCGAATGCTGGCGCGGCCCCAACCGGAGCCGCGTAGGCTGCCGGCGAGACGTAGGCCGCATCAACGCCGTCACCGGTCGCGGCCTGGGCTGAGGGCGCCGACACGACATCTGGAGCTTTGGGTGAGGTATCGTCGCTTCCAGAACTTGCCGGCCTGCTTGTTTGCTCCACTTTAGGCTGAGGAGCGCTGGCAGGTTTGGTGGGCTGCGGCGCGGTTGAGGCATCGCCGGAGGTCCATTCCCCACTTGCTCGACCGCTGCCCGCAGGGACGCGCGGCTGATCGGGACTGTATTTGACGAGGTTCGCGCCTTCGCTCGCCGCCTCCCAAAGCACCTCCATGATCGCGTCCGGCGACACCCCTCCGCGCATCAGGCCGTCAGCCATGAACAGGCGGCGCGAGGCATCCTCGGGGCGACGCAGGCGGTTTAGGCGCGACAGCGCCAAGTGCAGGTCGGCGGCGGCTGCATCGCCGGCTTTGCGGCGGGCGATGGCGGCGCGGACGTGGCCCAAGGCGTTGGCCGCGACAGTGGGGCCGTAGGCGACCGACAGGAGGGCCGTCAGACGCTGGTCGCTGTGAGCGCCTCCGGCGTCAGTCTTAGCCAAGACCGTGCCGGCGCCGAGCTCAAGTCTCTCGGCCTTGAAGCACAGGGCTTCCTGAAAATTTTGCGGGGCTCGGCGCGCGCGCCATTCCTGCCGCAACTGTTCCACCAGCAACGGGTATCTCCGGTCGGATGAGCCAGCGGCTCAGGGCCGGGCGGTGAGTTAAGATGATTTGTCGTACCTGATCGTCGCGGAAAAATCAAGAACAAAATAAGAACATCTGGATGCCCACGGTGGCAGGCGCCTTATGATCTGGGCCCCGGCATTCGCCGGGATGAGCGTTGGTTCGCGCAGGGCTTGAGCCCTGGTCGCGTCGACTAACCTTACCGCAACCCTCGGGGCGTAAGCTGCGCACCAACGTCATCCGAAGGATCAGATTTGGCCGTGGATATCGAGGTCGTTTCCCCTGGCGCGTTGTCGCCCGAGGACCTGGCGCGCTGGAGCGCGTTGCAGGCTGGCGACCCTGTGCTCGATTCTCCGTTTCTCAGCCCCGGCTGGGCGCTGGCGGTAGAGCGGGCGCAAGCGGGTTGCTGCGACGCCGGACCATCGCGCGGTGTGCGCGTCGCGGTGATGCGCGAGGGCGGCGAGGCCAAGGGGTTCTTTCCGACCCGCGTCGCCGGCCAGGTCGCCATGCCCGCCGGCGCGCCGATGAACGACTATCAGGGTCTGGTCGCCGAGGCCGGCGTGGTCCTCGATCCCAAGGCGCTGATCGCGGCCCTGGGCGTTCAGCGGCTCGACTTCACCCATATGCTGGCCGACCAGCCGGATTTCGCGCCCTTCATGAAGGGCGAGGCGGTCTCCTATCGCGTCGAGACCCCGGACGGGTTCGCCGCCTATGCCGAGAGCCGCCGCGAGGCCGGGTCGGGCGTGCTGAAGGATATCGACAAGCGCCGGCGCAAGATCGAGCGCGAGGTGGGCCCGGTGACCTTCACCGCCCATTCGCGGTCGAGCGCCGCCTTCGACCAGCTGATCGCCTGGAAGCGGGCGCAATATGTCTGCACCCGCCAGACCGACATCTTCGACACGGCCTGGACCCTGCGCCTGATGCGCGCCCTGCTGGAAAGCCACGACCCGGATTTCGGCGGCGCCCTGTTCACCCTGCATGTGGGCGACCAGCTGGCGGCGGCCCAGTTCAATCTGCGCGGCGCCAAGACCCTGCACGCCTGGATCATCGCCCATGACGAGACGTTCGAACGCTATTCGCCGGGGCTGATCCTGTTCGGCGAGGTGCTGCGCTGGATGGACGAGAGCCCGTTCAAGGTGCTCGACCTCGGCGCCGGCGACTATCGGTTCAAGCAGCAGCTTTCCAACGCACGGCAAATGGTTGGCCACGGCTTCATCGGCCGCCCTTCCCCCGCGACCCTGATCCGCTCGGCCGAGTATGGCGTCCGCGCCGCCGCCGAGGCCCTACCGCTCGGCAAATATTCAACCTGGCCCGGCAAAGCCATGCGGCGGTTCGATTTGCTGCGCGGGCTGCGCTGAGGCTGGTTCGCCCGACTAAAGCAGCGGCGCTCGATTCTGGACCATCTTAACCCCTCACCCTCCCCCGCCGCTACGCGTCGCGGGCCCCTCCCTCTCCCTTCGGGAGAGGTGTTCCGAACCTGATCCTGAAACACCTCTCCCGAAGGGAGAGGGAGGGGCCCATGCGAAGCATGGGAGGGTGAGGGGTTACAGACCATCCGAACAGGCCCCACGAAACGGCTTGCACATCGGCGCTCGCGCTCTAGGTTGCGCCGCTCCCAAACGCGGCCTTCGCCGCCCTCAGTTCAGACCCGCCATGACCCTCACGTTCGCCCAGATCGAAGCCGCCGCCGAACGGGTCAGGGGGCAGATCGAACGCACGCCCTGCCACCACTCGCGGACGCTGTCGGAGATCACTGGCGCCGAGATCTGGGTCAAGTTCGAGAACCTGCAGTTCACCGCCGCCTACAAGGAGCGCGGCGCGCTGAACAAGCTGTTGCAGCTGACCGCCGAAGAGCGCGCCCGGGGCGTGATCGCGGCGTCGGCCGGCAACCACAGCCAGGGCCTCGCCTACCACGCCTCGCGCCTGGGCGTGCCGGTGACCATCGTCATGCCGGTGGCCACACCCTTCGTGAAGGCGCAGCAGACGCGGGCGTTCGGCGCCGAGGTGGTGATCGACGGCGCATCCTATGAGGAGGCGCAGGCGCGCGCGCGGGCGATCCGCGACGAGCGCGACCTGGTGTTCGTCCACCCCTTCAACGACATCGACGTCATCGCCGGCCAGGGCACCATCGCCCTGGAAATGCTGCAGGACGCCCCCGACCTGGACGTCATCCCCGTCCCCGTGGGCGGCGCCGGCCTGATCGCCGGCGTGGCCACCGCCGCAAAGCATCTGAAGCCCGAGATCAGCATCCTGGGCGTCGAGCCGGCCAGCTTCCCCTCGCTCACCGCCCGCATGCGCGGCCTGGGCACGCCCAACATGGGGCAGACCATCGCCGAGGGCATCGCCGTGCGTCAGGTGGGCGACCTGGGCTACGCTATCGCCCGGCCGCTGATCGACGATGTGCTGCTGATCGAGGAGCCCTTCTTCGAACGGGCCGTGGCGCTGTACTGCAATGTCGAGAAGACGGTGGCCGAGGGCGCGGGCTCCGCCTCCCTGGCCGCGGTGCTGGCCTATCCGGAGCGGTTCCGCGGCAAGAAGGTTGGCTTGATCCTCACCGGCGGCAATATCGACACCCGCCTGCTGGCCTCGGTGCTGACCCGCGAACTGGTGCGCGAACAGCGGTTGGTGTCGCTGCGGTTCATCGGCGACGATCGCCCCGGCCTCTTGGGCTATGTCTCGGCCATCATCGGCGCGTCCGGCGCCAATATCGTCGAAGTGACCCACAACCGGCTGTCCCTGGACGTCCCGGCCAAGGGCGCGGAATTTGATATCATGATCGAGACACGCGATCAGAAGCACACCCAGGAACTCATCCAAGTCCTGCAGGAGCGGGGCTATCCGCCGCGCCCGCTGTAGGGTTCAACAGGAGCCGTCATGAAACGCCTGCTTTTCGCCGCCGGACTGTCGCTGTGTGTCGCCGCCTGCGCGCCCGCCGGATCGAAGGCCCAGTCCGCGCCGGAAGCGGCGGCCAACGCTGGCTTCCTGGCCACCAACGCCAAGGCGCCCGGCGTGGTCACCTTGCCGTCGGGGCTGCAGTACAAGATCGTCCATTCCGGCCCGGCCGATGGCGCCCACCCCGGGCTCGCCGACGAGGTGAAGGTCAATTACGAGGGCAAGCTGGTCAACGGGACCGTGTTCGACTCCTCGTTCCAGCGCGGCGAGCCGGCCGACCTGCCGTTGCAGGGCCTGATCCCTGGCTGGGTGCAGGCGCTGCAGCTGATGCGTCCGGGCGATGAGTGGACGCTCTATGTGCCGTCCGACCTGGCCTACGGCCCCGACTCCCCGCCGCCGATCCCGCCCAACAGCGTGCTGATCTTCCGCATCCAGCTGCTGGGCGTGCTGCAGCACCCGGGCGGCCCGTCGCAGGGGTAGGATCGCACTCGATTCTGAGCGATCGTAACCCCTCACCCTCCCACGCCGCTACGCGTCGCAGGCCCCTCCCTCTCCCTTCGGGGGTGATTATCCGGTTGACGTACCAACCACTAAATGCGGTAGATTCGCATAGCGTGACAGGTCGGCAACCAGCCTCCCAAGGCTAATCACCCCTTTGAAACTTGGGAGGCTGGGATGACCGACCGTGGCATATCCAAAGGACGAGATTGAGGTGACGGACGCCATGATTGAAGCTGGTGCCCCACATCTTATGGGTTTTGATCTTGAGCGGGATTCCGTTTGGTTGGTCTTACCCGAGCTTTTTTCTGCGATGGAGCGGGCGCGCCGGCGGGAAGGCCGTAGTGAAGATCAACAAACCCGTTGAGGGCGTTGGGCGCAGCACCATTAAATCGATGCAAGGACAGACCTAAATAAAGCATACTAACTGTAGCATTAAATTTCGTGGCATAAATAGTAGACTTTGTCAATATTTTGATATTATTTACATGATGTTGTGGAAACACAAGCTTTTCGCAAAGCGCGGATATTGATCGTTTGTTGAATGAATTTATGTTCGGCTCGTGAGCGAATTTATTTCTAATTTCTCTGATAATATTCAAATCGCGCATTACTGTTTCAGAATATATATTCAATGCGTGACCGATTAGTATTTTTCCGTACATCCCTGACAGCGGCGCATTGCTCGTGCGGAATAGTTGCTTTCTAAACCCCTCGGAAATAGGCCTAAACTCTCTTTCTATTGCCGTCGCCAACGCCATCTCGACTTTGACGGCGGCCAATATTGCCCCAGCTCGGGCATTGGCCCCAAACAGCTCAGCAAGTTCCTCTCGAAGCCCATGGTCGTCATCTTCCTCCACGTCATTCGTCATTTGGGTTCCTGTGCGACGTGACAACGGGCATATACTGGCGCCCATGAGTGATCCGAACGACGACCAGCGCCGCGACGCGCTGTTGCTTCAGATGCTGAAAACCCCGCCACAGCCGCGCCCTAAGCGCGACCGTGCGGGGAAGCCTAAACCAACGTCAGGTGGAGTCGAGTCGCCTAGCGCGACGCCGGATCGCCTCTAGCGCCCGGACCTTCTGCTTACGCGTGCGAGGCTTCCGCAGGCTGTCGATACATCAACCGCTTGCCCTTGGCGCCCCGCAGCAGTTCTTCGGCGCGCTCAACGTCGGTGACACCCAGCGCCGCGCGGGTCGAATACCTGAAATCGAACTCGGCTAAATAGCGGTGCAGATGGGCTTCGCTGACGTGATGGAAAGTCCCGATCACGCCGCGCTTCAGGATCGAGAAGTAGCCTTCGACGGTGTTCGAATGAACGTCGCCCCGCACATATTCCTCAATGCCGTGGTTGACCGTCTCGTGGCTGGCGAACTCGACGCCGATAGGGCGGTATTGGCCCGCGTCATCGGTCATCAGGGCTGACTTGCGGTCGATGTGCTTGACCATGATCGGACGTAGGGTCTTGCCGGTCACGTTCGCGACGTGGAACGAACGGGCGCGACCGCCGCGCTCAACCAGCGTGAAGGCGACTTGCTTACCCACGGCGCCGATGTTCTTCGGATTGCGCTTGGACAGGCGCTTGTTCTTCTCCTTGCCGCCGATCACCGTCTCATCGGCCTCGACCACCTTGCCTTCGCCACCCATGGGGGTCGGTGCATAGTCGGCGGCGGCTTCCCGCAGGCGATGGAACAGGAACCACGCCGTTTCGTAATTGGTGCCGAGCATCCTTTGCAGTTGCAGGGCGCTCATGCCCTTCTTGGACGCGGCCATGAAGTGGGCGGCCAGCACCCATTTGTGCAGCGGAATCTTGGACCGCTCCATGACCGTGCCCACGGTCACCGAGAACGGCTTGCGGCAGTCCTTGCACTTGTAGACGCCCGGCCGGGTGCTCGCGCCCTGTAGCTTGGTGATCCGGTCGCCCAGGACGCCGCAGCGCGGGCATGACGGGCCATGCGGCCAAAGCAGGCACTCCAAGTGAGCGCGGGCGGCTTCGTCATCGTGATAGATCGGATCGGCGAGGTTGGTCTTGCGGGTAGGCATCGGTTCAGTCCTTATCTGACTGACATACTACCCCTAGAGCTTGGTACGTCAACCGGATAATTACCCCCTTCGGGAGAGGGAGGGGCCCATTGCGCAGCAATGGGAGGGTGAGGGGTTAGGGACGTTTCAGGATGGGCCGAGGACTACCGCGTCGGGACCGGGGTCTCGCCGCGGTAGTCGTAGAAGCCGCGGCCGACCTTGCGGCCCAGCCAGCCGGCTTCGACATATTTCACCAGCAGCGGACAGGGCCGGTATTTGGAGTCCGCCAAGCCCTCGTAGAGCACGTTCATGATCGACAGGACGGTGTCGAGGCCGATGAAGTCGCCCAACTCGAGCGGACCCATCGGGTGGTTGGCGCCCAGCCGCATGGCGGTGTCGATGGCGTCCACCGTGCCCACGCCCTCATAGAGGGTGTAGATGGCTTCGTTGATCATCGGCACCAGCACGCGGTTGACGATGAAGGCGGGGAAGTCTTCGGCGTTGGCGGTGGTCTTGCCCAGGGACTTGGCGAAATTGACCGCCGTCTCATAGGTGGCGACGTCGGTGGCGATGCCCCGGATGATCTCCACCAGCTTCATCAGCGGCACGGGATTCATGAAGTGCAGGCCGATGAACCGTTCCGGCCGGTCCGTCGTCGACGCCATCCGGGTGATGGAGATGGAGGAGGTGTTGGAGGCCAGGAGGGTGTTCGGACCCAGGTGCGGCTCAATGGACTTGAAGATCTGCCGCTTGATCACCTCGTTCTCGGTGGCGGCCTCGATCACCAGATCGGTCTGCGCCACTTCGGGCAGGGACTCGGCCACCGTGACGTGGGCCAGGGCGGACTTCATCGCCGCGTCGTCGATAATGCCCCGACTGACCTGCCGGGCCAGGTTGCGTTCGATCATCGCCAGGCCAGCGTCGATCCGCTCGCGTGACAGGTCGTTCAGCATGACCTGGTAGCCGGCCAGCGCGCACACATGCGCAATACCGGTTCCCATCTGGCCGGCGCCAACGATGCCGACCGTCTTGATATCCACCATTTTATCCGCCTTGGTAGCCCTTAGCGCCTTTTAGCGCCCCCCATTCGGCCATTAGTATCACGCTGCAACGCAGTTGCGAGAAAACTCTGCTGCGATGCAACGAATTGGATCGGGCTGGCGCAAGTCTCGCCGCCACCGGCTTGGCGCCCTCGGCGATCGCTTTGTCCGGGTGCGAAGTGCTCGATAGTGTCGCCGGAGTCCGATGCGGGAGGATGACGTGACGAGGGTCGACCGGTTCTTCAGACCCCTCGTCGCCGCGCTGGCCGGCGCATTCGTCATGGCGGCCGGAACGCCGCCGGCCCTGGCCGCCCCTGACCCGCTCCAGGTTCTGACCCCACCGACCCCCGCGCGGCGCACGGCGGTCGTGTCAGCCGACGGCGTGAAGCTGATCGCCTATGAGTGGGGAAACCCGGCCGGGCCGCCGATCCTGTTCATCCACGGCTCGTTCCAGTCGTCGCTATCCTGGATGGACCAGGCCGCCGACCCGCGTCTTACCGCAAAATACCGACTGATCGCCTTCGATCTGCGCGGCCACGGCGCCTCCGACAAGCCGGACGATCCGGCAGCCTATCGCGATGGCGCACGCTGGGCCGGCGACGTGTCGGCGGTGATCGATGCGCTCCACCTCGACCGGCCCGTGGTCGTGGCCTGGTCCTATGGTGCGCGTGTGCTGGATGACTATCTGCAGGCGCACGGCGACGCGCGCCTGGGCGGCATCGTCTATGTCGACGCCCGCTCGCGCATGGGTCCGGCGGCCGATCCGCCAGATCGCGACCAGATACGTATCGCCAGGCAAGCGCTCAGCGACGACCCTGGAATCCTGATCCAGGCCACGCGCGATTTCGTCCTGCTCTGTCTGAAGGCGCCCATACCGAGCCGGCAGGTGGACCTGCTCACCCTCGCCAGCATGCAAACCCCCGCCTATGTGCGCCAGGCCATGTCCGGCCGACCGCTGGCGGAAGAGGCCGTGATGAAGGCGATCGATATTCCAGTTCTGATCGTACAGGGCGCGGATGATCGCGTGGTCAATCCGACGGTCGCCGACTACACCCACGCGCTCATCCCAGGTTCGACCCTGTCCCTCTATCCCGGGGTCGGCCACTCGCCGTTTCTGGAAGCGCCAGAACGGTTCGATGAGGAGCTGTCGGCCTTCATCGCCGCCCGCGCCCTTGCGCGCCTCGTTCGTCCCCGATAGCCCAAACGCCGAGCTGTGCGTTGTAGCTTGGCAGCGGGGACAAATCCTTCTTGACGACCCAGGACCAAGACGCGCTTCGGGACCTCTTTCCCGGCGATAGCGAGATGAGCAGGCTGATGCGCGCCCACGACTGGGCGTCGACGCCGCTCGGGCCGCCGCAAGCTTGGCCGGCTGGGCTCAAGGTGCCCGTGCGGATGATGCTCACCTCCAAGTTCGAGATGTGGCTCAGCTGGGGTGAGGACATGGCTTTTTTCTACAACGACGCCTACCTCCCGACGCTTGGGGTCAAGCATCCGCATGCCTTGGGCCGGCCCGTGCGCGTCGTCTGGCCGGAGATTTTTGACGATCTCAAGGACCGGTTCGAGGCGGTTATGCGCGACGGGCAGGCGACCTGGGACAAGGCTCTCCTGCTGCTGCTCGAGCGCAGCGGCTATCCGGAGGAGACCTACCACACCTTCTCCTACAGCCCGCTGATGAGTGACGACGGCAAGGTCGGGGGCCTGATGTGCGTGGTCTCGGAAGAGACCGAGCGCGTGGTCAGCGAGCGGCGGCTGGAGACCTTGCGCGCCCTCGCCGCCGCCCTTGTGCCGGCCCGCACCCGGGTTGAGGTGCTGGACGGCGCGCGCGCGGCGCTGGGCGCGAACCTGCGCGACTTTCCCTTCAGCGATCTGCGCCTGTTCGACGCCGCCGACGTCCCGACACCGACCTACGCAACAGACCTCGCCACGATCGATTGGCCGCTGGGGCCGATCCTGGCCGGCGAGTCTTTGGTTCGCACTCCTCTGGCTGGTCTGATCGACAATCCGCCAACAGGCGATTGGAACATCCCGCCCACCGAGGCGGTCATCGTGCCGGTGACCAAGCCAGGGCATGCGGCGCCCAGCGGCGCCTTGGTGCTCGGCCGCAATCCCCTCCGGCCGCACGATCCGGAGCTTTCAGCCTTCGCGCGGCTTCTGGCCGGCCAGATCGGCAGCGCCCTGGCGATGGTGGACATCCACCGAACCGAGCTCGCCGAGATCGAACGTCTGCGCGCCCTGTTCCAACAATCGCCAAGCTTCATCGCGGTGTTGCGAGGACCGCAGCACCGGTTCGAGTTGACCAACGCCGCCTATCTACAGCTGGTCGCGCACCGCGATGTAGTCGGCCTGTCCGTGCGCGAGGCGATCCCAGAGGTCGAGGGCCAGGGCTTCTTCGAGCTGTTGGATCGTGTCTACGCCACCGGCGAGCCTTTTGTGGGCCTGTCGGCGCCGATCACCATCCAGCGCACGCCAGGCGCGGCGCCCGAACCCCGGTTCCTGGACTTCGTCTATCAGCCGATCCGAAACGCCGACGGCGCCATCTCGGGCGTCTTCGTGGAAGGGATCGACGTTACCGCGGCTCACGAGGCCGTGGCTGCGTTGCGCAAGAGCGAGGCGCAGTTCCGCACCCTGGCGGAGGCCATGCCCAACCACGTCTGGACGGCGACCCCGGACGGATCGCTCGATTGGTTCAATAGTCAGGTCTATGCCTATTCGGGCGCGAAGTTCGAACAGCTTCAAGGCATGAACTGGGGCGACCTCGTCCATCCGGATGACATCTCGCGCGCCAATGAACGCTGGAGCGCGTCGCTGGCGGCCGGCGCCGTCTATGAGACGGAGTTCCGGCTTCGGCGCGCCGACGGCGCCTGGCGCTGGCATATCGCCCGGGCGGCGCCCCTCATGGGCGATGACGGCAAGGTCACCCGTTGGATCGGCACCAATACCGACATCGACGATCAGAAGGCGACGACGGACGCCCTGGCCGACCTCAACGCCACCCTGGAGCAGCAGGTGGAGGAGCGCACCACCGAGCTGATGGTGGCCGAAGAGGCGTTGCGGCAAAGCCAGAAGATGGAGGCGGTGGGGCAGCTGACCGGCGGCATCGCCCACGACTTCAACAACCTGCTGGCCGCCATCAGCGGCAGCCTTGAATTGCTGTCGATTCGCCTGGCGGACGGACGTGTCGACGCCCTGCCGCGCTATATCGACAGCGCACAGACCGCGGCCAAGCGCGCCGCGGCCCTGACGCAGCGGCTGCTGGCCTTCTCGCGCCGCCAGACCCTGGACGCCAGACCGGTCAACCTCAACCGCCTGATCGCGGACATGGAGGATCTGATTCGACGAACCGTCGGCCCTTCCATCGTCATGGAGGTGGTGGGCTCAGGCGGCCTCTGGCAGACGCTGGTCGATCCCAACCAGCTTGAGAACGCGCTACTGAACCTGTGCATCAACGCCCGCGACGCCATGCCGGATGGCGGCCGGTTGACGATCGAGACCGCCAACAAATGGCTCGACGATCGCAGCGCCAAGGAGCGAGATCTGACGCCGGGCCAGTATGTCTCGCTCTGCGTCACCGACACAGGGACCGGCATGACGCCCGATGTCATCGCCCGCGCCTTCGATCCCTTCTTCACCACCAAGCCCCTCGGTCAGGGCACCGGCCTGGGTCTGTCGATGATCTACGGCTTTGTGCGCCAGTCGGGCGGACAGGTGCGGATCTATTCAGAGATCGGGGAGGGAACGACCATGTGCCTCTATCTGCCCCGCCATTTCGGCGAGGCCGAAGAGGTCAATGTGAGCGCCGAGGCCACGGCGAGCGCGGGACCGAGCACCGGCGGCTCCGTGCTGGTGATCGACGACGAACCCACGATCCGGATGCTGATCGTCGATGTGCTTGAGGAGGCCGGCTATTCCGTCATCGAGGCCAACGACGGGCCGGGCGGTCTGAAGGTGTTGCAATCCAACGCCCGGGTGGACCTTCTGATCACCGACGTGGGGCTGCCGGGGGGCATGAATGGCCGCCAGGTGGCCGACGCCGGTCGGGTGTTGCGCCCCGACCTGAAGGTGCTGTTCATCACCGGCTATGCGGAGAACGCGGTGGTCGGCAACGGCCACCTGGACCCCGGCATGCAGGTGATCACCAAGCCCTTCGACATCCGCGCCCTCGGCGAGAAGGTGCGCGAGATGATCGACTTCTAGCCGGGCCAGGAATGAAAAAACGCCGCGCGATCAGCTCGCGCGGCGTTTCATTCAGTCTCAGTTGGCGCCGTCTTCAGGAAGACGACGAGGCCAAAGCCTAACCCAGAGCCGCCATCAGTTCCGGCACGGCGGTCTTGTAGTCGGCCACCAGGCCATAGTCGGCGACCTGGAAGATCGGCGCGTCGGGATCCTTGTTGATCGCCACGATCACCTTGGAATCCTTCATGCCGGCCAGATGCTGGATAGCGCCCGAGATGCCGATGGCGATGTAGAGTTGCGGCGCGACCACCTTGCCGGTCTGGCCGACCTGGTAGTCGTTGGGCGCATAGCCCGCGTCCACCGCCGCGCGGCTGGCGCCGACCGCGGCGCCCAGCTTGTCGGCCAGGGGATCGATCACCCGCTGGAACTCTTCCGCAGAACCCATCGCCCGGCCGCCGGAGACGACGATCTTGGCGCCGGCCAGCTCAGGCCGGTCGGACTTGACGATCTCGTCGGAGACGAAGTGGGTCTTGGGCGCGCCGTCGCCGGCGGAGACCTTCTCGACCTGTGCCGAACCGCCTTCGCCCGCCGCCTTGAAAGCGGTGGGACGGACGGTGATCAGCTTCTTGGCGTCTGAAGACTGCACGGTCTCCAGAGCGTTGCCGGCATAGATGGGCCGCACGAAGGTGTCGGGGCTGACCACCTCGATGATTTCCGAAATCTGCGCCACGTCCAGCTTGGCGGCGATGCGGGGGGCGTAGTTCTTGCCCGAGGCAGTCGCCGGAATCAGGATGGCGTCATAGTTCCCGGCCAGGCCCAGCACCGTGGCGGTGACCGCCTCGGCGATCTGCTTGCCCAGCTCGGCGCTTTCGGCGACCAGCACCTTGCGCACGCCTTCGATCTTGGCGGCGGCGGCGGCGACGGCGTCGACGCCTTGGCCGGCGACCAGAATGTCGACGTCCCCCGACAGCGCCTTGGCGGCGGTGACGGTCTTGTTGGTGGTGTCCTTCAGCGACGCATTGTCGTGATCGGCGATGACGAGAACGGCCATTAGAGCACCCCCGCTTCAGTCTTGAGTTTGGAAACCAGTTCGGCGGCGCTCTCGACCTTGACGCCGGCGACGCGTTTGGGCGGCTCGGTGACCTTGAGCACCTTCAGATGCCCGGCGATGTCGACGCCATAATCGGCGACGGCCTTGACGGTGAGCTCCTTTTTCTTCGCCTTCATGATGTTCGGCAGCGAGGCGTAGCGCGGCTCGTTGAGGCGCAGGTCGGCGGTGATCACCGCCGGCAGGTCCAGTTCCAGGGTCTGCAGGCCGCCATCGACCTCGCGGGTCACCTTGGCTTTGCCGTCGGCGATCTCGACCTTGGAAGCGAAGGTGGCTTGCGGCCAGTCCAACAGGGCCGAAAGCATCTGGCCGACCGCGTTGTTGTCGCCGTCAATCGCCTGCTTGCCCATCAGCACCAGGTCAGGCTTTTCTTCCTCGACCACCGCTTTAAGCAGCTTGGCGACTTCCAGCGGTTCGACGTCCACGTCGGTCTGGACCAGGATCGCCCGGTCGGCGCCGATGGCCAGGGCGGTACGGAGGGTTTCCCCCGCTTGAGCCGGACCGATGGAGACCGCGACGACTTCGGTCGCAATGCTTTTTTCCTTCAGGCGCACGGCTTCTTCCACCGCGATCTCGCAGAAGGGGTTCATCGCCATCTTGACGTTGGCGAGGTCCACACCCGTTTGATCGGGCTTCACGCGGACCTTTACGTTGGAGTCGATCACCCGTTTGACCGGGACCAGCACCTTCATCGGAATTTGCGACCTCTGAAATTGAAATGAGCGGAAATGGGCGCGCGATATGGCGCCCCTATAGCGAAAAGCGCGGCAAACTGACAATGCCGCTCCCGACTGTCAACGCGAGGAGCGGCGATTGTCGGGCTTGGAAGACGATCACACTGGAAAACACCCGCGCTTGCGGTCATCGAACAGCTGCCGCATAGAGCCGGAATGTATCAGAGCTTCAGACTCCTGCGGCTGATCTTCCTGGTGATCTTCGCGGTCCTGTGCGTCGGGCTGTGGGGGTATCAGTTCCTCTATGCGATCCCGCGCAAGGCCTGCGAAGCCCATGGCGATTGGTGGGATTGGCAGGATCGCGCCTGCGGCATTCCCATGCCGCTGACGACCTTCACCCACCGGCCGATGCATCCGGCGGCCAAGCCCGGCGCGCACTGATCGCACGGGCCTGGTCCCCAGACTCGAGCGGGCGTCATCAGACTATGATTTGAACGAAGCGCCGCGGAGTGCGTTTTATTCGCTCGCGCAGCCGTGGTGGGCGCCGCGTGTCTTGAAGCTTGTCAATTCAGAGGACAAACCCATGCAACGTCTCGTCACGTTCGTGGCTTCGGCCACCTTGCTCGCCGCGGCCTCCACCCTCGCCGTCGCCGCCCCACATCCCGAATGGCGCAAGGGCGCTCATATCGCCCAATCCGACTGGGGCCGCGGTCAGCCGGTGGACTACCATGCTCACCATCTTCGCGCCCCGCCGCATGGCTATGAATGGCGTCAGGTCGACGGCAACTATGTGCTCGCCGCCGCCGCGACCGGCATCATCCTCTCGAGCATCATCGCCAACCAGTAGGGCGATCAGTCGGTTCGGGTCGCGCCCGGAGTCCATAAAACGTCGCTCGCGCCCTGGGCGTTCGCCCAGCGCGCGGCGACGAACAACAGATCGGAAAGCCGGTTTAGATATTTCAGCGCCGCCGGGTTAAGGGTCACGCCAGCCATCGAATCCAGGCTGACGGCCCGGCGCTCGGCCCGCCGGCAGACGGTGCGCGCCAGATGCAGAGCCGCGGCCGCCGGTGAACCGCCTGGCAGAATGAAGGAGGCCAACGGAGAGAGATTCGCGTTGAGCCGGTCGATTTCCCGCTCAAGCCGCGTCACCTGACCCTCCAGGATTCGCAGCGATCCCGCCGCGTCGCCCGGTGTCGCCAGATCGGCGCCCAGATCGAACAGATCGTTCTGAGCCCGCGCCAGCATGGGGTCGAGGACAGCATCGTCCGCAAGATGCAACCGCGCCAACCCGAGGCAGGCGTTGGCTTCGTCCACCGCGCCGTAGGCTTCGACCCGGGGATCGAACTTGTCGACGCTCTCGCCGCTGGCCAGACGCGTGCGGCCGCCATCACCGGTCCGCGTGTAGATTTTCGTCAAGCGGACCATCTAGCGGCGCAGGAAATAGACAGCCGCGCAGAGCACGATCACCGCGATGAACTGCAAAAGCACGCGCAATCGCATGAGCTTGTTGGAATAGGATCGGCCAAAATCGCCGCCTCGGAACAGGGCGTAGATGCCGAAACCCAGGGTGACCAGCACGGCCCCGAGGGCGAGTGGAATCAAGATGCTGAAGAGGGTCGTCATGATGGACAAACCCTATAGGGCCGGACCGTTCTCCGCTACAGGCCGCGCCTTAACTAACATTTCAGATTAAATTGGTTGAACGCGTTCACCAAACACTGTATGGCCACGCTTCCTTCAGCGATGGAATTTTTCACCATTATGGTGCGACATTCTGCCGCAACAGGCCGATTTTTGATTATGCCTCACGGCGAATCTGTTGATTTGCCCTCCGTGAGTCGATTTGTGCCCAGTATCCAGATGAACGCGTTCAACCGAAGCCGGCGCAGGCAATGCCTCCCGCCGCGCTTCTGATCACCTTTGGAATGAAAACGACGATGAAACATAGCCCCATCCGCGCCGCAGCCTCGGCCCCTCAGCCGATGACGCGCCGCGCGCTGGCCAAGCAGCTTACCCGCGCCAAGCTTCTGGAAGCCGCGCGCGAAATGTTCGCAGAGCGCGGTTACGAGGCCGCGACGGTCCGCGACATCGCCGCCGCCGCTGGCCTTTCGACCGGTGCGGTGTTCGCCAGCTTTACCGACAAGGCGGATCTGTTCAACGAAGTGATCGTCGCCGAGTACGAATTCATGCACGCCAGCATGGTCGCCGCCACCGACGAGGCCGCGCCGGCGCGCGACACTCTGCTCAACCTGCTGACTCTGGCCTATGAGTCCTACCTCACCCAGATTCGGTTGGTGCAGGCCGCGCTCAGCTTCTGCTGGACGCGCGATCTGTTGTCCGAGCCGCGCCATATGGCGGCGGTCGAACTGGTGCGCAGCCATCTCGCCGGCGTGCTGCAGCGGGGCGTGGCGTCTGGCGAACTCTCGCCGGCCCTGGACATTCGGCTCACCAGCGAAATGTTGTGGGAGACCTACCTCTCCAACTATCGGCGCGTGATCTTTGAAGGCTGGGGCCAGGAGGCGTTGAGCGTCCGCATGGCGAGCCAGCTCGACGTGCTGATCAGTGAACGCAAGGCCGCGGCCTAGCGTTTTGCCGACGGCCCTGAATTGGGCCGCGGAATGTATTTAGTAATGAGCCCGGGGGGGAATCAGCTTGGGATTGAGGGAAGAGGGTAAGCAGGCGACGCGGCAGCGTGTATTGGCCGCCGCGCGCGATCTGTTCGAGGAAATCGGCTTTGAGGACGCCACCATCCGCATGATCGCCCAACGGGCGGGCGTGTCGGTGGGCAGCGTCTTCACCACCTTCGCCGGCAAGACCGAGATCTTGAGCCACGTGATGAGCGACCGGCTCGAAGGCATGTACGCCGAGCTGGATCGGATCGCGCCACACCTGCGCGGCCACACGGTCGACCGGCTGCGTTCGATCATGGCGGTGCACTACAGTATCGAGATGCGCCGCCAGCGGCTGTTCGTGGCCTACATCGGCGCCTCCTTCACCTGGTCGGCGGATCAGACGGTGATACCGCTTGGTCAGAACGCGCGCTTCAAGGGCATGCTGGCCGACGCTCTGATCGAGGGCGTGGCGCGAGGCGAGGTTCGCGAAGGGCTGGACGCGGAGATGTTCGTCGAGGTCCTGCTGGCCGCCTACATCTGGAACTATCGGCTGATCGGCCGCGAGGGCGCCGAGGTGACGCACCTGATCGACCTGATGGACCGCCAGATCGGCATCCTGTTCGAAGGCGTCGCCACCCACTAGGCGGAGGGACTCAGCCCTTTCGCCTAGGACCAGCTGATTTCGGCGGGCCCGCGCGACGAGGCGGCGCTTTGCCGGCCGGCTTGCCAGTGAGTTTGCCAGCCAGCTTTGCCGTGACTCTCTGCGCGGAAGCGGGCATGCTGCGTTCCGAGGCCGGCTTTTTCGTCGCCGCCTTCTTGGGTCTCGGCGGGCCCTCGCGCTTCTTCGGCCTCGCCCAGCCGGGCTGATACTCGACCTTCAGGCGCTCGACCTTGGGCGGCTTGGCCTTCTGGACGGGCGCGGGCCTCGGCGCCTCTTCGCCCTGCGGAACCGCGGACGCGGTTAGCAGTGGGCTCAAGCGATCGCGCACGATGCGTGGCGCAACCTCTTCCGCTTCGCCGGGCTTCAGCCGCCCCAGTTCGAACGGGCCGTAGTTGAGCCGGATCAGCCGGTTGACGGTCAGGCCAAGGCTGTCCAGCACCTTGCGCACTTCCCGGTTCTTGCCCTCGGCCAAGGTCACCATGATCCATTGGTTGGCGCCGCCGGTACGGCTGTCCTCCAGCCGCGCGTCGATGGGGCCATAGGCGACGCCATCCACAACGACCCCATCCCGGAGCTTATCCAGCACAGCCTGGGTCACGCCCCGACCTCGGGCCCGGGCGCGGTAGCGGCGGACCAGGGCATTGGCAGGCAGCTCCAGGGCGCGGGCCAACTCGCCATCGTTGGTGAGCAGCAGCAAGCCCTCGGAGCTCAAGTCCAGTCGCCCGACGGAAATTACGCGGGGCAGGCCGGGCGGCAGGTTTTCGAACACCGTCGGCCGGCCCTTGGGGTCCTTGTGGGTGGTCACCAGCCCGACAGGCTTGTGATAGCGCCAGACCCTGGCCGCCTCGGCCGCCGCGATGGTGCGGCCATCGACGGTCAGCACATCGGCCGAGCCGACCTTCACCGCGGGGGTGGTCAGCACCTCGCCGTTCAGCTTTACCCGGCCGTCGGCGATCAGCCGCTCGACATCGCGCCGCGAGGCGACTCCGGCCCGCGCCAGCACCTTGGCGACCCGTTCGCTGGTGTCGGCGTCGTCGCTGGCGTCTTGACCGGAGCCAGACGCCAAGATTGGTTGTTCTTCATGTCCCATGACGAAGCGACAATGCGCATCGCCCTCGATTGCGCGCAAGCCGCCGCTGACGCCGGCGAGGCTCCGATCGGCGCGGTCGTCATCGATCCGGCCACCGGCGAGGTGATCGCCAAGGCCGGCAATGCGCCGATCGCCCGCCATGATCCCACCGCCCACGCCGAGATTCTCGCCCTGCGCGCGGCTGCCGAAACGCTCGGCAACTATCGGCTGACTGGCCTGACGCTCGTGGTGACCCTGGAGCCCTGCGCCATGTGCGCCGGCGCCATCAGCCACGCCCGCATCGGCCGCGTGGTGTTCGGCGCGAGCGACGCCAAGGGCGGCGCGGTGGTTTCAGGCCCGCGCTTCTTCGAGCAGGCGACCTGCCATTGGCGACCGGAGGTCGTCGGCGGGGTGATGGCGGAGGAGGCGAGCGCCATGCTGAAAAGCTTCTTCAAGGCGCGCCGACGCCAGGCCGAATAGGTTCACCACCAAGCACACCAAGAACACCAAGGCGGGCTTCGCCCGCGCTTAGCCCATCAGCCGGCGCGCACGACCGAACGCGCTTCGCGCACCCTTGGTGTTCTTGGTGTGCTTGGCGGTTGAATCAATCCATGAGCCGCCCCTTGCCAGCCCCGCAACAAAACCGGATGATCAGACGGTATCATTCAATCCCGCGCCAATGACGGGGTCGACATAAGGAGGAGACGATGGGTTTGCTCGAGGGAAAGGTGGCGATCGTCACCGGGGCCGGCGGCGGATTGGGCCGCGCCTACGCCAAGCTGTTCGCCAAGGAAGGCGCATCCGTGGTCGTCAACGACTTCGGCGGCTCAAGGGATGGCACGTCGGGCGGCGCTTCGCCCATGGCGCAGCAGGTGGTCGAAGAGATCATCGCCGACGGCGGCAAGGCGGTGGCCAATGGCGCCGACGTCTCGACCATGGAAGGCGGCCAATCGATCTTCAAATCGGCGATCGACAGCTTCGGCAAGGTCGACATCCTGGTGAACAACGCCGGCATCCTGCGCGACAAGACCTTCTCCAACACGTCCGAAGCTGACTGGGACGCGGTGGTGAAGGTGCACCTGAAAGGGACCTACTGCGTCACGCTGCCGGTGTGGGACTTCATGAAGGCCAACGGCGGCGGCGTCATCGTCATGACCTCGTCGACCTCTGGCCTCTACGGCAACTTCGGCCAGGCCAACTACGGCGCGGCCAAGGCCGGCATCTATGGCTTCATGCGGGTGCTGTCGATCGAGGGGCGCAAGTACAACATCCGCCTCTGGGGCCTGGCGCCCGGCGCCTTCACCCGGATGACCGAGGACCTGCCCGGCCGTAAGGACCAGGAGCCGGATCCGGCCTCCCTGCCCGAGAACATCGCGCCTGGCGTGCTCTATATGGTCTCGGACCTGTCCAAGGATCACACCGGCAAGGTGCTGGGCGTCTCCTCGCGCGGGGTGCGCGAGATCAAGATGCTGCAGACCAAGGGCTTCAACGGCGGCGTCGGCCACACGGCCCAGGACATCGCCGATCATGCGGCCGACGTCTTCTTCGCCGAGGCGGTGCAGCGGGAAATCGCCTAGATCGACACCTCTCACGCAGCCCATGGCGCCACGCCACGGGCTGCGTGCGGATGGCGCGCGCGGCCTGATAAATTAGGCTAGGCTCCTCACCGCAAGCGGAGGGGCGCATGGCCAAGGTCGAGATTCCGGCGGACTATCAGAAGTTCGCCTTCAATGACGGGCGTTGGACGCGGGACGTCTACCGCAAGGGTTCGGGCCCCGCGGTGATCATCATCCACGAAATCCCCAACCTGCATCCCCTGGTGTTTCGTTTCGCCGACCATGTGGCGGCGGCGGGCATGACGGTTTTCCTGCCCAGCCTGTTCGGCACGCCCGGCAAGCCGGCCACGCGCGGCGATGCGGTGCGGGAAGTGCTGACGGCCATGTGTATCCGCCGTGAGTTCCACCTTTGGTCCGGCGCGGGCTCCAGCCCCATCGTCGACTGGCTGCGCGCCCTGGCCCGCAAGGCCCACGCCGAGTGCGGCGGCAAGGGCGTCGGCGCGGTGGGCATGTGTTTCACCGGCGGCTTCGCCCTGGCGATGATGACCGAACCGTCGGTGGTCGCGCCGGTGTTATCGCAGCCGTCCGGCCCGATGCTGGGCAAAGGCAAGGAGCGGTCCATCGACGCCTCGCCCGCCGAGATCGCCTGCGCCAAGGCCAGGTTCAAGGATGAGAATCTGTCGATGATGGGCCTGCGGTTCAAGAGCGACGCCTTCGTGCCCGACCCACGCTTCGAGATGCTGAAGGCCGAGTTCGGCGACAAGTTCGAGGCGGTCGAACTGGAGGATGCGGACGCCCTGCCAGGCACCGGAATGCCGCCGCATTCGGTGCTTACCATCCATCTGGACGATCGGCCCGGCACGGTGACGAAGGCGGTCGAGCAGCGTGTGATCGACTTCTTCAAGGCCCGCACGGGCGCGTGAGCGGAGGATTTATGGGTATCGGACGGACGATCCGCGTTCTGGCCATCGCTGCACTGGCCTTGGTGGCCGCGTCTTGCGCGGAAACCACCAAGATCGACGCCGCCGGCGACATTCACGCCTTCCTGATCGCCATCCGCGACGGTGACCGAGCCGGCTTCGACGCCCACGTCGACCGCGATGCCCTGAAGATCCAAATCCGTTCGCGGATCATGGCCGAGGCCGCCAAGCGCGACGACAAGAGCGGCGATCTGATCGCCCTGGGCGCCCTGCTGGGCCGGCCGGTGGTGGATCAGCTGTCCGACGCCCTGATCCAGCCGGACGTGTTCCGCGCCGTGGCGCAATATCTCGGCTATTCGCCCGACAAGCCGATCCCGGGCCAGTTCGTCATCGCCCAGGCGCTGCGGCCGGTGGATTCCGACCACGTTTGCGTTGTCACCAAGCGTGACGGTCCCTGTGTCCTGGATTTCCGCAATGAGGACGGCGTCTGGAAACTGATCGGCTTCGAGGGCGAGATGTCGACGCTGAAGTCGCCGAAGATGAAGCTGGGCTTCTAGGCGCAAAGGCCGGGCAGCCTCACGCCACGTCGCTGACCACCTCGGTCGTATCGACAACGGCCTGGAGCGCCTCGAACAAGCGCAGCGTCTCGATAGGCTTGGCGATGTGTCCGTCCATGCCGACCGCAAGATAGGCCGACACCTGGTCCGGCATGGC